>ENA-OUOY01000015-OUOY01000015.1-human-gut-metagenome-genome-assembly--contig:-NODE-15-length-167069-cov-12.843540_pt1 | contig 167069 bp, 133 predicted proteins | sample MGYA00237937_ERZ548767 | MGnify/ENA primary metagenome ERZ548767 (study PRJEB26490, sample SAMN05356887) | human gut metagenome | biome: terrestrial biome; feature: human-associated habitat... | reverse complement strand
CCGAATACGATGAAGAGGAAACCCTGAAGGTTGTTGCAGAAGACGCAAGAGCAGAAGGTGAAGCAATCGGCATGGCAAAGGGCGAAGCAATCGGCGTTGCAAAGGCGAGGATCGTCTCGCTTCGCTTGTCTCCGTGATGGTACAAAGCGGTGCCGATCAGAAGTCAATTCTGAAGGCATCGACCGATCCTGAGTACCGAAAGGAAATGTATGCCAGGTATCACATTGCATAGATCGAGCAGAAGGCAGGATTGATTAATCGCCAGGCACACCATAACAGGAACGAGCAGGCTGTGTGTGAATTTCCACACACAGCCTGCTCTTTCCTGTTCTAGCTGTCTTCCCCCCTTCCGGTTCCGGCCGCATTTTACCCTGCCAGCTCCGGACGTTTTCCGGTGTACAGCTGGTAGTATCTTCCCTTTTTCGAAAGAAGCTCTTCGTGATTGCCCTGCTCGACAATCCTTCCCTGCTCCAGAACAATGATCTTGTCCGCATTCCGAATCGTGGACAGGCGGTGAGCAATCACAAAGGTTGTACGTCCCTGCATCAGCTTATCCATGCCGTCCTGCACGATTTTCTCGGTTCTCGTATCAATCGAGCTCGTTGCTTCATCCAGGATCAGTACCGGCGGATCCGCAATCGCGGCTCTCGCAATCGCAAGGAGCTGGCGCTGACCCTGAGAAAGATTTGCACCGTCTCCCTTCAGCTTGGTGTCATACCCCTGCGGGAGTCTTCGGATAAAGCCATCCGCATTCGCAAGCCTTGCTGCTGTTTCAACCTCCTCATCCGTTGCATCCAGTCTTCCGTACCGGATGTTCTCCTTTACCGTTCCGGTAAAGAGATGTGTATCCTGCAGCACCATACCAAGTGATCGTCGCAGATCCTTCTTCCTGATCTTATTGATATTGATGTTGTCAAACCGGATCTTTCCATCCTGAATGTCATAGAAGCGGTTGATCAGATTGGTGATCGTCGTCTTCCCCGCGCCGGTGGAGCCGACAAGCGCAACCTTCTGCCCGGGCTCTGCATGGAGAACAATGTCATGCAGAACAATCTTGTCATCCGTATATCCGAAATCCACTCCGCCGAACGTCACATCGCCCTGAAGAGGGACGTAGGTGACAGATCCGTCCGCCTGATGGGTGTGCTTCCAGGCCCACAGACCGGTCCGCTCCGTGGTTTCCGCAAGCTCAGACGAGGCAGCTTCCGAATGCTCCGAACTATCTGCATCCGCATTCTTTCCGCGGGGCTTTTTTTCCACATTGACAAGCTTCACATAGCCGTTATCCTCCTCCGGCTCTTCATCCAGAAGCCGGAAGATACGATCCGCTCCGGCAAGCGCCGAGATGATGGCATTGAACTGCATGGTAATCTGATTGATCGGCATATTGAAGCTTTTGTTGAACGTAAGGAACGAAGCAAGCGCACCAACCGTAAAGCCGGCATACTGATTGATCGCCAGCGTGCAGCCAACCACGGCACAGATCACATAAGAGGCATTTCCGAGCTGCGAGCTGAACGGGCCCACAACTCCGGAATAAGCCTCTGCCTTGTAAGATACCTCGAAGAGCTTCTCGTTCAGCTCATCAAAGGTCTTCGTGCTCTCTTCCTCATGACAGAACACCTTGACCACCTTCTGACCGGTAATCGTCTCCTCAATAAATCCGTTCAGCTGTCCAAGTCCTCTCTGCCTTGCGGCGAAATTTTTTGCCGAAATCTTCGTTGCAAAGGAGGACAGTGTCAGCATCACGGCCACCATCACGCAGGTAAGAACCGTCAGCGGAACACTCAGCGTCACCATCATTGCGAAAACCGACACAATCGTGATCGCACTGCTCATCAGCTGCGGAATGCTCTGACTGATCATCTGGCGCAGCGTATCAATATCGTTTGTATAAACCGACATGATGTCGCCGTGTGCATGGGTGTCAAAATATTTGACCGGCAGGGTCTCCATATGATCAAACAGATCATCTCGAAGATCCCGAAGCGTTCCCTGTGTGACGTAAACCATAAGCTTTGCCTGCACCAGGGCGGCAAGAACGCCAAGTCCGTAGAATCCAGCAACGCGAAGAATGGCCCCCGTAAGCGGCCCGTAATCCGGATTCGTCTGCCCGATCATCGACGTAATGTAGCTGTCAATCAGGGTCTTGGTAAACATAGTGCCCTGTACGCTTGAGAGGACTGTTGTCAGAATACAGATCATGACGGCAGCCATATGGATCCCGTAATTTCGGAACAGAATCTTCAGAAGCCTCCCGATGATCCTTTCCGGATGCTCCACCTTTTCATGAGGCATTCCCCGTTTGGCCCCGCCGCGCGGTCCCTTTACCTCACGTACTCTTTCATTTGCCATATACTTCCTTTCCGGCCGCAGTCCGTCTGCGGCAACATGAGAAGAACTCCGCAGCCTGTCTGCGGCGACATGAGAAGAATTTTTCAAAAGCATATTCTTCGTTTTTATTCGTCCTGTTTTTGTTATGCCTTATTCCTTCTCGTCAAAATCCGCATCTCCGGCCATGCCGTTTTGCGATTCATACACTTCCCGGTAGATTTCGTTGCTCCGCATCAGCTCATCATGAGTTCCGAAGCCGTTCACCGTCCCGTTGTCCATGACAATGATCCGGTCACAGTCCTTCACTGAAGAAATTCTCTGTGCGATGACAAGCTTTGTGGTTTCCGGCATGTACTCCGCAAGTCCCTTCCGGATCTTCGCATCCGTTGCCGTATCCACCGCGCTGGTGGAATCATCAAAAATCAGAATCTTCGGATTCTTCAGCAGAGCCCTCGCAATGCAGAGCCGCTGCTTCTGACCGCCGGAGACGTTCGAGCCGCCCTGCTCGATGTAGGTGTCATAGCCTTCCGGAAGCCGTTCAATAAACTCGTCCGCGCAGGCAATCCGGCAGACTCTCTCACATTCCTCCTGCGATGCACATTTATTGCCCCAGCGCAGGTTCTCCAGAATGGTTCCGGAGAACAGGACGTTCTTCTGCAGGACAACCGCCACCTTGTTCCGCAGCCTTTCCATATCATAATCCCGCACATCCACGCCGCCGACCTTGATGCTTCCCCCGGTCACGTCATACAGACGGCTGATCAGATTCACAAGACTCGACTTTGCAGAGCCGGTTCCGCCGATGATGCCGATGCTCTCTCCGGAGAAAATGGAAAGGTTAATGTCCTTCAGCACCGGCTCACCGGAGCCCTCACGGTAAGCAAAATTCACGTGCTCGAACACAATGCTTCCATCCTTGACCTCCTTCACCGGCTCTTTGGGGTTCCCCAGAGAAGGATTCTCGTCAATGACCTCTGCAATACGTCGGCAGCTTGCCTCCGACATGGTCATCATGACAAAAATCATCGCCAGGAACATCAGACTGTTCAGAATGTTCATGCAATACGTCAGGAGACTCATCAGCTGTCCCGTCGTCAGACTTCCTGCAACAATCATGTGCCCGCCGATCCAGCTGATCAGAAGGATGCAGCTGTACACAACCGCTGTCATAAGCGGGTTGTTCCAGGAAAGCTTCAGCTCAGCCTTGACGAACATCAGATAAATATTGGCTGCCGCCTTGCGGAATCTGCCGATCTCGTAATCCTCCCGGACATACGCCTTGACCACACGGATCGCGGAAACATTTTCCTGAACGCTCTCGTTCAGATCGTCATAGCGCTCAAAGACCTTCTGGAAATACGCCGTGGTGCTCTTCATGATCAGGAACAGGATGACTCCCAGGAACAGCACGGCTGCCAGATAAATGCTTGCCAGCCTCGGGCTGATCAGGAAGGACATCACAAGCGCCACGATCATCATCGAAGGGGCGCGCATTGCCATCCGGATCAGCATCTGGAATGCATTCTGTACGTTGGTCACATCTGTGGTAAGACGGGTTACCAGACTCGACGTGCTGAACCGGTCGATGTTGGCGAAGGAAAACTTCTGAATGTTGTCAAACATCGCCTTTCGCAGATTCTTCGCAAATCCGGAGCCCGCTCTGGAGCCCATAAAGGCACCCATAATGCCGCAGAACAAACCGAAAAGGGCTACCGCCAGCATGAACAGGCCGGTTTTCTTTACATAAGACACATTGCCTGCGGAAATTCCAAGGTCTACAAGGCTTCCCATCAGAATCGGAATGACCATTTCCGCTACAACCTCACCCACCATAAAAAGCGGTGTGATAAACGCAAACACCTTGTACTGCCGAAGCTCCCGGTACAACGTACCGACTACGCTTTTTTTCTTACTGATTTCTTCTCGTTTCATCTTCACCTTTCCTGCAGAAACTCCTCTGACTGCATGTTCCGATAGACCATGCCAAGGAGCCGGTTCAACTCTTTCGTCTCCTCGTCCGTAAATCCCTTCACCAGCATTCTGTCATTTCTGTGGCGCCTTTCCCTCGTCTGACGCAGGATTTCCTGCGACTTCTGCGTCATCTCGATGTAACGGCTCCGGCGATTCATCGGATCGGTCCTCCGAACCACCAGATCCTTCTCTTCCATCCGGTTGATCAGTCCGATCATCGTCGGATGCGACACCTGAACCGCATCGCACAGCTCCTGCTGATTGATGGCATGATCGGCGTGCTTCTCCAGGTAAAAAAGAATTTCCATCTGGGAAAAGGTCAGATCACTCTCCTTCATATCCACATTCATCCTCGCCCGGAACATCTCATGAATTCTCTTGAACTTGTACCCAAGGGGCGCATTTTCAAATCTTCTTTGCGGCTTATCAGCCATTTCGCTCCTCCTTCCTTCTCATGTAGCATACTACATATAATACGTAGTGTGCTACATGTTGTCAACTGCTCTGTCCCCTGTTTCCGCGCATCAGTCAAAAAAAGCGGGGCAGCCGCCGCTGTCCCGCCCGGAAACTTATTCTCTTTTCTCTCACTTTTTACTTCGATTTGTCCTGTGAAGCTTTTCTTGCCTTTTTAAACTGATACATGTTCTGATCCGCAAGATCCTTGGTGGTTAAAATATCCTGCTCAATATTCATCGCCGCAGAACCATAAGAAACCGTAGGAAGATTCGGATTTTTCCTTCGCTTCTCCTCCAGAAGCCGGCAGAAGGCTTCTGTGCAGGCCCTTTCCTGCTTTTCATCGCGCAGGATCACACAGAATTCATCTCCGCCCATGCGATAACAACCGCCGTATCTCGCGTAAGCACCCTTCATGCAATCCGCAATTTCCTTCAGGCACCGGTCTCCGTAAAGATGACCGTAGGTATCATTGATTTCCTTGAATCGGTCCACATCAAACACAATGAGAACCTTGTCTCCGCTTCTTACCATGGATGTCCGGTTCAGATAACTCGCCTGATTGAGAAGCCCGGTCAGTCCGTCCAGCTGATTCCACATTTCATTGCAGTAGATATAATACAGAACCGCAATCAGCGTCACACACAGCCAGGTGGTATGAATCTGTGGGAAAGCAAGCTGAATGAGCATTCCCAGAATAAGAAACCCCATCAGCGGATAGATCAGAATCCGGCTTCTGTTCTGATAATAAATGGCCGATGCCGCAGTTGCCATTGCCAGATAAACAATACCGGCAGCGAACATAACGACATAAACATGGAAATGTCCTCCGCGGAAATAAACATTGTCCGCAGTCACACCGAAAACTCTTCCGGACGGCAGGCTTGCTGCCAGAAAAACGACATATCCAAGCCAGATCAATGCCGCCGCTTTCCGGATCCGGAGTGCTTTTCCCCTCTTGTCCAGAATCTGTACCAGGCAAAGAGGCACGGCAGGGGTCAGGCCGAAGCCAAGATAATTGGTCAGAAGATTGACAAGGCGATATTCCGGCGGGGTACGATCCACAACAACCGTGATCACCTCCAGAATGGAAATTGCCGCAATCAGAATATAAGTTCGTAAAAATCCTCTTCTCTGACGACGACTCAGGTTCTCACTCTCATAGATCAGCATACACATGAACAGGAGAACCACGACGTCAATCGCCGTCAGAATCAGAAAATACTCATCCAAAACACTTCTTCCTTTATTTTTGTACTCTTTTCTCGCAAATCGTCTGCAGCCTTACCTGTGCTCGAATTCGGATGCCACATCTTCCAGGAGCTTGCGGATGGGAAGATGCTGCGGACAGACCTTCTCGCACTTGCCGCACTTTAAGCAGTCCGAAGCAAGGCTTCCTTCCTTTGTATATACATCATGATAGTAATGATCCGCATCCCAGTCCGTGTGGATCTGCTTTGTATTCATAACGGCAAACAGATCCGGAATCAGAATCTTCTTCGGACATCCGTCGGTGCAGTAGCGGCAGCCTGTGCAGGGAATGAGATTCTGCTTGTGAAAAATCTCCTGTACCTTGCGGACTGCCTCCATCTCCTTGTCATCCAGCGGCCTGAAATTCTTCATGAAGTTGATGTTGTCCTCCATCTGCTCCATGGTACTCATTCCGGAAAGGACCATCATCATACCGGGGAAGCCTGCCGCAAACCGAAGCGCATAGCTGGCTGCGCTCCCGCCCTGCAGATCCTCCAGAACCCTGGCTGCCTCCTCCGGGAGATTGACGAGATTACCTCCCTTAACCGGCTCCATGACAATCACCGGCTTGTTGTGCTTACGGCAAACCTCGTAGCAGCGGCGGCTCTGAACCGCAAGATCATCATAATCCGCGTAGTTGAACTGGATCTGAACCACCTCTACCTCCGGATATTCCGTCAGAATCTTCTCCAGAAACTCCGGCGTATCATGGAAGGAGAATCCGACGTGACGAATCTTCCCTTCCTTCTTCAGTTCAAAGGCCGTTTCATAGGCTCTGCATTTCCTGAAATGATCGAAATTCCCCGCTCCCTGCGCGTGCATCAGATAGAAATCGAAATAATCCACACCGCAGGCCTCAAGCTGCCTCTGGAAAAACGGCCGGATATCCTCCTCCTTCTGAAAATAGGTGGCCGTCAGCTTATCCGTCAGAATATAGCGATCTCTGGGATAGCGGCTGGTGAGACACTCCTTCAGTGCCAGTTCGCTCTTTCCCTGAATATATCCGTGGGCGGTGTCAAAATAATTGAATCCTGCCTCCAGAAAGGCATCCACCATCTTCTTCGACTGCTCCAGGTCCACGTCCTCTCCCATCATCGGAAGACGCATGCATCCAAACCCGAAGTTCTTCTTAATCCGTTCCATTTCTTTCCTTCCTCCCCAAATCCCGGAAAAGTACTTCCTCCCCAAATCCCGGAAAAGTAATTGACATCCCCTTCTCTTTCCGATATTCTCGCAGTTGTTGCAGTAAAACATCTTACCTCATTATAAATGGATTTTGCCTATGAATCTACTCGAGCTTTTCGCCGATTCCCTGCTGGATGCGGGAATCGACACGCTGAAACTGATCCCGTTCCTGTTTGTCACCTATCTGATCATGGAAGCCCTTGAGCGGCGTACCGAGGATAAGTCCCAGGACCTCATCCGGAAAGAAAACGTCGGCCGCTTCGGTCCTGTCTTCGGCGGAATCGTCGGCATTGTTCCGCAGTGCGGCTTCTCCGCCTCTGCTGCCAGTCTTTACTCCGCCGGTCTGATTTCGACAGGAACTCTCCTTGCGGTTTTTCTTTCCACTTCCGATGAAATGCTCCCGCTGTTCATCTCCGCGCAGCTTCCCATCGGACAGATGGCAAGAATTCTTGCCGTAAAGGCAATCATCGCCGCATTGACCGGTCTGGTCATCGACTGTATTCTCCATCGAATTCGCCTGCATCAGCATAAAAAGGGCAATCATGAGAAGCACATCCATGACCTTTGTGAGCAGGAGCACTGCGGCTGTGAGGAGGAAGAGGGAAGCATTCTGAAATCCGCCTTCATTCACACGCTGCACATCACGCTGTTCGTTTTCCTGATTACGCTGGTTCTCACACTCATTGTCGAAGGCTTCGGTGAGGATGCCATCAGGGGACTTCTGTCCAATCACCGCGCCGCCGGCGTTTTCCTGTCCGCCGCAGTCGGCCTGATTCCCAACTGTGCTTCCTCTGTCATGATTACACAGCTCTATCTCGACGGTCTTCTGGAGGCCGGCCAGATGATGGCGGGGCTCCTCGTCAGCGCAGGTGTCGGACTTCTTGTTCTGTTCCGCACCAATTCCCACCACCTTCGGGAGAACCTTCGGATTGCGGCTCTTGTTTATGCCGCAGGCGTCTTCTGGGGACTGCTCCTTACGGGTTTTGGCATTGCATTGTAAATGGAGCTTCTGCGTCGGCATGACCATTGTGGTCCCTGTTTTCATCTGGATTCTGTGCCGGGCAGCCAGAAAGCTCCCCGGGCGCAAAGCTCCCGAAAAGGAAGAACCGGGGGAAGCACCGCAGGCGCCTCCGGATGATCTCCGATGAATTTCTCCATCCAGACCATGTCATACCACCGGTCAAACTTGTAAGCACACTTTTCAAAGCGTCCCACCATGCGGTATCCGGAGTGCTCGTGGAACCGGATGCTGTCCTCGTTCAGATACGGATCCTGCCCGCGCGGGGCCGCAATACAGGCCTCCGCATTCCGGATTCCCTGAAGCCGAAGAGCCTCCTCCAGTGCTTCGTATAAGGCTCTTCCCACACCGTTTCTTCGCGCATCCCCGTCCACATAGATGGAGGTCTCAACCGCCCAGTCATAAGCGGCTCTTCCTTTGAAGGCTCCGGCATACGCATATCCTTCGATTCGTCCATTCTTCTCTTCCACAAAATACGGATATTTCTCCAGAGTACTGCGGATTCTCTCCCGAAATTCTTCTGCGGAAGGTACTTCATATTCAAAGGTAATCGCAGTATCTGTGACATAGGGACGGTAGATCTCCAGAAGTCTTGCCGCATCCTCTTCCCGGGCAATACGAATCATCCTCTCTTCTCCTCTCTTCCGGCACCAGCACACAGGCGGCATTTTACGCAAAAAAGAACCGGCACAGACGTTTCTGTTGTCCGTGCCGGTTCCGTTTCTTTTATTTCTTCAGTGGGCTCTCGCGGTAAATAATATCCGTTCGGGCAGGTCCGTTGGAAACCATGGTAATCGGATAGCCAATCTGCTCCTCAATGAAGTTTACGTAGTCTCTCGCCTCCTTCGGAAGCTCCTCAAAGCTCCGGATTCCGCGAATATCACACTTCCAGCCCGGCATCATCTTATACACAGGCTTGCAGCGCGAAAGATCCTTGGTAACCGGGAACTCCGTGATTTCCTGACCGTCAAGCTCATACGCCACGCAGACCGGAATCTCATCCAGATAACCGAGGTCATCCAGAACGGTAAAGGCCACATCCGTGCAGCCCTGCAGCCGGCAGCCGTATTTCGAAGCGACACAGTCATACCAGCCGACTCTTCTCGGACGGCCTGTCGTTGCGCCGTATTCTCCGCCGTCTCCCCCGTGATTGCGAAGCGTCACCGCCTCATCCCCGAATACCTCGGAAACAAACTCACCTGCACCGACTGCAGAAGAATATGCCTTGGAGACAACAACGATCTGTTTGATTTCATAGGGCGGAATTCCTGCGCCGATTGCACCGTATCCGGCAAGCGGAGAAGAGGATGTAACCATCGGATAGATGCCGTGGTCAGGATCCTTCATGGTGCCAAGCTGTCCCTCCAGAAGAACCGTCTTTCCTTCCTTCAGGGCTCCGTCCAGATACAAGGATACATTGCCAAGATACGGCTTTACCTTGTCTCTGCGCTCCTTGATCCAGTTCAGGATTGCCTCCTGATCAAGCGGCTCCGAATGGTACAGATTGACAAGAAGCGCATCCTTAATCTCAGCGATCCGTGCAATCTTCTCCTTCAGGACATCATCCTCCTGGAAGAACTCATTGATCTGCCATCCGATCTTGGCGAATTTGTCGGAATAAAACGGAGCGATGCCGGACTTCGTGGAGCCAAAGCTCTTTCCGGCAAGCCTTGCCTCCTCCAGCGTATCAAAGGCAATGTGGTAAGGCATCATGACCTGTACCCGGTCCGAAACCATCAGCTGAGGCTCCGGAACTCCCTGTGCCTCAATCTGTGCCAGCTCATCAACAAACTTGTCAATGTCAAAGGCAACGCCGTTTCCGATGATGTTCATGATATTCTGATGGAACACGCCGGAGGGCATCAGATGAAGTGCAAATTTACCGTACTCATTGACGATCGTATGTCCTGCATTCGCACCGCCCTGAAAACGGATGACCACATCCGCAGTATCTGCAAGTGTATCTGTGATCTTGCCCTTTCCTTCATCGCCCCAGTTGGCACCAACCACTGCCTTAACCATATTTACCTCCCTTGCCGCAGTCTGACTGCGACATCGATATTGTTCACACAACCGGTCGTAGTATACCTCATTCCCCGGGAAAATAACACCTGTCAGCAGGAAATCTCCGCGGTCATTCCGAGAAGCTCACGATTCTCATCCAGAATCGGCCGGATGACCTCCGCCAGATACTTCTCCACCTGGTGCGGTGCACAGCCGATGTACTTCTTCGGATCAATGTACTTATCCAGCTCTTCCCGGGTCATATGGAATTTCGGATCCTCTGCAATCAGATCCAGAAGATTGTTATCCAGTCCTTCCTCCTTGACGCGGCGGCCGGCCTTCATCGAAAGCTCGCGGATCTCCTCATGGAACTCCTGGCGGTCTCCGCCCATTTTTACCTCGTCCATCATGATGTTCTCGGTTGCCATGAACGGAAGCTCTGCAGCCAGATGCTTCTCAATGACCTTCGGATAAACCTTCAAGCCGTCTGTGACATTCAGGCACAGATCCAGGATGCCATCGATGGCCAGGAAGCCCTCCGGAACGGAGAGTCTCTTGTTTGCAGAATCATCCAGCGTTCTTTCAAACCACTGGGTTCCGGACGTAATGGCCGGATTCAAAACATCCACCATGACATAGCGGGCCAGTGAGCAGATTCGCTCCGAGCGCATCGGATTGCGCTTATAGGCCATCGCCGAGGAACCGATCTGTGTCTTCTCAAACGGCTCCTCCACCTCCTTGAGGTGCTGAAGGAGACGAATGTCCGTTGCCATCTTCATCGCAGAAGCCGCAATGCCGCCGAGCGTGTTCAGCACAAAGGTATCCACCTTGCGGGAGTAGGTCTGTCCGGACACCGGATAGCAGGCAGCAAAGCCCATCTTCTCCGCAATCATGGGATCCAGACGGTCCACCTTCTCGAGATCGCCGTCAAACAGCTCCAGGAAGGAAGCCTGCGTTCCCGTCGTCCCCTTGCTTCCAAGAAGCTTAAGCTGGGAAATCGTGTGGTCAACTTCCTCAAGATCAAGAACAAACTCATTCAGCCAGAGACTTGCTCTCTTTCCGACCGTCGTCGGCTGTGCCGGCTGGAAGTGTGTGAAGCCAAGCGTCGGCTGCGCCTTGTACTCATTCGCAAAATCTGCCAGAGCGGCAATGACATTGACCAGCTTCTTCCGAACAAGAAGAAGAGCGTCACGCATAATGATGATATCCGTGTTGTCTCCGACATAGCAGCTGGTTGCTCCCAGATGGATGATGCCCTTTGCCTTCGGGCACTGAAGACCGTAAGCATAAACATGACTCATGACATCGTGGCGGACAATTTTCTCGCGGGCCTGTGCCTCTTCGTAATTGATATCCTCCGCGTGCTCCTTCATCTCCGCAATCTGCTCATCGGTGATATCCAGCCCCAGCTCCTTCTCTGTCTCAGCGAGTGCAATCCAGAGCTTTCTCCAGGTCCGGAATTTCTTATCCGGAGAAAAGATATACTGCATCTCACTGCTCGCATACCTCGTGGAAAGAGGACTTACATACTTATCGTGTGCCATACTGATCTCCTTTCGTACATCACTAAGCAACCGGCGCCGCCAGAGACGACCGGTACTCTTCCTTTAACTTCTGAAGTGTCTGATGCAGTGCCACTTCATAGCTTGCATCCTGTCCCTCGCTCTGATAACGCTTCAGCGAATCAATCGCGAGCTTGCGCTCCGAAGCATTGAAGCCGGCAATGAGGGAATCCATCCGCTTTTCCAGCTCCAGAGAAGCGTTGACGCTCTCCGGATGCTCCGAAACAAAAGAAATATATTCCGAATCCGATAACCCGAGCCGGGTCGCAGCAAGGTAGTTCAGATAGATTTCGCTGCTTCCCGTCAGCTGATATGCCTTTTCATAACAGGAGGCCGCCGCCCGGAACCGAAACAGCTGTGCATAAATTCTTCCTTCCTCGCACAGAATCCGTGTCCGCATCCGCCTCTCCGGCGAAGGAAGGGAGGCAAGAATCGCGTCATATTCCTCCAGTGCCTCGTACGGCCTTGCCCCCTCCGCAAGGTAGGAAGCATTCGCCATCCTTTTCTCAAAGGGCTCCATGCCCTGTCCGGAGGAAACAATCTGACGTGTGGTCTCCTCCTTCTCCTGCGGGACAAAGCCGATATAGGTCAGGATTTCAGAGACAAAATCCGACAGTGCCCGTTCCTTGCCCAGATACGGAACCAGACGGTCTGCCAGCTCCGGAAGGCCGCACTCCTCTCTCAGCCAGGAAACAAGCGAAGGATCCATGATTCCGGCATCCAGAATCTGAGCGCTCTGAACCAGAGAATAACACAGCTCTTCCGCGGAATAAACATTTCGTTCAATTTTCTCAATCCGGTACGGCTTGTCCGCCAGCCGTCCGACCGCATAGATGACTCTTGCCATTTGTCGCTTTCCTTATTTTCCTGTCTGTCAGGCTCCTTCAAGAACCAGATCCTGTTCCCAGCGCAGGCCGCTCGAAGGGAAAATATCTCCAAAGCCCAGATCTTCAATCCGAATATGCAGCTTCACCGGCGAGAGCATGGAGAATTCCATCCGCACTCTTGTCATGCGACCCTCCCGGACCGGCAGGCGATCCAGCCGGATGTGAAACGGCTCCTCCCTTCCGCCCGTCAGAGGATGGAGAATCAGATTGATTTCTGCCGTACTGTCCAGAACAAGCTCCGCCGAGCATTTGACCTCATACCAGTTTACACCGGCATCCACCAGGGAAATCCGGGCGGGCTCTCCGCGATCCAGCGCCGTCACAAGAATGTTGCTGCGCAGCTTGTTCGAATCCAGGAACAGATATCGGGACAGGATTTCCGGCTTCTCCTCCTTGAAAACAGCGCCGTATGCAGCTCCCTTGCTGAACAGATTTCCCCCGAGAAACGCCCGTCTTCCCTGACAGAGAAATGCCGTCGACTTTTTCATCCAGCTTCCCTTGAAGCCGCTTCCCACCAGATAAACCGAAGAGAAATTGTGCCCGGCAAGCTCATCCTTCAGAATATTCTTGAACTCAAGGTCCCTTCCGGCATCGTCCTTCGCAAACAGCCCCGGGTATTCATTTTCCTCCAGATAGGACACCACCGGAGTCGTATGCGGATTGAAAATCAGCTTTGTAACATGAAGCCTTCCGCCCGTTTCATAATCAAACAGAGCAGCCGCAGGCTCCCGCAGAGACTCGTCCTGATTCAGCATAAAATCATAAAAGGACCCGGCAAAGCTCTGATAGTACACCTTCGCCTTCAGATCAAGTCTTCTGCGTACACTTTCCAGAAGCCCGATCATTCTCGCATCCATCGTCCTGGCCGTGAACATGACGGCGGCGATCTCTCCGCCGGGAACTGCAAGCTCCAGATACCGCAGGCATCGATTCACATACAGGGCAAGAAGTGCCGCCGGATCATACTCCGTATCCTCAAGGACCACGGGAGATCCATCCAGTGCCATGGACAGGAGCCTTGGAAGAAAAATATGATTCTCCTCCGAAGAATGCGAAACCGCCTCTTCTCCGAAAAACCACTGATTCTCACCGACCGTCTTGCACAGCGCCATCGGGATATCGAATTGATCGCTCCCCGGCACAGCAGACCAGGTAACCGGCTCCTGAAGAAGTCTCCCCTTCTGCCAGCGGCAGTATGAAATCTGGCAGACATCATCCCGCAGATCCATTCCCGCCATATATTTTTTCTCACTCTGTCTGTCAAAGAGCATGAATTACTGCCTTTCTCTGTCATCGAAAAGCCGGGCCGCAAGCCAGGATTTCCGGCTGTATTTCTCCAGATGTGAAAGTGCCTCCGCGTCGCGTCCAAGTGCCGTCAGCATCGCGATTTCATTGATGGCACGGAAGCGGTCCTGACCGGACACCGGCGTTCTGGCATCCTGCCCGATGGTGCCGCTCTCTACCACGTTCTTCTCTGCATCGTCATCGGTGATGTAATAATGCATCTGCTCTCCGAAGAACAGAAGGAAGCCCGTGACATAAACGCCCTCATACATTTCCTTCATTTCCTTCGCCGCATAGGGATCCCGGATTCCGTTCTGCTCCATCGCATAGTGATACAGCACGCGCTTCCCTGCATGTTCCGCACTCGAGCGGTATTCCACCAGCGTCTCATCCGCATAAGCCTGAAGCCCCGGCAGTACCCCGATAAACTGGCGGAAGAAGGGGAATACGATCTTCTGGGACAGAAGATCCGACAGGAACAGGCTTGTGACCTCCAGATCCTTATCCGCAATTTCGCCGGACTGCTCCGAACGATGCTTCAGCCAGGCAATCCTGCAGATGTCAAGGAGCGGAACTCCCTGCCGGCCGAATTCTCCCGTAAGATCGAATTCCTCCTCCGACATTTCCTTCCTGCCCGTGAAGTAGAAATGGCTTGCCTGTGCCAGCGCATCTGCAAGAAGCTCCGAGTCCGTTCCGTCCTTCCTGCAGTCCGAAATCAGCTCACTCCGGCATTCCAGATATTCACCGGTAAACAGCATCTGGCGCAGCATGCGCCGCTCCAGAACTCCCTCCTCCAGATCAAAGCCCTTCAGCGCCAGACGAATCCGGTTCATCTCACTCGTCAGTCCATCCCAGAAGCCTGCGAGAAAGGTAAGAACCGTCTCATTGTAGCTTCCGCGGGAAAATGCCAGGAAAGAGAGCTCCGTCAGATCCTCATCGTCCGCAGGCACCTTCTCCTCAAGCAGCTCCGTGCATATGCGAAGAAGAACATCTCCGTCCACTCCGTTCGTTCCGAATCTCTGCACCCAGGAAGCCGCCTTTCCCGCAAAGCCGCGCACGGAAAGCGCCCGCAGCATCTCATTGCGCGATTTGGCATCCAATCCCTCCGGCTCCAGCTTCTCCAGAAAATCATCCAGATTCTTCGTATCTCCCTGCTTCTCATAAAAGCGGAGAAGCTCTGACCGCAGATGTCCCCGGAAGCTCTCCGGAATGAGCGGATTCTCCGCAAGACTGCGGTATACTGCAGAGGTCTCCTCCGTAACAGGGTAGTCTGTTTTCCCCAGGCCTGCCAGATACAGATCAAAGCCGATGTTGCTGACGCCGTACAGACTCAGAAGCTTCGCAAGCTTCCGGTAATTCAGCAGATGCTCCGCCTCATCCGGGCTTCCGACACGGCGGTCTCCATTGTCCTCCTCGAAAAAAAAGGCCGCATCCTCTCCGTATACCGGAACAAACGCCCTTCCCTCCTTCAGAGGGAAAAGCTGCTCCTCTCCAAAATGAGGATAGACAAGAACAAGCCGTCCTGCCCGGGCAGTCTTCTCCCGGACAAAGCAGGAAAATACCGCCGGCACCGCAGCAGCTGCTGCCTCACCAGACAGCGCCCGCCCGGAGGTCAGATAAGCTTCGTACAGAAAGGCCAGATCCGGACTCATCCGCTGCTGCAGAAGCTGCTCCTGTGTAAAGCGAAGAATCTGCGGCAGATACTGATCCATCAGCTCCGCACAGCTCTCCTTGTTCTCAAGAACATATCGGTACAGATAAGCACTTGCGGCAGCCGGAAGGGAATTCTGAAATGCAAAATACCGCACAATCATCTGCGGCAGCCCGCCTTTATAATCCACCGGAAGCGACAGCATGTAGTAATCGAGGAGCCTTGTAATCGTAAGTCCTGCATCCACTCCTCTCTGGTACCAGACAAAACAGGAAGGATCCGTTTCGTTTCCGCGGATCAGGAGCGTACAAATGCTCTCCAGAACATCTCTTCTCCGAAGATCCGGTATCTGCGCCTCGTATGCCTTTGCCAGAATCCGGAACAGACGCTCCGAGAAGGTCTTTCTGCGGATTGCAAGATAGTTCAGCTGCGTAATGACCGGTTCAGTCAATATCTCGTGTTTTGCCGCAAAATAAAGGGTTTGCAGCTCCATATCTCCCAGCTCATACCAGAAGTCCGCGGATTCCTGCATCAGCTGATAATATTCCAGATACAAAAGGGGCGAACGGCAGCCCGCTTCATAATTCTTACGGAGCATGCGCGCTGTTTCCTTCGTTCGCCGCATCCGCTCCGTATCGGCATACAGAAGAAGCCAGGTGATCCAGAAGTTTTCCGGGTTTCGTCTCTGTTCCTTTGCAAGCTCTCTCACGGCGTCGTCAATGACGCGGAAGGAAGGCTGCGCCCCTGCAGCTTCGCTCTCTGCACAAAGGACCGTAAGATACATCCGATATGCATACGTCAGATCATCCTCCAGATCAAACTGGAAAGAGGAAAACGGCGGGAGCTCCTCGTCCGTTCCGGACAATCTCCGGTTGAGAGCCTCCAACTCCCAGATGGCCTCCTGTTCCTTATGCACCGTCAGAAGATAGTGGATCTTGTACAGTGCCGTCATCGGATTGTTCCGGTCCGCATCCTGGAGCTTCTGTACAAGACCTCCCATGTGGGCCGCAAACGTCTTTCCGCTGCACTTGTGACAGCGCATCTGCACATATTCCTGCATCATCTGCAGAATTACCTGCTTCTGCTCTCTCCTGTGGATCGTACGAAGCGCCGTTCCCATTCCACTGGAGACAACCACAGGGATCCGGATTGCTTCCCCGTAAGCCGCAAGCAGCGTAATCGCCCCGAAATTGCGTCCCGCGTGGAGTGCGGACGGATCTACGATAACCGTAATCACAGCTGTCTGATCCCGGAACAGGGAATCTGTCAGCTCGCCGGCATCGACGGTAAGGAAATCACCGGATGTGAAAATCCGGACTCTCGTATAGCCCCAGCCATTTCGACGCAGGCGAATCGGACAAGGAATCTTCTGTGTCTGCGATGCCGGGAGATCCATTGCAAGCTCCTTCTGATCCACCGTATATTCCACAGGCTGCTTCTTCCCCGCGGCGATCAGAAACTCTTCCATATTGTGTTCATTTCCGCTTACGGCAGAAAGCCCGCGGTACAGTGAATGAATCCGCTCCCCCTCTTTTGCCGCGACCGCCTCAAACTCTTTCCGGTAAAACAGGTCTGCCGCTTCTCTCCAGTTCGCTCTGGCAAGATTGGTAAAATGAAGAAGATTCTTCATCGGCCCAAGACTTGACTCCAGCGTCTCCTCCTTCACCTTCGCATGAAACGGAAGTTCGTATTCCCCCATGTCGGAGAGAATCCGGAAGCTCCCATCCAGCTGATCTCCGAAAGACAGCCCGGCAGCATCCAGACGGTAGGAAATGACCTCCTTCGCCCCGGAAAAAATATTAGTCATCAGACGCACGGCAGGCTCCGAGGACAGAACAAAACCATTTGCCGTCCTTCCCTCCGGTCCGTAAATCGTAAAAGAGCCCTCATATGCCGCTCCGGGAACCAGATCCATATCAATCGAATCTGCCGAAAAAGTAAGGGATCCCTTTCTGATATGAAATTTCTCTCCGCCCATTTTCCCGCGTTCTTGATACTGCAGCATGGTGTACTCCCTTACGTAAATGATAAATGTACTCTTTCCGAAATTCGAAATCCGGCAGTCTGCGCATCGCGCAAAAAGCCTCCGATCCCGACGTTATATTATACCATATCCTCCCCGAAGTCCGAAGTACGCTGTCCGGTGCACCGTCAAAAAGAGGGGCGTCATCTGCTGCCTCCAGCAGATGACGTCCCTTTCTTCTGTAAACACGATGCAGCCCGGCAAAGGAGTCCTCAGTTCTTCTCTTCTCCGTTCGGTGCTTTCTCCTCTTCCTCCGCGGCTTCCGGTGCGGCCTCCGCACACGTTTTCTCCTTGCCGGCACCCGTAAGAATCATCATAATCTCGTTCGTGCGGGCAACAAACTTCGCCATTTCATCCGGCGTAAGAGGCGCATTCTGAAGCTTTGCCAGATCGTACAGCTGTGCACATACCGTCTGTGCGTCCTTTTCATCCTGATGCTGCTCCACATACTGTACCAGCGGATGCTTTGCATTCAGAATGAGGGTCTGTCCCTCATCTCCGAACATGCCAAGATCCGAACCGCCCATGGAATACATCTTCATCATATCCTGCATTCTGCGGCTCTGCTCGTCTACCTTCAGAAGGGAAGAAACATTCTTCTCCTTCAGATTCTCAAGAACAACCTTCAGCTTGTCATTGCCAAGAGCCTTGCGGACGGTCTTCTCAAGCTCCTTGCTCTGCTCCTCCAGAGCCCTTGCATCCTTCTTGCTGGTGCGGCCCTTCAGAACCTCATCCACCCCCGCATCGATCCGTGCAAAGTGGATGCCCTCGTTCTTCATCTCCAGCTGCTGGATGAACGGAGAATCAATGTTGGAATTCAGGATGAAGGCCTGCAGCTTATGGTCGCGGAACATACGGATGTACTGTCCCTGCTGCTGCTCGTTCGTCACATAATAAATTGTGCGCTCCTTCTTCTCTTCTTCCGCAGTCTTGTCTTCTTCCTTTTTCTCGTCGACAACCTCGGCTTCCACCTTGTTGCCGTCCTCATCCACTGCCGAAGCCTTCTCGTCCGGATCGGTCTTATTCACCTCCAGTGCCTCCGGCAGAGTCAGATACTTGCCGTCAAGATCCTTGAAGAGAATGTAATCCGTCATCTTCTCGCAGAACTTGTCATCCTTGAGACAGCCATACTTGATGAACGGGCTGATATCATCCCAGTACTTGTCATAGTTGTCCTTATCGGTCTTGCACATTCCGGCAAGCTTGTCGGCGACCTTTTTCGTGATGTAATCCGAGATCTTCTTCGCAAAGCCATCGTTCTGCAGTGCGCTTCTCGAAACGTTCAGCGGAAGATCCGGGCAGTCAATGACACCCTTTAAGAGCATCAGAAACTCCGGAATAACCTCCTTGATGTTGTCCGCGATGAAGACCTGATTGTTGTAAAGCTTGATCACGCCTTCTGCAGATTCGTATTCCAGATTGATCTTCGGGAAGTACAGAATTCCCTTCAGATTGAACGGATAGTCCATGTTCAGATGGATCCAGAACAAGGGCTCCTTGTAATCATTGAACAGCTTCCGGTAGAACTCCTTGTACTCGTCATCCGTGCAGTCCTTCGGATTCTTGATCCACAGAGGACTCGGATCATTGACAAGCTCCGGGCGCTTGCGGATCTTAAGCTGCTTCTCCTCCGGCTTTGCCTGCTCCGGTGTTGTCTGCTCCTCCGTTCCTTCGTCCTTGCTCTCTGCAGAGACTGCCTCTGCCTTTTCATCCTTCTTCGGCTCGATCACCTCAATGACAATATCGTCCGGACGGCGCTCCGACTCCTTGATGGTCTGTGTCTCCTTGGTGTCCTTCACCGACAGATAGATCTCGGTCGGCATGAAGCCGCAGTACTTGTCAATCACCTCGCGGGCACGATAGTAATTCGAGAACTCCACGCAGTCCTCCGACAAATGGAGGGTAATGGTCGTTCCGACCTCCTTCCTGTCGGTCTCCTCCATGGTGAACTCACTGCCGCCGTCGCACTCCCAGTGAACGGCCTTCGCTCCCTGCTGATAGGAAAGCGTATCGATGGTGACAAGCGAAGATACCATGAACGCCGAATAGAAGCCCAGTCCGAAGTGGCCGATGATCTGATCGTTGTTCGCCTTATCCTTGTACTTGTTCATGAAGGCTTCCGCACCGGAGAAGGCAATGTTGTTGATATACTCCTTCACCTCATCCGCGGTCATGCCAAGTCCGTTATCGGTAATCTGAATGGTCTTGCTCTCGGGATCCAGAACCACGTCGATTCTCGCCTTCCAGCCCTCCGGAAGCTCCGCTTCTCCCATCATTTCCAGCTTCTTCAGCTTTGTAATTGCATCGCAGCCATTGGAAATCAGCTCACGATAGAAAATATCATGGTCACTGTACAGCCATTTCTTGATAATCGGGAACATGTTCTCGCTGTTAATGGATAACTGTCCTTTTTCTGCCATAACTCTCATTCCTTTCTATGACAAACGGTCATTTTCTCATAAGCTCAAGTCTAGTCCCTGCCACCGGCAAAGTCAATAAAAAATTAGCACTCACCAAAGGTGAGTGCTAACAACCGTGATCAATTTCCGGCTGCGACATCAAAAAAGCTGTCCGTGGTAACTTCCGGATCCTCACAGAGTGCAATCTGGTTCCACCGGTCCTCGTTCAGCTGACAGTCCATTCCGGAAACACAAGAGTCATAGGCCTGATCATAGGCTTCCTCCAGACGCTTCTGAAGAATGGCCTCCTTGTTGGACTCCAGCGATGCCTCATCGGAGGTCGCGATCGGCTTGATGATACGGTATCCGTCCTTTGTCTCGACAACATCTGAAATCGTCCCGACCTGCTGGCCAAACGCCGCTTCCTCAAAAGCACTGTCCACGTCTCCCTTTGCAAGGGTATACGTGCTGACCGAATCCTCGTTATATTTTGAAATGTAAGCGGCAAAGGTAATTCCGAGAAGATTGTCCATTCCGTTCTGAATTTCATCCCGGATGGCCTGCGCCCTGGCCTTGGCCTGCGCCTTCCTGCTCTCGTCAAATTCCGTCCTGCTGCCGTCTGCGTTCTCTGTGTACGTCTTCACCAGAATGCTCTGAACCGTCACGGTTCTGGCCTCGTCATCGCTGACCTCACGGGGAACATCCGAAACCAGCTGATCTGCCATTTTGGCTGCGAGCAGATAATCCTTCATCATCTCTTCGGCATCAAGCGCCGAAATGCCAAGGTAATCCTTCTCCGCATCCGAAAGGCTTTCCATGTACGCTGCCCCCCGCTTCCTTGCATCCGAAATCTCGGTTTCATCCAGAAGAATTCCTTCCACGGATGCAATCTGATTCAGAGCCTTTACCTTGACGAGCCGCTCCAGTGCATTCTCCTTCAGAGAATTTCCCACCGTTTCGTTCCCGGACCGGGTGAAAACATCACTCCCGTAGTCCTCCTTGTAGCGGTTCTCCATTGTGGTAAGGTATACCCGCAGCTCCCTGCAGGAGCCGCTCTGATCCCCGACATTAAACAGCTCATCCCGGTCCAGCCCGGTCACAAAGACCACCTTTCCGCAGCCGGCGGCGGACACGGCAAGGAGCGCCGCAAAAGCCATGGGAACCACGCGCATTCTCAGACGCCGCCTCAAAATTCCCAGCTTCGTTCTCTTCGTCATTTCTTTACCCGCTCGTATTTCACAAACGTGTAGGGAATGTCAAAATACGTCTGTTCTTCGCCTTCCATGGTTTTTTCCCATTCCGGATCCGCATCCAGATCCGGAAAATAAGCATCCGCTTCATACGCGTAATCCACCATGGTTACATGGATGGTATCACAATAAGGAAGAAGCTCCTTATAGACGGAGGCTCCGCCGATGACCATCAGGCTGTCCGGATCCTCGTCCTTCAACAGCTCCAGAAGCTCCTCTATGCTGTGTACAACCTCTGCACCGCGCACCGTATAGGCGGGATTTCCTGACAGAATGACATTGCGTCTCTGATCCAGAGGCTGTGCCATCGGGAAGGTTTCAAGTGTCTTTCTTCCGTAGATGATGGTCTTTCCCTTGGTTTCCTGACGGAACATCTTGTGGTCATTCGGAATGCTGACCAGAAGGCTTCCCTTATATCCGATTCCCCAGTTGCGATCCACTGCTACAATTGCCTGCATATTCTGCTCCTCTTTCCTGCGGTTATTTTTCTTCAATTAAATGGCGATCGGAATGTCCCTGATCTGATCTCCCGCCACCTGATAGTTCTCCAGCTTCACATCTTCTCTTGTAAACTGATAAAAGTCATGAATGTCCGGATTGATCCAAACCTTCGGCGCAGGCTGCGGCGTTCTGGACATCAGCTCCTTCACTGCATCCACGTGACGGTCGTAAATATGCGCGTCCGCAACAACGTGAACAAACTCGCCGGCTTCCATATCGCAGACCTGTGCGAGCATCGCAAGAAGGCAGGCATACTGCCACTCGTTCCACGCAAAGGCAGCCAGAATGTCCTGGGATCTCTGATTCAGAATTCCATTCAGTGTCAGCTTCTCATGCCCGGGCTTCTGAATCACATTGAACGTCATGCTGTATGCGCAGGGATGCAGATTCATCGCATGAAGATCACTGAAGGTATAGATGCTGGTCAGAATCCGTCTGGAAAACGGATTGTTCTTCAGATCATAAATCACACGGTCCACCTGATCCATGTACCAGCAGCCATCCGGTCCCTTCAGTGCATGTGCCCTTTTCATTTCCTCTGTCTCCGGAACAAGGACATCCGTGACAAGCTCCGTCTCCGGAACCGCGTCTGCAAATGCAGCTCCGAAGGCGCGGCGAAGGCCCTCCTCTGTGACGTCATAATAGCGGTTCTTCACCGCCATCTGATACCCGTAGGCCTTTCCGATCGTTCCTTCCTCGTCAGCCCATTCATCCCAGACACCGGAATGCAGCTCGGAGATCTTATTGGACTTCTGCTGCCAGATCCACAAAAGCTCATCCAGCGCGCTCTTTACCGGAGTCTTCCGAAGCGTCAGAACCGGGAACTCCTTCTGAAGGTCATATCGCGTCACCACGCCAAAGGTCTTGATCGTGTAGGCCGGTGTTCCGTCCGGCCAATGCGGCCGGACCTTCTGCCCCTCCGTCGTCGTCCCGTGCTCCAGAATGTCATTGCACATCCGGATAAAATTGTCATCAATCAATGCCATAACCGTAAACCTCCCATGGCTTTTTCATTTCCCGTTATCATATCAGATCTGATATTTTCTGCACAGATCGTTCAGCTCCCTTGTAAAAGCATCCAGCTCCTTGTTCGGCAGTCCCTGTGCCTTGCTGATGACGCCGTCCAGACGCTTCGCCGCGATCTTAAGCTTTGTAAAGGAATCTGAGGTTGTGCGCACCGCAGATTTTTCCTTTCCTGCCACAGGCACCGGTTTTGCAATCCGGATAAACGAGCCGGAAATCAGGTCATATTTTGTCCCGGAATAGGGAGCCATGGCCTTCAGCTCCTTCTCCTGCTCCAGACACTTTGCAAAAGCAGTGGCGGTTTCGTCATCGCCGTGAACCACAAAGACCTGCTTCGGCTTCGTCTCAAAGGCCGAGATCCACTCCAGAAGTCCCTCCTTGTCCGCATGGCCGGACAAGCCGTCAATCCGGGCAATTCTGGCCTTCACATCGTACTCTTCTCCGAACAGCCTGATCTTCTCCGCGCCGTCCAGAAGGCGTCTTCCCAGAGTTCCCTCTGACTGGTATCCGACAAACAAAATCGTGGAATCCGGATTTCCGATGTTATGCTTAATGTGATGCTTGATTCTTCCCGCATCGCACATTCCGGAGGCGGACAGGATCACCTTCGGCACGCGGTCATCGTTGATCGCCATGGATTCCTCTGTCGTGATGGACAAGTGAAGATTGGGAAAGGCCAGCGGGTTGATTCCCTGATTCAGAAGCGCTCTGGACTCCTCGTCGTAGCACTCGCTCTCGTTATCTTCAAAAATCCCCGTTGCCTCCACCGCCATCGGCGAATCCACATAAACCGGGAAATCACCATGTTCCGGAGCCAGATTCTGATCCTTGATCTGCCGGATAAAGGAGAGCATGACCTGCGTTCTGCCAACCGCAAAGGCCGGAATGACCACATTTCCGCCGCGCCGCATGGTGTCACGAATGACTTCTGCAAGCTGCAGAGTATGGTCTCTCTTAATCTTTTCATGCAGCCTTGTGCCATAGGTGGATTCCATCACGACATAATCGGCTTCCTTCGTAAATACAGGATCCCGGAGAAGCGGCTGATTCTTGTTCCCGATATCCCCGGAAAATACAATCTTGCGTTCCTCGCCCCGCTCTCTCAGCCACAGCTCGATACTCGCAGAGCCGAGAAGATGCCCCACATCCGTAAAGCGGAAGGAGATCTCATCTCCAAGCGTAAGGATCTCATTGTACGGATAGGCTTCAAAGAGCTGCAGGACATTCATGGTATCCTGCATCGTGTACACCGGCTCCACGCGGTCGGAAGAACCCTTTTTCCCCGCCTTGCGGTTCCGGTACTCTGCCTCCTGCATCTGAATGTGAGCGCTGTCCCGAAGCATCACGTCAGAAAGCTCCTTCGTTGCCTCGGTGCAGAGAATCCGGCCCCGGAAGCCATCTGCGTAGAGCTTCGGCAGCATACCGGTATGATCTATGTGTGCATGCGTCACAAAGACATAATCAATGTTCTCCGGCTTCACAGGAAGCGGTGCGTTTTCATACAGGTTTTTCCCCTGCTCCATGCCGTAATCCACCAGAATGTTCCTGCTTCCTGCCCGCAGATAATGGCAGCTTCCCGTTACCTCATGATCTGCTCCCACGAATACCAGTTCCATATAGCCCCCTTTTCCCCGGTTCATTGCCCGGCTAAATCATCCCTCGGATCCCCCATAAAAGCACCAGATGCAGTGGGTAAAACACGTAAAAGAAATACTTTTCTGCCTTCCTTCGGGCCGGTCCCATTCCTTCCGTCCCGCGCTTTCCGTTATACCGATACAGGAAAAGGCAGGCGGGAAGCGCAAACCACTCATGCCCGTCGGCGCAGCCAAGCCACAGCCACAGCGCGACCGGAGCAAGCTTCGGCATGCCATGAAGAAGATACAGAAGCAGGACCGCCGTAACCCCCATTCCGCCGTAATCCAGCCGAAGACTCTCGGCGAGCTCCCAGAAGATGGCTGCGACAAGAAGTGCGGAAACCGCACGGAAGATGCCGGAGATTCCGGATAAGGCTCCATGCTCCGGCCCCAGAATCCTGTCAATGATCATGACAAGAAGGAGTCCTGCTGCCAGCGTCGCCAGCGTATTCAGACTCACCGGAAGCTCCGAACCGACCGGGCCGGTATTGTTCATCAGATAAAACGGAAGCTGCGAGACTGCAGCCGCAGCGAAGAGCCTTCCGAGATATTTTCCCCGGTTTGCCGTGTGAAAGAAGCCCTCCACAATGCAAAAGACAAAAATCGGAAAGGCCTGCCTTCCGACAGCCCTCAGAATCCGGTCCAACCGGTACAGGAAATCGGAAGAAACCGCCAGCATCAGGCCGGTTTCCGGCTGCACCGCTCTCTCAAGAAAAATAACCGCCGCATGATCCACCAGCATCGCGATCACGGCGATCCGTTTCAGAATTGTCTCGCTCACACATCCTCCCGCAAATTGTCTGTATTCCAACTTCCTTTATTATAATGAAAACCCGGAAATTATGTTACACTTACCGTAATTATGACTTACAGGAAATATGAGGCAATCTGAAATGGCAAATTTACAGGATTATGTCATCTGGCGCGGCGATCTTTCGTTTGCCGAACGCCCGTTGACCGAACTGGACAATCTGGTCTTGTGCCAGCTTTCCTACATTGATATGAGCAGTGTTTTCCCTCACGGAGAGGTCATTGCCCTGCGCGATGTCGTGCAGGCCCTTCTGGACCGCGGCGGAATCCGCACACTCGTTGCAGATGGGGAAGAGAAGCATGACGAGTATGAGGAATTCGCACGCGCTGCCGCAGCATCCAGGCGCTTCGGGTCCCTCCTTATGACCAACTACGAGGACATTCTGGATCCGCAGCAGCAGATTCAGTTTTCTGCCGTGACCTTTCGCATCTCCAGAGATACCGCATTCATCGCTTTTCGGGGAACCGATGATTCCCTTGTCGGCTGGAAAGAGGATTTCATGCTTTCCTTTGAGAAAATCCCCGCACAGGAGCAGGCGCTTTCCTATCTGATGCGAGTGATGCAGCCGGATCTGCGTTATTACATCGGAGGTCACTCCAAGGGTGCCAATCTTGCGCTTTACGCTTCCTGCCTTCTCCCGAAGGAACAGTTCGGACAGCTTTTGCACGTCTATGTCAATGACGGACCGGGCCTTTGTCCGGATGTGCTCGATACCTCTGTCATTGAGAGGATTGATCCCATTACCACCAAAATCGTCCCGGAATACGATGTCATCGGAAAGATTTTCGAGATGCCCATCACTGACAATCGCATCGTAAGGAGCAATGCCCGCGGCGTTCTTCAGCACGGCATTCTGACCTGGCAGCTGAGGGACGCAGAACTCGATCTGGTTTCCTCCAATGCCCCCGGCAGCATGTGGATCGGCCAGGTCCTTGACCAGTGGATCGGAGGCGTCTCCAACGTAGAAGACCGCAGAACCTTCGTCAATGATCTGTTTGACACCATCGGTGCATGCGGCATCACGAACTTCAATGAGCTCTCCGGCGTTGGCCCGGACGGCCTTGAGAGGATGCTCGGAACCGTCTCCCACATCAGTCCGGTTACGCTCGATGTGGCAAGAGCACTTCCCGTTGCCGCCGTAACCGGGCAGAAATCACAGGACACCTGGACCTACCGGCTGGCCAATCTCCTGAAGAATTCCGTTCTGACAAGGGCACTTCTTCTGATTGTGTCCGGACTGTGCGCCATGCTGATTCCCAATGAACTGCTGCCCCTGTCCATTGCCATCGGAATGACCGCCTTTGCCGCCTTTGAACTGGTCTACACCTTCCGCCGGCTGAAGGCTCTTTACTGGGATCTCAAGGCCATGCAGGCACAGGCCTTCATCTGCCTCGCCAGCGTTGCCATCTATCTGATGATTCTGATCAAGGACGGCGCGCTGATGCTCCTCTCCAATGCGATTTTCGGAACGCTCTTTCTTCTGATGGCCTACCACATTGCGGACCGTATCAAAGGTCAGAAGAGACATTCCTTCCGCTTTTTCTGGAGCATTGCAGAAGCGGTCCTTTTGACACTGATGGCGATCTTTATTCTGATTGCTCCCAGCGGCGCCGTCGGAGGCTTTACCTTCGCCACCGGCATTGTGTGCTTTGCGGACGGAATTCTGCACCTCGCAGATGCAATCTCGCAAAGGCGAAGGGGTCCGGCAGAATAGGAAACCGACAAGTTCTCTGCGGCATGCCCCGGCATCCCCTGCGGGATTTGCACATTTGCCGCAGAAAACGTATACTCAGGGTGCTGCAGAAAAGGCAGGGCAAAGACCCTTCTGCAGCCCATATACGGACAAGGAGGCATATTCATGACATTTACTTATCCTGCTGTTCTGCGGAAAAACGCAGACGGCCGTTACACCGGCTATTTCCCGGATCTGGACGACTGCACCTTCGATGGCAGCTCGATTGACGAGGCGATTGATGCCGCCATTGCAGCGGAAAAGGACTGGATCGAGGTCCAGATGGACGAGGATGACGAATACGGCGCAGAGATGCCGTTTATTTCCGATCACGAGGACATTCCTCTGAAGGAGGGAGAATTCATCCGTGACATCGCTGTGATCATGCATTTTGAGGTAGGCTATTATTGAAGCCTTCCGATTTTTAAGGCCCGGGAGAAGGCGATGATTCCGCATTCCCCCGGGCCTTTCTTTATTCATAATCTACCTTTAACAGGCACAGGCCTGCCGCAGGAGCGGTCGGGCCTGCTTTTTTGCGATCCCTTGCTTCCAGAATCCGGTCCATATCCTCCGGTGCAAGACGTCCATACCCTGCTTCCAGAAGCGTTCCGGTAAGAATTCGCACCATATTCTGCAGAAAGCCGGTTCCATGATAATAAATCCGGATATAGTTTCCTGTCTCCTCAATCCGGATGGCATCCACCACACGGACCGTGGACTTCTTCATGTGTGAGTTTCCGCAAAAGCTCTTGTAGTCATGCTCACCGGCAAGACGCGTGGCCGCTTCCCTCATCTTCTCCGTATTCGGCGCTTCCTTCAGCATCCAGACGTATTTCCGGTCAAAAACAGGCTTTTTCCCGTCTTCACTGTACCAGAGTGTATAGCGATAGGTCTTTCCCGTCGCCTTGAAGCGGCTGTGAAAACGTTCCGCAGCCAGCTTCACCTCATTCACACTGATATCATCCGGAAGGTAGCGATTCATATACTTCTGAATTTCTTCCGCGGAAAGATCCGTATCCAGAAGGACGTTGGCCGTCATCGCTCTTGCATGCACCCCAGCGTCTGTCCTCCCTGCTCCGATGACGGTGACCGGCCGATCCGGTGTTTTCCCGGAGGTAGTTTCCAGCATCTGTGTCAGCACCGTCTCCAGTTTTCCCTGAATGGTCATATCCGTATTCGGCTGATGCTCCCATCCGTAGTAGCGAGTCCCATCATAGCTGACGATCATCTTGAAATTATTCATTGCATCCCTTTCTTGACGATTTTTGTTTCCTCTGTAAACTGATAATTATCCGGCGCAGGAACGTTTTTTGCGTTTCTCTCCGGAGCCGCATCATTTTCTGCACATAATCTGTTTCCATAACCGGAGAAGGAGCTGTATATGATGAATTCTGCAGACAAATCCCCCCTCGAAATCGAACGAAAGTGGCTGGTAAGCGGATGGCCGAAGGACCGCGGCACGGACCTTCCTCTGATCAAGGAGGAGCTCATGCGCCAGGGCTATCTCACGATAGAGCCCACCGTCCGCATCCGCGAGGAAACCATTGCCTTGGAAAAGACAGACTATATTCTCTGCTTTAAGAGCCGCGGCAACGGGCTCACCCGCAAGGAAATTGAATTTCCGATTTCCGCAGAGCACTTTGAACAGCTTCAGGATCTGATCGGTCTTCCCCTCATCCCAAAGCTTCGGAGAACCTATCTGCTCCCGGACGGACATCGCCTGGAGGTGAATGCCGTGGACGAAGCTGCTCCGACCGCATTTTTCTATGCGGAGATTGAATTCTCTTCCGAAGAGGAGGCAGAGCAGTTTTCTCCCGCCGCTGTCGGGCTCGAAGAATATCTCTGCCGTGATGTCACCTTCACGCCCGGCATGACCATGGGCGCTTACTGGCGCAGAAACCGGCTTGGACTGGATGCCTGATTTCTTCCGTGATTTGCAAACCACACCAGCATTTTCAACGCAAATGCCGGAACCCCGGGCGCAAAGGATCTCAGCGCCCGGACCGGAATATCCGCTGAAGTGGACAACGACATCCGATAGACCGGATCGTCCTCATTCCATTCCGGGCAGCCGGACTGCTTCATGCAGGCTCTTTTCATTCCATGGTACACCATGCGGCAGATTCTGCTGCAGGGTGCCATCTCCGAGATTGAGCATTCCTCCGAGAAGCTCCCGGGCTCAGCGTCCTCCGCTTCTTCCGGAAGATTTTCCATAATGTGCCGCCATTCGCCAATGGAAGGCTGCCCCGCGGGCTTAGCATACCAGCTGCCCGCAAGCCAGGCGGGTGCCGGCACCTTTTCTTCCTCCACGATCACCTGCTGGGAAAGCCGGATATCCGCCGAAGAGGATCCGACAAGCACCGCATAGGTTCCGGTCGGAATTCTCCATCCATCCTGATAAATGGCAAAATCACGGCTTGCCAGAAGGAACGTCACCATTGCCCCCTCTCCCGGCTGCAGGAAAACCTTCTCAAAGGCACGAAGCTCCTTGAGCGGCCGATAGGTACCATCCTGCGGATTCGCCATATAGAGCTGCACCACTTCACTGCCTGCCCGGTTTCCGACATTGCGGACCTGCACCGTCACCTGCCGGTCACTGATCAGAAGATTCGTATATTCAAATTTTGTATAGGAAAGTCCATAGCCAAAGGGATACGCAACCGGCTGTCCCGCTTTTTCATAATAGCGATAGCCCACATAAATCCCTTCCCGGTACTGCGCATTCTTTTTCCCGTACCGTCCATAGGACGGAATGTCAATTTCCTCCAGCGGCCAGGTTTCCGTAAGCTTGCCGGATGGGTTGACTTTCCCGGTCAACAAATTTGCAATGGCTGTGCCTCCCGCCTGACCGCAAAGCCCCGTATAAAGGATGGCCTTTACCTCATTTCTCCAGGGAAGCTTCATCGGGCTCCCGCCCATCAGAACCACAATCACATTCGGGTTTCCTGCAAGCGCAGCCTTCACCATGCGGTTGTGTCCGATCGGAATCGAAAGATCCCTGCGGTCGAAGCCTTCCGACTCATAGCGGTCCGTCAGTCCGACAAAAACAACCGCCTTTCTGGCCCTCTTTGCTGCCCGGGTAACCTCCTCCAGACTCTCCTCCGTGACATTTCCTTCTTCGTCACAGCCTTCCACATAAGCAGCATCCGGAATGCACTCCCGGACCTGCGTCAGCTTTGTCGGATTGATGTGCGAGCTTCCGCCTCCCTGATAGCGCATGGAGACCGCCATCCGGCCGATGAGGACCACCTCTCTTGTATTCTCCAGAGGGAGGATTGCGCCATCATTTTTCAGGAGCACCGCTCCCTCCTCCGCAATCCGCTGCGCGGTCATCTGGTGCGCCGTCCGGTCATAGGAGTAATCCTTGGCTTTTTCCAGTGCCTCACTTCTTCGAAGAACCAGCGTCAGCAGGCGCTTCACGGATGCATTGACGCATTCTATGTCCAGTTTTCCCTGGTCAAGAGCCTTTCTGGCCTCTTTCTCCCCCATCGCCGAGCCCCCGGGCATCACCAGATCACAGCCCGCACGAAAGGCTTCTGTCCTGTTATGCAGAGCTCCCCAGTCCGTGACCACAGCGCCCTTAAAGCCCCACTCCTTTCGGAGGATATCCGTCAGAAGCTTTTTGTTGTCACTGCAGAAGGTGCCGTTGATCTGATTGTAGGCACACATTACCGTAGCGGGCTGAGCCTTTTTCACCACTTTCTCAAACGCACGCAGATAGATTTCACGAAGTGTTCTCTCGTCTATCTGCGAGTCGGATTGAAGCCTTCTGTATTCCTGCGAATTGCAGGCAAAATGCTTCAGGCTTGCCCCGATTCCGGTTTCATTCTGCATGCCGGCCACAAAGGAAGCTCCCAGCTCTCCCGCCACATAGGGATCCTCGGAATAATATTCGAAATTTCTTCCGCACAGGGGATTTCGCTTGATATTGACACCGGGCCCGAGGACAACCCCGACCCTTGCCTCTTTTGCCTCTTCCCCGATGGCACGGCCTTCCTCGTATAAGAGCTTCCGGTTCCAGGTTTGCGCCGCCGTCACCGCCGTCGGAAAACACGTTGCCTCCTCAGAGCCTTCCGCCCCCAGTGCATCCGGCTTCCCGTTCTGTTTGCGGAGGCCGTTCGGTCCGTCTGTCATCATCATTTCCGGGACTTCGCAGCCTGCCATTTCCCTGGTATGCCAGAAGTCCTTGCCGCTGCAGAAGGCAATCTTCTCTTCTGTGGTCATCTTCGCGGCGATTTCATCGACTTTCCTGCTCAGCTCTTCTTCCGTCATTGCCTGCTCCTGTATTTTCCGTGCAAAAGACGCCATACGCCCTGTTTCACGTACAGCGTCTCCTCTTTTATCCTGTAAACAAACTTATTTCACTCCGCAGGATTCTGCGGAAGCGCCGCCTCATATTCGCGGATGGCCCGGATCGTAATTTCATACTGCTGCTCCACCAGAGGAAACAGCTCACCGGACCCCTTCGCAGATCTTTTCTTCCCGGGGATCCATCCCCGCCCCTGTCTTTCCGTCAGGGCGTTCATAATATGAATAGCTTTCTTCTGTCAGAGCTCTTCCGCCAGATCATAAATCAGCTTCTCGGATTTCTCCCAGCCAAGGCAGGGATCCGTGATGGAACACCCGTATACGCCTTCTCCGATCTTCTGGGCGCCGTCCTCCAGATAGCTTTCAATCATCAGACCCTTCACCAGTCCGCGAATATCCTCCGAAGCCCGCATGGAATGCAGCACGTCCTTTGCGATGCGGATCTGCTCCAGATACTGCTTGCCGGAATTCGAGTGATTGCAGTCTACCAGAACGGCCGGATTCTGAAGCTGCGCTTTGTCATAGGCTTCCTTCAGATTCCGCAGATCCTCATAATGATAATTTGCGTGGCTTCTTCCGTGATTGTCGACATAGCCGCGGAGAATGGCATGCGCCATCGGATTTCCTGTGGTCACAACCTCCCAGCCTCGGTACAGGAAGGTCTGACTGTTCTGTGCCGCCGTAATGGAATTCATCATGACAGAGATATCTCCACCCGTCGGGTTCTTCATGCCAACCGGGATTCCGACTCCGCTTGCCACCATACGGTGCTGCTGATCCTCCACCGAACGGGCTCCGATGGCCACATAGGCAAGGAGATCCGAAAGATAGCGGTGATTTTCCGGATAAAGCATTTCCTCTGCGCAGGTAAAGCCGGTCTCCTCCACCACATGCGTATGCATCTGACGAATGGCGATAATGCCTGCCAGCATATCCTCGCCTTTTTCCGGATCCGGCTGGTGAAGCATTCCCTTGTAGCCGACACCTTTGGTCCTTGGTTTGTTTGTATAGACCCTCGGAATGATAAAAATCTTATCCTTGACCTTCTCCTGAACCTTCACAAGGCGGGTCATATATTCCAGCACCGCATCCTCGCGGTCGGCCGAGCACGGCCCGATGACAAGAAGAAAACGATCATCCTTTCCATAGAAAATATCCTCGATGACCCGATCGCGTTCCTCCTTCACCTGCCGTACCCTGGCAGAAAGCGGAAATTCACGCTTGATCTCCTGCGGAATCGGCAATTTCCGCTTGAACTCCATCTGCATTTCCATAATAATGTCCTCCCCTGCCGCTCATCGCGGCATTTTTGATCCTTTCATAAGAAGAATATACGATGCTGAACCGGAAGCTTACTTCCTGGTCTTCAGATTCATATACAGATCATATAAAGCAGAGCCGGTTCTTCCCTGTGCCGGATGCTCGTCATCACCAATGTTCAATATGGTATATTCATAGGCATTGATGATTTTCGTTCCGCTTGCATGCTCCCGTTCCCGGACAAATTTATACTGATAGCTTTTATGAACATGCCCGTGGAGCATATACTTGGGATGCCACTTCTCCATAAATTCGTTGAAGCATTCAAAGCCAAGATGCGGAAGGTCCTCCATGTCTCCGTATCCTCTGGCCGGCGCGTGCGTGACAAGAATATCCACACCGTTCATCAGAAGGATCTGGCGGTTCAGCTTCGCAATCCGTCTGCCCATCTCTGCTTCCGAATACATGTCCTCGCCCAGATGATAGCGCATGCTTCCGCCAAGACCTGCAATCCGAAGGCCTTTATGATCATACACCTTGTCATCAATATCAATGCACCCGAGCGGAGGATTCATATCGTATTTGGAATCATGATTGCCGCGCACATACAGGAGAGGGCAGTTTACCATTGACTCCAGAAATTCCAGATACTGCGGCTTCAGATCCCCGCAGGAAATGATAAGATCAACATCCTTCGTTTTCTCGCGGTCATAATAGTCCCAAAGGCTCTTTACTTCCTCGTCGGCAATTACCAGAATCTTCATAACATAAATTACTCCATCTCCGTTGCATCTTCATGTCCTGCTGCCGCAAGGGCTGCCGCAGAACTGTTCCCACCATCTGTTCCCACGCCGCTGACACCGCTGACATCAACGGCAGCATTGGCTTCTTCGTTCAATGCTTCCTTCTTCGGAAGGCTGCCGATGACGTTGTCATTCAGCCAGCTCATCGTGATGATCTCCTCGTTCGAGAGCCCGCGCGAAGTATCCGGACGGATCAGCCCGCTCTGAGAATGGAGCTCTCCCATAAAGGGACTGATCCTTCCCGAAACAATCCCGCTGCGGAAGGTATCTACCAGTTTCTTCGAATAATACGGGAGCTTCTCGGAAAGAATGACATCAATCACACCGGCAGACATCCCCCACCAGTAATTGGTAGAGCGGTCCTCTGCCGCCTGTCCGGCGGCATCCCAGGTGCCCTCCAGGACATTTCGGGCAATCAGCTCATAATATGTGCCCCAGTTCCACACAGGTGCCGCCAGATTGATAACATTCCCGTCCAGATCTCTCTGATAGATTCCGTATTCACGGGATGCCTGCGCCGGCCGGATAAAATCAGGCCCCGAAACCACGTAGACGCCCTCGTCTTCGAAATCCTTTCGCCAGTTTATGTCCTTGTCCGTTGACCACTTCAGATGAATCTTCGCCTTGGGATCAATCATCCCGGCTCCGATTGCAAATGCATTGATTCCTGCAACAATCCCGTAAATCGGATAATCCGCCACATAGCCGATCTTGTGGTTGCTCGCAACGCTCGCCGCAATCGCTCCCATCAGAAACTTCGCCTCATGCATTCTTCCGTAATAGGTGCGAACCGCATTGTGCGAAAGATTGATGGAGCAGTTCAGAAATTTCGTATCCGGATAGTGAATGGCAGAGCGCAGGGTTTCATCCATCTGCGTCGGAGAGATGGTAAACACCATCTCCGCGTGATTTGCCACTGCCGCATCAACCGCCTTGCGAACCTCTTCATCGGTACTGCAGTTTTCATACTTCTCCGTCTTTACCAGTCCGCCAAAGTGACTCTCCACATAGTTGCGGCCCAGCTCATGTCCGTAAATCCAGCCGGAATTGTCCGCCGTCTTGGGATAAATAAAAGCCATATGAAGGGGATTTTCCCTGGAATAATGAGGCTTCGTCTGCAGAATTCCGCGCAGCGTATCAAATGCAGTCTTCTCGCTTCGAATTTCGTCCGGCGTCTCTACCAGTGTGATGCCATCCTCGTTGGCATCAACCAGAAACTCCTTCCACAGGCGGTCAATCCGATTTTCCAGAAGGGTTCTCGGTTCATTGATCAGGCTCTGAATCGGATAGAAATTCAGATAGGTCAGGAAGGCATCTCCGTCCGGAAGGGTCATCCTGCGCTTTTCGCCTTCATGATGATACACCTGTTCAAACACGGCATAGGCTGCCTTAATGTCTTCTCTCACTTCCGCAGGCCATGGCTTGTCCATGGTCTGTCCGAGGCAGGCAGCAAACTTTCGGTAGCTTCCCTCCTCCGAGAAAACAACGTCATACATCCGGTTGACATTAAAATACTCGAGGAACTCGCGGTACACGCGGTATTCCTTTGTATCCGCCTTCTTCGGCATGACACGGATCACATTGGCATGAATGGCAGAGGCTCCGACAAAACGGCTGACAGACACGCGCTTATTGCCTTCTTCCACGTAAAATCTCGTCATATACTCATAGGCCTTGATCGGATCACGGATTCCCTCTTCCGTCTGGGAATCATAAAGATCCGACCACTTACGGGCAAATTCCGTGTCCGGTTTCAGAACAGGCATAAAATTCGCCGCAAACGCAGAGGTTCTTCCCTCCGTCCTCGTTCCGTCAATCATATTCAAAGGAATTTCCAGAAGACCTATATTGATCTCGGCAAGCTTGCCCTCACCCTCAATGATGTGATCCAGAACAGCCGGATAGGGAGAACGTTTCTCCAATGCCGCCTGTTTCATTTCGCGAAGCCCCAGTTTCCTTGCAGCAATATAATCAGGTTCCATAGGTTACACCGTCCTTCCCTTTCGTCTTTTCTTACTTCCTGCGATCCCCTTCGATCAGCTTCCTGACCGCGCTGATTGCCACCCGAATGGCTCCGTCGGTATCATGTACGACGGGATTTTCCAGTCCGAGCTTTTCTCTTTCCTGATTTGCCATGACAAGGAAGCAGGAGCCGCACCTCACATGGCGGAAGGAGCCCACAACAAACAGCGTCGAGGATTCCATCTCGGAGGCAAGGCAGCCAAGCCGCTTCCAGGCCTCCCACTTGTTCACAAGCTCATAGGAAACCGGCATCTCAGAGGGATCGTGCTGTCCGTAGAAGGAATCCTTGCACTGCACAACACCCGTGTGAACGCAGGCACCTTCTTCCCCGGCTGCGGCAACAAGCGCATTTGTCACGGTAAGATCTGCAACGGCAGGAAATTCAAGCGGTGCGTATTCCTTGCTCGTTCCGTCCATCCGAACCGCCGCTGTGGCAATGACAACATCTCCGCTCTTTACTTCCGGCTGAATGCCTCCGCAGGTTCCGATTCTCACAAAGGTGTCCGCCCCCGCCTTTACCAGCTCTTCCATTGCGATGGCAGCAGAGGGCCCGCCGATTCCGGTAGAGGTCACCGACACCTTCTCTCCGAGAAGAGTTCCGGTGTAGGTCACATATTCCCGGGAATCTGCAATCAGGACAGGATTCTCCAGATACTTCGCAATCTTGGCGCAGCGCTTCGGATCACCGGGCATAATCACATAGCGTCCGATGTCTTCAGGTCCGACCTGTGTATGATACTGCTTCTCCGTTTCAGAATAATGCATTTTCTCCTGTCCTCTCTTCCATAACAGAAATGTATGCCGGACGCATGATCTTTCCGGCTTCTACAATTTCCTCCAGACGGTGCGCACTCCAGCCTGCGATTCGCGCGATGGCAAAGAGCGGCGTATACAGCTCCTTCGGAATCCCGAGCATGTTATAAACAAAGCCGCTGTAGAAGTCGACGTTCGGACTTACGCCCTTATAAATATGGCGCTTCTCCGCAATCACCTGCGGCGCGAGCTTCTCGATCTGATTGTAGAGAGCGAGCTCCTTCTCTGCCCCCTTTTCCACGGCGAGCTTCGCCACAAAGTCCTTGAAAATCCGCTCTCTGGGATCCGAAATGGAATAAACCGCGTGACCCATACCATAAATCAGTCCCTTTTTATCAAAAGCCTGCTTGTCTACAAGCTTCTCCAGATAAGCACGAACCTCATCGTCATCCGTCCAGTCCTGAACACTTGCCTTAAGTTCATCCATCATGTCCATGACCTTCAGGTTCGCGCCGCCGTGCCGCGGTCCCTTCAGAGAGGACATTGCCGCCGCAATGGTTGCATAGGTATCGGAGCCGGAGCTCGTTACGACTCTGGTTGTAAATGTGGAGTTATTACCACCGCCATGCTCCATGTGCAGCATCAGGGCAGCATCCAGAACCTTGGCCTCGGTGGTTGTAAATTTCTGGTTAGGCCGAAGCATCAGAAGAATGTTCTCTACCGTGGACAGCTTCGGGTCCGGCCGGTGGATATACATGCTCTCCAGCTTCTTATCGTAGTTGTAGGCATGATATGCGTAGATTGCCAGCATCGGGAACACGGCAATCAGCATCATCGACTGGCGGATGACATTGTCCACAGAAATGTCCTGTGCATCCATGTCGTAAGAAGCGAGTGTCAGAATACTCCGTGTCATGGAATTCATAATATCCTTGGTCGGAGCCTTCATAATGACATCGCGGGTGAAATTTGTCGGCAGGTTTCTGGAAAGCACCAGATTCCCAATAAAATCCATCTCCTGCTGCTCATTCGGAAGATTGCCGAAGAGCAGAAGATATGTCAGATTTTCATAGCCAAATCCATGCTTCGTATATCGCGACACCAGATCCTGAATCGGATAGCCGCGGTACCAGAGCTCTCCGTCGCAGGGAATCCTCTGACCGTCCACGTTCTTCATGGAAATTACTTCCGAGATACTCGTAAGACCTGTCACAACGCCCTTTCCGTTCAGGTCACGAAGTCCTCTGTTCACATGGTTCACCGCAAAGAGCTCATCCGGTATGGTGTCACTTGCTACTACAAGCGGTTCCTGCTGCTGCGCGTATAACTTTAATTTCTCGATTTTTCTCATCCTGGTCACCGTTTGTCCTGTCTATGAAATTCTCTGTCTGCTGCAACTGTTCCAAGCCTGGTGCACTGCTGCGCCCCTTTTGGAATCAGGGGGGGGGTCAATACTGCTTCAAATGAATGGCAAACCCTCCGATCTCCTTGTCCAGATAAATAAACTTCAGCGTCCCGTCCTCATTGTATACGGCGGTTTCCAGCTTCACGCCCATGCCGGTGGACTTGAAATACTCTGCTGCCCGATCCACATCGTGCGCCCCGATGGCGATATGTCCGTTCCTGCCGGGGCCTCCGAACTTCATGATTTCAATAAGAGGAGATGCGAAAATGGAATTCGGATTCTCATCCGGGATAAATCCCATCCATGTGCGGAACTGCTCAGCCATTTTCTTCCCATCTTCCTCCCCGTCAGCATTGATGCCGATGTGAAGGACGCACAGTCCAAGTTCTTCTACGGAATTTGTAATTGCCATGATCATTTACCTCCTGTCATTCTTCTGTGAGTTCAAAACTTACGGTATCTCTTTTTGTTCCTGTAAAACAAATAATGAATTATTTTACCACGGTTCATTCAGTAAACGGACGTGAATTCCACGCGGTGATACTTGTTCATGTGCAGCTCTGCGTCCGCCAGTCCTGCAAGCAGCCGTTTGTCATGTGTCCCGATGATGATTGTCCGGTTCTCTTTTCGAATCTCCTTCAGAAAATCCGTCACCCACTCCTGGGCATCCTCGTCCAGTCCGCTGATCGGTTCATCAATGACAAGAACCTCCGGTTCCATCGCAAAAACAGCTGCCAGTGCAGTCCTTTTCTTCTCCCCGCCGCTGATGCTCCACGGTGCCCGTTTCCGAAGCTTCGTAAGCCCGAAACGCTCCAGAAATTCTTCGGTCCGCTTCCGGATTTCCTCCTCCGGAAGATGGAGCTGACGAAGCCCGAAGGCAATCTCCTCCTCCACGCTCGATGTAAACAGCTGAATCTCGCTGTTCTGAAAAACAAATCCAACCTTTCTGTGGAAATTCATGGCAAAGCGCCTGTCCTTCCGCTTCGCTGCCGTGATTTCTTCCCCGTCCAGAAGGTAACGCCCCTCCGACGGCGTTTCCAGACCAAGAAGGATCCGGAACAGCGTAGACTTTCCGCAGCCATTCGGTCCGGTGATGCAGGTGCACTTTCCTTTCCTGAAAACAGCACTGACCCCGTCAAGCGCCTTCTCGTCGCTGCCTGCATATTGAAAAGATATGTTCTGTAATTCAATCATGATGCTCTCATCCACATCTCAGTTACTGCAAACCATAAAACTTCTGCGGCAAGGATCAGAAGAAATGCCCATCTGTCCATCCGGGCAGCTTCCCGGCCAATTCTTCTCTGCTCTCCCTGCTCCGGAAAAATACTTCTGTCTCCGGCCCCCTCACAGGTTCCGTCGAAGCACCGGCAAAGCATTGCTTCCCCTGTTCCCTGCGACATCTCCTGTGCCTTCAGAAAGGTATTCCCTAAAATTCCGCCCGTTCCTGCGTTCTTCCAGTTCTGATCTCCGACTCTGCGAAGCGTAACTGCCTCCAGAACCGAATTGGAAAAGCTTCCGAGAAGATACAGAAACCGTACCGTCATATCCAGTGTCAGAACAAAAACACCCGGCATATGAAAACGTCTCATCGCCGCCGTCATATTCTTCCAGGAGACGTCCTCATTCAGCATCGTCAGAACCAGCACCGATTCAAAAACCTTCATGGTCACAATTCCAAAGGAGCCGGGGCTTCCGAAAAAGACTGCGGGCAGCATGAACACGGCCGCGGCAGCCGTTGCCAGAAGTACATTTCCAAGCACATGCGCGATGGTCTCCGGTTTTCTCATGGAAAGCCGGAAAAGCTCCGCCGCAATGACAGAGACCGGAAACACGGCATTCCCCGACAGAGCACATAGCAGCACCGTCGAAATCGCCAGAACAAGACAGCCTGCCGCGTCATATTCTCTTTCCTTTTGCTCCCGCTCCGACTTAAGCAGCTTTGCAAGGAGCTTCATCATTTCCAGATTCATGAATGCTTCGACTTCTTTCCGGCAAAACCGGCAATCAGCCGAAAGGCCATCATCAGAACAGCAACACCGATTACTGCCGAAAGAAGGTAACCGACAACCGCCGGCGCATTTCCAAGAGAATAATCCGGAAGAAGTACTTCAAACGAAAATCCGTTCAGCATTCCGGACGGTGTATAGCCCGCTCCGGTAGCTGCAATCTCATCCGCGCCCCATTCTCCCCAGGCGGTTCCTTCCGCAAGAAGTCCAAGCGGCGTTCCGATCATAAGTGCGCCAAGGAGCACCGGAATTCCCCAGCTCTTTTTTGCCGTTTCTTCCCTGCCAGCTTCCGAAGCTTTCTCCTTGCTTTCCGATCCTCCCATCAGAATTTCATCTCCGCACAAGGCAGCAGGAGCCGTCTTCTGAAGGAACAGATAGATGGCTGCTGTATAAACCGCTTCTGCCAGTCCGAAAATCGTCAGGTGTCCGATCATCATCGCGGGAATTGCTACCGAGAGCGGATACGGGCAGTACTTTGCATTCCCTGCCGCATCGCGGAAGAGCATCGGCTGAATGCCAAATTCAATGGCAGCCGCCAGCGCTGCCGCATTGATGCCTGCAAAACCGCCGATGACCGCTCCCGCAAGCTCTCTCCCTGCAGATTTCGTTCCCGCCGTCTGCGCAGCACCTGAATTCTTTGCTTTTCTCTTCCCGGAAATCAGAAGGTACACCGCATAGCCGACAAATGGCATTACAAAGGCCATGTTAAAGCAGTTTGCCCCAAAGGCAAGAATTCCCCCATCGCCAAACAAAAGTGCCTGCAGAAGAAGCGCGACCGAAATGGAAATACAGGCGCCGTACGGCCCCACAAGAAGTGCCGTCAGCGTTCCGCCGACCGCATGTCCCGTGGTACCTCCGGGAAGCGGAATGTTGAACATCATTCCAAGAAAAGAAAAGGCTGCCGCAACGCCAAGAAGCGGGAGCTTTCCGGCCGGAAGCTCTGCCTTGATCTTCTTTATGGAAATGGTCCATGCCGGGATCATCACCGCCGTCATAACAGCGCAGGTCTGCGGGCTTAAATAATTGTCAGGTATATGCACTTGAATTTCCCTCCGTGTTTCTTCTTAAAGTATGGTTTCCTAATTGTAACATGAGATGACCTTTCCTTTCTGCCGGATACCAAGCGGATCCACACAGATATTTTCCCTTCCGTTCGAATGATAAAAACCGTATCATTTACCGTTCACAGAACTGATATACTGTAATCAGTCTCATAAGACTGTTTTCAGGTAATGGGCTGTTGCAACGGCTTGTCATTAGGAAGTGAAAGGAGCTGCTGATGTGTTCTGTATCCATGAATCTTGAAGAAGCCCTGCAGGGGCTCAAGCGCCTCGCCGCAAAGGACAAAAACATCCGAAATGCACTTCTTGCCACAAGGACAGCCGAAAAGCCTGCCTCTGAATTCTGCAAGCTGAGCGCACAGTATGGCTTTCCGGTCTATGAAATGGATCTTGTCATGGCAGGCGAAGAGTACTATGCGGCCATGCGCCGCAGCACCAACGGAGGCGGCGAGAATTCTCCGCTTCTTGCGGGAGAGGATGATTACTATGAGCTCTTCCTCTCCGAACTGGAAGCACTTGCGTAAGGTTTTTCCGGCACAATCCCGTCCATCAGGATAAGCCGCCCTGATTTCAGGACAGGCTTACCGATTGGAATAATCTCTCTCTCCGAAGATGCCGGTTCCGACGCGGATCATCGTTGCCCCTTCTTCGACAGCAACGACATAATCACCTGTCATTCCCATGGACAGCGTGTCCGCCTGCACGCCTTTAAAGCCTGCATGCTGAAGCTCTTCATACAACGCATGCAGCTCCCGGAAATAAATGCGGTTTGTTTCCGCATTCTCCGTATAAGGTGCCGAGGTCATAAGGCCGCGGACGCGAACATGCGCAAGAAGACCGATCTTTTCCGCCGCGTCCAAAACCTCTTCTGCAGAAAATCCCCATTTGCTCTCTTCCTTTGCGACATTCACTTCCAGAAGAACATCCATGACAAGATCATGCTTCGCAGCTTCCTTCTCGATCTGCTGTGCCAGCTCCAATGAATCCACCGAATGAATCATTTTCACTTTATCTGCTATGTATTTCACCTTATTGCGCTGCAGATGACCGATCATATGCCATTCGCAGGAATCTCCCAGCTCTTCATATTTCTCACGTATTTCCTGCACATAGTTCTCGCCGAACAGCTTCTGGCCCGCCGTCATCGCCGCCTGAATGTCCTGCACAGATTTCAGCTTGCTGACCGCACATATTGTCACCTCAGAAGGGTTCCGGTGCACCCTTCCGCAGGCCTTTTCCACATTCTCCTTCACGGTTTTCAAATTCTGTGCAATCTCATCCGGTGTCAGTTCAAATTGATCCATCTTATCCCCTGTTCCTTTATTTCTCCTGGCGTTCTGTCCTTTGTCAAATGGTCGCTGCGTCAGGCTCTGAATCATGTTTCATTCTTAACGTTCGGAATCCTGCGAAGCTGCGCATCCAGCTTCTCCTCTGCATCTGCCGGAGCTCCCGCAAACTTCAGAAGATCGGAAAGCTTCACCTCCGAGATCAGGTCCAGCATTTCCTGCTGCGTCGTGTCATCGGTTGTCTTGATATTCTGCATGCTGTTAAGAAGGGGCTGCAGGATTTCTTTACTTTCTGCATTCTGCAGAAGGTAACTGACCGTACACTCCGCTGACAGATATTCCTCATAGTTTCCGTTGAGATGTGCCTTAATCTTCGGGTCTGTAAATCCGCCCTTGCCGTCGTAGGTTCCGAACACCTCTTCCAGCCATCCGAGGCTGTCCTCCACCCAGTTCTGCGCGCGGCAGGTAATTCCGGTATTCGGATTCTGCACGCTGATATCTGCCGTCGAGAAGCCATGCCCGCCTCTGGAATAGATGTGGCTTTCATAGGCAATTCCCTTTTCGGTCAGTGCCTCTATGAAACGAACGGAGTTCATGACAGGAACCACATTGTCATCTCTGGCCGCAAAGACAAAGCAGGGACAGGTCTTATCATCCACCATGCCGCAGCAATCCGGTGCCGTGGTATTGCACGCCTTTACTTCATTTCCGGTTACGGCATAGCCAAGCAGCGCTGCATTCGGCCGCTGCATTCCCATGGTTGCCGCCGCAGCCGCAAGATGTCCCCCTGCAGAAAAACCAAGGACAGCAATCTTATCCGGATATACGTTCCACTCTTCCGCTTTATTCCGGATGATTCCCATCGCCTGATCGTAATCCATAAGAGGCGCGGGCCATGCACAATTCTCCGCCACGCTGTAACGAAGAATGAACACCTGATATCCGGCCTTCAGATAGGCGAAGGCTACCGGATCCGCCTCCCGGTCCGAGCAGTACTGATAGGCTCCTCCGGGAAGAATCAGCATGGCAGGTCTCTTTTCCACATATTCAAACTTTCCGCCAACCGGCTGTAAATAGCAGGTCAGAGTAACATTTCTTTTCTCATCCAATACAATTGTCTGCTGCGTCATTGCTGTCTCCTTTTTCTGTGAATTTTACTTTTGTCAAATAAAGAATCATAATTCCGGCATTCACATATTTTTTTCTGATCCGCTTCTGAATGTCCTCAACAGATGGCAACTGCTTTTCAAGGTCATCCGGTAAGCTGCTGGTTACTTTATACTCGCTTACACCAATTGGCTTCGAAATGTCTTTGAGAGAATACTCTGGTACGAGATTGTTCTTGCTCTTACAAAGAAGCAATCCAATGGATGGATTATCCTGTGTTTTCTTCAAAATACCATCTGCGTTCATCCAGATCCGCAACCTTATCTTGCTCTTTTGCTCCGCAGGGATTATTTCGGCCGGCCGGATGCATCTCTAGCTTGCTTTTCTGTTCCACAGAGATTATTTCAGTCGATTGGATTCATCCCCATCTTGCTCTTTTGTGCCACAGGGATTATTTTTAGCCGATCGGATGCATCCCTAGCTTTCTCTTTTGTTCCACAGGGATTATTTCGGGCAGCCAGATGCATCTCTAGCTTCCTCTTTTTCACCACAGGGATTATTTCGAGCAGCCGGATGCATCCCTAGCTTTCTCTTTTGTTCCACAGGGATTATTTCCACCGGTCAGATGCATCCCTGCCTTCCTCTTTTTCACCACAGGGATTATTTCAGCCGGTCAGATACGTCCCCTATCGCTGAAAGCATCTCTGCCAGACCATTCCGTCACATTCCGTCAAATTCCCGCTCATTGCTGTTTACTTCAACGTACAGGTAAACGAAATCATTCCGTTCTTCCAGTCCGCACGTATGCTTCCATTGTATTTCTCCACCAGATTCTCCGCAATGGACAGGCCGATTCCATAGCCTCCCCGGCTCTGGCTCTCGATGGTATGTGCTTCATTCTGCCGGTAAAACCGCTCGAAAAAGCGGCTGTAATCCACATTGGCTCCTTCCGCATAGGAATTGGAAACCACCATCCAGGTTTCGCGTCCCTTCTGACCAGCCGATACGCGGATGGTCCCGCCGCCGTCGCAATACTTGATGGCATTGTCCAGAAGAAGCGTTGTCAGCTGCCGGATTTCCGAATCCACCGCCATCATATTCAGGCAGTCCGGTATCTCCTGCTCGAGCACCTTTTCGTCCTGGCAGGCAACCGGAAGATAGGTTTTCACCGTATCCCTCATCAGCTCTGCGACATTGATCAGTGACCGCTCCGAGGATTCCTTCTCCTGCGTTCTCGTGATCATCACAAGATTCTGAATCAACCCGTTTAACCGGTCCACCTGCCGCAGTGTGGACTGTGTCCACTCATTCTCACCGCCAAGAATTTCCTGCATTTCGGTATTGGCCCGAATCACTGCAAGGGGCGTTTTCAGCTCGTGACTGGCGTTTGTGATGAACTGCTTCTGGAGCTCCGCATTCCGGATTTCCGGCGCAATCGCCTTATTGGCAAACAGACAGACGAACAGGAAGGTGAGTGCGATTCCGAATGTAAACAGCATCATCGCGGAATACAGCAGCCGCGAGGTCGCATGAATCTGATTGGTCGAATCCAGAAAGACCACAATTCCACGGTCTCCCTGCAGCTCCGCTGCCTGGTAATAATACTTCCCGTACTGCCCGAAGGTAAGGAGCCGTCCCCTTGCGTAATCGCCGAGAGCCTCTGCTTCCTGCGCCGTCAATGACGAAATATGATTTGCCTTTACCGACTCCACCTCACCATCACTGGCATACAATACCGCAAAATAGCGGGTGGAAAACGTGTCATCCGGCGAATCCTCTGTAATCAGTCCGCTGGACCTCGCACCGAAAACATCATTCAGAAACATCCGGATATCATACGGCGTTTTGCCAATGGACTCATCCAGCTTGCGGAATTTTTTCGTCTCTTCGGTGTCCGGAGAGGTCTTTTTTCTGAATTGACTGATCCAGTCATCCGTTTTCTGTTCCGCATTCTCTTTCTGATCGGTGCCGTTTCCGCCTTGTCCGGCTTTGTCCAGCGTCATCTCCGGATTCTGCGCAGAATTGTCCGTCCCTGCAGCCTCATAAATGGTCTCTGCGTCCTGGATTTCTCCTTCGTAGGAAATGATATAGGACATCGTCTCCCGAATCTCATTGCGGGAAACGCACAGATTGATCACGTAGATCATTCCCGCCATGAGCAGCATCACAAGCGTCAGTGAGAGCATTGCATAGATCATGAATTTCTGCCGAAGCTTCCGGATTGCCTCTTCGCTCATATCATCTCCCTGCTTCCGTCAGTCGAAAGCTGCTGCCGCGTTCTCCTTCAATCTCCACATTGGATGCCACGGAGCGAAGCTTGCCCCGCAGATAGGAAATATACAGCCAGACCGTATCCGGTCCGGCCTCCTCCGCTCCGTCCCAGACATGCTCCAGAAGATACTGCGTGCTCACTTCATGATTCTGATTCAGAATCAGCGCCTGAAGAAGCTCGAATTCCTTGACGGAAAGCCGGACGGAATTCTCACAGGAAAGCTCAAACTTCTCATCATCCAGAGAGAAGTCCCCGTACTGCAGCTTCTTCGCAGCATACTCCGTCTTCCTTCTTGTCATGGCGCGGACCCGCGCAAGAAGCTCCTTCATGGCAAACGGCTTCGTCAGATAATCGTCCGCTCCTGCATCCAGACCGTTCACGCGGTCATCCACCTCTGCCTTCGCCGTCAGAAGAAGAACCGGCGTCACAATATTCTCCTCCCGCAGTTCCTTCAGGACCTGCAGGCCATCCTTTTTCGGCATCATGATGTCCAGCACCATGGCATCGTAGCCGTTTGTTCTGACAAAATCCAACGCTTCCTCGCCGTCAAAAGCCGAGTCCACGTCATAACCCTCGTGTGTAAGGGCAGCCGTGAGAACATGATTCATGTCTCTGGTGTCCTCTGCAAGCAATATTTTCATTGTTCAAATTGTCCTTCGATATTCATTCTTTATTTTTCCGCATTACGATTTCCCGTCAGAGGAGGTAATCAGATCCCGAATCGTCTGCATGGACACATCCGTCGATGCCAGCTCGTCCGCACACCGTTTAAGCTCCTCCACAATCAGCCCCGTATTCCCATTCAGATTCTTCTTGTACTTCATCTGGTGCTCAAGTGCTGCCCAGGTATCCTGTGAAATGGTCCGAAGCTGAATCTCTGCATAGACACTTCCGTTCACACGAAGGATCATGTGATAGCTGCGATAGCCGTTCGGCTTGGCATGCCGGATATAATCCTTCTCCTCGATCACATCCACATCCGGCATGGATGCCAGATGATCCCGAATCACATAGACGTCACTTAAGAATGAGCAGACCACTCTGACGCCAACCGCATCATAGAGCTTCTCCAGCGCAGACTCTGTTGTCTCCGGAAGTCCCTTTCTGCGGCACTTCTCCCGCATGCTCTCTTCCGTCTTGATTCTCGACAGGCAGTGATCCACCGGATCAAATCCCCTCTCTCCGGCCATCTCCTCCCGAATTGCCTGCACTCTGTCAACCAGCTGCTGACGCACCGCCTCCAGCTCCGGAAGATGATTTCCGTATATGCTCTCTTCTTTCTTCATTTCCACTGTGCTAATAAATCCCCGTTTCCGCCCCTGTCAGAGCTATTTCCCCACGCGGCACGATAAATCCGCGTGAAAACAGATAAGTAAACTTTACCACATCCCGCCCGGTGTCTTTCCGTTTTCACTGCAATTTCACACAAGTTTAAGAAAAGCGCCCCACATGTCTGATTACATGCAGGACGCTTTCCCGATTCATGATCCGCTGATTTATGATCAGCTAATTTAATATATGTCCGGACTCGGAGGCTGCCTGCGCAGTGCGGCGTGCAGCCAGATGCTCCGCCGTCAGATCCATCGTAACCGCCATCGCCAGCGCAAACAGAACATCGATGATGCTGTGCTGTTTCAGGAACATGGTGGACAGGCAGATCAGTACATCCATGACTCTCGCCAGAGGCTTTACAAAGTGATATCGATAATTCTTCGCCCGCTGCAATCCGAAATCAAGGAAGATCGTAGAATACACATGCATGCTCGGGCAGACGCAGGTCGGATTATCGGTGCTCTCAATAAATCTTGCGGCTCTCGCACACAGATCATTTCCCGGAATTTCAGCAGGGCGAATCAAAATCCCGTTGGGGACCAGCGTACAGAACAGGAGAATCAGAAGAAGTCCTCCAAAGAGCGGGGCCAGCATTCTCCATCTCGTCTCACCATCCTCACGAATCACCTCATGAAACATGGACTGTGTCATCCATAAAAACCAGATGCTGTATGGAATCACAGCATATTTTACAAAGGGGATGTACTTGTCCAGACTGCAGTGGATGTTCCAGACCACCGGCAGATCCGCCTTCTCCAGAAGAACAAACCACCCGATAAATAACACGAAGAAACTGATGACAAAACGATACGGATGCTCACAACACTGTTTCTTCAGAAATTTCACCATATATTCGACTTACTCCTTTACTGTCAGAAATGCCAGCTCCGAAAGAACGGTATCCTGGTACACGCTTCCGTTGTAGACACTGTCAATCCGGATGACCACAGACTCCATCGGGACGGGCTCATCAAAAAGAATAACCTGTTCTCCCATGACATCCTGAAGTGTATACGCCGTGGTGTAGGACTGCCCCTTGCAGCTGATCGAAACCGTGATGTCCTTCAGGCGGTTGTTCGCCGCAAAACGGTCCTGCGATATTTCATTTCCGTTCCAGAAGGCAATTCCCTTCACTTCAGTTCTGGCTGCAAAGGCAGACGTAAGCGTTACGCCGATGCCATCGCCTTCCTCACCTTCCTGCCATGAGGTTTCCAGATCACCATCAAACAGATACTCGGTGCCATAGCTCTTCCCGGTTGTTCCCACAAGCATCGAAGAAGCATTGCAGCTGGCAGGCTTTACGGTCTGATACGAAGCAGCCGCTGCTTCGTCCGTTGTCAGCTGGAAGTCATCCAGACCCTTCAATGAGGCAATCAGGGCCTCCTGCTCTTTTTTCGCCTGTTCCTCTGCCGCAAGCGATGCCGCAGCCGCTGCCTCTTCCTGGGCCTTCTGCTCCGCAGCTGCCTTCCTCGTTGCACTCACGCGGCCAATCAGAACAATCAGAAGAATAAGCACCAGCACAACGCCCGCGATCGCTGCCCAGACCTTCTTCGGAAGCTCAGACCAACGGATTCTCTGAAGCTTTTTCTTCAATTTCCGGAAAAAGCGCCGAAGGCTGATTCCAATCGCACCAAGCACCGCAAGAACCTTCTCGGAGACGGAAGGCTGCGTGCCGTGCGTTCTTGTTCCGTTCTCCGTTCTTCTCTGTTTCGGTTGTCTTCTCCCCGCTTCTTTTCGGCCGGATGCTGTTCTGCCGGGGTGGTTTCTGCCAGGTTCTCTTCTGTCAGCCTCTCTCTCCTGCGCGCCGGATCGCTGCGAATTCTCTCCGGCATTCCGTTTTCTCGGCATCGGAACCTCAACACCAAGCTGCGCCAGTGTTTCCTTCCATTCGCGGATCAGCTCCGTTTCACCAATCTGATCCAGATATGCCATCACAGACCGGAATTCACTGCGGAAATTCCCAAGATTGCAGCTGCGGACCAGTCCTTCTTCCAGACCATAATAATCCGAATACCGGTTGTCCATCGCTGCGCACAGCGTCTTCATCACCAGTGCCGGGCGAATAAAATCTCCGAGCCTTGCTTCTGCTCCCTCCAGCACATCGATCTGTTTTACCCGAAAATCCGCCTCTCTTCGCTCGGATTCTCTGGTACTGATACGTTTTCTGTTCCATGCCTCCCGCTGCATCGACAAATACGTCGCAATCTCCGCATCCGTCCAGTTATCCTGTATGCCCAGTAACTCATATAACCCCATATGCTCACCCCGCATTTCCGAAAGATGCCGACAATTTTCTGATTTAAGGGTATCACACCGAAATCGAAATACAAGCAACGGCACAGGAATTTTACACTTTTTTACAGTCCTCTTCGATGGAAATCCGATGGAAATAAAACGAATCACTCCAGTGCAAAAGAGCGGTCAGCTTACCGCTGACCGCTCTGGTAAATCCATATCTGTAAATACCGCCGAAGCTTATTCTCCGAAGTATCTCTGCAGGAGACCTGCAAATGCCTTGCCGTGACGAGCCTCGTCTCTTGCCATCTCATGAACCGTGTCATGGATTGCATCCAGGTTCAGCTCCTTTGCTCTCTTTGCAAGATCAACCTTTCCAGCCGTTGCTCCGTTCTCTGCTGCAACGCGAACCTCAAGGTTGTGCTTCGTCGAAGGAGATACTACCTCGCCGAGAAGCTCTGCAAACTTTGCAGCATGCTCTGCCTCTTCATAAGCAGCCTTCTCATAGTAAAGGCCAACCTCCGGATATCCCTCACGGAATGCTGCACGGGACATTGCCAGATACATTCCAACCTCAGAGCACTCGCCCTCAAAGTTTGCGCGAAGGTCTGCCTTGATGTCTTCCGGAACATCCTTTGCTACGCCGATGACGTGCTCTGCTGCCCAGCTAAGTCCCTCTTCCTCAACCGGAACAAACTTGGACTTCGGAGCCTTGCAGGTAGGACACTTCCAATCCTCCGGAAGATCTGCAAACTTAACGCCTTCCTTCTCCTCATCGTAGATATGACCGCAAACTGTGCATCTGTATTTCATAATTTCTCCTTTCATGACCTCCCGGCCTCTTGTTCTCTTCTTAATTAGTTATACCAGATTTTGTTTCATCTGATGTTGTTATCTTAGTCGATTGCGCTAAAATAGTATGTAACATATGTTACGAAACAACAGATTTTTCCACGAGGAGAAAGCTTTCAGCATGAATGCACAGAATCTGACCATTTTTTACGGACTTTCCGATGAAGAAATTGAAAAGAGCCTCCACTGCTCGCGAGGGAAGGTGATTTCCTCCGAAAAAGGCCAGATGATCTATCGACAGGAGGACGAGCCGACGAGGCTCTATTTTGTTCTCGAAGGAAGTGTTGAGCTTGGAAGCTGCAATGCGCTTGGAAGGCTGACCCGCATTCGTGTCCTCCGTGAAGGAGAGTGCTTCGGGGAAACCGAGCTCTTCCTGGCTGCAGATGGCTACAATTCCTATGCCAGGGCCATGACCAGAGTGCGTCTTTTGTCTGTTCCGGAGGAGTTTTTCGGCGGGCAGTGCGATCGGTGCTGCATGCATCACAGCAAGGTGGTCTACAACATGCTCCATGTTTTCGCAGAGAAGTCTGATCAGGACAACCGGCAGATTGATCTTCTGACCTTAGGGAGCCTGAAGCAGCGGGTTGCCGCCTTCCTTCTCGAGGAATCCGAAACGCAGCAATCCGGAAGCGGCATGGTCTCTCTTTCCTTAAACCGCGAGGAGCTGGCCGCCTTTCTCAACACCACAAGGCCCTCTCTCTCCCGCATGCTTCAGCAGATGCAGGAGGAAGGACTGCTCCGCATTGTGTCGCGAAGCCAGATCGAAATCACGGATGAAGAGGGACTGAGGGCAACCGTGGACTAAGGGGCATTCCGCAAAAGGAGGATGATCCATAAATACTCCGTTTCACGACGTACTCCGGATTCTTAATATTCACTCTCGTGAACATCAAACTGACGCGGGGCGTTTCTGCGTTTCTCCTGAAGTGCCTGGTAAAACACCTCCGGATCGGCAGGTACCTGCACCATCTGTCCCGTCCAGGCGGACAAGTACATGGCATTGGCAAGCTGAACGCCACGGATTCCTTCCAGCCCCTCTGCAACCAGCGGTTCTCCGTAGAGGATATGCCTTGCAAAGCCCTCGATGACACCGGCATGCTGCGGATTTTTTCCGTCCATCTGCAGTTCCAGCCAGTGTCCCTCCGGCTTGTCCATCGTCGCCTGACAGGTATTCACAAAAGTTCTCTCATCTTCCTGGACAAAACAGGAAACCTCTCCATTATCACAGAGAATTTTTCCTTTTGTCAGATCAATTTCCAGACGATTGGCTCCCGGTGCATCTCCTGTCGAAGAGATAAATACGCCGGTTGCCCCATTCGGAAATTCCATGTACGCAGTCACATCATCTTCAACCTCAATGTCATGCCACTTCCCCTCATGGGCAATGGAATAGACCTTATCTGGCATTCCGCAGATCCACTGCAGAAGGTCCAGCTGATGCGGGCACTGATTCATCAGAACCCCGCCGCCTTCTCCATCCCAGGTGCCGCGCCAGCTTCCGGAATCATAGTAGTACTGGGTCCGATACCAGTCCGTAATCTTCCAGGTGACACGTTTGAGCTCGCCCAACGTCCCGCCTGCAACCAGCTCATGGATTTTACGGTAACGGTAGTCCGTTCTCTGATTGAACATCACCGCAAACACCCGATCGCTCTCTTCTGCAACCGTTTTCAGTTTAAGAAGCTGCTTCTCGTAAACACCAAGCGGCTTCTCACAAAGGACATGCATTCCGTGCGTCAGTGCATAGGCAGAAATCTCCGGATGAAAATAATGCGGCACTTCAATCATCACGGCATCGCACACCTTGTCCGCAATCATCCTCCTGTAATCCTCATAGGCTGCAATATTTTCCGGGAAATTCTCTTTTGCATACGTTCTTCTCTCCTCCCGGATATCACACACCGCAGTGAGCTCCGCGTGCTCTGCCTTCCCTTCCAAAATTGTTCTGCAATGACCGGTTCCCATACTTCCTATGCCAATCATTCCGATTCTGATCTTATCTGCCATTGTCCTCTCCTTTTTCATCTGTCATAGCTACCACTTCACGTGCCAACGCTCTGAATACTCTCCGGTAATGTTCTGTCCTCGCACAGGTTTTCTCCCTGCGCTGCTCTGCTGTCTTCTCCGAAGCTCCGCCCGGTATGCTTCTCCATCCGGCGGAAGCTCCACCCATTCATGCGTCCAGGACGAGAGATATGCTGCATTGGCAATGGACAATCCGAAAATTCCCTCTTCTCCCGGCGCAAGAAGCTTTGTTCCCTTTCGGATCGCCCGGCTGAAGTCATTCAGAATTCCAAGATGTCCGCTTTCCGGCTCCTTCTGCGAAATTTTTATCGTCTTTATCTCGCAATGCGGCATGCATTCTGACGATGCCGCCGTGATCTCACGAATATCCTGCTCCAGAAGCTGAAGGGTCAGTGTGCCATCTTCTATCACGGCCTTTCCTTTGGTCCCGGAAAGTTCCAGACGATTGGTCCCCGGATATTCTCCCGTGGAGGTCAGGAACACCCCTGTCGCTCCGTTGTCGTACTCGGCATAAATCTCCGCTTCGTCCTCTACCTCGATATCATGAAAATGTGCAATACGGCAGTTTGCAATCAGACGCTTCGGCATTCCCACCATCCACTGCCAGATGTCCAGATTATGCGGGCACTGATTCATCAGAACACCGCCGCCCTCTCCGGTCCAGGTTGCTCTCCAGGAGCCGGAGTCATAATAAGCCTGCGTGCGGTACCAGTTCGTGATTGTCCAGCTAAAACGAATCAGTTCGCCAAGCTCTCCCTCCTGAAAGCGCCTCCGCAGCTCGGCAAAAAGAGGATTCGTCCGTTGGTTGTACATAATCCCGTAAACGCATCCGCTCTTTTGTGCCGCCCGGTTGACCTCTTCTGCTGTCGCAGCATCAATTCCTTCCGGCTTCTCTGTCAGCACATGGATCCCCTGCTGCAAAGCCTCCTTCGCAATCACGGGATGCATAGGGTGCGGAGTTGCAATCAGAACAGCATCCACCTTCCCGGATGAAATCAGTTCATGGTAGTCCGTGTAAAAAAGCGTTTCCTTCCCAAATTCCTTCGCCGCCCATTCCAGCCGCAGCGGATCCGTATCACAGACCGCTGTCAGCGTCATTCCTTCCACTCTTCCTTTATAAATCTGCATTGCATGTGCCGAGCCCATGCTGCCGATGCCGATCACTCCCATTCTGACTCTGTCCATGACTGTTCTCCGTCTTCCCGTTCATTGCACTGCTTCTACCTTGATTTCCTCCGCAGACAGACTGTCCAGTGCCTTCCCCTTCTTATAGAAATGAATGGCATTCTTCTGGATTCCGTCCCCGCGATAATACTCATCTTCAGGCTGAATCGGAAGCTTCACAACCTGATCCGTAAATCCTGCCTTGTAGATCGCCGTGATCATCTCAACCGTCCGTTTTCCGTCGGCTCCGGTGATCAAAGGTCTCGTCCCTTTTTCCAGCGCTGACAGGAGATCATCAATTTCACCTGTATGCCCGGTGTATTTCAGATCCGGAATTGCCTGATAAGCGTTTTCCAGTTCCTCCAGAAGCGCTTTGTTTCCGCCATCCGCAGGGAATCCGTTGCCCATTGATACCTCCGCCTTCGGATTCCACGGCGCCGACAATTTGGCATTCGCGCACTGGACAATGATGCTCTGCTCTTCTCCGTGATGTACGACCGAACTGGTCACAGATGCAAGGCTTCCGTTTGCGTATTTCATGATGGCCTCCGAAAGGTCCTCCACTTCGGAATTGTCATGCATGACATTCGTCAGCATACTGGCTGTTTTCTCCGGAAGTCCGCCTTCCAGCCAGTTCAGAAGATCAATGTGGTGTACTGCGTGATTGAGCGTGGGGCCGCCGCATTCCTTCTCCCAGGTACCGCGCCACCACAGATCATAATAGCAGTGCCCTCTCCACCAGTCTGAATTGATCTGAACCGAACATATTTTTCCGGCAAGACCACTGTCCAGAACCTTTTTCAACTTCCAGTACGGATTTGTAAAACGATTCTGCGCCACCTGCCCCAGCACAACACCATGTTCCTTTTCTGCCTGAAGCATCGCGTCACATTCGGCAAGGCTTGCTGCCATCGGCTTCTCACACAGAACATTGCAGCCTGCTTCCATTGCATGAATGGAAACTTCCGCATGTGCAAACGGCGGTGTGCAGACATGAACCAGGTCGATTGGGAGTCCTGCCTCCAGCATTTCCTTATGATCTTCAAAAACGGCACAGTCCAGATGGTACTGTTCCTTCACCTGCTGCGCCTTTCCAGGCACAATATCGCACAGCGCAACAATCCTGCAACGCTCCGGAAAGGTCAGAAGACCTTTGATATGCGAATGAGAAATTCCTCCGGTTCCAACAATTGCTACATGAATCATAGCTTCCTTTCCTGCCGCTGCCAACGGCATTGATCTGATTTTTCCTTAAAGTGTTTCTGCGTCTTTCTGAAAATCGTCCCTGTAAAATCAGGACAGACCATGCACTTTCTGCGCCTGAAGCTCGGCACGGACACACAGCTCTGCCGCCTTGAAGCAATGCTCCTGCGTCATCGCATTCTCCGTACGATTTATGCAGTCCAGAATCAGCTCTCCAAAGAAAGGATACCCAACCTTTCCATCTACCTCGAAATGCTGTTCTCCGTCCCGGTTAACCAGAAAAACATGGCCGCCGCTCTTCTGCGTTGCAACATTGACGTATTTGCGCAGTTCAATGTAGCCTTCTGTACCGATGATGAAGGTTCTGCCATCTCCCCAGGTGGAAAGACCGTCCGGCGTAAACCAGTCCACACGGAAATGCTGTGTGGCTCCGTTGTCTCCGAGAAGTACCGCGTCACCAAGATCCTCCAGCTCCGGATGCTCCGGATGGTTGTAATTGCCAACCTCGCTGTACTGCACCTTTGCATCCTTGCATCCGCAGTAAAAAAGAAACTGCTCAATCTGATGACTTCCGATGTCACAGAGGATTCCTCCATACTGCTCCTTCTTCCAGAACCAGTCGGGACGCGTCGAGGGATCTCCGATCCGGTGCGGGCCGAAGCCGTCGACATGAATCGGCGTACCGATAGCCCCCTGTTCAATCAGATATCCCGCATAGACTGCGGCTTCTACATGAATGCGTTCGCCGTAGTAGCACATGTACTTTTTTCCCGTCCGGGACACCATCTCCTTCGCCTGTGCCAGCTGTTCCAGGGAGGTCAAAGGTGCCTTATCGGTAAAGTAGTCCTTCCCCGCTGCCATTACACGAAGCCCCAATGCGCATCGAAGGTTTGTCACAGCGGCTCCGCAAACCAGCTTCACCTCCGGATCGGATAAGATTTCTTCCTCACTGGCTGCTGCCTTTACTCCCGGATACGTTTTTACAAACTGCTCCACCTTGGCAGGATCCGGATCATACACCCATTTCAGTGTGGCTCCCGCCTCCACAAGTCCGTTGCACATCCCATAAATATGTCCGTGATCCAGCGCAATCGCTGCGATCACAAATTCTCCCGGTTTCACCACCGGCTTCGGTTTTCCGACCGGTGCATAATTCATTCCGTCATTGCTTCCCATCTGTTCCTCCTGCTGCTTTCTGAACATCGTGTATGTCATGGTTTCTGCATGAAATAAAGGCCGCCGCATAGATCCCTGCAGCGGCCCATAATTGCCTTATTGTCTCTTCTTTCTCTCCGAACCTGCAGATTACGATCTCTTACAGATTCGTTTCCAACCGGCTTAGAATCAGTTCACTCCGTAATAAGCCGTTCTCTCATCAATGATGGTCTGAATTCCGGTATCCTCCAGCTTGCTCATATACTCCGCAAACGTAGCATCAAAGTCAGCAGGTGCACAGGTAATGCAGTCTACCTGATACTCATCCTGAACCAGCTTCAGGTCCGCGATCAGACCTGAGGTAGACGGAGAGGTATAGTAGCTGTCCGGGAGCTCATTTCCCGTGAGGGCGTTCTCGTAGTTGTTGATTACATATTCCTCATATCCGGGAGCTTCCTTCGAAGTGCAGGCATTGAAATCATCTACTGTCATGAAGTAGCCCTGATTTCCGGTCAGGAACAGGTCTGTACGGATCCAGTCTTTATCGGTTGCATTGTAATCGGCATCCTTGACCACCGGAACACCATCCACCATATCATAGTGTTCGCCTTCAAAACCGTGGTAAAGAACAAAGCCGCCGTCCTGTGAGCACATCCAGTCAAGGTAAGTCATGCAGGCTTCAACCTTCTCTGCCGATGCCGTTTTGGGACAGAACGCAATCAGTCCGCCCTCAGAATAAGTTGCACTGTACTGATTGCCGTCGTTGATATTCTTAAGAGGTGCAATGGAAACGATATCCGCATCCGGCTGGTTTTCCTTCAAAGTCTGCAGAAGGCCTCCACGCAGAACATCTACATTGCCGTTTACGTTGTACTCGCAGAAGCCAAGCGCTCCGGAGCAGAAGAGGTTCTTGAACATATCCTCATCCACGGTGTAATACTCAGGGTGAAGAACGCCATCGTTGTACAGTCCATTCATGAACTGATAGAATGCCTTCATTCCTTCCTGATCATAGTAGTCCATGATGCAGTCTTCCGTTGCAGCTACCTGCCACTTGTCGGCGTCCTGTCCGAGTGTCGTGAAGGCAGCTCTTGTGTTCCACATCTGCCAGAACACAGCACCTACTGCGTCTTTCCTTCCGTCCGGATTCTCCTTCACGAACTTCGTGAGAACATCCTTCAGCTCCTCCGGTGTCGTCGGTGTCTCAAGTCCCAGCTTATCCAGCCAATCCTGACGGATGAAAAGATTGCTCTTTGCCGTTGTGGCACGTCTTGCAACAATGCCGTAAAGCTGTCCTTCTGCATTTCTTCCGATATCCAGACAGGAGTCGCCGAGATAGGCCTTCAGATTCTTCGCCTGATCCTCTCCATCAATGAATTCAGACAGATCCCAGGTTCCTCCCTGATTGAAGTAATCCTCCGCGTAGGGATAGGTGTAAGTAATCGTGATATCCGGTGCCGTCTGGCTGGCAACCATCGTCTGCATCTTGGTAATTTCGTCGCTTCTGGGAACCGGTACAAATTCCACATTGATGCCGACCTTGTTCATTTCCTGATTGACGTACTGCGTCCACTTATTTTCAGTAATGGTAGAACCACTGGGCGCATTGCTTCGATCAAACAGTTCTACTGTGATCGTGACATCATCAAACTGCTTGTCGCCGTAAGTAGTCTGATACGCGCTCCCTTCTGAACTTTCCGCTGCAACAGTCTCCCCCGTGCCGTCTGATGTTGTCGCATCCGTCTTCGCACTCTCCGAAGAAGAGGATCCGCACCCTGTCAGCAGCCCCGTCAGCACGGCAGCGGACATTGCTCCCGCCAATAGCCTTCTCTTTAACACCAGTTTCTTCATAAAACACCCTCCTTTTCTTTCTCCATTATTGGGAGAACCACCTTTCCGCCCACAGGCTCATGCGCACAGACGGAAAGCTGCTACATTTATCTGCATGACGCATCTCGCATTGGAAGCGTTTGCGCCAGAGATTCTGTTTTTCAGCCTTTGACCGATCCGACCATAACTCCCTTGACAAAGTATTTCTGCAGCCAGGGATAAACCACCAGGATCGGGATCGTGGAAACTGCGACTGTTGCCATCTTCAGAGACTGGGACATCACCATGCTTCCCGCCCCTTCTAGGTTTGCCGTGCTGTTCAGCTCTCCGCCGAAAAGAAGTGAGCGCAGGCGCAGCTGTAGCGTATATTTCTCCGGGCTGATGATATAGAGCAGTGCATTGAAATAAGAATTCCAGTAATCCACGGCGTAGAACAGTCCGATGGTGGCAATGATCGGCAATGACAATGGAAGAATAATGTGAAGAAGTACTTCCATATATGACGCTCCGTCAATTCTTGCCGCTTCCTCAAGAGACACCGGCATGCTCTTGAAAAAGGTTCGCATGACAATAAAATTGAAGACGTTGACCGCATTTGGGATAAAAAGAGCTCCCAGCGAGTCATACAATCCTACCTGCTTGACAACCAGGAAGGTCGGGATCATTCCGCCGCCGAAGTACATTGTGAACAGAATGAAGCCGGTGATCATTTTCCTCCCCGGAAGATCCTCGCGGGACAGCGCATAAGCTGCAAATACAGTAAGGGCCAGACTTAGTGCCGTTCCAGCAATCGTGACAAAAACAGTGGTACTCATTGCCTGCCAGATCTGCTTCTTTCCAAGAATCTCCTTATAAGCCCCGAAGCTCAAATCCTTTGGATAAAAGGTGACGCTTCCTGTCAGAACCGCGTTGTAGCCACTCAGCGAATAAGCAATAACATTGAGGAACGGATACAGGCAGATGAAGGTAAGTATTAAAAGAACCACCACATTAATGACTCTCCCTATCGTTAATTTCTGTTTCATCGTGCTCTTCCTCCTTACAGGATTCCTTCTTCGCCGATTGCTTTTGCAAATTTATCCGCTGCAAAAAGAATGACAATATTAACAACCGACTGGAACAGGCCTATGGCCGTGGACTCGCTGTACTTCGCCTGCTCAATACCAATGCGGTATGTATAAGTACTGATTACTTCCGAAACATCCATAACCTTCTTGTTGCCGAGAAGAAGCGGAGCATCCAGTCCGATGGTCATCATCTTGGATATCTGAAGGATCAGCATAACCACAATGACAGATTTGATGGATGGAAGTGTAATATAGATGAGTCGCTGGAATTTCGTTGCTCCATCAAGATAGGATGCCTCGTAAAGCGTTTCATCGACACCGGTCAATGCCGCAAGGTAAATAATGGTTCCCCATCCAATTTCCTTCCAGACATTACTGACTACGTATGTGAAAATCCACCAGTGCTTATCCGAAAGGAACGGAATGGAATTGATTCCCAGATGATTCAGCATCAGATTGATCGTTCCGCCATTCTGAGAAAACAGATTTACCACAATGCTGGCCACAACAACCCAGGAAATGAAATGCGGCAGATACAGGATGGACTGTACAATTTTCTTCAATCGCGTATGCATCACCTCGTTGATCATCAGGGAGACAATGATGGTCAGCGGAAAGCTTACTGCCAACGTCAATAAGTTCAATGAAAAGGTATTGCGGATGCTGTTCCAGAAATTCTTGTTCGCGAAAATCTTCTGAAAAATCTTAAAGCCCACCCACGGGCTTTCCATGATTCCTTTGAAGACGTTGTAATCCTTAAATGCAAGGACAATTCCGTACATTGGGACATACTTGAAAACGATGAAGTAAATGATGACTGGCAAGAGCATCAGATAGACCCATTTGTAATTCCACATTTTGTGCAGTGTTTTCTGCATACTGTTCTCCCCCTTTGTTTTCTTCCGGAGCGGCCTCCCTTTCGGAGTCGGATCTTCAGGACAATTCGATCATAGCATCGCCTTTGTTTTGTCAAATACACATTGTTTTTCTATTTTTATTGCGTTTTTCAACCTTTTATATATATAATCTGCACATACGATGTGGGATAATAAACAAATGTAACGTCATTTTCCAGCTTTTCTCAGCAGGAAAATGTTGATTTCAAGGGTCGTTTTCCGTTTTTTTGTTTGAGATGTCAAACTGCACAATGAATTGTCACGCACTTTTCATGCATGAGCGCAGAACAGCAGAAAAGGGAGGAGCAAGGATCTCGTATCTCCTTGTGCTTATTTATGAAACAAAAGAAAGACTTGAGCCATCACATGGCCTGGGAAACACAGGACAGCGATTTTATCTGTTTCTGCAAAGATACGCCGATTGCCGTCTCTTCGATGATTCATAATCATGACGGATATGAAATTTACCTGTTCCTGTCCGGAGAAATCCGCATGAATTTTGAGAATAACAGCCGAATTATGAAACGTGGTGACCTGGTACTGATTCCTCCATATGTCTTTCACTTTGCAGTACCGGTCGGTGACAGCACCTACAGCCGCGTCGTCATCAATATCAAGGAATCCTACATGCAGAAAAAGGGCCCGGTCTATGCCCATTTCGCAGATTGCTTCTACCAGTCAGATTCTTCCCGGCTGAACCTCCTGCATCTGGATGAGACACAGATTGCCCGCTATTGCGACTACGCCCAATCACTGGATCAGACTCTTCGCGAGCCTGCCTCCGCTTACGGACGAGACTTTCTGGCCGAAGCCCTTCTGACAACCATTCTTGTTTTCATCGGGCGAATCGCTGATTCTTCCTCCCGCCTCGAGTCGCGCCAGGCCCCGCCTCCCACGATCACAGCTACCTTCCGATACATCGATGATCATTTATCGGAAAGTCTTCTTCTGGAGGATATTGCGAAGCAGGTTCATCTGAATCCGGTGTATCTGACCCGGATTTTCAAATCCTATACCGGTATGCCCATTCAGCAATACATCATTGAAAAACGGCTTGCCCAGGCGAAGAAGCTTCTTCGTATGGGTAAGCCGCCCATTGATGTGTGCTTTCTGTGCGGATTCAACAATTATTCCAATTTTTCCCGGACCTTCTCCAAGCATCTGAAGCTCTCACCGAAGCAGTATCAGATCAACGCCCGTGCATCCTTCTCCTCCCGGAGCTCTTCCGAACAGATGTAATTCTCCCGGTTATCTTTACAGAAAAAGAGCTGCCGGCCAAAGGCCAGCAGCTCCCCGATCCGTCAGGATCTCATTCTGTTTTCAGATACTTTTCTTTGATCAGCTCTGTAACAACAGAGTTCGCTGCCACCACATTCGCTATCATGGTTGCTCCAAGATTCTCCCCCTGATAGTCCCTTACGCAGCCGCCTGCCTCTCTCACAAGAAGCATTCCTGCCGCAAAATCCCAGATTTTCAGCCTCTGCTCCAGATATCCGTCCAGTCTTCCGCACGCCACATAGGCAAGATCTCTTGCCGCAGATCCGCTTCTGCGAACATCCTGACAGTCCATAAAAAGCCTTTTGAACAGATCAAAATTCTTCTCAGCCAGCTCTTTATAATAAGGCGACGTCCCGATTGCAATCAGACATTCTTCCATCGATGCTGCCCGGCTGACATGAATCCTTCTGCCGTTGCGAAAGCTTCCCTTTCCTTTTTCAGCCAGAAAAAGTTCATTCATGTAGGGATCGTAAATCATCCCCAGCACAGACTCCCCCTTATCCATCAGTGCCAGTGAGATTACACTTGCCTGGTAATCGTGAATCAGATTGGTTGTACCATCCACCGGATCCAGAACCCACACAAGCCCGCTGCGATCCACATCATCATTGCTTTTCTCCTCGCTCAGAAACTGGATCTGAGGATAGTGCTCCTCCAGCCGGGTCCGGATGTACTGCTGCACCTCATAATCCACAGCCGTCACATAATCTGCCACGCCCTTTTCTCTGGTCTGCCCCGCCAGAGTTCTGTCCTGAAATAGCTTTCCCGCGCTGCGAAGAAGCTGCTCCAGCCAGTTTATGTCTACCGCTGCATTTGTGTCTGACAATACATTTGTATCTTTCATTTCCTTCCTCCTGTTTGTTCTGAAATTTACGTTCTGGTAAGTGGCTGCCTGTGCCCGGTGGCTGTCTGTGACCGGTGGCTGTCTTTGTCCGGTGGCTTCCTGTGCTCGGTGGCTTCCTGTGCTCGGTGGCATTTGCATCCCCCATTTTGCTTTTTCAGTGTCTGGAGATGCTTTTCAGAGAGCTCATTCATCCTGTTTTTACTTTTCTTAAACGTAAGGATTATTATTCTCAGCCGGACTCATCCTTGCAGACAGAATTTCCTCGGCAGGGATGCATCGCTCCAGGATTTTTCATCCTTGCAGACAAAATCTTCTCGTCAGGGATGCATCGCCCCAGGATTTTTCATCCCTGCAGACAAAATCTCCTCGGCAGGGATGCATCGCCCCGAGATTTTTCATCCCTGCAGACAGAATCTCCTCGCCATGGATGCGTCGTCCCGGAAGTTTTCATCCCTGCAGACAGAATCTCCTCGGCAGGGATGCATCGCCCCAGGATTTTTCATCCTTGCAGACAGAATCTTCTCGTCAGGGATGCATCGTCTCCGCAATTATGGCCCAAGCTTGCCGGGCGTACCCGCAGTCCGCCGAGCTCACCTCAATTCACCTCAACGCTTGCCGGGCCCCCCGCAGTCCGCCGAGCTCACCTCAATTCACCTCAACGCTTGCCGGGCGTACCCTGATAAAGCCGGCAGTTCCGATTTTCAAACTGCCGGCTTTCATTCCCGATGATTTATTTCCTGTATCACGCAGTACTTTTCGAATTCAGCTTCGCATAACGAGTTCAGTTTCCGCATGAGGCCTGGCGATTTCAGCCGTCCCCCTGTCTTCATCCTGTAAAATCCCGTAACGCGGATCCCGCTCTTAACGCATCCGCTCTAAAAGTACGATAGTCTCCACGTCCTCGACAAAGGGGAACATGTCAACCGGCACCGCCTTCCTCATGCGGTAACCGCCCTCTGTCAGAATCTCCAGATCCCTCCCGAGTGTCTCCGGATTACAGGAGATATAAACAATCTTCCCGGGCTGGAGCATAATCGCGGCCTTCAGGAACTCCTCTGTGGATCCGCTTCTGGGAGGATCCATAAAAAGAACATCCAGCGATGTTTTCTGTTCTGCCATCTCCTGCATGAAGCGGCCTGCGTCCTCCGCATAAACCGTGACATTGGAGAGCTCGTTCAGACGGACATTGGCATCCGCATCCTGGGCCGCATCCGGGTTCAGCTCCACGGACAGCACCTCTTTTGCGCGGTCTGCTGCGCAGATTCCGATGGTTCCGATTCCGCAGTATGCATCCAGAATCCGTTCCTTCCCGGTAAGTCCTGCCGCATCGATCGCAATATTGTAAAGCTTTTCCGTCTGAACGGAGTTTACCTGATAGAAGGATCTGGAAGAAATGCGGAATTTCTTTCCGCAAAGCTCATCGGTAATATAGCCTTTCCCATACAGAACCTTTTCACGGGTTCCGAGGATCATGGAACTGTCATTGTCCTTTATGTTCTGAACAACGGACGTAATCTCCGGGTGAAGCTTTAAAAGTGCCTTTGTAAAATTGTTCCGGGACGGGAAGACCGGTCCCGCCGTCACTATCGTCACCAGAAGCTCGCCGGTCGCATGCGCGCTCCGGATCTGAACAGCCTTTACAACGCCAAAACCCGTCACCGGATCATAAACGCGCAGCTTGAAGGATGCCAGAAGTCCGTAAATGTCCTGTACAATCTCGTCTGCCCTCTTGTTCTCAATGAGGCAGTCCTTCACCGGGACAATCTCACGGGACCTTGCGCGGTACACGCCGCAAACCGGATGTCCCTTGCGATCCAGTCCGAAAATACTGGTCACCTTGTTGCGATAGCGGTAGGGATTCTTCATCCGGATCACCGGCTCTACCGGCCCGAAGGCTCCGATACACTCCTCCACCCAAGTTTTCTTTTTCAAAAGCTGCTGCTCCATCGGAAGATCAATCATGGTGCAGCCGCCGCATTTTGAAGAATACGGACAGGCCGATTTCTTCTTTTTATCTGTATGTGCTATTTCACGCTCTTTGCGTTCTTTCATAGTAATAGCTCTGGTCTCTCCATTCATTCTCACGATAATAATACCGCTCTTCCCGTTCTCGTTCTTCCCGCCAGAGTCTCTCCCGTCTGGGGGTCCATTCCTCCTCCGGAATTCTGCCGAGGATCTCTATCCCACGCAGATTCTCCGTCAGATACATAGCTTTTTCCATATCGCGGCAATTAATCCGAACAATAAAACCGCTTCGATGCATGCTGAATAATTTTGACAAAAATGACGAATTCTCTTCTTTTACAAAATAGGAGATTCCTCCGCGAAGAAGAATGCGTTCCAGATACTGCAGAATATCTGTCGCATATACACGGCAGAAATTCACCTCGGAATCAAAATACTGATCCTCGAGCAAAATACTGGAAACGTGGTCCCGTCCCTGTTCTTCAATAGAGTTGACATAGCAGCACATTGGCATGTCCCCGCTGCAGGCATCCTCCGAACCCCTTCAGGAAATCCGGAAGATGATTCCGAATTCAGCAGATTCTTCAAGATGTGGTAATTGACTTGTTCGGTTAACACAACAAATTGTAAGTCAATCGCAACCCACGCGCAAGAGTTTTTGTTACAATTCAACAGATTTTTTGTAACAATTCAAACACAGGTTCTCAACTCGTTTTTCCCACCACGCGGAACTTCGTCCATTTTCCGCTTCGGAATCTCCAGAGGAAAAAGACAGACCGAAGGCTCCAGTCCACGTACATGGCAATTCTGGTTCCCACAACACCCAGGCCGAACACCTGTCCCAGAAGCCAGGCACAGCCAACGCGGGCAAGGAACATGGAAATCACACCGAAAATCATGGTGTACCTTGCATCTCCGGCAGCCCGGAGCGCGCAGGGAAGCACAAAGGCCGGCGTATGGATAAACGCAATTGCCACGCATTCCATCAGTGTGATGGTCCTTGCAATCTGTTCGGTTCCCGCGGACAGACTGTAGATCCGGATGGCATACGGGAAAATCGCCATCAGAAGCGCATTGGACGGAATCGCCAGCGCCCAGGCAATCCCCATCATCTTCTTCACATAATAGCGGGCTTCCTCATAGTCATTGGCTCCGACGCACTGCCCGATCACCGTCACAATCGCAAGCTGCATGGCGCACTCCGTTGTGTAGCAAAGCGAAGTCAGCCCTCCTGCCGCCGCATTGGCCGCGATCTGGGCCGTCCCAAACGTTGCAATGATAGCAGAGACCAGTATTTTTCCAACCTGAAACATTCCGGACTCCACTCCGTTCGGAAGTGCAATGGAAATGATCTTATGCTGAATGAACGAATCCCAGTGCAGAATCTCCGGAAGCCTCGCATGAAGCTCATACCGTTTTCCAAGGCAAAGTCCCATCATCAGCGCAGCTGCCGCTATTCGCGAGAGAAGTGTCGGAACCGCCACGCCGGCTACTCCCTGATGCAGCAGATAAACACCGATATAGTTCCCGACCAGGTTAATTCCGTTCATCAGGATGGATGCATACATCGTCACATTTGTTTTTTCCATCGAACGGAAAATCGCCGTTCCGCTGTTATAGAGCCCAAGGAACGGAAACGAGAGTGCCGTGATCCAGAAATAGGTTTTCGCACTCTCCATGACATCGACCTCTACGCTCCCATACAGTGCCTCCAGAATCGGAGAGTGGAAAATGACGCATACCGCTCCGATCAGAACCGAAATCAGAATCGTCAGCGTGAACAGCTGGCTGGCCGCTTTATTGGCGGTTTTCCTGTCACGAAAGCCCAGATACTGGGAAATGATCACGGCACCGCCGCCCCCGATGGCGCCGAGCACCTGAATGGCCAGATTGTTGATCTCATTGACAATGGCAACACCGGACATGGCAGCCTCTCCCGCACCGGCAATCATGACCATGTCCACCATTCCGACCAGTAAATTCAGAAACTGCTCGAACAGGAGCGGCACGATCAGCGCACACAGCTCCCTGTTTGAGAATCTTCTTTCCTGCATGATACTTTTCCTCATTCTCAATCCGTCAGATATTTTTCCTTCAGCTCAGCGGCTGCAAACAGGATCTGTTCCAGAAGACCTCTCGGTGAGAGCCGGAAGGCTCCCGCACCGAAAATAATAACCTGCTCGACGAAATCACCCGTTGCCACCGTGACGCGGTTGTTCTTCGACAGCCGATGCGCGGTCTTCTCAATGTAAAGATCCGCCGTTTCTGCTTCCTTGGTATAAACCACATCAATGTTGTGATGCCGGTAAACCTCTCCTTTGCCTCCGGGAACCCGGTATGCATCGAAGACCACAATGACGTTGACACCGGAATATCCGGCGTAATCGGACAGGATCTCCAGAAGGCGGTCTCTGGCGGATTTGATATCCGTCTGTGCCAGCTCCTTCAGCTCCTCCCAGGCGAAAATAATGTTATAGCCATCCACCAGAAGGAATTCCTGAATTTCCTTACGGGCAGCCTTTTTCGCGGATCGTGCGGAAGCCTCGCTTCCGGAAGCTTTCCCGTTTCCCTGTGCCGCTTCCGCCGAAATTCCCTGCACCCCTTCTTTTCCCGCTTCCTCCGAAGGGAGCACGGTTCCTCTCCTCACATTGTCCGGATGACGCAGCTGCTCTTTGACCGGCCCGTAGGTTTTCTCAAAGATTCTCTTCAGCTCATCCTCTTCCGAGTAAAAGGCCTGCTGCCGTTCTCTGAAATCCCTGCTCTTTTCCCGATGTGCGGAGTGATCCTTCTCCTCCGCTCCATCCTCGGGGCGATCCAGCTCGATTTCCTCTGTGTGGGTGCCCGTAAAGGTGTAATAATCATCCGAACGATACACTGCCTTTGAGGACGAATCCTCCGGCTCCGGCTTCCAGCCGGTATCTACATGCATATAATCCCGCACCCTGTCCCAGGGAACCACGGTTCCTGCTCCATGGGAGCAGAACACGGACCAGGTAGGATTCCTGCGGTCCGTATCCGGATCATACTTCTTCTCTTCGATGATTTCTCTGGCGTTATGACACGGCTCATATCCCTTCCAGGATACCGACAGCCGGCCTCTCCCTCCTGTGTAGCCTGCCACCTGCGCCGCATAATCACCAAGCTCCGAGGCAGGAACCGATCCCTCCAGAACCGCCTCTTCGCCGCGAAACTCCGCAGGCTGGCACCTGCCGTGCATCTGACTGATGTCCGTCATCGCGCGTCCCACATTTTCCGAAGGAATTTCCAGCGTCACATTCAGAACCGGCTCCAGCAGAATATTCTCTGCCATCATCAGTCCCTGCCGCACAGCCGCGTATGCCGCCTTCCGGAAATCGCCGCCGGAGGTGTGCTTCTTATTGGCCTTTCCGCCAAGGAGGCAGATGTGCACATCCGTGAGTCCCGAACCGGTAAGTACCCCCTTGAAGCTCTTTACTGCCAGCTGCGAGAGAATCAGGTTCTGCCAGTTGCGCTCCAGCGTATTCGGAATGCAGCGGTTCTCGAATGTAATTCCGCTTCCCGCATCTCCCGGTTCCAGCAGCAGATGAACCTCCGCGTAATGCCGCAGCGGTTCAAAGTGGCCTACGCCCTCCACCGGACGCCGGATGGTTTCCTGATAGACAATGCTGCCCGGGCCGAACTCCGCCCGAAGATCGCTCTTTTCGCGGAGAAGATTCTTCAGAATCTCAATCTGCACCGCCCCCATAATCCGAACGGTGATGTCTCCGGTTTCCTCTTCCTTTTCGACATGGAGCATCGGCTCCTGCTCCTCCAGCTCCCGAAGAGCCTTCAGCAGCGTAAAATCATCCACCGGCTTTCCGAAGCGGTCTGTCGCGGTCACACTGCTCGTCATAATCGGCGTCAGGATTTCTTCCTTCCTGCTCTCCTCCACGCCGAGGCCGTCTCCCGCGGAGGTATGGGAAAGCCCTGCTGCCGCTGCAATTTCTCCTGCGCAGACGCTGGTTCTGGACTCATACCGGTCACCGGAATACAGGCGCAGTTCGCTGATCTTCTCTGAGGTCTCCCGCTCCTGCGGGGAAGACTCATCGGCATCCTCCATTCCCTCTGTATCATCCATGGCCTGGGATCCCTGCTCCGAAGAAAACAGCATATTTCCAGCCTGCGGCATGACTTCCCGCACACTGTCCCTCACAGAGAGCGTGCCCTGGGTAATCTTCATCCAGGTGAGCCTTGTCCCGTTTTCTCTCGTGATCTTATAGACAAACGCGCCAAACGGCAGATTCTCCTCCTGCTCTTCCGAAAAAGCTGCAGGCTCCGCCTCTCCCGTAAACAGCGACAGTCCCTCCAGAAGAGCCTCCGTTCCCTCGTTTCTCAGGGCGCTGCCGCAGTAGACAGGAAAGAGCTTCCTCTCCCGAATCAGACGGCTCACATCCGCCTTCTCCACGTGACCGCCCTCCAGCACACGCTCCATCAGAGCATCCTCACAGACTGCGATCCCTTCTTCATTGTCCTCACAGATCTGCCTCTCATCAAAACGGACGAGTCCCTGTCCCAGATCGCTTCGAAGAAGTCCGAACAGCTTTTCACAGACTGCCTGCACTTCCTCAGGCTCTGCCTTCTCCCCTTCCGGAACCCGCGGCAGCAGCTGATCGATCTTATTGATAAAAAGAAAAGCAGGAACCTCATAATGCTGCAGAAGCTTCCACAGAACTCTCACCTGCGGATCCGCACCCTGCTGCGCCGTAAGATCTGCGGCACTGACCACCAGCACCGCCGCATCCAGAACGCGCAGCACGCGCTCCATTTCCGGAGAAAAATCCACGTGGCCCGGCGTATCCAGAATGGTAAACGGACGATCACCGATCCGAAACCTTGCAAGCTTCGAATAAATCGTGATCCCCCGCTTCTTCTCCATTTCATCCGTATCCAGAAACGCGTCGCCATGATCCACGCGTCCCCGCTTTTTCACTGCCCCCGTCTGAAACAGGATGCTCTCCGATAACGTTGTCTTTCCGGCATCCACGTGTGCAAGAATGCCGATGGTTGTATTTTTCATGCTCTGATTTCCCGCTTTTTTTCGTATTTCGATGTTCTCTTGTTAATTTTACAAAAATATGACAGTAATTTCACCGTTATTTTCGGCACAGGAGTTTTGCAAAAAAGCTTGCCGAACTTTCTGAACCTTCTATACTTTTAACTGTGGCGAATCATTCAGTACTGCCGCGCTGCGGCACATAAGGAGGAACACATGGAGCAGTTTAGTCCTGTCAAGGAAGGAAAAGTACGCGAGATTTACGACATCGGCGATTCTCTGATCATGTATGCCACCGATCGTATCTCTGCATTTGACGTAATTCTGAAGAACAAGGTAACCAACAAGGGCCGGGTTCTGACCCAGATGTCCCGTTTCTGGTTTGACTATACCAAAGATGTGATCCCGAATCACATGCTCAGCGTAGATGTAAATGATATGCCTGCGTTCTTCCGCACGGAGGAGTTCCGCGGACGCAGCATGCTGTGCCGCAAGCTGACCATGATCCCCGTCGAGTGCATCGTGCGCGGCTACATCACCGGCTCCGGCTGGGAGAGCTACAAGAGGAACGGCACTGTCTGCGGCATTCAGCTTCCGGAAGGCCTGAAGGAATGCGACAAGCTGCCTGAGCCGATCTACACTCCCAGCACCAAGGCAGAAATCGGTGATCACGACGAGAACATCTCCTACGAGAAGAGCATTGAAGTTCTTGGGAAGGCATTCCCCGGTCACGGTGAGGAATATGCGAAGAAGATCAAGGACGCAACCATTGCCCTTTATGTCAAGTGTGCCGATTACGCACGCACCAGAGGCATCATCATTGCCGATACCAAGTTTGAATTCGGTCTGAATGAGGACGGCGAGGTTATTCTTGCCGATGAGATGCTGACTCCCGACTCCAGCCGCTTCTGGCCGGTAGAAGGCTACGAGCCCGGTCATTCCCAGCCCTCCTTTGACAAGCAGTTCGTACGTGACTGGCTGAAGGCGAATCCGGACAGCGATTACAATCTTCCTCAGGAAGTTATTGACAAGACCATTGCCAAGTATCTCGAGGCATATTGCCTTCTGACCGGAACCGAGCTGGAATTCTGAGGAGCTTTTTCGAAGTTCCGTTTCCCGTCACAATTTCACAGAACAAACGAGTAAAAAAGGTGCCGCAGCGCTTTTCGGATTTTCTCCGATCCGCGCTGCGGCACCCTTTTCTTTTATCGTTTATATTCTGTGACCCGGATTTTCTCCCCGGTCACCCTCTGTCTTAGTTCCGTCCGAAGAGATCTCCGAAGGGGAAGGAATAATACTGACCGGACTCTGCTTCCTCCGTGCTTCCCTGTCCGTTTTCTGCCTGCTTACTGCTGTCCTGACTGTCGGAATCCTCTTCCGTGCTCTCCGAGGAGCTATCCTCCGAATTCTTCCCGTTGTTGTAGCCGAAGCTGTGCTTATTGCTCTGACTCTTCTGGGAACTCTGGCTGTCCTCGTAGTTCTCGATAGCACTCTTATCTCCAAGAGTTACCTCAACCGTCTGCTTGTCATAAGCTCCCGTGCCATCCTGTCTCTCGATGGTAAGCTTGATCGTCTCACCGGCTGCATAATAGGTCAGCTGCTTCTGCAGAGTTTCCATATCGGTAACCGACGTTCCTTCAATTGCCGTAATGATATCGCCCTTCTGAAGGTCCGAATCTGCAGCTCCGCCGCCATCGATGATCTGCGCAATGTACACGCCCTGCGGCATGCTGTATGCACTGGAAACCTGGCTGGTCACGCTGACGCCGCTGATTCCAAGATAGCCTCTGTCTTCCTCAGCCACGGTTTCCTTGGTCTTCTGATTCATCAGGTCCTCAATGATCGGAACGGCTCTGGAGATCGGAATGGCAAAGCCCATGCTGTCTACCTTTTCTCCGCCGATCTTACTGGAGTTGATGCCGATCACGTTGCCGTTTAAGTCAACCAGGGGACCGCCGGAGTTTCCGGGGTTAATGGCTGCATCTGTCTGAATAAAGGTTCCGGATACGTTCTCTACCTGAAGCTCACGCTCCAGAGCACTGACAACACCGGTTGTAACCGACTGTCCATAACCAAGAGCGTTGCCGATTGCAACCACCGGCTCGCCGATCTTCAGCTCATCCGAATCCCCGAGAGTAGCTACCTCAATCTGATTCATCGTGTCACTGTCGACGTCCTTCAGCTTGACGGCGATGACCGCCAGATCATTTCCGGCATCCGTTCCCTTGATCTTCGCCTCTGCCGTGGACTCATCAATAAACTGAACCTCCAGGCTGTCCGCATCCTCTACCACATGATTGTTCGTTGCGATCAGAAGCTCTCCGTTGTCCTCATCCTTCGCAATGATGATGCCGGAGCCCGTGGAGGTTCCTTCCTGTGCATAGGTCTGTCCGAAGAAGTCCTGTGTGGTCTGGGTAAAATTGTTGTAGACCGATACTACAGAGGGCATAACATCCTCAACGACCTGCGTGACATCTGTCACAACCGCAGAGCCGGTAGTGGTCTTGAGCTCATCGCTTGCCTTCTTCTGTGTCCCGTTGCTCTCAGAAGAATCCGATGCGTTCTCCGAAGCCTCCGCAAGGCTCTTGTTCTCCTCGGTGCTTCCCGAAGCAGCGCTCTCTTCCGTCTTCGCAGGAGCCTCTCCCTGCGTCAGATCTCTGGCATAGAAGCCGCCGGCTACACCGACTGCCGCCGCAAGAAGAACCGCAATGACCGCCATACCGCCATGCTTCTTCCCGCCACGCTTCTTTCCGCCGTTTCCGTTCGGATCATACGAACCGTTTCCGCCCGCCTGGTAAGAGGCGCCGCTGCCGTTTGACTGATATCCGGTCGAATAACTGCTGTGGTACTGATAATTTCCGTTTCCGGTCTGCCCGGTTGCTCCATTGTTGTTCTGATTCAGATTCTCATTGAATTCATCCGACATGGTAGATACCTCACTTTCCTGCTCAATCTATCACTGACTCATTCCGAATGTATTTCGAAATGCTTCTCAAACTGATTTCTCGATTGGTTTCCTTTAAAACAATTCTGAGTATACTGGATAATTGTGTTCAAAGTGTGTTCGATTTTTGCAACATTTGTGATCTAATAAGAACATCTGACAAATACAAATGCTATGTATTACAACATAAGGAATCAAAGATTTAAAGGAAAACAGAAATGATTGAACTGCAGCCGTCAGCCGAAAAGAAAAGAGCCGTCCTCGCCGGCCTGAATACAGAAAAGTCGCCGGAGCGCTACCTCTCCTGCATGAAGGAGCTTGCGCAGCTTGCAGAGGCCTGTGATCTGGAGGTGACGTCCTCCATTGTCCAGAATGCGCCAGCCGTCACACAGAAGACTCTGTTCGGCCACGGCAAGGTAGAGGAAATCAAAACCGCTGTCCTTGCGGACGATGCGGATATTGTGATTGTTCAGGAGTCCCTGACTCCCATGCAGGTCCGGAATCTCGAGGATTTTCTGGATACCGAGGTCATGGATCGCACCGGCATCATCCTGCAGATTTTCAACACAAGGGCAAGAACCCGCGAGGCAAGGCTTCAGGTGAAGTCTGCGCAGCTCCAGTATATGCTGCCAAGACTCGTCGGCATGCGCAAAAACCTAAGCCGCCAGGGCGGAGGCTCTGGCCGCCTCTCCAACAAAGGTGCCGGAGAGGAAAAGCTGGAGCTCGATCGTCGTCACATCGAGCACCAGCTTGCAGAAATCAACCGTCAGCTGAAGGAGGTGGAGAAGGAACGCTCCACACAGAGAAGCCGCAGACTCCGGAGCGGCCTTCCGCTCGTTTCTCTTGTCGGCTACACCAATGCCGGAAAATCCACTCTGATGAACGGTCTGCTGTCCCTGTGTCCGAATCCTTCCGACTCTGTCCAGGACAGAACCGTACTGGAAAAGGACATGCTCTTTGCCACGCTGGACACCTCTGTGCGCAGCATCCGGATTCCCGGACATTCTCCGTTTCTTCTGAGTGATACCGTTGGCTTTATCTCCGACCTTCCGCACACATTGGTAAAGGCCTTCCGCTCCACCCTGGATGAGGTGAAATATGCGGACCTCCTCGTGGAGGTTGTGGACTATTCCGACCCGGAATGGCAGGAGCAGCTGAAGGTCACCCGCAGAACTCTGGATGAAATCGGTGCCTCCGACATTCCGACTCTTGTCGTCTATAACAAGGCAGATCTCTGTGAAGACCTTCCGGTTCTTCGCTCCTTCCCGGATCACATTTACTTCTCCGCAAGGAACCGCGATGGGTATGAGCCGCTCCTTGATCTGCTCGATCAGACGCTCGATGGCAAAAAGGAGCAGCACACCTACCTGCTCCCCTACTCCTGCGGCGGCCTGTTGAATGAAATGCAGAAGAAATATCCGGACAGCCGGATGGAGTATCTTCCGGAGGGAGTAAAGCTGGACATCACACTCACAGAAAAGGATGCGAAGCTGCTTAACGATATGCAGCTTCCATCCTCTTCCTGATCCGCTTCCGAATCTCACCCTGGTCACTCCGTTGCAATATAACGCTCTGTAAGCGGAACGGTGCGGTCATGGCATTTCTGAAGCTCCGGTATTACAACGGTAGGCTTATTCTTCACATAGTAGTCCAGGAATTCGCAGACAATGTCATCCACCAGCTTTCCGGCATTGCCGTGATGGCCGCCCGGAATGTAATACATGTGAACCGGAACGCCCGCTTCTTCCAGTGCGTTTCTTAACGTTCTCGGATCTCGCGGTGCCACATACTCATCCTCCGTTCCATATACCAGAAGAAACGGCGGTTCGGTTCCATTGATATAATTAACCGGTCTTGCTGCCTGCACCCGGCTCAGATAGGTCTTGGTCCTGGAATCCACACCAATCAGCTGTGTAAGAACCTTGTTATCAATTCCGAGCTTATCATTTCTCAACATGACAGCCCCTGCAAAGCTGATCACGGCGCAAACGCCATAGTCTGCCTCATCTTCCCGTTCCCAGTCCCGGTTCCCGATGGAAACTCCGACCAACTCTGCAAGATGTCCTCCGGCGGAATCTCCGGCCACTATCATTTTCTCCGGATCATAGCCATATTCTGCGGCGTGCTTTCTCAGATACCAGAGAGCATCCTTGCAGTCTATAATATCCGCGGGGAAGCAATCTTCATCCGAATAACGATAATCGATGGATGCCACTGCATATCCACGTCCACTCATATTGGACACCAGATTCCATTTCCGGTTCAGGTCCTTCCAGCCGCCCCCATGAATCCACATAATCAGCGGCGGATTTTCCACATTTTCCGGGACCTCCAGATCAAAATACAACGGATGCGTTTCCGTCATTTTGTAAACTACATTTTCATATCTGCTCATCCTGGTTTCCTTTACCGATTTATTAATGTCAGAAAATTTTCTTATCCTTGTTGCAGTCCTTCAGGACCTCAATTTCTTCCGCGTCATACGGGGTAAAGTCCGAATGGAAAATATCGTGCATCCACAGACTGGTGTCAATATCCGGAAGCTTTTTGATGAATTCCCAGACAAAATTGAACTGCGCTTTTCCGTTCACAAAGCCGAAGAAATAGCTTCCCACCTTATGCTTCTTCCAGAGCGGAAGGTGAGTCTGGATGATGCTCCGGTATGGACGATGCATCCACTCCGTATTGATGAGCGGTCTTCCGTACTGCTCCAGAATCCGGATATACTGTCTGGAGTGCTCATAGTCTCCGTAGAAATGGAAGCTGACAATATCTGACTGGGCGATGGCTTCCTTTTCGATCTCTGCATAAATTCCGGGCTTTTTCAGCCAGCCGTACGGATGCTCCGCTCCGGCACCCCAGACATCTGCCGTCAAAGGCTGCATGACATCCTCCTCACGAAACCACGCAAAGGCCTTCTTCAGCATCGGCATGGACTTGTCTCCGCGCTGCGAGTTTCCGGCCTCGTTCCACACATTCCAGATCAGAATACGCGGATCGTTTCCATAGGTCCTCGCCAGTTCACGGACGTAAGCCTCTGCAACAGGCTCCATCTCCGGATCATCGGTCGGAATGTACCCGACGGTGTCTCCGTTCTGCGTATCATCGTCAAACGGTGTCACATCGCTTCCGCCGAAATACCCGGGAACGGGCTCCGGCTGCGGGCCGAGAACCGGCTCCTTGTACAGTCTCTTTGCCACGCTGCAATCATTAAAGATAACCGGCATCATCGTCATATGATACTGATCCAGAAGATTCAGAAATTCCTCCAGATTCCTCATAAAGGAATCATGCTGCACTCTCCACAGATAGAACGGAAGGAAGACTCTTACACTGTTAAGCCCCACACTGGCTGCCAGTGCGATTTCCTTCGCTGCCTCCTGAAATGCATGCTCGTGATCATATTCCTGCAGCATCCAGACCACTCCGTCCATTGCACCGCTTGGAATAAAATTACATCCGCTGATCCAGGGTCTTTCCCGATACCAGGCCCAGATTTCTTCTTCTGTCCAACGTCTTTTCATCGTTATCCTTCCCTTTCCCGTACGTTTTTCGCCTGCTGTTATTTTCCTTTTTGGGATTCTGCCACTCTGCCTTCATTCGCCTTCGCCGGACACTCAGGATTTCACAGCGCCCGCTGTCATTCCCGCCACAATGTATTTCTGAGAACAGAAATACACAATCACCGGAGGAACCAATGCAATCAGAGATGCTGCAAAGGCCAGGTTGATGTTGGAGGTGTACTGTCCGAAGAAGAAGAACTGCATCAGAGGAAGGGTCTTCATGCTGTCCTTCTGAATCAGAATCAGAGGAAGGAAGAAGTCGTTCCAGGAAGCCAGGAAGCACAGGACAACAACCGTCATGGTAATCGGCTTCAGCAAAGGAAGGACGATTTTGACATAAACCTGATAGCGGTTTGCGCCGTCAATCTGCGCCGCCTCCTCCAGTGCCACCGGAACGCCCTTGATAAATCCCGCATACAGGAATACATAGTAGCCCATGTATACACCGAGCTCTGCGAAAATAACGCCGAACAGAGTATTGAGTGCATGTGCTCTCGACAGTTCCTGATAGAGCGGGAACATGATGGTCTGAAACGGAATCAGAATGACCATCTGGAAGAAATAGTAAATGAAATTGTAGAACTTATTATTTTTACGGGTCACCATGTAGGCCGCAGAGGAACAGCAGGCCACAATCAGAATGACAACAAAGACTGAAACGATCGCACTGTTCAGTACCGAGCTGAAGTAGTTCTTCAGTGCAAATGCATCCGCAAAGTTCTGCAGATAAAGCTTTGTCGGAAAGGCAAGCTTGGTCTTTGCAAAATCCTGCTTGGATTTAAATGCGTAGCAGATCGCCACATAAAAGGGAGCGAGACAGATGACAGCGACCAGCCACAGAATCACAATTTTTACTGCATTACATATTTTGTATCTTGTCGTGTGAATCATAATTCAATCTCTCTCTTTCTTAACTGCTTCGTGATGATCTGAGATAGAATCAGGCAGAAAATAAGATAAACTACTGCTACCGTCTGTCCGTAGCCAACCTTGTTGTACGGGAACAGGTACTCATAAATGTAATATGCCATCGACTCGCTGGCATGATTGGGACCGCCGCCGGTTGCCACATAGGAATAGTCATACATTCTCAGTCCGCCGGCAATCCAATACGGAATGCAATAGGTAAATGCCGGAGCAATCATGGGGATTGTAATATGCCGGAACTTCGCCCAGAATCCGGCTCCGTCGATCGTTGCCGCCTCGTAATAGTCGGAGGAGACACCCTTTAGTGCTGCCAGATATATCATCATCGCAAGGCCTACCTCTTTCCAGACGGCCATGGCACACAGTCCGATGATAACCGTTTTCTCCTTGATCAGCGGACTCTCCAGTCCCATCATTCCGAAGAAATCACTGTACACATACATCCACATGTAGGAAACCAGCACCAGGCTGACAACCAGGGGAATGAAGACAATGCTCTTGATCACATTCACACCCTTGAATTCCCGCGTCACCATCATCGCCAGTGTCAGGCCCAGAATGTTGATGACCACTGTGGTTATCAGCGTATACAATCCTGTATTGACAATCGGTTTGATCAGATCCTTGTCGTGCAGAACGGTACTGTAATTCTTCAGCCCCACAAAGTTAATCTGCTTCGCCATTCCGTTCCAGTCCGTAAACGTATAGCGGATTCCGGAAATCAGCGGGAGGATGATTACCAGCACGAACACAACTAACGCAGGCAGAACAAATGAAAAATCGACAATCTCCCGCCGTATGGTTCTTTTCTGTCTGTCACTTAATTTCGTCATTCCCGTTACCTCTATCTGAACCATAAGAGGCATCGATGGAACCCGATGCCTCTTATTTTTCCTTGCTTAATCCTGTTGATTACTTTCTTGCGGATGCAAACTCGCCATCGATTTCTGCAGCCCACTCTTCGTTGGTCATATCATCGTTGTTTGCAAAATCATGCAGGGTTGCATAATATGCTGTGCTGAACTGACCGGTGAAGTTCGAAATGGAAGCCCATGCTGTGGTCTTCTTGGTCGCGATCTCGTTTGCAATGTCCTGCGCTGCCTGAGGAAGGGTATCACACTCAACGCCGTCCAGTGCGCTCAGCTGAGAAGCGGTTCCGCACCACTTGGAGTTAACCTCTGCTCTGGTTGCATACTCAAGGAAGGCAAGTGCTGCATCCTTATTCTGCGTATCCTCGGAGATCATCCAGCAGTCATCGATGTTGACCGGTACTGCACAGTCATCTGCATTGTTCTCGGAAGGATAGGTGAATCCGCCGAAGTTTCCATCCGGATTGTAGCCCATGATTGCACCAAGGCCCCAGGTTCCGATGATGATCATTGCTGTGTCGCCGTTTGCAAACATCTGCTCTGCTCTTGCGGTATCAATTGTCTTGCGGTCATCGTTCTGGTAGTTGGTCATGATCTCACGCCACTGATCCAGCGCTTCCGAGTATCCCTTGTAATCTGCGAAGCTTGCGCCGTCCATCAGCTCCTGGGCATTGTTCTGTGCCTGATCCCATTTGGATCCGTAGTAAATGGTGTACCAGTTTGCGCCGATTGCAATGTCATCCGTGTAGCCGGCTGCGCAAGGAGTAATTCCTGCTTCCTTCAGCTTCTTGCAGACGTCGATGAACTCATCGTAGGTAGTCGGAACCGAGAGTCCTTGCTCCTCGAAGATGTCCTTATTGTAGAAAACAACGTTTGCCATCTGGTCAAGAGCGACACCGTAAATCTTGTCATTGTAGGTCACGCAGTTGGTAGCGCCCTCGGAAAGTCTTCCTGCAAATTCCTGATCGGAAAGGTCCATGATCATGCCATTGTCGATCAGATCGGTATAGGACTTCGGCTGTCCGAAGATGACATCCGGAGCTTCGTTTGTGGAGAATCTCAGCTTGATGACATCGGTGTAGTTATCCATGGACATTGCTTCCACGTTGACCTTTACGTCCGGATACTCGGCTTCAAAACCGGAGACCAACTCATCCAGTGCCGCAATCTTGTTGTCCTCTGTCAGGTAATGAATGATGTTTAGATCACCTGAGATATTGGTATCTGCCTCTGCCGTCTCCTCCGCAGCTGCCTCGGTGGATGCTGCTTCTTCGGCTGCTGCCTCCGTGGATGCTGCCGTGTCATCCTTTGCAGCAGAGCTTCCCGATGAGGATGATCCGCATCCTGCCAGCATGCCGACAGCCATGGCTGCTGCCAGTGCAACGCTCAATACCTGTTTCCTCTTCATAAATAACCTCCTTTTGTGCCTCTGTTCCTCCTGCAGGAACCGGCCCGATAAGAAAAACATAAATGAGAGCTGTTTCCTCTGACTCTCAACTTCTGAAGCCTATTTTAGAGAAAACAGCTCTCGCGAACCATTTGTTTTTGTAGCATGTTGTATGTATTTTTATTAGGTATTTTGCTTTTTATGTGTTTTTTGGTGACAATCCCGTATATTTCCGGTACGCCTGATAGAAATAGGCATAATTGGAGAAGCCGGTAGCCTCAGCAACCTCATAAACCTTGTACTGGTGTGTTGCCAGCATTTCCTTCGCCTTTTCAATCCGGATCTTATTGAGCAGCGACACAAAGGTTTCCCCCGTATCATTCTTCAGAATCCGGCATACATAGCCGCGTGAAAATCCGACATAATCACATACATCCTGCAGACTTAAGCGTTCCTGATAATGGTGATCCAGATAGTCCAGAATCCGTTCCGTCACAGCGCGGTTGCTCTCCTCGCTTTCGTTCTGCGCCTGCACCACCACCTTCACGGCATAGCGCCGCAGAATTCGAAACGCCTCATCAATCGAAGATGCCGCATTCATTTCCTGAATGATATTCCCGGCATTCACGCTCCGGCTGTCCTCTTCATCCACATGCTCCGCAAGAATCATGTTGATCATAATGGCCATATTGGCAAGAATATTCCGAAGCACCGCAAGGTCAAAGCAGCGGCCCGCGTGAAACATCACCTCGATATCCTCCAGCGACTTCTCAATTTCCGATGGATGCTCCCGGAGAATTCCATAGAATTCTTCCACCTTCTGCATGATCGGATACAGATTCGCCATGCTGTTGCTCTTTAAGCTGTTGTAATGAATGACGTGGCGATTCTCGATAAAAAAACGGCTGTCAAAGGAGAACTGCGCCTCCCTGACCGCTTCCCGGAGATCCTTGAATTTGTCATGGCACCTGCTGATGCTGATGCACACATCGTTCTGATTCTCTGCGGATTTCTGATATGCCATCGTTGCAAGCCGAACCGTCTCAATGTCATAATCCCTTGCAGCATCAAACATGCGGAAGTATACCAGGACATACAATGCCTTCTCATGAATGGCAAAGCATGCTGACACTCCATCCGGAAGTTTCTCAAACAGCTCACGGACAGACATCGTCCACGCTTCCATCGAGCGGCCTCCCATGCCCTGCGGATTGTCCGGGCTGACTCTTAAAAGCTCATACAGAGTAAAGCACATCTGTGAGGAAACAATGCTCTCCATATTCTCCAGAGATTCCGGATCACCGTTTAAGCCCTTCTGCAGAAGCAGATCCAGATTCTGTCCCTGTGTCACCTCACCTGCAGCTTCCTTCGAAATCTCATCCTCGAAAAGTGCCTGTCTCTTCTTGTCTTCCCGTTCCTGTTCAATATCCCTGCATGCCCGGACAATGACATTCTCCAGCTCGCTCTCGTCAATCGGCTTCAGGAGAAAATCAAAAACACCAATCCGGATTCCCTTCTGCGCATAGCTGAAATCGTTATAGCCGGTGATGATAATGACTCTCCCCTGAAACCCGTTCGTTTTCAGAAGTGCTGCGATTTCCAGTCCGCTCATTCCTGGCATCCGGATATCCATCAGCACAATATCCGGCTTCAATTCCAGAATCTCCCGCCCGGCCGTATCGCCGTCTCTGGCGTCACCGATCAGAGTACAGTCAATTTTCTCCCATGAAATGGTCTTGATGAGTGACTCCCGGAACAAATCGTTATCATCTGCCAAATATACCCGATACATAGCTGCTCCTTTGCCTGTCTGGCTGCCTTATTCCTCCGAAGTCGGAAGAATCAGGTTTGATTTTCCTCGTTCCTGTACCGGAAGAGTGATGGTCACCGTCGTTCCCTCCTGATCACTTCGAATGGAAAGGCCATATTCCTCTCCGTACAGAATACGGATTCTGCGCTGCACTGCTCCGATTCCGATGTGCATGGCATCCATTTCCTCTGTGGAAAGAAGCTCCGGTATCTTCTCCGGTGGAATTCCCTTCCCGTTATCTGCCACGTCAATCTTAAGCTTGCCATCCTCGATTCTTGTGGTGACAAGAACGGTTCCTCCCTCCACCATGTCTTCGACACCGTGACGAATGCTGTTCTCCACAATCGGCTGCACAATCAGCTTCGGTACCGTAAGATCCAGTGTCTCCTCCTCCGGGTCCACGATGATGCTGATTCGTCCGCCGGTAATCATCTTCTCCAGTTCGAGATAGTTCTCCACATAGGACATTTCCTCCCGAAGCGGAATCTCGCTGCTCTTTCCGTGGACCGCCACGCGGTACAGACGGCTTAATCGATTCGTGCACTCCACAATGCTGTGATCACCGTGAAGTCTCGCCAGAGAGCTGATGCCCTCCAGCGTATTGTACAGAAAATGCGGATCCATCTGGGCCATCAGCGCATTGTACTCGGCCCGTTCCTTCTCCACACTTGCATAGGCAAGTCTCTGAACCGATACGTTCAGCTGATCGATCAGCTCATTAAAGGCGTCCTCCAGATACCTCATTTCATCGTTCGAAGAAACCTCCACCTTGGTCAGCGCATCCGGACTCGAACCGTGTATCTTCCGGATCTGTCGAACCATCGCATCGATGTTCTCCGTCTGGGTCCGTGCCAGCCATCTGGAGAAGAGCATGGACAAAGCCAGCGTAAGCAGTCCATACAGAATGAGCTGCGGGACCATATCACGCATTCCTTCCATCAGCTCAGCCTCCGGTTTGAACACAACAATGGTCCATCCGTTTCTCATTTCTTCCCCCGTGCAGACCAGATATCTGCCCCAGCGTAGCTCTTCCTTGCCTTCCCTCAGAACCTCTCTGTATTTCTCTGCCTCCTCCCGGAACGACTCCGCGCAGGAGAGCAGCTCACCGTTCTCATAAATTACGAATTCACTTTCGTATGCCGTTCCGACACTCTCATACATATCCTGCAGATACTTACGGTCCAGCTCCAGAACAAGTGTCCCCAGATAATCGGTAGTATCGGTATCGATGACATTCTTGATCATATAGACCGAATCCGGCTGATCCGCAAATGAACGAAACCAGGTTTTCCCAGCCTTCCCACTGATTTCCTTCCGATGATTCCGAAGGTATCTTCCGATTTCCGATTTCCGATAGTCCTCCAGGTTCTTTACATCAGAATTGGAAACCGAATAAAAGGCCTCGTGGCGCATGCTGTCACAGCTGTAGATTGCCTTCAACGGAACATGCGACATCAGAAACATACTGGAAAGCTTCTGCAGATTTCTCTGGTACATGTGCAGATTGTCCTGAAAGTAATCGTAGTCGGACCGGAAGATACTGCTTCCCCAGGTTTTGTAGATAATCCCCTGCTCCATCTCTGCCAGGTTTTTCCGCATGCTGTCCGAGAGCAATGTAATCGCCTGCTGTGTCTGCTGATAATACTGCTTCCTTGCATTCTGCCGATAAGCCGAGAATACCGCGGTGAATACAAGAATTTCTGTAACAATAGCAATCGTCACACAGCCTGCAAAGATCTTTGTGCGGATCGGTACAAAGGGCTTTCCGTTCTTTGTCTCTGAGCCAGGTGTTTTTCTTTTCATCTGTCTATCCATAGAAATCCGGGTCCTCTTCCACAATTTCAATTTCCAGATAGTCGAAGGGAAGCTCTTCCACAAAGCTGTCCTTCGAGAAGCGGCACTTGGCTCGTCTCTGGAAATCCCGTATGTTCTGATCCAGCCAGATCGGCTCCGGCAGATCGAATTCATGACAAGCCCTGGTCAATGCGTGAAAGACCTTATGGGTTCTTGTCTCCTCCGAGCCATCCTCTATTGTAATCTCACGAATGAGGTGTCCCCCGTCCCATTCCTTTGCCCATAATCGAAACATTGTTTTTCCTGCCATTTCCGGATATCCGCTTCCTGCTGCCAATAACCTGTACTCAGTATCATGTACAAAAAACGGACGAAAAATCAAGCGTTACTTTTCGCGCTTGCCTCTCGCCCGTTCTCATTCGCTGATATTTATTCCCTGTTTGCTTATGCGATCCGATCAGTCATCGTATCCGTTCGGGTTCTGGCTCTGCCATCTCCAGGAATCCTCGCACATGTCTCGAATTCCATACTGAGCCTCCCAGCCAAGCTCCGCCTTTGCCTTTGCGGCAGAGCAGTAGCAGGTAGCAATGTCGCCTGCACGTCTTCCGTCAATGACATACGGAATCTTGATTCCGGTTGCCTCTTCGAAGTTCTTCACAATATCCAGTACACTATAGCCAACTCCGGTTCCCAGGTTATAAATGCTGAGGCCGGATCCGGGAGCAAGCTTCTTCAGTGCGCAGACATGACCCTTTGCAAGGTCAACCACGTGGATATAGTCACGGACACCGGTTCCGTCCGGAGTATCATAGTCGTTGCCATATACGTGAAGCTTCTCCAGCTTGCCGACAGCAACCTGCGTGATGTAAGGCATCAGGTTATTCGGAATGCCGTTCGGGTTCTCGCCCATCGTTCCGGACTTATGCGCACCGATCGGATTGAAGTAGCGAAGCAGAATCACATTCCACTCCGGATCAGCAAACTGAATGTCTGTCAGAACCTGCTCCAGCATGGACTTCGTCCAGCCGTAAGGGTTCGTGCACTGTCCCTTCGGGCACTCTTCCGTGATCGGTACAAAAGCAGGATCGCCGTATACCGTTGCAGATGAGGAGAAAATAATGTTCTTGCAGCCGTGCTGACGCATCACATCCACCAGAGTCAGGGTGCCTGTGATGTTGTTGTCATAGTACTCCCACGGCTTCTTCACCGATTCGCCGACAGCCTTCAGCCCTGCGAAGTGAATCACTGCCTCCGGCTTCTCTGCATCGAATACCTTGTTCAGGCCCTCGCGGTCGCGGATATCCACCTGATAAAAGGGAACCTTCTTCCCTGTGATGGCCTCAATTCGTCCGAGAACCTTCTCACTTGCATTGTAGAGGTTGTCCAGAATGACCGGCTCATGTCCTGCATTCTGCAGCTCCACTACTGTGTGACTTCCGATAAAACCTGCACCGCCTGTTACAAGAATCTTCATCGCCTGTCTCCTCCTGTGATCATTTGACTTCCTGAATCAGTTTTCTTATCAAGCCTTTTTCGCTGCTGCACGGCTTCTCGCCTTGCGGGCCTCCAGTGCTTCTCTCTCCTTTGCAGCCTCATCGAATTCCTTCTGCTGCTGCAGGATCAGCTCCTTGTCGTCAAAGTAATTGATCTTCATCGCTTCCTTGACTTCATGAAGAGTATTCGCAGCGGTCTCCTCTGCCTTCTCGGAGCCCTTCCTCAGAACCTCGTAAACATAATCGATATTCTTCTCATATTCACGGCGGCGGTTCCGGATCGGCTCCAGCGTGGTCTGAAGAACGCTGTTCAGGAACTTCTTGACCTTCACGTCGCCAAGTCCGCCGCGGCGGTAGTGATCCTTGAGCTCATCCAGATTTGCATAGTCCGGAAGGAACTCTTCAAAATGCTCTGGCTTAACAAAAGCATCCAGATACGTAAAGACCGTATTGCCTTCGATTTTTCCGGGATCCTCGATCCGGAGATGATCCGGATCCGTGAACATGCTCATAACCTTCTTCTTGATGTCATCCGGCTCCTCGGACAGGTAGATGCAGTTGCCGAGAGACTTGCTCATCTTCTCCTTGCCGTCTGTTCCGGGAAGGCGCATGGATGCCTGATTCTCCGGAAGCAGAATCTCGGGCTCCACAAGAACCTCACAGTTATACGTATGATTGAAGCTGCGAACGATTTCTCTCGTCTGCTCAATCATCGGCTCCTGGTCCTCGCCCGCAGGAACCGTCGTCGCCTTGAACGCGGTGATGTCGGCTGCCTGCGAAATCGGATAGGTGAAGAAGCCAACCGGAATGCTGCCGCCGAAGCCGCGCATGCCAAGCTCCGATTTCACCGTAGGATTTCTCTGAAGTCTTGCCACTGTCACCAGATTGGCATAGTAGAAGGTCAGCTCCGTCAGCTCCGGAATCTGCGACTGAATCAGAATCGTCGTCTTCTCCGGGTCAATTCCCGCAGACAGATAATCCAACGCTACATTGATGATGTTCCTGCGAACCTTCTCCGGATTGTCCGCATTGTCCGTCAGCGCCTGCGCGTCCGCGATCATGATGTTGATTTCGTCGTAATCGCCGCCGTTCTGCAGCTCCACTCTGCGGCGCAGAGATCCTACATAATGTCCGATGTGAAGACGCCCCGTCGGACGGTCACCGGTTAAAATAATCTTTCCCATTTCCTGTTTCCTCTCACAAATTTCAGAACTCTCCAAGCCATGATTATAGCGCCTTTCCATCCGTATCTACAAGTGTCCAGCCCTTCCAGTAGTCACGCATTGCTTCCGGATCCGGAATCTGGTTGTTGCGGTGACGAAGCGGACGGATCAGAATCTTCGGTTCTCTGGCATTCAGCCGCCCTCCCCAGAACGAAAAGGTAGAGTTTGCTGCGATCACACCGTTGCAGTGCATCATCAGCTGCATATCCAGCAGGCTGTCCTCCCCTTTATTCCAGTCGCACACCGTGATCTCCTCGCCCAGATTGCCGAACCGGCAGGCATGTGCAAAGCCCGGATCATCGGAAAAGACATAGAAATGAATTCTCCTTCCGCTCCTTGCAGCCTCCACAGCACGCTCCAGGAAATCAATGGCTCCCTGATAATAGCTCTCCGTACAGATTCCTCCAAGGAGGGGTGCGTTTTCCGGATCCAGGTAATCCCCTCTCCGGATGTGCACGGCACAGGAAAAGGTGTATGCATCCTCCATTTCCGTGATGACCGCCTGGTTTGCCGCATTCACGGCAGGCTCTGCGCTCTCCGGAAAAACAAACACCTTGCGGAGCTCTCCCAGGATGTCCTCATAATACTTCGTGCAGGCAAAGTAGCCATCGAGATAGGCATCCTCCAGTCCGAAAATTTCCGGATGATACATCCGGCTCTCCGTAAACCGCTTTCCGGCTGCCTTCCCGCCCAGATGCAGCTTTCTTGACGCCTTTCCCCAGAAAGAGCTGCTGCCAAGAAGCGCTTTTTTCTCCTCCTCCGTGCACTCCTCAAACGGAAGATTCCGGAATTTCAGAAGCTCGCAGCTTCTCGGAGCCAGCATATTCTTCTGATTGTCCTCATCGAACCAGGAAAGATCCAGCTTTACATCCTTTCCAAGGCTCCTCAGCTTGCAGTACAGCGCATACTGCTGCATCTGATTTCCCAGTCCGCCCTTCACTTCAACAATAATCATGTGATCCTTTCACGCCGCAGATACGACTGCGCAAGCATTAAAAAGTAACTTTCCCCTCTGTTCCCGACAGGCAGCCCGGCTTCTGACCGGATTCATTTTCGGACAAAGCACGCAAGAAACGCAAGTACAGCTCCCTGTCCCCAGGGATAATTCCCATACTGCTGCCGGTACTGGGCAAAATCCGTGCACTCCGCCGAAGCCTGTCCGATCTTTCCATCCTCCGAAACCATCGAAAACAGCTTTTCTGCCGCCTGCTCCAGAGCCCGCTTCACCTTTTCGCTGTTCCCCGTTTTCTTCATCCGAAGAAGGCTATAGCAGATCATCCCCGTGGCCGAGGTGTCCGCAGGCCCCTCCAGACAGTCCAGCTGCCAGGAGAAAAGATGATCCTCCCGGATCCTTTCGAGAATTTCACCGAGCATCCGTTCCGTCCGGGCCGTAATTTCCGGGTTTCCCATCTCCTGCAGGCTCTCTCCGGAAAGTCCGAGAAGAAGCCATCCGACAGCTCTTCCCCATCCGATGATTCCGAATTTGACACCGCTTTTCTCATCGTAGCCGTGATAAGGAAGCCCGCTTCTCTCATCCATTCCGTTCTTCAGGAAAAGAGACATCTGACGCTCTGCCAAAGATATGGCTTCTCGTCCCTTTTCTCCTGTAACTCTTGCATATTCCAAATAGAAAAGACACGTCTGTCCTGCACCGTCCGCATAGATCCAGTCATTCTTGCTTCTCTGCCCGTAAACGATGGCTCCCTCCGGATCCCTCCTGCAGCGCTCCAGGTAGTCAAAGATCCTGTCCGCCGCCTGAAGATATCTCTCCTTCCCGGTTCTTTCAAAGAGCCGGAGCATCACCGCACCGGCAAGGGCATCATCCGGATTGCCAACCGGCATGCTGCGGTCAAACCAAAGGTCCAGATAGTCCTCTGCCTCCGTAAGATGATCTGCTTCCACAAGTCCGAGAAGCAGAAGCCCCGCCGGCCAGAACAGAAGGTCCGCTGACGCTTCCTTTCTGCCAAGAAGGCGCTTTGCTGCCGACTTCGCCTTTCTTTTCCACGTCGGATGCGCGAGCTGATGAAGCTCTCTTCCGGCTTCCTCCGCCATTTTCTCAAGGATCGTTTCTCTCTCTGCCTGCATTTTCACACCTTTCCGAGCTTTTTCAGAGCGACCTGCTTCAGATACCGGAATTCCCGGGATCTGCCGAAAAGAAGAAGGAACACGCCGTTAAAGACAAGCGTAATGATCACCACCATCAGAAGAAAGCTTCCGATCGCCGGCTGTGCCATCACACGGTTTCCCACAAGCTTCAGACCTGCGGCAAGCACCGCAACCGTCCCTGCATAGCGAAGCGACTCTGCAAAATAGGACCGGCTTGACCTTCCAAAGCAAACCCTGTAAATAATGACCGGCTTGGTCAAGTTCGCAATCAGCCCCGAAATCACCGTTCCGACGTAAATGCCGGCAAGTCCGATCTTCTGTACCAGCCAGATGGACAGGACCAGATTGACGCCGCCCTGAATGAGCGCAAGATATTTGTCCTGCTCAAACACCCCTGCCGCTGTTTTGTAATTGGACAGCACGATCCGGTCTCCCTTGAAATACAGATCAATCAGAATCAGTGCCACGGCAGAGGCCGGAAGAACCCAGGCATCTCCAAGCCAGATCCGTACAAGCGGCGTGAGCAGAACGAAAAAGCCGGTCACCGCAAAGCCGTATACCCAGCTTGCAAAGAAGCGGTATACCTGGAACAGCTCATACTGCCGTTCCTTCGTCTCCGTGGCAATGAGATTGCCAAAGCTCGAAATCACCGAATTGAAAATGATGTTGACGAAGTTCGTCACGGCATTGATGATCAGGTTGTAATTGTCCACGATGCCGGACATCGCAACTGCAATAAACGAGGAAATAATCAGCGAGTCCGTCTGCAGTCTTGCCACATCACCGACCTTGTGCAGAACGAGCGCCTTTGTCTTTCTCCAGACCTCTCCGGACTCCTCCCTGGACAATGGCTCCACATTTTTATCCCGCAGAAACGGATACAGCCGGTCCAGATACCAGGAGACGAAAATCTTCTGCGCAAGCTGCACGAACATATCGGTCAGAAGATAGAACAGGAAATTCCCGGTGAGCACGATCACCGCCATCTGGAGAAGCGTCACCGTGATCTTTGTGATCGTATTGATATTCGTCTGAATGTAATTGCGCTGCTCGGCATTGCACAGGCTGTACTTATAGGAGACAAAATACGTGCTGACCGTATTGAACAGAAAGATCAGATAATAAACCGTCATCTCCCGCACGGTAATGGAGCCCGGATCCTTGATGAGATATTTCAGGAAGGGCGCAATCGCAAGTCCGATCCCCGCCACCACCAGCGCGATGACCGTGTATGCCTTCCGGTACATCTTCAGGTAAGACTTGATCTTCTCTGTATTTTCCTCAGCCACGGGCCGGTAGAGCGCGAAGTTCAGCGCCGTCCCGATGCCAAGCTCTGCCATCGACAGAATGGACAGAATATTCGTATAGAGCGAATTGACACCGAGAAGCTGCTCGGAAAGATGCCGGATGAAAATCGTACGGAGAACAAAGGACATCAGCGCGGTCGCTGCCTGTCCGAGGTATCCGAATGCAATATTTCTCTCTGCCAGCCGCACCCTTCCGGCTGCGTTATTTTTCTTATGCTTGTCCATGAATCACCTTGTGAAGCTCCTCTGCGTTTCTGCCGGTTTCCGCACGGAATCGGGAGGCACCGCCTGCAAGCTCATAACGGATCTGGTCCTCGTTGGCAAGAAGCCAGTTCCAGGCCTCCAGCATCTGCTGTGGATCCTTAAGCGTCTGAACGGGAAGAACGTAATTCTCCTCCGTACCGAACAGGTCTCTTGCGATTCCTCTTGCCTTGACGGAATAACCGACCACCAGCGTCGGAATGATCGTGGAATAGGCTGCAATGGTTGCATGCGTCCTTGCTCCGATGAAAAACCGGCAGTTGGCAATTACGCCTTTTAACTTCTCCGCAGACATGTCTTCGATCAGACAAACTCTCCCGGTATCGCGGAACATCTCATAAAGCTTTCGAAGAGGCGTGAAATCATTGCTCCGATCCCAGACCACATGAGGAATCAGTGCCACCTTCATGTTGGTGGAGCGAAGAATCTCGCGAATCAGCTCCGCGTAGCTGCGAAGCGGCGCGGAAGGATCTGCCGCATAGTCCTCCACCATCGGACTTAAATTGATGCCGACCATATTCCCGGACTCGAAATCCTCCGGAAGTCCGCTCTCGTCCACAGGAAGCGAGAAGGCAGGATCCGGACAGGATACCACCTTCGACGCCCCCTCTTCGCCATACACCTCTGAAAGTGCCTTGCGTATGGCTTCGAAAGAGATGCTCTCTCTTGCAATGATCTTCTCGTAACGATACAAATCTTCGGTCAGAGGCCCCTTTGTCTGAAGGAGCTCCGGCTCTATGGAGCAGCCAAGGAGCACCGTTTTCGTCCCCTGCCTGCAGAGCATGGAATTTGCCAGCATCAGATCCTTCGTCATAATGGGGTAGCAGTAATTGTCCCCGCCGATGGAAACCGCAAGCTTCGGCGCATTTTTTCCGGTCAGCGCCCGGAAGCGATAACGCAGAAAGGACTCTTCATCTCCCGTGACCTTTCGAAGCGCATAGTAAAACGCATGCGCCGCAACGTGATCCGCAAGATGCTGCTCCTCCACAATCCGGGTTCTCGCCTTTACCTCCGCAGGCAGATATTTCTCATCCTCCGCCGCCGAATTCGTCATCAGTGTAAACCGGTCTACCGGCATCATCCGGACCAGGGAATCCACAATTGCCTCGCAGCCATGATTTCCGCTGCCTGCATGCATATAAAGCGAAATCTCACTCATACAATCTCCTGTAAATGCCGGGAAGTCTCCCGAGCAGAAATGATTTTATCCGATAATCAAAGGGAATTCCCGAAACTGCTCCCGGAAGCTTCCGGTGCTGCAGCAGCTTATCCCGGCACAGCCGGAATTCCTCCTCGTATCCTGCCTGCTCCTCTTTCGGGAGCTTTGCGATCTTGGAGGCCGTCAGAACATCCGAGACAATCTGCAGTGCTCCGAGTCTTGCCCGTGCCTCCTTGTCTTTAAGAAGCTCCGGAAGATTTCTGTCCAGAACCCTTTCCGCCTCCTCCCAGCACCGGATCTGATCGATGTAAGAGGGCGTAAACGGCCGTTCCATCGCTCCCTTCGGATTGACCGTATACCGGTACAGCTTCTTCTGCTCCAGAAGTGCATAAACAGTATCCTCCCGGATAAGTGACACAACGAACAGCATATCCTCTCCGATCGTCAGTCCCTTCTGAAATCTTTGGTTTCCGATGAGCTCTTTTGTAAAAAGCTTGCTCCAGACCCTGGTGTCCCGAAGAAAAACCGCATCCCTCACAATCGCTGCTCCGTTCAGGATCCGAGGCAGCATCTCTGCATCATTCTGCACTCCTGTCGCCTGTTCCTCTGCCCTTGCTTCCTCCGGTGTCACACTCCGGAAGCCGCAGCCGCAGATCGAAGCCCCTGTGTTCTCATGGAGCTTATACAGACATTCCAGCATTCCGGGCTCCATAGCATCGTCTGCGTCCAGAAAGGTAATGAAATCGCCCTCTGACCGCTCAAGGCCACGGTTTCTCGCCTCCGAAACACCCTCATCCTCCATGTGAATGACACGGAACGTGACAGGCCCACAGGAACCGGCTTCCGGCTGCGGCTCCTTTCGATACCGGTCACAGAGGTTTCCGCTCGCATCACTCGAGCCGTCATCCACCAGAATTACCTCCAGCGAAATTCCGTCCCTTCTTCGCACCGTCTGCCGCAGCACACTCTGCACGGCAAGATCCAGCGTCTTCTCTGCATTATGCACAGGAATGATAATACTGATCTTCTTCATTCTGAAATCACCTGTCACTGTTCTGTCTTCCTGCTGCCCCTTGCCTGCAGAAGGAACACGCTCCGCACCGCACGGATCCGCAGACCGGAGGGCTTCTTCATGACAAAGGAAAGAAGACGGTTCGCAGGATCCTGTATCGGTTTCCCATATTTTCGGATTCGTTCTGCGGCATTCTCCCTCCGGCACAGCTCCTGCACCCTTGAGACGACCTCCCTCTCCGGTACGTTCTGTCTGCGCATCTCGTTTTTCAGGACCAGCAGGAAGAGAAACAGGAATTCCTGCTCCGCCTGAAGGTGTCCGTTCGGGACTTTTTTCTCCTCCATCTCCCGGTGGAGAATGTCCAGAAGCCTCCGGATGTTGTCGTACATTCCGGCGTCATAGCCATGTGCCATGGAGTCCGAAACAAAGCGGTAATGATAATCATAGTTCTCCGCAAGAACCACCACGCGCTCTGCATCCAGAAGAACAGGAACGGTAATGCTGACATCCTCTCCCATCCGGATCCTCGGATCACAGAAATGAAGATTATCCAGAAGAAGCTCTCTGGAGAACAGCTTCATACAGCGGGACAGGATCAGGGTCCTGTTCTCGTTTCCAAGGAGTTTTTCCTGAAGCTCCCTTCGAAGGCGCTCCCCCTCATACACTCCGGGAGCTGCGGCATTGCCCTTCTTCTCCTTCGTGTGATTCCATTCTCTTTCAATGACATAGCCGCCGCAGATCACCTGCTTTCCCGATGCATCGCCGCCCGCAAGGCTCGCCGTCATCTTCTCCATACAGTCGCGCTCCAGCCAGTCGTCACAGTCGAGAAAGCACAGATAAGGAGCCCTGCACTCCGTGACGCCGCGAATCCAGGTTGCCATCAACCCTTCGTTCTTCTTGTGAATGACATGAACCCTTGTATCCTGCACAGCCGCCTTGTCACAAAGCGCGCCGCTTCCGTCCCGCGAGCCGTCGTCAATCAGCCACAGCTCCAGATCCCGAAAGGTCTGGGAAAGAACACTATCAATGCACTCCTGCAGATAGTTCTCTCCATTGTAGACGGGAACAATCACCCCGACCAGCGCCGCAGTCCTTTCCATTCCGTCCGCTGTCCTCTGCGTTGTTTTCCTCGTCGCTTCCTGCGTCATTTCTGCTCTCCTGTTTCTCCCAGCACCGACCGGTAAACCTTCTCCAGTCCGTCCAGATGCCGTTCAAAGCTGTATTCCTGTTCCGCACGACGGTACGAAGCCTTTGAAGCCTCCTCCCAGGCCGCAGAATCCGACAGAAGCCGAATGATTGCCTCCGCCATTTTTCCGGAATCGCCGGCCTCTGCCAGCACTGCCTGCGGACCGTTTCCCGCAAGATTCGGAATCCCGCCGACATTCGTCGTTACCATCGGAAGTCCGTAGCCCATGGCCTCCAGAAGAGACATCGGCATTGCCTCCATGTGAGAGGGGAGAAGAAAGACCATGCTCTCCCGAAGAAGCTTCTCCTTTTCCTCTCCGCGCACCCAGCCGGGCAAAACCAGATTCTCCGTGCGGAGCTTCCCGGAAAGGCCCTCTGTCACAAGAGCCTCGTCCCCGACGCCTCCCAGAACGAAGGTGGCAGCGGGAACCTTTTCTGTCACTCTGCGGATGATCTCCGGCATCTCCCGCATTCCTTTTCCCTCCGTAAGAACCCCCAGATACAGCACCTGCCTGTTCTCATTCCGCCGTTTCCGGAAATCCTCCTCCATCACCTCCGGATGCAGAACACTGTAGTTGGGAATGACCACAATTTTCTCCTTTGGAAAGGTCACCGACAAGACCTCCCTCCAGTGCTCCGTCAGTACAATCATCCTGCTGCACTTCCCATAGGTTTTCCGCACCAGCCTCTTCTTCCATTCCGGCGCATTCTCATAAAATTCCGAAAAGGCCGATCCGTGAATGTGATTGACCACAGGAATCCCTTTTCGGGCTGCCATCTCAATGAACGGGAGCTTGCGGAAGAAGCTCGGCCCGAACGAAGAATGAATATGAACAAGTTCCGGCGGATCCCTGCGCAGGATCTCCCGGAACTGCCCATATGCCTTCAGTGCTTTTTTCAGTTTATCCGTCTTGCTCCCGTCGCAGTAGGACTGCACATACGTAATCCTGCAGTCCCTCTCCAGACGGCTTCCGTAATACCCTGAGGTCACAGCGGCAATTCCGCCGTGTACCATAGGATCCGGAACAATCATGCAGATATGGTGCATCATTTTGCTCCTCTGTGCCCGAGAACCACGATCACGGTCTGCAGCAGAATCTTGAAATCCAGTGTCAGAGACCAGTTGTCGATGTACTGAAGATCCAGCCGCACCACCTCGTCAAAATCCGAGATCTCGCTTCGTCCGCTCACCTGCCACATGCCGGTCAGTCCGGGCGTCATCGACAGGCGGCGGCGATAATGCTCGTCGTACTGCTCAAATTCATCCTCGGTCGGCGGTCTCGTACCGACAAGGCTCATATCTCCCTTCAGAACATTCAGAAACTGCGGGAATTCGTCCAGACTGGTCTTTCGAAGAAAGGCCCCGACCTTCGTGATGCGGGGGTCATTGTCCATCTTGAACATAAGACCCTTGACTTCATTTTCCCGCTCCAACTCCTTCTTTCTCTGCTCTGCATTCTGGTACATGGAACGGAATTTATAAATTTTGAAACGGCGGCCGTTCTTGCCGACTCTGGTCTGTGCGAAGAATACCGGTCCCGGAGAGTCCAGCTTGATTGTAGGTGCAATAAACAGGGTCAGAATTCCGGTGATTGCAAGTCCGACCAGTCCGCCCAGAATGTCGAACATCCTCTTGATCAGAAGCCGCTTATAGCTGGAACGGAACCGCGTATAGGTCACGGTCGTGTAATCCGCGAAGGTTTCCACCTTTGTGGTCGTTCCCCCGACATCCGGAAGATCCAGATTGTAGCGGCACACAACGCCCATTTCTTCAAAGCCGTCAATCAGCGGCCGAACCTCCTCCTGCGTCAGTCCCGGCGTGTTGATAAAGACCTCATCAAACGGAATCTGCGTCAGCTTCTCCGTCATTTCCCGAAAATAAGCCTTTTTCTCTTCCTCATTCTTATCCCTCGTATTCCGCACGGAGGCCGATCCGACCACCTGAAAGGACAGATCCGTGTTGTTTCGGATTCGTGTGATTGTCTCATCAATCTGATCCGCCGGTGCAACCACCAGTACCTTGGTCACGAGCTTGTCATCTGTGTAGATCCGATGCAGGAACTTTTTGAACAGGATGTGCGCGGTATACATGACCGCCAGATTGATCCAGATGAAATTCAGGATTACCTGGCGCGAGAGAATCCAGCTCCAGCGTGCGAAAAAGACAAATGCCAGCGATACCAGAATCATCACGCCGTTGAACTGCAGAATTGCCATCAGCTCGCGGAAGGCGCCCCGCCGGAGAAAATCCCGGTTCCACTCGTTGAAAAAGCCATACACCGTGCAGAACAGCAGGAAAACAATCAGCACCGCATAATGCAGCGTTTTGCTTCCCCAGTCATTGTTCCCTGCAAAGCGAAGGTTGGTCGCAATCCAATAGGAGACAGATATGCAGATCATGTCAATCAGCCACAGGCCATAGACCTGAACGACTCTGTTCTTCTGATTCATTCTTACCTCTCTTACCGCTTCGCGGGTTCTGTTCTTCCCAGCATCTTCGGCAGATACAGGGCAGCAATAAACAGTGCGTAATTTCTTCCGATATAGGCAGACACCAGATGCGCCTCGAAAACCGTATACAGGCCAAAGCAAAGGAGCAGCAGAAAGGCTGCCTTGTCCTTTGTTTTTCTCGCATGCTCCAGAAGGGCAAAGGTGAGGCCGATAATGACAATTGCCGGGATGACGCCGTACCAGTACACCACACGCAGCCAACCAAGGTCAAAATAGCAGACATTCAGACGCTGCCCGAACCACTTCCAGGTAGACAGGGTCCCCTCGTGAAAGGTTGTCGTCCACAGGGAGGAAATCCTTCCGGTCAGAACGTGATCAAGCTTTGCGAGAAGGCGATGGTCAGATGGCCGGTAAATTCCGCAGAAAACAGAAAACAACAGCCCTCCGCACAGGAAAACCTCCCCCAGAAAATACACGGCATTCCCTGCTGCCAGCTTCTTCCCATAGTGAAGAATCAAGGACAGCATGAGTGCCAGCATGGAGATGGCAAAGGCCGTATTGCTGCGCGTCAGACCGTACAGAAGCACATTCCCGACACCAAGAAGCACATACAGGTACAGCTTCATCCTCTTCTCAAACAGGTACAGAGCGAAGATCAGAAGCATGGCTGCCATGCAGTGCAGCGAATTCGGATGTCCGAGTCCCAGATCCCATCTGGTTTCCACCCCATGTCCGTAATCATAGGTCTGATACAGATGTCCCTGGATGCCTGCAAAAGCAAGTCCCACAAGTCCAAGGCAGCCCAGCACACTGGAAACAAAGGTCACCTTCATTGCTCTCGGAACCGAAACCGTCCCTGCCGCACGCAGGAATATCACGATCCGAAGCAGATCATTTCGTCCGCCGAAGCGCCAGGACAAGGCTCCGATCAGAACACCGATTGCAAACACAATGTCTTCCGTCATTGTGCTCTTCCTTACACTGCAGGCACAGCAGACCGCAAAGAGCAGAAAGGTCATTCTGCAGATCAGCCCCATATACGGGTTTGTCCAGCTGCTCTTATCCCAGATTACAAGCAGAATCTCAGCGGCAAGGCCAAGGTAAAACAGGCCTGCACAGATGTTATCCAACCATTTGTTCATGTCTTTTCGTTTTCCTGATAAGCCCGTCACGTTTTATCCGGACGATTCTTCCAGTTCACAACCGTCTTTTCATATAAATCCGAAAGCAGGAAATACTGCCTGGGAGAATTCACGTAGAGCTTTAATCTCTCACGGTCCCCCCGCCTGCCGAAGGAATGCTCCTCCGCCAGCTCGAGAATCCGATCTCTGTGCTTCAGAATCCGTTCCTGAAGCTCCTTTGCTTCCTTTGCAGTTTCACTGCAGCGCCTGTACTCTTCTTCATAGGAGAGCATTCTGCGATAAAACCAGTACTCCGACTCCTCGGCAAGATCCGAAAGGCCGCTCTCCTTCAGGAGCTCAAGATGCGTTCTCCATGCAGGGATTTCCTGGGTCAGTGTGCGCTCCGCCCTTCCGGTGTTCATGATGCTCTCTTGGCGATTCACCACATAATCGTACAGGATCTCCGGAACGCAGAGCACCTTTTTCGAAAGACACAGCGCCCTGGTGGTAAACGGGATGTCCTCGGCGCTCGTTCCCTCCGGAAAACGGTTGTCCCGGAGAAGTCTTCTGTGAAAGAGCTTGTTCCACACCGCAGAGCGCAGAACAATCTTTCCCTCTTCCTCTGCCATTCCGGCGCGGATGAAGCACTGCACCGCATCCCTCTGCTGCAATAATACACTTGCCCGGAGAACAGGGTCAAATGATGCCACCTGCTCCTCCGCATCGGTCAGCGTTTCTTCGGCCGATACCTCCCGGTATCGGACAACCGCCATGTCGGCTCCCGAAGAAAGGATTCCTCTTATCATCGCTTCATACATGGCAGGATGCGCCCGGTCATCACCGTCTACAAAGCCGATGTATTCGCCCCTTGCATGGGCAATCCCCTCATTTCTTGCTGCGGAAACACCACGATTTTCCGTATGAACAACCTGAATTCTGCTGTCGCCGGCCGCATACCGGTCCAGAATTGCACCGGTTTCGTCCGATGACCCGTCATCCACCGCAATGATTTCAAGATTCTTCCAGGTCTGCCCGCACACAGAATCCAGCGCACGCCCGATATAAGGAGCAACGTTATAAGCCGTGACAATGACGGAAATCAAAGGCCTGTCTGACAGCCGTGTGCCGCGGGGGCTGATCCTCTGCATAAAATCCGCATAGATATCTGTTCTTGCAAGCTCACTTCCGTCCTTCTGATTGTTCCAGATGGAAGGGGCAAAGACCATTTTATCCGGCGCATCGCACAGAAACGATGCCCACCAGGAAAAGCTCGAATTGGCAATCACATGATTTCGGCACAGGGTCATCAGGTACAGGTCCAGATAGCCGTGATCCTCATCACAGCCCTTGACCAGGACAAAATGCCCCCGGCCAAGGTTCTCCGACCGCTCCGCCTGATACCGGATCCATTCTCCCGCCTTCTCCTCATCATTGGAGAAAACGAAGAAAATCATTCCCGGATCCCGCTCCTTCAGGCAGCGGATTGCCGTGTCATAATAGGCGTCCGTGCAGATTCCGCCGTAGATGTCGCCTTTATCCACATAATCTCCGAAGCGAAGGTGAATCGATGCACTTCCGCCTCCCGGCACTCCCCGATCTCCAGCCTCGCAATTAGCCTTACGGATTCGCTCCGCATACGAGGCCGACTGCTCCAGCATCTTCTGCTCCTGCCTGGAGCAGCCCTCCTTCGGACAGAGAAGCTCCTCCGGGAAAGTAAACGCTTTCCTGACCTCTTCTTCTGCTCCTGCAAAATACCGGGGACTCTGAAAGCCTCCGCAAAAATACCCTTCGGTTTCCTCCAGAAAGGACGGGTCAAACATAAAATCCCGGTCATTCTTCTCCAGCGATTTTCGTCCCGATATCTTCCTCCGGATTCTGCTCGGAAGATCCATGGCACCGTCCGTCAGCTTCTCCAGCTCTTCTTTGCCTGCTGACGGATAGGTGATGCCGAAGATATCCAGATGCTTCGGGCGTCTCTTCTGTGAGGAATTCCGGAATGTCTCCTCGTCATACTGCGATTTGTCGTCGAAGCAGACCTCCCGTCCAAGACTTCGAAGCTTCAAATACAGTGCATATTGAAACATCTGATTGCCGAGTCCCCCCGACATTCTGATTATGATCATATCTCCCCCGTTTTACCCATTTCACACAAGCTTCCAGTACGCCGCCCATTGCTGGAACACAAAGAAGCTCCATAAAAGTCCGGAATAATTCTGTCCGGTTCCGGCGCCCTTATCTCCCTCCGAAAGGAACTTCGCAATCAGCTGCGTCACCTCCTCCGGACGGAAAATTCCCTGTTCCTTCAGAAACTGTGCGTTCCCATAGGTCAGGAGCTGTTCGCGAAGCGGCCCGGACAGCCACTTGCCAAGAGGAACGGAAAAGCCCTTCTTCGGTCTCTCCAGAAGCTCCCGCGGAATATAATCACAGGCCAGCTGCTTCAGAATATATTTCTTCGACCAGCCGGATTTTTCCCTGTGATATTTCAGATCATGATCCAGACGGTACGAATACAGCATGACCTCCGGATCCAGGAACGGGCAGCGGTTCTCAAGGGAATACTTCATCGACGCCCGGTCTACTTTGGCAAGAATATCCCCGGGAAGATAGGTGTCCATATCCAGCAGCATTCTGGTAATCTGCCAGTTCCCGGAAGGATACCGTTCCTCTGTCTCATAATTGACGGGCAGCAGGGGATCGTCCTCACTTCTCTGTACCAGTCTGCCGGCAAGCTCCACATAGCTTCCCGCGCCGAACTGCGTTCTGGTCTTCGGATTCCGGTTTGCCGATATCACCTGCACGCGGAACGGATAACAATCCTCCAGCTTCTTCCCGTGTCCCATGGGAAGCTGACCGATTCCGTGTGCGAGACGCCCGATTCCATCCAGCTCCTGCGCCTTCCTGACAAGGTCATAAATCCCGTATCCGCAGAAGAATTCATCTCCTGCATCTCCGGAAAGCGCAACCGTAACCTTCTCCCGGGCAAGCTTCGACACCAGCATGGTCGGAATCTGGGAGGAATCCGACATCGGCTCATCGAAGAACCTCGGCAGATCCGAAACAAGCTCCAGAAGATCCTGCTCCCCGATGATTCTCTGTGTATGATCCGTTCCGAGATATTCCGCGATTGCCGCTGCATACGGCGATTCATCATAGTCCTTTTCCTCAAACCCGATGGAAAAGGTCTGAAGAGGCGTGCCTTCAAGCTGCTCCTGTGCGATCGCACTGATCAGTGAGGAATCATATCCCCCGGAGAGAAAGCTTCCAAGCGGAACGTCCGCAATCATCCGGCGGCGGACCGCACTCCGAAGAAGCTCCTTCAGCTGTTCCTTTGCTTCCCCGAAATCGGATACCGGCTCTCTTCGCATCGCTTCATAGCGCTCTGAGACATCCCAGTACCTGCAGATGGTCATCCGCGACGTCGCATCATGCCAGGTCAGCACGGTTCCCGGCTCCACCTTAAAAACATCCTCCAGGATGGTCTCCGGCGCATTGATATACTCCTGGAACAGAAACCGCGGAAGAACCTCCTTCCGGATCTTCCCCGGAAAGCCAGGACATTTCATAATCGGTGCAAGCACGGATGCAAATACAAGCTGGTCTCCGCTCTTCCAGTAATACAGCGGTTTTTGTCCCATACGATCCCTGGCAAGAAACAGTTCACCGCTCTCCCTGTCATAGAGCGCAAATGCAAACATCCCGTTGAAGCGCTCCACACAGCGGATGCCCCATTTCAGATAGGCCGCAAGAATCACCTCGGTGTCACAGTTTGACCGGAACGAATACTCCGGAAGCTCCTCCCGAAGCTCACGGTAGTTGTAAATCTCCCCGTTGTAAACAAGACTCAGCCTTCCGTCCGGAGTAGACATCGGCTGGTGTCCCAGCTCGGACAAATCCAGAATGGAGAGTCTCCTCTGTGCCATTCCAAGAGTCCGGCCGCCCGGAAGCTCCCAAAGCTGCGTCCCGGAATCATCCGGCCCGCGCTCCTTCATGGTGTCGTTCATCACCAACAACTCATGCTCTGTAATGATCCGTTTTGACAGATATCCGCAAATACCACACATAATTTATTCTGCTCTGTTCTGAACAGGCGCCTTCCGTCCTGCTCCCTGTGATCCGGCGTGCTCTCCGGTGCTGTTCTTTGCTGCATTTGACGCTGCTCCGGCTGCCGCAGATGAGGATGCGAATCCAAGATACATCTCCTGCATCCGTACCGCTGCCGCCTCCACGTCGTATCCGGCTTCTGAAAGAGCAGAGGCAGCCTCCCGGGAGGCCTCTGCTCTTCCCTCCGGGTCGCCCTGCTTCACGCATCCGCCGCCCGTGGAGGACACTCTTCGAAGGACTTCTCCTGCCCACTCCGCCTCCTGGTTCAGCGGGAGAGCACACACCAGCTCTGTCAGCACCGCTTCCTTCGTGATGGTATCCGAAATCACACAGGGAAGCCCTGCCGCCTGCGCTTCAATCACTGTTCCCGGCATTCCCTCGTACAAGGAAGGAAAAACAAAAACATCAAACGCCTGATACAGTGCCGCCGTGTCTTCACGGGACAGCTGTCCGGTAAAAATCAGATGCTCCGCAAGCCCTGCGGCCTCGAATTCCTTCCGGATCGCATCCTGCAGCGTGCCCTTTCCCGCAAACAGGAAATACAGGGGCGCTGCCTTCTCCGTATCATTGTTTTCCGCCATCCGATCCGCAAGAGCCCTTCCCACCTTTGCAATATAGGAGTGATTCTTCACCGGATCCAGACGCCCCACATGTCCGATCACCAGCGCCTTATCCGGAATGGCATAGTTCTCCCGCGCCGCCTTCCTGCGCTCAGGATCAAAATAAAACGCATGTAAATCCAATGCATTCGGAATCGCCAGAACCCTTCCGCTTTCATACGCTTCCTTCCCGAATACGGCAACCGACGCCTCCTTCGAGCAGGACATCATAAGATCACACTTCTTCGGAAGTGACTTCCGGAAAAATCTTGTCGCAAGTCCCCGGATTCCGGCATCCACGCCCGCACTTCTGGCATGCGCAATCGTCACCGGAACCCCTGCCGCCTTCGCGATCGGAAGATACACGGAAGCCATGGAGGTCATATGTCCCTCTACCGCAGCAAAATCATGATGTGCCGCGAAAAATTCCCGGCAGGCTTTTCGGTATTCCCAAAGATTGGTTCCTGTGAAGCGTGGAAGGACATATATCCGTCCTCCAAGAGCTCTCACCTCTTCGTCCAGATCCTCCGGCGGCCTCAGCTCCTCCAGGGATTTCCCGCTCCTTTTTTCTTCATTCCCAGCCTTATAATGAACCAGAAAATCAAACTGAACCTTGCTTCGGTCCATATGATGATACAAATCCATCACTCTGGATTCTGCACCGCCCCGGTTCAGCTTTCCGAACACATGCAGAACCCGGATGGGCTGTTCTGTCTTCTGCATCTCAACCCCTCTCACGAACCGTTCGCTTGATCCATGCCATCAGATATTCCTTCTGGCGCCCAAGCGATCCCCGTTTCACGGCATCCTGCTCCAGCAGCTCCTGATAAGGAATCATCTTCTGACTGCGGAAGATCTCCTCATAGGCAGCAAAGTCCTTTTCCTCCAGCGTATTGCAGTGCACCACGAAGGTCGTGAAGCCGGAAGCCTTCTTCAAACTCTCTGACTTTCGATAGGAGATCGGATAGAAAACAAGCTCGGAATACAGATAGGGCCTGTCTCCAAAGCCATCTGTCAGCCCGGTAAAGCCGAGCGAGCGAAGCGCCATCAGCGTGTTCAGATCATAAGAATGCGCCGGTGCCATAAACAATCCCGTTTCAATTCCATGGCTTCGGAGAATCTCCTGTCCCTTACGAAGAAGATCTCTCTGCTCCTCGTAGGGAACCCCGGCAAATTCTGACTGCCGGTTGAGCGGCAGCATTCCGCCCCGGTCTGTCGTATAGATATGGTGGCAGCCATGCATGCAAAGGATCCATCCGTCCTTGTCTCTCCGCTCCTTCAGATATTCCCAGAAATCCTCCCGGGACGGATCCACCTTCAGCTTCGAATCGTGATTGTCCGGAACGATTCCAAGAAGCGGCTTTACGCCGTAGCGGTCCATCAGATCCTTGAAACGCAGAAACTTCTCCCAGTTCATGTCGGCTGTAATGTCATCCAGCCGGATTGCAATTCTCAATCGTTCCACCTCACAGATTTTCTTTATACCAGTCAATGGCAAGCTTGATGCCGGCCGCGAAATCATAGGACGGATCATAGCCAAGGTTCGTTCTTGCCTTCGTGATATCCGCGTTGCTGTCCCGGATATCGCCCGCACGATTCGGTCCGAACTTCGGCTCTATGTCAACGCCGAGGGCCTTGGTGATGTCATGATACACATCAATCAGATACTCTCTTCCGCCGGCACCGATGTTGTATGCCGTACCGGAAGCCTCCTCAGAAGCTGCGCAGCAGCGAAGGCATCCTTCAATGACATTGTCCACATAGGTAAAATCGCGGCTCTGCATTCCATCCCCGTTGATGGTCGGCTGCTCGCCTGCAAGAAGCTGTTTGATAAATTTCGGAATCACGGCCGCATAGACACCATTCGGATCCTGATGCCGCCCGAAGACGTTGAAAAAGCGCATTCCATAGGTGTTCAGTCCGTAAATCTCCCTGTACATCTGTCCGTACATCTCATCCACCTTCTTCGTCAGCGCATAGGGAGAAAGCGGCTTGCCCTCGTGCCCCTCCTTCTTCGGAAGCTGTGTGGAATCTCCGTAAACCGAGGAACTGGAAGCATAGGCAAAACGCTTTACGCCGTTCTGTCTCGAAGCCTCCATCATGTTCAGTGTTCCGCGAATATTGATTTCCTCATACAGAAGCGGCATCTCAATGCTGCGGGGAACCGAGCCCCATGCCGCCAGATTGATCACATAATCCACGCCCTCTGTTGCCTTCAGGCAGGCGTCCAGATTCCGGATATCCTCCTGGATAAACGTAAAATCCGGATGCTCCAGATAAGGCTGGATGTTCTCAATGTGTCCGGTCGACAGATTGTCCAGTACGCGTACCTGATATCCCTTTTTCAGAATGGCCTCCGCCACATTGGATCCGATAAAGCCGGCTCCGCCGGTCACAAGAAAGACGCTGTCTTCCGGAAAGGTAATCTTCTCAAAACTCATCCTGCTGTCCTCTTTTCCTGATAAATGCTCTGTAAAATAAAAAAGGCATAATACTCCCGTTGTCAAACAGGAATATTATACCAAATGTTACAGATCATTAACAGGACGGGCTGCTCTGCACGGCTACGATCGCTTCTGCCAGAAGTTTTCTGGTAAACCAGCCGCCCCGTATCAGCTCACAGAACGGCTTCATATGATCCGTGATCGTCTTGTATTCTTCCGGAGAAAGAGAGGTGACAATTTCCGCAGCCTCTTCCAGCGATGAAACAACAAAGCCAAGCCTCTGCTCTCTTACCAGTTGCTCTGCAGTGACTCCTTTCTTTACGACAACCGGGATTCCGGAGGACAGAAAAGTTCCAAACTTATAGGATTGATTCATCCCATAATAATCACATTGGGAATCCTGCGGCCAGACCAGGCCGAGACCCCCTCTTGCCTGCTCCAGAAGAAGTTCCGTCATGGAAATTCTCGGATGCCATCGGACGCTTCCGGCTTCCACATCTGCCCGTGCACTGCTGAATAAGTCAATCGGGACACTGCCGTTCCAATGATTCAGAAAAGAAAACCTCTCCGGCTCTCCGGTAAATATCATTCTTCTCAGACATTCCGGTTTTGGAAGAATCATCGTGTTCATCACATCCCAGACCTGCTGATACAGGACTCTTTTCTCTGACAAGCCGTATTGCCGGAGTACCTGATACATCTTCGCGGAAGGGAGAATCAGCAAATCCGCGCAATTATATACTTCAATCGCTTCCTTCAGGTTCTTCTCTTCACTGTCGAACATAAGCGGAATCACATCATGAACCCAAAGGATTACCTTCACGTCGGCATAGTGTTTGATCTTCCGGATCAGGATACGGTCATATCGAATATCATTCCAGGTGGGTGACTGAAAAATCACGACATCCCCATATTGAAGAGCCGACACAATCCCGTCCAACCGGCTGTTCAGTTCTCCGTCCGTATCGGATTGAATCGGATAATGGTAGAGCCCCATCTGCAAAAGTCCCATCTGTCTTGCAATCTGAGCCGTATGATTCTGTGCCAACGCACAGGTACCTGCTATTCCGTAGAGATTAGTTATGTGAACATTCATCGCGGTGACTTTCTGCTGCTTTTGCCGGAATTCCGACAAGATGAGCTCCCTCTTCCATGCAGCTGTGATTCACGACGGCATTTGCTCCCACCATGACTCCATCCGCAAGCTCAATATCTCCAAACACCTTTGCTCCCGGTCCCAAATAAACGTTATCGCCGATTCTCGGCGGTTTTCCTCCGTTTGCACCGATGCATACTCCGGGATGAATCCGGCAGTTCTTCCCCACCGTGCTCCCCGCGTTGATAATGACCGTTCCAAGATGCGCTATCGAAAATCCCTCTCCCAGAACATTCAGAGGAATGGAAAGAGCATACCGTGTCTGAATCCGAAGAAGCCGCAGCAGATAATAATGCCGGTTCCACCGGTGCGTGTTGAACGCATATTCCGCAAGGCGGAGATATCTGGCATGCTTATACAGAATCTGATTCTCCGTCAGATTCCACGGCAGACGATAATACCATTTATACTCATAAACCGAAGCCTCCGTCTGCAGAACTCTTTTCAGCTCATCTTTACTCTGTATCTTCACTGAGATCTTCCTTTTCATTCTGAACACGATTTATGTTCTTCTGAATAAACTCCTGATACCACTGCACCAGCTGCCGGATATCATACCCTGCTGCCGCAATGCTCTCATACGGACAGATTCTGTCTGACTGTTCTTTCGCAAGAAGAACTGCTCTTTCTGCCCACTCCTTCGGATCCAGTTCAATTGAGAGCTGCCGTACAATTCCTTCTGTCACGATAACATCCCCGGTAATCGTATCCGAAATCAGCGATGGAAGTCCTGCCGCCTGCGCTTCGATCAAGGTAAGCGGAAGTCCCTCAAAACGCGACGGAAACACCAGAACATCCAGGGCGGACATAAAATCCGGAACATCGCCCCGGATGCCGGTCAGAATCACCCTTCCCTCCAGATGAAGCTCTTTGATTTCTTCTTCAATCTGAGGACGAAGATCTCCTTCTCCCAGACAGAAGCAGACCGCATCCGGATCAAGCGCAATAATTTCCCTGTAAATTCTCAGCAGATAGCTGTGGTTCTTGGAGGCAATGAAATTCGCAATGTTGCCGTAGGCGTGCTTTCCTTCCAGATGAAACTCCTCCCGGATCTTTGCCGCCTTACTCTCACGATATGCAAAACGCGGGATGTCGATCGCATTGTGAATCACTTCAAAGGACTGATCCCCGTACATCCAGTGCCCGGCCTTCTCGGAGCACGCAAGACGAATATCCGCCGCGCGCCGCATCAGCTTCTGCCCCATCCGGTGAAGCCTGAGCTGCGGATCCGTTTCGTTATGAGAATGACAGACCGTCACAGCTCCCGCGCTCTTTGCGGCAAGAAGCTGCGGAGCAACCAGGGCGTTCGCCGTATGACGGATCACCATCGGATAATGATTCTCCCGCACAAGCCTGCGAATCCGGTGCAGATTGGAAAACGGCTTTCTCGTCAGACGAGGCAGCAGATACACTCTGCCTCCCAGTTTCTCAATCTCCTCCGTATAGTCATTGTCCTTCTGCTGATGAACAACGAAATCAAACTGAAACCGGGTCCTGTCAATGTTCCGGTACAGATTCATTATGAAGTTCTCCATGCCGCCGGGATACATGGCCCCGACAATATGAAGAATACGAATGGGCTCGTTCATGCTTCCTGCTCCAGTTTCATATGTTTCTGACGGTCACCACAACCCGGCTCTTCTGAATCGGCTCCTCTCCGGAATGCAGCGTATAGAGTGCCTCCACCTCCAGCAGCCCCTCTTCCTCCCGGAAGGAGATCTGTTCGGCTTCTACGCCGAATTCCAGAATCCCTGCCGGCGTACGGTAACGGGAGAGGTTTCGTTTTCCTTCCTCCAGCTCCATCCGGGAAGGATAATCGCCCTTTCGGTGAATGCTCAGAAAATGCTCTCCGAATTTCACAAGACTTTTGGCCGGGGCGCTGCCCTCCACCGTTTCTTCTTCATAGGATACAAAATGGTGCCCGTTGCGGAAGCAATACTTCCCACGGGCACTCATAATGACCGGCTCCTGATCGGAGCCGCCGATATTGTGATAACCTTTTACGGTAATGATGACATCTGCCGTCATTAAAGCCTCCAGTAATCCCATTCGGGGGCAGAATACTCTTTCTTGTCAAAGATTCCCTTTAAATCCGCAAAGACCTTTGTCTTATGCTCCGGATTATAAAACTTCGCGATATCCTCTGACGTAAAATGCTCAAATTCCTTATGCTTCACCGCCATCAGGACCGCATCCATATCCTTCACGTCATCCATGGTCTGGAATTCGATGCCGTAGAGATGCTTCGCTTCCTCGGCGTCTGCCTCCGGATCCACCACGATGGGCGTAATTCCATATTCCCCAAGCTCCTTGTAAATATCAATGACCTTGGTGTTTCTGGTATCCGGGCAGTTTTCCTTAAAGGTAAATCCGAGAATCGCAACTCTCGCATGCTTCACCGGAAGATCATTCCGGATCAGGAGCTTCACCAGGCTCTCTGCACAGTACTTGCCCATGTCGTCGTTGATTCTTCTTCCGGACAGAATGATCTGTGAATGATAGCCAAACTGCTCCGCGCGATAGGTCAGATAATAAGGATCAATGCCGATGCAGTGTCCGCCCACAAGTCCCGGACGGAAATTCAGGAAATTCCACTTCGTTCCCGCAGCTTCCAGAACCGCCTTGGTATCAATTCCCATCTTATGGAAAATAATGGACAGCTCATTCATAAACGCAATGTTGATATCACGCTGGCTGTTCTCAATCACCTTGGCCGCCTCTGCCACCTGAATGGACTCAGCCCGGTGTACTCCGGCATCCACAACCAGCTCATACACCTTTGCAACGGTATCCAGTGTCTCTTCGTCCATACCGGATACAATCTTCCTGATGGTATTCAGGCGGTGCACCTTGTCGCCCGGATTGATTCTCTCCGGAGAATAACCGATCTTCCAGTCAACGCCGCACTTAAGTCCCGATTCCTTCTCAATGATCGGCACGCAGGTCTCCTCTGTAACTCCCGGATATACGGTTGACTCAAAAACGACAACCGTTCCCTTTGTGAGATTCTGACCGACGAAGCGACTCGCCCCCTCCACCGGAGACAAGTCCGGTGTATGGTCCGCATTTACCGGTGTCGGAACCGCCACAATGATAAACTTCGCCTCGCGAAGTCTTGCGGGATCTGCCGTAAACTCTACTGCAGATTCCTTCACAGCCTCATCCCCGACCTCATTGGTCGGATCGATTCCCTTCTTATACTTCTCAATCTTGGCCTCATTGAAGTCAAATCCGATGACATTGATCTTCTTCGCAAAGGCAACCGCAATCGGCATTCCGACATATCCAAGGCCGACCAGTGCAAGCTTCTCTTCCTTATTGACCAGTTTCTCGTAAAGATCCATTTCTGCTCCTTTATCCTTCACGGCCATGAAATTCCCACAGCCGGGTCTGTTCCGAAATCTCTTCGTAAACTTTAACACCAATCCCGCGCAGAGTCCATATTCTCATCCGCCAAGGAGTCTCCGGTAATCCTCCGCATTCCTCCGCATGGCACGCACATCCTGCCTGTAAAGGAGTCTGTCCTTCTCCTGTGAATGCTCTGCTGCCCTGCGAATCTGCTCTGCCATTTGCGCCCAGCACGCCGACGGAAGGATGTTCTCCTCCGCCGCATACGCACGTTCGTGAGCGGTCTCCCGGAAAGCAAAAATCACCATGCGCCGCAGATATGCATTCCAGGCTGCATCCAGAATTTCATTTCCGTGATTGATGTCCAGATAAAATTCATTTTCCTCAAGCAGCTTTTCTCCAAGCTTCTCACTCATGCCCGGATACAGACGTACATTCGGCTTCTTCTGCATCGCCATCAGCTTCGCAGACATCTCCGTCAGTGCACCGACATGAAAAACAAATTCAGGGAGTGCATCCGCAAGCTCTGCAAGGTGCTCCACCGCATCTGAATTGGTCAGAATACAGATTGTCTTCTCCTTTTTCACAGTCCCGGAAAAGGAATAGATCTGTCCAACGGGTGCAATGATCTTTGCTGCCCGCTCTGCATTCACAATGCCATTTTCCGCTGCGTGCTCCCGGATCTGCGCCTGTATTTTCTCGTATACACCCAAGGATTGCACTGCAATGCCGTTCACGCCCTGCGGATCGTTCAGGACAGTGACCATATTGCCGGGGAGCCTTTCCCCGATTTCTTCCTGCCAGAACAGAACATCTCCGCCAAAAGGCACCTCCGCAAGGTCGTTTTTCTCCGGATGAGGTGTTCTTTTTTCCATGCGAAGCTTTCTCTGTGCAAACAACGGATAGCTCAGTGAATTGAAGAAAATCCGACCGCAATCCGCCTTCGTTTTCTCCAGATAATAGAGCACAAGCTCCACTTTTCCGGGAAAAAGACGGCTTGTCAGAGTGCCATCTTCCTTCTGTTCCCGGAGAAGCATCGTGTGGTTCTGCAGATTTTCCACAATGCACTCCTCACCGGAAGCCGCATAAAAGGTTTTCAGAACCGGCCTTCCTTCCGCGTCACAGGTTGTCCTGGCATACAGCTCTCCGCTGTCATCATAATGATCCTGCCATATATTTTTCCCTGCAGAATCCAGCCAGTTTACCGTCTGAAGAAATCTGCGGCTGGCCGGGTGCGCATAGACAAGCTGCGCCCTTTTCGTATCATAATCCCATATATTTCCTTCGGTACCGGTGCTTCGGATTTCCCATCCATCCGGCACCTGCAGCCTGCTGAAATACCGGGGAACAGCCGTTTCTTCCCGTTTCCGCCCACACAATTCCCGATATGGAGATTCCACGCCTTCCGGCAGAAAGCCATCATCCTCAAAAGCCACCGTCCGGAATGAATACCCTGCCTTTTTCAGTGAGCCATACAAAAGAGCAGCTTCTCTACCGGGATGATCCATCAAGAAAATCATACTTTTTCCTTCCTCCGGTCAGCCCCGGCTGGAGTCCGGTCTGTTTTCCCCTTCTGCTGCGAGCTTCTCAAAGAGCTTCTTCCAGCGAAGCGCTACCTTTTCTTCCAGAAATTCGGAAGCAATTGCATAGGATTTTTGGTGAAATGCTTCCAGATCCACCTCGGTAAACAGCCGGATGATTGCCCGTGCAAGAGCCTGCACACGTGCATCGACCTGATCCTCTCTGGAAAACGGAAGCAAATACCCATTCTCCTCATTGGCAATGAATGTGGGATTTCCATACGGAACATCAAAACCGATCATCGCAAGTCCGGAGCCTGTTGCCTCCATCAGAGAAAGGCCGAAGCCCTCGCTGAAGGAAGCGGCAATATATCCCGAATACTCCGCATACACATGCGTCATATCCTGCTGTCCCATGAGCCGGATGTACGATTCTGCCTTCTGATCGACAATCAGCTCCCGCAGTTCCTGCTCCAATCCCCCCTTGCCATATATATCAAGAGTCAGATCACGGACGTTCCTTCGGGCAAGTGCCACAGCCCGGACCAGAAGATCAATATGCTTTTCTGCCGCAAGGCGGGAAGCCGTGCACAGCGCATGCAGCCGTCTTTGTTTCTTCGGTCGCCGCAATTCCTTCAGGCTTCCCACCGGAATCGCCTCGATTCCGGGCACGCTTTTGCGGTATTTCCGGAATTGTGCCCGTAGAAGCTGTGCCTGCTTTTCCGTAGAGGCCACGAAGGCTGCAAAGCGGTCGGCCTGATCGAACGGGTACTCATAAAAATTATTCCACAGAATATCCGTCTCCGTTGTTGCCGGCCCGTCATAGTGCTCTGCGTGAATCACACAAAGCTTCGGAACATTACCGCTGCAGCGAAGAACCGGCTGTCCAAGCTCCGTGGAACGATCCAGAATGATCACATCTCCCGGCTTATACGGAAGCGACCTCACCATCTCACAGATCAGCTCCTGCTTGGAATACAGGATCTTGTCCTTCATCCGGAAAATCTGCCTCTCTCCGTCCATATGCTCTTCATAGGCGATACTGCCGTCTTCGTTGTAAAATCTGCGAAGAAACAGTGCCAGCTTCCCGCCCTTATCCGCGAAGTACTCGGTAAAAATCCGCCCGTAAGAGTAGTATTCCGCATGCGTCAGCCTGCCCTTGCAATAGAAATCCGCTTTCTGAATGATTCTTCGATCCCCGGGCACATAGTAGGCATACACCTTCTGTATCCCATCCGCGAAGCAATACTCTCTTCTCCCCGGTCCTTCCTGCACCTGATAAGCCTCTGCCCATTTTGCGGACCCGAGCAGCATTTTCTGTTCAAACTGTGCGATGGAAACGGACGGTCCTGCGACTGCAAAATCCGTAAAATACTGATACAGCCAGATCACCTCTTCGTCCGGGATTCCGATGTTCTCTGTCATCAGCGCAATATTATCCCCGCGGAACATGTCCGTATAGATAAAGCGGCAGGGAATCCCGGCATTTCGAAGAACCGTTCCCCGATAGGCCTGTGCATATTCCACTCCGCTGGATGCCCAGCCAATTCCCCGGTTAAAATTATAAATCATACTGCTCCTCTTTCCGACAAGGTCTTTTATGGCATCAGAACCTGCACACTTCCGTCCTTCCTGCGTACCAGTTCGCCAAGAAGAATGTTCCGCATGGTTTCCTTCTTCATGCGCTTTTCCATCTTCTGAAAGGAAAAATATGCTTCCCTGTGGTATTCAAACATCACATTGTGCTGTGTATACCGCCTGTCCATGATGCTGGTCCGAAGCTGCTGGAGATAGTCCACTTCTTCAATCCAGGCATCATCAATCGCCCGGAGCGTCATCATATGATAAAACTGCACGCGAAGCTCCTTCTCGGGAATGGACGCCATTTTCTGCCCAAGACAGTCTCCCGCCAGCTCCAGCAGATACGTCCGGATCTCTTCTCTTGAAGTCAGCTTTTCCTCCGGAAGCCTCTGATTCATCCGATATGAGACGTGATCCAGAATAAAGCGCATGATCCCGGCTGCGTCCGGAAGCGGATCGCTGTTCAGAAAATCATCAATAATGTCCGCTTCCATCTGCAGCAAAAGCTCCGGCTCCGGTTCCTCTGACCGCATGATCCTTCTGCGAAGGCTGTAAACCAGACTTCTCTGCTGCACCATACTCTCTCCGAACTCCATGGTGCTGCGCCTTGCTCCGGCCCCCTGCTCCTCACAGATCCGCTGTGCCAGATTGATCTGACGGATCAGCCGGAACGATCGGATTCTCCGGTCTTTGGCACGATATTTTTCCAGATATTCCGATCCGTACCGGGTGACAACATCATCCTCCAGAGAAGCATAAAACCTGGAATAACCGGGATCTCCCTGTCTTCCGGATCTTCCTCTTGCCTGCAGTTCCTGACGCCGGTTCTCCATTCTCCCGACTCCGAGAACCGCCAGCCCGCCAAGCTCCGGAACACCCTTTCCGAGACGAATGTCGGTTCCTCTTCCTGCTACCGAGGTAGCCACCGTGACCGCATTCTTCTGTCCGGCCTCCTTAATGATTTCCGCCTCCTTTGCCGTATTGTAGGCATTCAGTACATTATGGGGAATTCCCGCCTGCAGGAGCATCTCCGACACCGCGCTGCTCATGTCGATGGAGCCGGTAATCATCAGAACCGGCTGGCCGGAAGCATGAACGCGGACAAGTTCCTCCATCGCCGCACGGATTTCCGCCTGAATTGTCGTAAAATACTGATCAGGATAATCCTTTCGAAGCATTTTCCGATTGGTCGGTATCACAACCACATCAAGTCCATAAATCTCGCGAAATTCTTCTTCATCTCCCACGCCGGTTCCGGTCATCCCCGCCTTTTTTTCAAACATGTTGAACAGACTCTGATAGGTCACAGAAGCCATGGCCCGGCTCTCCTGCGTAATCGGAACATGCTCCTTGGCTTCCAGTGCCTGGTGCTGACCGGCCCGGAGCTTTGTATCCCGCAAAATCCGTCCCGTCCTGGAATCCAGCAAATCAACTTTATGATTCTCAACCACATACTGCCGGTCTCTTTGAAAGGCAATGCGCGCCTTCAGAGCCAGGTAGATGTGACGAACCGTTTCAAACTGATTCGGAGCATACAGATCCTCCAGACAGAAGTAGCGCTCCGCGCGGCGGATCCCTTCCTCCGTCAGCCAGACATTCTTCTCCTCTGTCTCAAAATCCCGTCCCTCTTTCAGAAGGGATACAAAGTAATCGGCGGTTTCATACAGATTTGACTGCACTCTCGGTGCGCCGGATACCACAAGGGGTGTCTGTGCACTGTCCAGAAGAACCTCGTCCGCCTCATCAATGATGACATAATAGAAATCTCTTAAATACTGCTCCTCCGGCGAAATTGCAAGATTCTCCAGAAGATAATCAAACCCCAGTGCCGCATTCGTGGTGTAGACAATGTCAGCACTGTAAATTCTTTTTTTATCCTTTGCCGTCAGCCTCCTGCCCGGATCATCACTTACCCCGATTTCAAGATTGATATCAAGAAAGCGAAACAGCGCTCCCAGCTGAGTACCGTCGCGAACTGCCAGATAGCTGTTGGTGGTAACCAGAATACATCCTTTTCCGGTCAGGGCATTCAGATACAGCGGCATGGAAGCAACCAGAGTCTTCCCTTCCCCCGTCTTCATTTCTGCAATCCGTCCCTGATGCAAAGTGATCCCCCCGAGAACCTGCGTGTCATAGGGATACATGCCAAGAACCCTTCCCGACGCCTCCCGAACCACAGCATAGGCTTCCGGAAGAAGCTGATCCAGCGTCTCTCCCTGTCGAAGCCGCTCCCGAAACTCTGCTGTTTTGGCCTGCAGGACGGAGTCCTCCATTTCCTTCATGCTCCCGGCATAGGAATTGACTTTATGCAGAATTTTCCGCAGTTTTTTCAATCTGCTGCGATTACGAATAGTATTCATTTACTCCAGTTCCAATCCATACAGATCCTTACAGCTGTTCAGAAGAAGTATATCAGCATTCTGTGTGTACTGCAGATTCAACGCCGCCTCTCGCCCCAATCTGCCATATGCCAGAAGTCTGCCTGATTCGAAGCGCCTCAGACGGTTATCCTTCCGCCATTCCTCTGAAAAAAAAGGCTTCGGCAGAACATACTCAGGCGGTGCAATCGTAAAATTGGAAATTCCCCAGATTCTTTTTTCATCCGGAAGCCGGAACATGCCTCCCGTTAAGTCCGGAAGGAGAATATTCAGCGTGTTCGAACAAATATCGGGATTCCAGAGCTGTCCAAACCACTTTTCCTTCTCTTCCTCCTCATAAAGCGGAAAAATCTCCACATGATGAAACATCACCGCCGCTGCGCCGGCCTGAACCAGCTGCATTTCATAACAGAACGTCTCCTGCGGACAAGTCAGAATTCCCTCGCTTCCATCCAGAACAGAGAAAGATATGAGGTGATTCTGCCGGTCATAGAACTGAAACCTCAGAAGTGCCCCATCTTCCGGACTGCACCGCAAAAATGACCGGACCCTGTAGCTTCTTCCCTCCTCCAGAACCGGCAGCTGGGACTCCAGCCGATGTGCCTGATAGTCGGCCCGGGAATACCACCTTCGAATCACCATTCCGGACGGCATCCGGTCATTTCGAAATTCAGCGGTCCGATCTTCATGCAAAACGAGACGACTGCCATACAGATAGGTATCTGCCGCATTGTCGTCCCAATAGATGAGATATACTAACTTCTCCATATTTATCCGCTTTCTTCCTGGTCTCTTCCGAAATCTTCCTGAAGGATCTTTCGATACTGCCGTTTGAGCCACTGTACAATACCATCCGTATTATCGTTGTGCCGCCCGCTCATGCCCTTTCCATAGATCTGCACCGTCTTTCCCTTCAGGTGCTCCAGAAGATTCTCATATGCAGAAGGATCATAGTCATCCTGCTGCATATAGGAAACCGCAAAGCTGGTCCCGCTGAAATCAGCCCGATCAAACCGATTCCACATCCGGTGATTCAGCCGTTGGACCGCCGCCTCATCCGTTGCTCCCTCCAGATGCAGAAGAACATCCAGGGAGGTCGCAAAGCCGCCCGGGCGCAGGAGTTTTTCATTTGCAGCTACCGCTCCCGCATTCATCAGAGGCTTTCCGAGAATTACAGTATGCGGAAGAATGGCTGCGCTGTAATAGGCTGCCCCCAAGGTTCCCATCGAAATACCGGACATGATGACCTGCTGACCGGAAAAGCCAAGCTGCTTCATCGCATCGCGAATCGTCTCTTCCAGCTTCTGCTCATATTCTTCTGACCCCAGGTAAAAGCTTCCGCCCTCAAGACGCGGATCCGCAAGAAGCAGAAAAGGTGCTCCCATGGAACGCATCATGTGATAGCCTTCAAAGCCCTCCAGCGAACGATATCCGGAAAAATACACGTTCAGCGGAGGCTTCCCATCCATCCGGTTCAGATAAGAGAAGAATTCCTCTCCTGCAGAATCCGCATGCCGTACATCTCCCGGAAGAAAGGTGCCTTCTGTTTCCTGAATCTCCCTGTAATGAAGCTCTCCCACGCAAAGCCTTCCCTCGCCCCTGGCCCAGAGCTCCACAGAAAGAAAGCCATTGAAATCCTTCACCAAAGGAACCGGCCCGGTCAGCGGGCCTTCCAGGATCTGTTCTCCCAGAAAAATATCCGCCGCGCCTTCCTGCCATTTACTCAGCCGAAGCTGATAGGAGACGGTCTTGTCGCAGCTCACCTCTGTCCAGATCTCATAGGGCTTTTGCGTATTCCCGATCCGGATATTCATCGCATACGACAGAACCGGTACATATTCCGGTCCGAACCGTTCCGTGATCCGGATTCTGTCGTGTCCCTCATACCGGACATCCTGCCGGATGGAGGCTGCTATGCGCATGGATTCCAGGGAAAGCTTGTAATTGTCCAGTCCGCCCCTTGCGAACATTCCCGCATCATTCTGCATCGTCCTCTACAGCTTCCTTCCATTGCTGCACCAGAGAACCTCCGGTGTATTTCTCAATTTCCTTCACACAGTAAACAAGCGCTTCATTCCAGTGCTTCAACCCGGACAGATAATACTCCAACGCACCGGAAATATAATGGATATTCTGAATAATATATCCGTCCTTCTGATGCTGCACATAACGGGTGAACCGATAATTCACCTGCGGAATGCCGGCGCTGATTCCTGCGATCTGCAAATACAGATCCGGCTGATCTCTCACATCCAGGATCAGTCGGACATCATACAGCCGTTGAATCAGATCATTCTCGGAATGGCAGGAAATGACCTGCACCCGGCAGGAACCGCCCTCCGGTACAAAAACCGGAAGCAGCTCCATGGCACCGTTTTCAAGACCAATTCCAATGCCCGTGATCTCATTTTTTTCAAGAATTGCCAAAAGCTTTCCGGCCAGTTCTCTCCGGACATTCTCCTGCGCATTCTGTGTAACTGCCTGCAGAATAACACATTGATTGTTCTCCATATAGGAGAACACCTGCTGCATTGCCGTTTCCAGAAGAAAGTCATCCAGACCGTCTACCGGCATGAAAATTTTCAGTTCCCGGATTCTCTGACTTTTTCCCAGAGAAAATCTGGTATCAAAGGGTGAAATATCGTAAACCGGAAGTCCGTCGTCTCCGGAGCTCTGTCGCAGCAGTTTTGCAGAATGCTCCGTGTCTGCTACTGCAAATCTGGCATATCGAAGATCCCTTTCCAGAGCCTTTCCATCATCCAGCGGAAACCGCTCCTCGAAATAGGAAAGACCAATGGACTGCCCCCTTCTCGCCTTCAGAATCATCTGATTATGCTGCAGATTGGCTGCTACAACCACCGTTATCTCCGGTTCCAGCTCCAGGAATCGCCTTCGAACGACCTCTTCCACCAGAAGGTCCATGGACTCATATTGCTGCTTCTGAAAGCGATAATGCGCACCCTTCGCGATTCTTATTTCACCGGTTGTGCAGTTCTCCCGGAACTGCACCGTCCCATCCGGGTCCAGATACTCCTGTTTCTCTCTTCCATCCTGATCACAGAAAATACGGCTGGAACAAAAGCCTCTGTCATCGTAGACATCGCGCCGGATCGTCCTGCCCTCCCGGAAAAAATCCACCCGGATCAGATTTCCGTCTTCTCCAAAGAACAGCTCTGCGTATCGGTCCCGCCCCAGAAAACCAATCATTGTAAACGGTGTGTAGCGCCAGATCAGATTTCTCGGCCACTCCAGACTCTGCCACGGAACCACTCCGAGCTTCTGAAGGTCAATCCCCTGCATCTCATCGAAAAGATTCCAGACATCCATGGGATACAGATTCTGTCTGTGAAGGAACATGCGAAGTCCCGGCGCATAGGACAAAACCATTAGCTGAGCAGGTTCGCAGGCACTCCGGAACATACGGATCTGGTTGATGGTATCATCGAACTCATAGGCTTTCCCTGCCTGATACCACGGCGTTTCAGTGGCATGCCATTTATCATTTTGAGAATACCAGGATGGGATAAAACAGAACATTACAGCCCCCAATGAATGGTGCGATAGGTGTTCATCATCTGAATGGTACGCACTTCTTCCATTACATTCAGAAGAATGCCGCAAAGAACCATAAACGACATAGGAAGCATAAAGATCGAAGAATGGATTCCAAGCCTCAGCTCCAAAATCAACGGTCCTGCAATCATTATACTCAGAACCACCGAGCTGAATACAGACACAAGCCACAGTCTACTGCTGATTGCTCTTTTTGTATCTTCTCCCGGATGAACCCCCGGGAGATAATCTCCGCTTTTCAGCAGAATATCTGCCGTTTCCTGCGGATTGATGTAAATTCTTGCCAGCGCACAATTCAATCCGATCAGAAGCATGACAAAAAATAAAATACCCCAGCCATTCTGCAAATTCAGATTCTGCATAATCCGTGCTGTCACCGGATTCTCTCCAAACAGAATTGTCCAGAAGCGGCAGAGATAATACGGAAGCGCGAACAATGTCATCACATACATAAGCGCCATTGTTCCAACCGGATTCAATTTCATGGCAAGATCGCTGTCACCTGAGAAAGAATTGTGGATCATCAGATGCCGGACAGAAAGATGCAGCTCAGCCCCTTCCATCACAATCATAATCAGAAAAATCAGCAGGACACCAGTCACAATCACAGTGGCAACAGCCGGAGGTGAATACCCTTCGCGCTGAAGCTCCGTAAAAGACTGCGTCAGATTTCTCATGATATTCTGGACAATATTCGCCAGAATCAGGGCAGTGGAGCCGCCTATTCCCCATTTCCGGCAGCGCTCCGACAGCCACACGATGTAAAATGTCCCTGCAATCAGAACCATAACTGTCATCGCTCTCAGCGCCGGAACCGAAAAGCTTCCATAGTCCCTGCAGGTTAACTGAAATGCATGCATCACAGCTTGCAGGATCGCAACCAGTAAGGTAACCACCCGCATTTCATCTCCCATACGTTTCTGGGATGTCTGCGTGCGCTTTCCCTTCACAGAATGAAAAAGACTGACCACAATCATGCTGGTCATATATGGCATGAACCCAACGGCAAGCACCGAGCCTGCCGCTGTATCATTGCCCATCGCTGCGCTGATCAGTGCCTGAAGGCCATGACCGGGAAGGGAATTACGATCCTGTTCCACCCATGGGATCATCACTTTTTTGCCAAACAGGTAGCAGGACACCATGATCAGGGAGAACAGAATCCTGCCTGAAAGAGGATGTGTATTCTTCTGTTTCCTTCTTCGCGTTTCGCTGCCTTGTGCCATGCTGCATCTACCATTTTTAATCAATGTCTGAAAATCAACGCATAAAAATCAACGTTCTTTTCGGAACTTCTTTCGCACTGCAGTCCACACGGCAAGCAGCGCTCCGCTGATCCCTGTCATTGTCGCATTGGACTTCATTCTGCTCTCATCACCCGTGGCCACTCTGCGATTTGCGCCGAGCACCTTTCCACCATCTTCCGCTGAAATGTGCTGCGCTCCAGTTTTTTCTCTGCTTACGCCCAGGACACCACGATCAGAAGAATCTCCCGAATCATATTCACTGTCTGAGTCCAATCCGCCAGACTGAGACTCCGAGGTTGTCACGCTGCCGGAAGTACTCTCGCTGGCACTCTCACTTACGCTTGCTGATGTGCTTTCACTTGCCGAACTGCTTTCACTCTCACTCAGGCTCGTTGATGCACTTTCGCTGGTTGACGCACTTTCGCTGGCCGACGTGCTCTCACTCTGGCTCTGGCTCAAGCTGACACTTGTTGAAGTGCTTCCACTCTGACTCAGACTGATGCTTGTTGAGGTACTTCCACTCTGACTCAGACTGATACTTGTTGAGGCACTTCCACTCTGACTTTGGCTCTCACTTATGGAAGTGCTCTGGCTCTGACTCGAGCTGTCAGACGAGCTATCTTCAGAGTTTTCTCTTGATGCGGAATGCCACTCGCCACCTGTGATTTCTACCTGTTGACCTACAACAGTTCCTCGTCCGGTACCGGAAACCTGTGCATTAGGCGCAAGAATTGTTCCAAAAACATGCTCCAGAACAACTTTGCCTTTAAAATTACCGAAATTGAAAATGATCTTATCAAACAATTGCAGTGCGTATTTGGCAGCATCACTGTTTTCATTTGTTTTTGCATGCTCCATTTCCAGTTCCTTACCATTTACGAATATTTTTGCTCTGGCAAGGTTAAGAACGGTGTTTTTTTCATCTTCCAGCTTTCCGGTGTACTTGATATTTAGGATCAGCTTGTTGAGAATGTTTCCATCGGCATCTGTCTTGAAGTAGACCTGCAGATTTCCATTTCCGAAAATATTCTGCGTCTGCTGGGCCATACCTTCGTAGCTTCCTTTAACATTCCCATACTGATCTTTGGCGAAGTTGATGTCGGCAACGGAAACATTTCCCTGCTCGGGAGATACCGAGACACTGGTTTTCTGATCCGATCCGCTGACCAGATTGGTATTCGAGCTGACATTGTGTAAGCCAGATGCATTTTCTGTTACTTTCTCCATCTGGATCGGCGTATCGCCGGACATGAATTCCAGATTTTTACCTGCTACCGCATTGATCTGAACCTCATAGACTCTGCGGTTTCCATTTTCATCATATTGAAAAACATACACATATCCGCCGGGAGCGGTTTGTACCCGGTTCCATTTGTCCACGTAAGATGTGATATATTCCTTTTTTGTCTCATCATTATTGACGTAATATTCAAACTTGTTTTTCTCTACTCCGTTTACCGTTACCTTTGCATTGGAGAAAATCAGCTTGTCTGTGGCGGTGCCGGGCATAATACGATTACCGGATCCACTCAGATCTCCAATATAGACGGACTGATAGGATTTATCATACTCCGTATCTGCTCCCAGCTCATCTTTGTTATATTTAATTTGATTTCCTGCCAGATTGGACTGAATGTGATCGTTTACAACAATCTTGTCACCATAAATGTTATATTTTCCAACCGCTTCCGAAATACAATTCAGGAAATCCTCCGCCGTCATTTCCGCCGGCTTCACATCCTCCTGAAGCGATGAGAGCATAACCGTTCCATTACCTGCTGCAAACATCTTTTTGATAGATTGAAGCAGAGAAACATGTGCCAGTTCTGAATCCACAGTCGACTCTGCTCCCGATTCACTTTCACTGGTAAACACGGATGAACTTTCGGAAAGCGAGGCTGAATCCAGGACACTTTCGTATTCTTCTTCCTGAGCTGATCCGGATTCAGACACGCTTCCTGATTCGGATACGCCCGCGGATGCTGAATCAGAAGCAGATTCTGAAACAGACGCAGACTCGAACACATCGTCAGATGCGGATTCCGCAGTGGACGCAGAGTCGAATTCAGATGATGATTCCATAGCGGATGCAGACTCAGATTCAGACAATGAGTCTATAGCGGATGCAGGCTCAGATTCAGAGTCAGATGCTTCCGTACTCTCTTTAGCAGACTCTGGCTGGGATGACAGATCAGATTCCGATGCCAATTCCTCTGCAGGTTCTTCAGAAAGGTCCGATTCTGTGCTGCTGTCAGACACCATTTCCGACACGGTATCAGATTTCTCTTCAGAAGCAGGCTCCTGTACAGCCTCGGACTGAGGCTGTTCCTGGGCTTCCGTGGCAGGCTCCTGCACTGCCTCGGACTGAGGCTGTTCCTGGGCTTCCGTGGCAGGCTCCTGCACTGCCTCAGACTGAGGCTGTTCCTGGGCTTCTGTGGCAGGCTCCTGCACTGCCTCAGACTGAGGCTGATCCTGTGTTTCCGTGGCAGGGCGAAGCTCTATAACTGCCTCATTCTGTCCTTCCTGTTCAAGGGTATATTCATCTGTTTCTGCTGCGAAGACGTCCATTCCCTGCGTCATGGCTCCTCCGCCAATTGCAACGCCGACTGCCAGTGCCCCCTTTGCAAGCTTTGAGAAAGTATGCGTGTGCTTTGTATTTTTAACAGTATGATCCTTATCTGCTTTTCCGATCATAACGTTCTCCGTTCTGAAATAACTCTGCTTGATTTGTTGCAAATATTGCCGCATATATAGCAGATAAATTTTATCACACTACTCATCATAAATAGTCTTAGAATTGATTAAACTTTTGAGATGTTTAAGTCAATTTGAGTTTTCAGTCAGGATCATGGGTATCCACCATCATTCAAGTTGTCCTTTGTGGTACAGGCGGGCAAATCTGCGCACAATTCATCTCCAGGCGAACATTCCATCAAATCAGGATGATTCCGCCGACCAAGTTTCATCCCTGCCGGAGCTTTTCATCAAATCAGGATGATTCCGCCGACCAAGTTTCATCCCTGCCGGAGCTTTTCTCCAAATCAGGATGATTCCGCCGACCAAATTTCATCCCTGCCGGAGCTTTTCACCAAATCAGGATGATTCCGCCGACCAAATTTCATCCCTACCAGAGTTTTTCACCAAATCAGGATGATTCCGCCACCACAAAATGCATCCGCAGCCCACAAAATGTATTCTCCGGCGAATACTGCCGAGAATAAGGATGCTACAACAAAGGGCGCATGAAAAAACCTTCGTTTTTTCACACGCCCTTCGCTTTTCTGAGCTATGTTTTTCCAAAGTGCCTTCAAATCTGTCTCTGCATAAGCTTCCGGCAAAACTTGCACATAATTTCCCGCATCTTCCTCCGCATTCCTCCGCATGGGTCTGCAGATTCTCTGCAATACGCTGCTTCACCGGAAGAGCTGATTATAGTCATAGTTCAGATAGATTTCTGTCTCTTTTTCGAAGTATTCCTCCTGATTCTCCTCTGTGATTCGTCCGTCCCCCTCGGTGATCCAGTTAAGGATCATGGAGTTCACCTCCGGTCCGTAGTGACCGCTGTCCTTATAATGATCCAGATCAAAAACAATCTCGGTATGTGCATTGAAGGAATAGACCTGAATGTTGTCCGTCTCCTCCAGCATCATTTCCGTTGCCAGCTGCTCCGCCTGGATCTGCTTCTGCAGAGTTCCTTCCTGCTTCAGGGAGCCCCACCAGACTGCGGAGTACGGCGGGAAGAAGTACAGGAAGGTGGTCTCCGGATGCTCCCGGGCAAGCGAGATGACATTCTGCTCCAGGTTCGCCTTGAGCTCTTCGATCTCGTCCTCACTGAGAGGCATCTGCTCATCCGCAGCTTCAAAGGAGGTGATGCCCTCCAACGCCTTTTCTTTGGAGCACGTATCCCCATAGGAGGATGCATAGTCATCAAAAGAGGTAATTCCTCCTGCTTCACCCTTCAGTCGTTTTTCCAGCATGGGAAGAAGATAATAGAACACGACATCGCGGTTATAAAGATATTTCACATCATTTAGGAAATTCCGGTCATACAGATACGTGGGGTATTCTCCCATATCCTGACGCATCGCATCCTTATCTTCTGCGAGATGGGAATAATCCAAAGGCCTCAATACGTATCGGATCGAATCGTGGGTCTCAAAGGCTGCCTTCAGATTATCATTGATTTCCTTAAAGGTTGCTCCCGGATAGGGAAGCTTTACCGAACGGGTTCCAAATAAGGCATCAAACTCCGAGGCCTTGAAATTCTCCGACATGCTGGTTCCCGTAATCACCGCATCATAAGAGAAATGCCGGGTAATGCCATCATTCTGACTTCTCTGTTCTCCCAGCTCGTAATACCACCCGCCCAAAGGGGCATGGTAATGAAAAAACGGATCCAGATACACCACGAAGCCGCCGATCATCACGAGAAAGGCCAGAATAAGAATCAGGAAGGCACGAAGCCAGGTTTTTGCTTTCATACGCATACACAAAAAATCAGGAGGTGCACAAACGTGCTGTTTTTCATTAAAAATCGTTATAAATAAATGTCGAGACTCCGCTCATCGACAGCATGCTGATGATGAGCATGGCTGCTGTAAGAAGAAGGCTCACAAGGTTCACCTTATACTTTCTCTTCTGATTGTTCGGAAAGCAAAGGCATATCACGAAGCAGGCGCCAAGGAACAGGGCCGTAGAGACCGCAAGAATGGTGCCGTCGCTATATGTGCCCGGAAGGTGCTGCATCACAAAATTCACTCCGGGAATCCGGAAGCAGGCAGCCAGATCCTGCGAATAGTACCCGGACCGATCGACCTTCAGGTGCCAGCGAAAGCGCTGAAACTCCGAAAAGGAGCTGCTCTGAAACAGCATCCACATCATGCTGACAAAATAAAACGTGATGCACCAGCGGATCGGCAGCCACACCTTCCGGTACAGCTTTCCGAGAATTCTCTCCGCCACCTGAAAGAGGCCATGAAAAAGCCCCCACAGAACAAAGGTCCAGCTTGCTCCGTGCCAAAGGCCGCTCACCAGGTACACGACCATAATGTTCACATAGGTGCGAAGCTTTCCCCTCCTGCTGCCTCCGAGCGGGAAATAAATATATTCCCGGAGAAACGAGGTGAGACTCAGGTGCCAGCGCCGCCAGAAATCCGTTACCGTTCCTGCCCGATACGGAGAATTGAAATTTGCGGGCAGATCAAAGCCCAGCATCTTCGCAATTCCGATTGCCATGTCCGAATATCCGGAAAAATCAAAATAAATCTGAAACGTATAGGCAAGCATGACAATCAGACTGTCTACGTTCGAGCGGTACGAGAACAAAGAATAGTACTGTGTCACCGCCGTTCCAAGAGGATCGGCCAGAATGACCTTCTTGAACAGGCCGCAGGTAAACATCTGAATGCCGGCAGCCATTTCCTCGTAATTCAGGGAAAATCTGTTGTCCTTCCGAAGCTCCGGAAGAAAATCACGCATCGTGGTAATCGGTCCCTGTGACAGCTTCGGAAAGAACGCGGAGAACAACACATACTCCCGGAAGAGTACTCCCGGAATCCTGCCTCGCCGAACATCCACAAGAAAGGAAATCTGCGAAAAGATGATAAAGCTGATGCCAAGCGGCAAAAGCACATGTACAAGAGGCCAGTCCTTATGAAAAATCACATTCAGGTTTTCCAGAAAGAAGTTGGTGTATTTGAAAAAGCCCAGAAAGCAAACGTTCAGCACGATGCCAAAGGCCATCCAGCGTTCGCTTCGTCCCGAGGCTCCCGCTGCTTCCGCAGCTTTTTCTCTCCCGGCAATTCCCCAGTTCAGAAGAATCAGTACGGCCAGCATTGCCGGGTACCAGGGATTGGCAATCCCGTAGAACAGAAAAGACGCTGCGATCAGAAACCAGTCGGCAGCAGCTTTCCCTCTTCCGGTCTGTTTTCCTGCCGGAAGATAGTAGCCAAGAAGCGTCAGCGGCAGAAAGAATATTATGAAATAGAGTGAATGAAACTGCATAGATAATCCTTCCACTGACGGTTGATCCGTTCCGGACTGTAGCTTTCCTGCACCTTGGCCGCTTCCCGGCCCATCCGGTCCGCAAGCTGCGGATCATCCATCAGGCGGATCAGCCGCTCTGCCATGATAGAATCCGGATCCTCTTCTGTCTTCCGGGCAGCCGCAGCTGCAGGTTCTCTTTGCTTCGGAGCAGCACCCTCCACCGGAACAAGAAATCCGTTCTCACCATCCCGGATCAGATCCCTCGGCCCCCCGCAGGGGCAGTCCGTCGATATGCAGGCAAGTCCCGCTCCCATGGCTTCCAGAAGTGCATTTGGCATCCCCTCTGACCGGGAAGGGAGAACAAAGATCCGGCTCTTCTCGATTTTTTCCCGGACGCCGTCCACCAGTCCTTCAAAGATAACCGCTTCCGCAATGCCAAGCTGATCCGCAAGGTGCTCGAACTCCGTCCTTGCCGGTCCGTCTCCGTACAGGTGAAGCGTATACTCCGGGTGCTTCTCATGCGCCCGTGCAAACTGACGGATCAGGTAGTCCTGATTCTTGTTGTGGTCAAGACGCCCGACACAGACCACCCGGTTCACCCGTTCTCCCTCATATCTTGGATGAATGAAATCCGGGTTGATGGCATTCGGCAGAATCACCGCCTTCTTCTGAATGTCCTTCGGGAAAAACTCCGCCGCCTCATGTGTCTGCAGCACAACCCCATCCGCCTTCCGGAAGAAGAAAAAGGCAGGGAGGCGGAGCTTTGCCGTGTTGTATTCATAGGCAGGATTGGAGCGTACACTGACTGCCACCGGAATTCCAAGGCCCCGGCTTGTCAGTACGGCGAAGGAATTGTTGTAGCCGATAAAGGACAGGATAATATCCGGCTTCTCCCTCTTCCAGATTTCCCGAAGAGTCCGGTATCTGGCGATAAAGCCGCGCACTCTCCCCTTTCCCAGCTCCTCCGGCTTCGGATCGGAATAAACCCGGCAGATGCCGTCCGGCGCAGTTGTTGCAGAGCGCTCCCTGCCCCAGGAAACCGTTTCCTCCTCCGTTCCGTAGAGCTCACCGGTTTTCGCATCCCACAGCGCATGCGGAAGCACGTATTCCGGCGGCCGGAAATACGTTGTCACAAAGGTCACCCTCCAGCCTTCTCCGTAAAGATACTCGGCAAGGTGCGTCATCACCCTCTCTGCACCGCCCTTTTGCAGAGAGCCGATGTAGAGGCATATGTGCGGTTTTCTCTCGTTGTCTGCTGCCATTCTCAGGTTTTCTTTCCTTCCCGCTCGCGGATCACTTCCTCCAGATAATCTTTCCACTGGTGATAAATTTCATCGGTTCCCGCGATTTCACGGATCTTTCTTGCTTCCTGCCCAAGGCTCCTGCGAAGCTCCGGATTCTCAATCAGCTTCAAAATCGCCGCCGTCATGGCAGCCTCATCTCCCACAGGAATCAGGAGTCCGTTGACACCGTCCTGAATCAGAACACGCGGTGCTCCCGCCGGACAATCCGTCGAAATGCAGGGCATTCCCATCGCCATCGCCTCCATGAGCGCATTCGGCATCCCCTCATAATTGGACGGAAGCGCATAAATCGCCGCCTTCGGAATCAGCTCCTCCAGCCTGTCCGTGCCGCCCATGAGCTGCATCCAGTCCTTGGCCCGGTTCGCGTGGATGATTTCCTCAAGCTTCTCCTTTGTCCCATCCTCAGAATCCGGTCCGTATATTTTCAAGGACCAGTCGGGATGTACCGCATGGACCTTTGCAAAGGCGCGAAGAAGCATTTCCTGATTCTTGAAATCCACCAGGCGTGAGCTCTGCACGACGCAGCGCTCCTGGTGCTCATAATCCGGATCCGGAAGCTCAATGTACTTCTGGTTCACGGGATTCATGATCACTCTGGAATTCTCCTGCAGATACGGCTTGAAGAATTCTCTCTGTTCCGTGGTCTGATACACGCAGCCTGCCGCATGAGGAAACAGCCATCTGATCTGAAATTTATCGGTACGTCCGCTGTAAAACGGCTCCGGATTGTTCCGGATGGAAATGATGACCGGCACGCGAAGACCAAGCGCTGCCGTCAGCGCACGGAAATTCGGCCGGTGCATAAAGGCACACAGAACATCCGGCTGTACTTCCTTCAGAAATTCGCGGAGATATTTGATCCGCAGGCCGAATTTGACCCAGCGGCCCTTCTTTTCGTCCTCCGGCTTCAGTCCGACATTGACATGATGCACCCGGGGATCCAGCCGGAACTCATCCTTGTCAATCCACTCCACGGTCACATAGACGTCATAGCCTTCTTCCGCAAACTTGTTCGCAAGATTGGAGACCACGCGCTCCGCACCCCCATGCACCAGGCAGTTCAGGTGAAATGCAATTTTCTTCACGTTTCGCTGTTCCCTTTCTTCCCGCTATCTTCCTTTGGCTCTTCCATCGCGGCATGGATTTCCTCCAGATAGGCCGCTGCCACCTTTTCACGGTCAAATTCCTCGATCATTTTCTGTCTTGCGGCTTCGCCCATGGCAGCTCTCTGCGAGCGATCCAGTGTCAGGAAGTGGCGAAGCGTACGGATCAGCTCCTCCGGCGAGTGCGGTGCAAATCCGTAGCCCGTCACGCCATCCTCAAAAATCTCCCGGCAGCCGGAAATGTTGGATGCAATTACAGGTCTTGCACAGGCAGACGCCTCCATTAGAACATTGGACATTCCTTCATGCCAGGTCGGCATCACAACCGCAGAGCAGTCCCTGTAATACTCATGCATATCCGGATGGAAGCCAAGCTGAAGAATTTCTCCCCGTGAAGCTCTCTCATCCAGCTCCCCCTGATAGTCCTCATCGCAGTAGCCGCAGATAGAGAACAGTACCTTCTCCGAATGCAGCACCTCCGCGGCACGGAAGAATTCCTCGATTCCCTTCTCCTTCATCACACGTCCCACAAAAAGGAAATTGGTGACCTCGTCCTTCGGATACGGCATCGCCTGCCAGACCTTCGTATTGACACCGGAGCCCGGAACCAGACGGTCTCTCCCGCTTACCAGTCCTCCTCTTCGGAAAATCTGACGGTTTTCCTCATTCTGGAAGAACACGCAGGAAGCCCTTTTCAGTCCCTCGTAATACATTCTCTCCACAAGGAAAAGAAGCGGCCCGCTCTTCTGGAATGTGCTTCCAAGGCCCGTGATTGTCGGAAGATACGGAATTCCCATCTTTCTGCAGACAAAACCGCCATATACATTCGGCTTGATCGTATAAGTCAGAACCAGATCCGGCCGATACTTCTTCATCAGAAGCTCATAGGCGTGCACCAGAGAAAGATCCTGCGCCGGATTCATCCCGCGCCGGTTAATCGGCGTATGCTCAATGATCACGCCCTCTTCGGCCAGGAGCTCTGTCTTCACCGTATCCGGGAGACTTGCCACCACGCGATATTCCTGCAGGAGCTTCTGCACCAGCTCGTTCCGGAAATCGTAGAGTCCTCCGGAGGAGTTTGCAAGAATCATTACCGTCTTTTTTGCCGGATCACTTCCGCTCATGGTTTTCGCCTTCATTCTGCAAGCTCTCCTTCTTTCCGGATTGCAATTTCGTTGTATTTCATCATAACGACGCCGCTTTCATAGGCGCCGATGGTCACCGGATTTTCCTCTCCCCGAAGATTTGCAAGCATCTGTGACGGGAAGTCCACCCCGCACGCATAGGCATGCGGATAACCGCCCCCGAATCTCGGATTGACCTCGGAAAGATACCATTCCCCCTCCGGAATCCATCCGTTCTCATTCTCATGACCATGCTCATCATGGAATAGATCCATGTCAATCATTCCACGGAAGCCGCATTTTTCCGCAAAGGCCGCAAGCCTTGCAAACAGCTTCTCATCCTTTACCGACACCGATTTATCGGTCTCTCCCGCACGCATGCGGATCTTCTTCTTCAGAAAGAGCGAGGTACATTTCCCGGAAATCAGGTCAATATAGAGATCGCAGCCATACTCCTGCCCGGTCATCAACTCCTGGACCATAAGATCCTTCTCATTGTCAAAGAGCGTCCGGACCGTCTCGTCATTTTCCGCAAGATTGATGTGAAGGCTTGCGCTTCCGCACTGCGGCTTTACGAAAACCGGGTAGGAAACCTCCCCCGCCTGCTTGGCAGCAAAGAAAGCCTCCGCGCTCGTCCAGCACCTTGCCGTCCGGATTCCCTCCTTCTGAAGAAGCTCATACATGCGGTATTTGTCCAGGCAGGTCTCGCACAGCTCAAAGGGGGATACCACCACGGTGACGCCAAGCTCCTCAAATCTTGCACGTTCTTTTGCAATCAGAGAAAGCTCCGGATCGATCAGAGAGAAAACGCCGGAGATTTCTTCCCTTCTGCAGATTTCAAGAATCCGGTCCAGATAATCCGGCGCCGTGATGCGCGGTACAACGTACGCCTTGTCTGCGTCATACAGCGCAGGGGCAAGAGCCGATGCATCGGTTGCGACAACTCTCCCTTTCCCCTCCAGCGTCTTTCGAAAGGCCTGTACCACCTTATTTCGTGTCCCGGCACTCAGAATCAGAATATTCATCACAACCTCCCTGCTGATAACGTCTCTCCTGCAGCCTGCTCACGCCTACAGCCTGTCAAAGAACAGCGGCGTTCCTCCTGTATGCACAAACAGGATCCTCTCTCCGCGAATTTCATGATCTCTCAGATACTGCAGCATGCCGAAAAAGGCCTTGCCCACATACGTGGTGTCCATCGGAATTCCATCCTGCCGCATCACCCTCCGGATGCACGCCTCCTCCTCGGGAGAAGACTTTCCATAACCTCCGAGACGGTACCTGTCCTCAAAAACAAGATCCTCCTCGCAAAACTCCGGGAGCTTTTGTCCGGGATTCTGCTTTTTCCGCATCCGGTAGTAATCCAGAATGCTCTCCTTCACCACATCCCGTCCGCGCGGACATGGCCTTGCGATGCTGATCCCGACAATCCGGTTTCCGCCAAGCTCTCCCTGCTCCTGTCGCTCCAGTTCTCTTCCGCAGACAAGTCCTGCCTGCGTCGAGCCTGTTCCTGTCGCATGAAACACGCGGGAAAATCGCATTCCAAGCGCCTCTTCCTGCGCGGCAATTTCCCGATATGCATCCACATAGCTCTGTGTTCCCGCATTTCCGTGGCCGCCGCCCTGGATAAAATATGGCTTTTTCCCCTGATTCCGGTATTCGGAAATTCTCGTTTCGATGGTGTCATGCACCTCTTCCACAGGAACGGTTTCCACTGAGGCGCCGAAGTCCCGGACCATCACACGGTTGAAGAGCTCTCTTCCGTTTGTTCCATGCTCCTCCTCTCCGGAGGAGATGATATGACACGGAAGCTCCAGCGCCGCCGCAAGATTTGCAATGATGCGGCAGTGATTGGAGGAATTGGAGCCATAGGTCATAACGACATCCGGCCTCTCCTCCATCATTTCCCGGTAGAAGCAGGCCGCCTTTCTCGCCTTATTCCCGCCAAAGGAAAACGGCAGCAGATCCTCCCGCTTGATCCAGATCTCATTGTCCGAATAATCCCCCGAAAGACGGACGATCGGCGTCGGAGCAAACGGATGCTCCAGCACCTCGATTTTCTTAAGCTCCGCCATGATTGTATCCTTTCCGCTCTTTGCTGCTTCCGGCTGATTTCGCAACTTCCTCCGCAGCAGCCTTCCCGGCATTCTTCCGATATGCATCCAGATCCGGAATGGTCTGATCCGCTCCGGACTGTACGCCGGAATGATGCAGCACCTTTCCGATGGTGCCGAATACAATTCTTGCATCCATGGCAAAGGACACATTGTTCACATAAGTGAGATCGTACCGGAACCGGTCCTCCCAGTTCAGAGCATTTCGTCCGTTGATCTGTGCAAGTCCGGTGAGTCCCGGCCGCACGTCATGCCGGTGCATCTCCTCCTCCGTGTAGTACGGAAGATATCGGACAAGGAGGGGGCGCGGACCCACAAAGGACATATCCCCCTTCAGGATATTGATGAATTCCGGAAGCTCATCCAGACTGGTCGCACGAAGAACCTTTCCGAAATGAGGAAGTCGTTCCGCATCCGGAAGGAGATTGCCCTCTTCGTCCCTCGCATCGGTCATGGAACGAAACTTCATAAGTCCGAATATTTTCCCGTCCTTTCCCGGCCTTTCCTGATGGAAAAATACCGGCGAGCCAAGCTTTTTCCGGACCAGCAGCATTAAAATCAGAAAAACCGGGCTCAGCAAAATGAGCCCGATTAATGCCAGTATGATATCCAACAGTCTTTTGATGCATCTGCGGTACATATGGTCCCCTCTTACATTATGAACACTTATGTCATATCTGTGATTTCGGCTGCTATTCGAAGCATGCGCGGATTACCTCAATAATCCGGTCCTGCTCCTCGGCCGTCATCTTGTTATCACTCGGCAGGCACACGCCTCTTCGGAAAATGTCTGCTCCGACATCCTCTACGCCGCCTGCAATATAAGCATTGGTCCTGCACCGGAGCGTTCCTTCCCGGCCGACTGCTTCATGCATCCGGTACATCGGCTGCATGTGCATAGGCTTCCAGATGGGCCGCCCTTCCGCATTGATGGAGGTGATGGCTTCCAGAATTTCCGTCGGACAGCTCCGTCCGGCTTCCGGGATGTAAAGCGCCTGATGGTCATCCCGCACCTGTCTGCACATGGCATCGTCGTCAATAATCAGCGCGGACAGCCAGTAATTCGGAGTAGTCCCTTCCGTAATGGGATTCATCCGGACAGGAAGTCCCTCCAGACCTTTGAGGTACCTCTCATACACGGCCTTCTTCTGTGCGATGTGCTCCTCCAAATGCAAATACTGACCGCGAATTACGCCGGCCACCACATTGCTCATGCGATAATTATAGCCGACCTCCTCGTGCTGATACCATGCCGCATTCTCACGCGCCTGCGTGGCCCATTTGCGGGCACGGTTCGCATCCTCCAGGCTGTTTGTCAGAAGGCAGCCGCCGGCGCTCCCCGTGATAATCTTGTTCCCGTTATAGGAAATTGCCGCATAATCACCGAAGCTCCCGCACTGCCTGCCGTCGATGCACGCGCCCATTGCCTCCGCTGCATCCTCGATCAGAAGTGCACCGTGTCTTTCGCAGATGGCCTTGATCTCGTCCATGCGTCCGGGAAAGCCGTAGAGCTCTGCGGATACGACGAGCCTGACCTCCGGATATAAGTCAAACGCCTTTTCCAGCGCAGCCGGATCCATGTTCCAGGTATCCCGATCCGTATCAATGAAAACAGGAATGCCGCCTTCATACACGACAGGGTTCAGGGTCGCATCGAACGTCATATCCGAGCAGAATACCCTCTTTCCCTCCAGAGCGCCGTGACTGATGGCCGGTTTCCCGTACAATTTCTCTCCTGCAAGCTTACAGCACAGATGAAGCGCGGCGGTGCAGCAGGAAAGTCCGACGGCGTACTGCACGCCTGCCTTTTGGGCCGCGATCTTCTCCACCTGATTGATGTTCTCGCCTACGGTGCTCATCCAGTTGGTTTCATAAGCCTCCGTGACAAACTGAAGCTCTTCCCCATGCATCGTCGGCGATGCAAGCCATACCTTTTTCTCAAAAGGCCTGAAATCACCGCTTCTTGTAAATGCCATTGTCTCTTTTCCTCCCTTTTCCGGCTCATGTGATCGCCGGAGGCGGATTATCCTTCTGCTTCGTCCTGCTCCGGTCTGTGAATCCTCACCTGCTCCCTCTCGTGGAGCCTTGCATCTACGCCAGCCTCATCGGCAAGACGCTTCTGCTGCTTCTCGATTTCCTCGTGAATCCGTTCCCGGTTGACCTCGGTATTCTTGCGGTACGTCGGAACAATCTCCCGCACAAGCTCGCGGATTGCCGGAGATTCCTCCGTGGCGGCATCCTTCAGACGCTTCAGCTGTACGAAGAAGCGGTCCTCATCAATCTCGAGCGGCTTGCCGATGTGGATCTGACGGTTTGCCGTATCCTTCATCCCCTCTTCGTTCATCAGCATTTCTTCATAAAGCTTCTCGCCCGGACGAAGACCGGTAAACACGATCTTGATGTCTTCACCGACCTTGTAACCGGAGAGCTTGATCAGGTTCTCGGCAAGATCCAGAATCTTCACCGGCTCTCCCATATCAAGGATGAAAATCTCACCGCCCTTTGCATAGGCTCCTGCCTGAAGGACCAGAGACACCGCCTCCGGAATCGTCATAAAGTAACGGATGATGTTGGGGTCTGTCACGGTCACAGGACCACCGGCCGCGATCTGCTTCTTGAACAGCGGAATGACGCTTCCGTTGGAGCCAAGAACATTTCCAAAGCGGACCGCAACAAAGTTGCACTGATAATGACGGTTGAATACCTGAATGATCATCTCACAGATACGTTTCGAGGCACCCATGATGTTGGTCGGATTCACCGCCTTGTCGGTCGAGATCATGACGAATCGCTCGGTTCCGTAGTTGGCTGCCGCCATCGCGGTATTGAACGTTCCGCATACATTGTTCTTGATCGCCTCGCAGGGGCTTACCTCCATCAGCGGCACGTGCTTGTGTGCGGCTGCATGGTAGACGATATCCGGCCGGTATTTGCGGAAAATCCAGTTGATCCGCTCCACATTCCGGACAGAAGCAATCAGAACCACAAGATCCAGCTCCGGGTATTTGCGCTTCAGCTCCTGCTGGATGTCATAGGCGCTGTTCTCATAGATATCAATGATGATCAGCTGTCTCGGGCGATGTCCCGCAATCTGACGGCACAGCTCCGATCCGATGGAGCCGCCTCCGCCGGTGACACAGACCACCTTTCCCTGTACATAGCCGATGATCGAATCAATATCGACCTTCACCGGATCTCTTCCGAGAAGATCCTCCACCTCAACATCGTGCAGCTTGGAAACACTGACCTCACCGTTTACCAGCTGGTAAATTCCGGGGAGTGTGCGCATCTTGCACTTCGTCTCCTTGCAGATGTCAAGAATTCCCTTCAGCTGTGCCCTGGAAAGAGACGGGATGGCAATGATGATCTCGTCAATGTCGTATTCCTGCACGGCTGCAGGAATCTCATCTCTTCCGCCGACGACCTTGACGCCCTGAATGAATTTGCCCCACTTGTCCTTGGAATCATCGATCAGGCACTTCAGATTCATCGTGGAGTAATGCGAATTCAGAATTTCGCGGACAATGATGTTCCCCGCTTCCCCTGCTCCGACGATCATGACATTGGTCGCATTGCTCCGGTTCGCATTCTTGTGCTTGATTCCGCGAAGGAATCGATAGGAGAAGCGGCTGATGAACGTCAGTGAGATCATCAGAAACATGTACATGAAATAGTAGCTCTTGGGAACCGCCTGAATTTCGTGCCGGTTCAGATGAAGAATTCCAACGTTCACAAGCGCTGCCGCCGCATTGGCAAGAACCAGATTCTGAAGCTCCGTCTCTCCCGCAAATGCCCACAGCGAATCATAAAGCCGGAACACGTAAAACAGCGCAATGGTCACGCCAACCGTGAACGGAAGTGCCTCCAGAACCGGAAGCGAGAAATAGCTTGGAATCTCCGAAGCCTGGAACTCATAGCGGATGAGAAGCGAGAGATAGCTCGCCAGAATCACGCTTAATATGTCATATACAATCAGGACCGCACGGCGCCAGAATTTCGCATAATTAAAGCGTTGTCCGGGTGCCTGCCCGTTCTTATCCTTCGATCTGGTCATAAAAACCTCAAAGCCGCCGGTGCCGTATCCATCTGCACCTTTGCAGCATCTATTCTGATTCAAATGTTACAAGCTCTGTAAGAAAGCATGGTAATCCAATCCATAAGTATACAACATACCGCGGCAATGTGCACGGACCGAGGAGAACGGTCAGCCACACAAGGAAAACCGGAAGGAGCGAAAGGAGTGCTTTTCCTTCTTTCCTCCTCCAAAGGTCAAAGAGAACCAGGAAAAACAGCCATGCCATCGCACCCGGAGAAAGAAGGACGCCGGGCAGGAGTGACTTCTGCGCCCTCTCATCCAGAGAAAGGAAGCGATACCACGAATCCAGCACAGGAAGCCTGCTCTCCCGGATTCCCGGCTGCTCCGTCTCATAGCCGAAATACGAGCTGTCCCCATAAGTAAAGGTATAAACCGTATTCCCCCGGTAGCAGTCAATGACGGCCCCCGGTGCATAGAAGCCGTAGCTTGTCATCAGCCAGGCATTCAGATATGACGCCGGATGGCGAAGCCCCTTCGAAAGCCAGAGTCTCCAGAAGGCGCTGCGATCCTGCCGGTATGCGGCACTGTCAAAGTGAAGCTTCACCTGATCCGAAAGGACCGGATTGTACAGCTCCCAGGCATCCGGAGAATCCATCAGAAGCTCCATTGACTCCTTCTCTTCCAAAGAGAAGGACTCGGGCTCTGCATTCCACACTCTTGCAAGCTGCATGATCGGCACAGTCAGAATCTCCTGACTCTCCTCCGAGGTTGCATGCACCAAACCTGCAAGCCCTTTGGATCCGCCCGCATACAAAAGGATCGGAAGTACAAAGAGAATCACCCGCTTCCAGAGCTCTCCGTTTCTTCCGCTGTCTCCCGCACTCTGTCCCTGTTTTTTCCTGCCGCGGAATCGGGAAAACAGAACAGCCGGAACCAGCAGCACCAGGAAAACCGCATAGGCATAAACACCGTTGTTGCGAAGAAGCATCATGAACATCGCAGACAGTACAAAGCCCGTCCGGTCTGCCCGTCCGGAGTGCTCCGCTTTTCCGGAATCCCCTCCGCACCCGGAGCTTTCCTCCAGGATTCTGCGGAGAAATACCGTCATGAGAAGAAGCGCTGCGGCAAAGAGTCCGTCCTTGCAGCTGCAGAGAACGAACATCGTGACCACAGGGCAAAGTGCATACCAGAGCAGCCCGAAGATCCGGATTCCGCGCCCGGCATGCCGTCTTTTCATATCCTGCAGAAGGAACACAAACGCCGCATTCATAACCGCCATCTGCAGAAGCAGATAGACAAAGATACCTGTGTTGTAGGATCCGATCACCTTGTGCACGGCCAGAATGACACCGCCGAGAAAAAGAACATGCAGAAGCGGGTGGTGCGTTGTGAAGCACCTTGTCTGCACCATGGCAAGCTCTTCGGAAGCATCGTAGACGAAAAAGCCGGGATATACCGCAAGGAGAGAAATCAGATCCGTCAGCATCAAAAGCACCCAGGAAAGAAAGACAGTCCGCTTTTCCCTCTTCCCGGAAACCGCATCTTCAACCCTGTGATTTCCTCTTTTACGGTCCAGCCATCTCCACAGAAAAAAGGCACCGGACGAAGCAAGAAGCCAGCCGAAGACAAATAATACAAGCTCAGGAAAACGAGGCTTTGCAAGAGCTCCGTTCCTCTCAAGAACACGGCCAAGAAGCCAGGACAGGGACAGTCCGAGTCCGTAAATTCCCGCAATCAGCCTGTCTCGTTTTTTCCCCGGAAGTTTCTGCATCATCTCCCTCTCCGCATCCATTCGTCATAATTCTGTTCGTTCCGCATCCTTTTCGGGGAACAGAAGAGGCGCCATGGCAAACAACATCACAATCGTATATGGATTGCTGAAATGAAAAATCCATTCCACCATTCCGGTCAGTCCAAATCCCGTCACAAGAAGAAAAGGAAGCAGCGCATAGAGATCCACGCCGCCCTTTTTGCGCGCATAGACAAAGGAGGCCGCAAAGACGGACAGCACCGTCAGAAGAAGCAGTGCCCCTGCCGGAATTCCGCAGTCATACGCTGCCTGCAGGAAAATATTGTGCGCATGAACCGCAAGCTCTCCGCTCTTCAGAACAACTCCCATTTCATCATGGCCGGTCCAGTTCAGCTGCTTCAGATATGCCAGATACAGTCCCATCCGTCCATTGGAAAGATCTCCGGTATCAATGGAGCCTGCCTCCAGCTCTGCCTGCGTCGCAAGAAGCATCGGCGCTGCCGGCTGTCCCAGCTTCTTCCCAAGAGCCGCAAGACCGCTCCCGGAGCCGTCCGCCATCACAAGCATTCCGTCCTCCAGAGGCTCTCTGCTCTCCCGGACATCCGCCGTCCGGTAGCCCTGCGGAACATACCACTCGTTTCCGTAATAAATCTTCGATCCGATCTCTCCGCCCAGGATCCGGTCGCCGAAATCGCGGATGAAAATTTCAACATTCATAAATGCCGTGCAGTTCCAGGTTACATTCCGAAGGACCCAGTCGTCATACGGCTCCAGCTCCTCAAACCGGTGCGGGTGCGCATAGACCGTGGAAATTACCCGCTGACCGGTAAACGCAACCGGGAACGTAACCGCCACAATCAGAAGGAAAGCAAGGAGCGTCTGCACACCGGTCTTAAGACGGAAGGCAATCCGCTTTTTCCCCGGCCCGAAATTGCCAAGATAAAACGCCGCAATGAACAGAAGAAGAGCCAGAACGCCGATTCCGGATCTCGTGAGGCTCATCGTCATGTACGAGCAGGAAAGCCCGAGGAAAAAGGCCTCCTTCCAGGTTCCGGCAGCTCTTACACGAAGCTCCTGCCCTGCCGTCACCCGGTATTTTCTGACAAAAAGAGTAATCGCCGCCGCACAGACAATTACGAGATAGTAGGCCGTCACCGTCGGCGTATGGAAATGCATGGAAAAGCGGCTGTACATGTAAGCCAGATAATACCGGTGCAGCATCGTGTAAGCTACCTTGAAGGCGAAATCCAGAAGAATTCCCTCGCACAGATCCTGCAAAAGGCGCTCTCTTCCCGTCCAGTAACGATATCGCACATAGAACAGCAGCCAGATGCCCACAAGGAGAGGAATCCAGAGCCTTGTATTCCGGAAGATCAGAAGCCATACGGCAAAGAGAAGAACCACACCGGTCAGAAATCTCGATACACCAGACAGCGGCTTCTCTTTTCTGCGAATCCTGTCTGCCAGCATGCAGACAAGCGAGGTAACGGCGATTGCTGCCGCTGCACAGGCCGCCGCCTTTGACACCGTCACCGAATTCTTCCACGCAGCCTCCGGATCCGCTGCAGCAGGAATCCGGTTATGAATGCTGTAAACAGCCGCAAGCAGCACCGAAACCGCCGTCACCGCTGCCGTTCCCGCATTGAAGTTCGAAGCAATATCTCCCATAAGGAGCGTAATCAGGCACAGGAGTACAACAATCCGGGACATTGCCGTGTCGTGGATATAGTCATTCGTTGCATTCATGTAATCGGCGCTGTAATTCATGATGAGCGCGATACAGAGAATGATGCCGTAATGCCAGAGATTCTTCCTCCCGAGGTCGCCGCCCACAAGATCCGGAATCCCGTCTCTTTTATGCCAGAGGCCGTACAGGCACCAGCCGGCACCAAAAAGGATGCCTGCTTCATAAATCAGAATGTCCGGCACTCTTCCGTCAAAGAGCTTCAAGGGCCAGACGGCAAGAAAGGCTGCTCCGAACCCAAGGACAACCGCCGGTGTCAGGAAAACCTGCATTGCACGAAGCACGGAGGTCACGGTATTTTTCTCCGGAAATTTCCGAAAGAAGAGATAAACGCACAGAGCAGCAAGCGCTGCCGCCGCAAGGTAGAAAAGAGCCCGGACCGCCGAGGGTCCCTTCGTCTCCGCAATCCGGTAATCCAAAGAGGTCTTCAGTGCCACACCATCAATCCCGCTGTCATGATAGAAGCCGGTCTGGTACAGGGGTGATTTTCCTGTGGAAAGCGCCTCCTCCTGCGATTCAAAGCCAACCGTAAACCGGCTGTTCTCCATTCCGCGAATCGTATATACATAGGTCTCGCCCGGAATCAGGTCTGCATCCACGGAAACAGCGGCATAGGCGGGAACCTCATCCGGAAGCTTCACCTCCTCTTCTGCCGTGAGCTCCATCGCACCATTTTCCAGGACCCGGAAAAGCTGAAACTGTACCTTTCCTCCCTCCTGAACCGAGTGCACATAAAACTTCAGCGTCTGCAGATGGTCATACTGCGCGGTGAAATACTCTCCCGCATCCGTATCCTCTGTCACAGAGTCGCTGATCATCACCGGATCAAGACCGGAAGCAAAGGCATGATTCTCCCGATACAGCCGCATCGGCCAGATGGTTGCAAGCGCAAGGCAAAGGAGAACCAGCAGTACGCAAAGGACTGCATTTCTCTTCTGAATCACCATTCGCAGCATAATTAGTATTCTTCCTTTCCTGTCGTTTCACGAATGACATACTGGGGTGCGCTGTTGACGGAGATATACGTTCTTCCAATATATTCGCCTGCAAGTCCCAGCATCAGCAGGATCATTCCGCCAAAGAATACGATGGCGGTCATCAGCGCGGAGAAGCCGACCGGAACCGCCGGATTCACCATTTTTTTCACAATGGTATAGATGGCATAGACAAAAGCCAGCGCCGAGCAGGCCGCGCCGAGTGCCGTGCCGAGCCGAAGCGGCTTGATGGAAAAGGCTGTGAACCCGTTCATCCAGAGAGCAAGGAGCTTCCCGAAGGTGTAGCCGCTGTTTCCGATCTCACGTCTTCTGTGGTGCACCGGCACATTCACAATGTTCTTTGTCGTGCGGAGCACAAGTCCCAGCAGGTACGGATAGGAATTCTGATACCGCAGAACCTCATCCGCCACAAAGCGCCGCATGGCAAAATAGCTGCTCACATACAGATCATGCGGCTTGTTCAGCATCTTCTCGAGCATTTTCTCGTTGACCCAGCTTCCGAAATTCCGGAACGCCGAGTGCTCCTTGTGTTCGTAGCTTGCATAGGCAACATCAGCTCCGTCCTCGATAGCCGCAAGAAGCTTTCCCACCTCGTCGGCAGGTGTCTGTCCGTCATCATCGAGGCAGACCACAATGTCCCCCTTCGCCGCGCGGATTCCTGCCATCAGTGCCGCGTGCTGGCCGAAATTCCGGGCAAGATCCATCCCGGTCCGACCCTTTCGCCCCTCGCAGAGGGAGCGGATGACGTCCCAGGTTTCCTTTCCTGACCCGTCGTTCACCATGATGATTTCATACGCATAGGCGGGCAGTCCCGTCATGGTCTCCTCAATTTCCTTTACAACCCCCGCAAGGGTCTGTTCCGAGTGATAACACGGAATCACAAAGCTAATCGTCTTATTTTCCTTCATAACCGTAATCTTCTCTCCTAAGCCGCAGGAAATACATGTCCTTTCTGGCTCCATCCGTGCACTCCACCGAAGGAAGCACACCGGCAATCTGAAACCCGGCTCTCTCGTATCCCTTCAGCGATGCCGGATTGTCTTCAAAAATGCGGCACACAATGTCCGAAAGTCCCAGCACCCGGAAGCCATAGTCGCAGGCGAGCCGGATCATTCTTGCGCTGTAGCCCTTTCCAATCGCCGAATCCTCTCCGATCCAGTCGCCGCACTCCGCATACTGCGGATGAATGTCATCCAGCACCGCACAGCCGATCGGAAGGTCGAAGCGCCTTCCATCTTCTCCGCTTCTCTCCTCGCAGAAAATAAACTGCGCCACCTGTCCGCTCTCCACCTTTTCGTGAAAATAGCGTTCCTGTCCTTCCAGCGTGAACGGTTCCCGATAAATATAGCGGCTTCGCACTCTCGGATTGTTCCGCCAGTCCACAATGAGCTGCGAATCCTCAAGTGTAAGCCCCCGCATCTTCAGCTTTCCGTCCGATGCTATGTATTGTCCGTCCATTTTCTTCTCCTGAGCTTCTTCTGAAATTAATGTCTGAATTCCTGTCCATCCTCCGTTTTCGGCTTCACGGAATAGATGATCCAGTCATTCCCGATACGGTCTTCCTCTTTCAGCTCTGCCTGCATGCCTTTTTCGGAATAATAGGCCAAAAGCCAGCCCGGATCCGCGTCAGCCTCTGCCGCCACGAAGACATTGGCATTCCCAAGAAGGATTTCGTCCAGTCCCTGTCCTTCGGAAGAGTCACTCTGTATAAAAAGGCCCAGGTTCCGGAGCTTTTCCGCTTCCAGAGGGCTTCTGGCCGCCCATCCGCCCATCAGAGTGTAGTTGGACGGCTCATCACCGACTTCAAAAAGACGGTCTGAGAAATCCACCGTGGAATAAACATCCGTAAAGTATACATTCTCCGGATGCTCCCTGCAGTAGGAAAGAAATGCCTCATACGGCGCATTTTCCGAAAGACGTGCCTCCTGCTCGCCGGCAACACTGCGAACCTGCAAAGCGGCAGCCGCAAGAAAGAGCAGTGTAAGCATTGCATAAGCTCCTACCGCTTCTTTTCTCCGGTCCCGGACCTCCTCGCCGATGAGCCAGAGAAGGATCACCGCCTCTGCAAGGAAAATGCTGTGCGTCAATCGCACCACCGGCCGATGATGATAATAAAGATATAAAAAAAGAGCGCTTCGGAGCACGTACAGCGCCAGAACTCCGAAAAGTCTGACCGCGCTTTCCCTGCACCTATCCTTCTCTTCCTTTCTCTTTTTCCGGAAGGAACCGCTTCTTCCGCAGAAATACTTCAGGATTTCCGCACCGGAAAGAAGAACCGCCGACGCATACAGCACCAGACTGATCATCCGGTAAGGCTCCTCTGCTCTGGTGGTCTGCGAAGCCCTGTAATCCCAGAGGGCCTCCTTCCATCTTGTCCCGGTGCTCTTTTCACCTGCTGCCTTTTCCTTCGCATAGGCTGCAATTGCTTCAAGCTTCTCTGCGTCAATGTCCGCATCCAGACCGAAATTGTAATTTCGGATCAGCTCTGCCTCAGAAGCGCCAAGGCCGATGCTCTGATAGAATTCCTCGTTTCCTTCATAATCCGGAATTCTCTGAAAATCATAGAGCTGCGTCCTCGCATCGAAGAAACGATAGAACGCCTTCCACTCGTCCGCCCGGTATCCAATCCGGTTTCCGGCTTCGCCTGCAAAAAGAGAAAGAAGAACCACGGCAAGGACCACCGCCATCAGGCGAAGCTTCTTCCCTTTTTCCATCTTCAGCTGCGCCACGCGGATCAGAAAGGCAAGGGCCGCAAACGGTCCCACAAACAGCATCATCTCTGAACGAAGAAGATAACCAAGCGCAATCAGAAGAACCGGCGGCAGGAGCTCCTTCCGCCACGCCCTTCTCGTTTCTCCCGGCTGCAGCGTAAGCAGCCACAAGGAGGCCGCTGCCCCGATCATCCCTACTGTCACGGAATACTGAAGAAATACCATATGATACAAAAGCAGCCCTGCAGCAGCCAGAACGGCAAGTACGGCAGCTCTGACTTCCTTCCGGCAGGCCATAATCCGTCCGAGAACAAGGGCAAGACACCCGAACTGACAGAGCAGAAGGAACAATCCGTACCAGTCCACCGACCTGTTTGCCCGGTAGAGACCGCCCAGAACAGCGGTCAGCGGGAAATAGCTCTGGATGTTCCGAAGCTCCGGCTCTCCGGTATAGCTTCCCGCCAGGATCTGTGCCATCAGCGCATCGTCGTTCAGATCGTAGTAATACGGAAAGATTCTGCCGAGAAGAAGCACCGCTGCCAGAGCAAACACACTGAGAAGCAGCAGCCCTGCCGCCCTGCTTTGCCCGGTGCTCTCTTTATTCCGTTGTCTCTTTTCGTTCCATTGTTCCGTCACAGCTTTTCTTTCGCAGCTCTTCTTTCACAGTTTTTCTTCCACGACTTTTCTTATCAGGTATCTCAATGCGTACGGTAGAATTCCTCAATCACCGAGACCACGTCGTTTACATTTTCTTCTGTCAGGGAATAATACATCGGAAGGCGGAGGAGCCTCTCGCTCTCCCTTGTCGTATAACGATCCTCCCCGTGGAAACGTCCGAATTTCCTGCCCGCGGGGCTCGAATGCAGCGGAATGTAGTGGAATACCGCCAGGATTCCCTGCTCCCTCAGTGCCTGGATCAGAGCCTGTCTTTCCTCCAGATCTCTGGTCTTGATATAGAACATATGCGCATTGTGAACGCAGTCCTTCGGGATCACCGGAAGTTCTATTCTTCCTTCTGCGGCAAGCGGCGAAAGGAGTCGATAATACTGCTCCCATCTTGCAAGCCTTGCGTGATTGATCTCATCCGCCCGGTCCAGCTGTGCCATCAGGTAGGCAGCATTGAGCTCCGAAGGAAGGAAGGAGCTTCCGTAATCCACCCAGGTGTACTTGTCGATTTGTCCGCGGAAGAACTGGCTGCGGTTGGTTCCCTTCTCACGAAGGATCTCGGCCTCACTGATCTTCTCCGGATCACGGATCAGAAGTGCACCGCCCTCTCCCATGGAATAGTTCTTGGTTTCATGAAACGAATAGCAGCCAAAATCGCCGAAGGTTCCAAGCGCCCTTCCCTTGTAGGAGCTCATAACGCCCTGTGCCGCATCCTCCACCACGGTCAGATGATGTCTTCCGGCGATCTCCAGAATCGTGTCCATCTCACAGGAAACTCCCGCATAATGAACCGCAGCAATCGCTCTTGTTTTATCGGTAATGGCATCCTCCAGAAGCGTCTCATCCAGATTCATCGTATCCGGACGGATGTCAACAAAGACCGGTACCGCCCCCTTCAGAACGAATGCATCCGCAGTGGAGCAGAAGGTGTAGCTCGGCATGATGACCTCCTCTCCTGGCTGAATGTGAGAAAGATGCGCCGCCATCTCAAGCGCAGAGGTGCCGCTCGTCGTCATCAGGCATTCGGCGGTTCCGGTTTTTTCTTCCACCCAGGCCTTACACTGCTTCGTAAACGGCCCGTCTCCGCAGATCTTATGATTGACCTCACAGGCCTTTTGCAGATATTCCATCTCGTGTCCGACATACGGCGGAATGTTAAAAGGAATTCGTATTTCCATATTGTCCTTTCCTGTCGCAGCCTATGCTTGCGGCATCTCTTCGATTTTCTGTGCAGACGCAGCAGACATCAGCCCGCTGCCGGTATTCGTTTTACGATGTAATGCTCATTCTGATATCCGGTCTCATAGCCGCATTCCTCCAGATAATTCCGAAGAACCACAGCCTTGCGCTCTTCCTGCCTGCCCCCCTTCAGGGCTGCAAGCTCCTCGTCGCGATAAGCATGATCCTCGTCCGTGTGAAGGATCACCACCGGAAGCCGGTCTCCATGTCCGGCGAGCGCCACGCCGCCAAGCTCCTGCATCTCCCTGCAAAACGCATCCTCCGGAAAGCTTGCAAGATCCGGCCAGGTGGTCGAAAGCCCCGGTTCCATTTCGAACAGATAGGAGAGTCCGGGAGCATCTCCGTATGTTACAAGCGGCAGCCCGGTCAGCCCCTCCTGCACGAGATATGCATAAACGCCGTTCAGATCCTCTGCGTTCTGCGGTGTGGTCGAAACCCCCTGTGTTCTGGGAAGATTTGCCGCAGCGGTTCTTGCCGTTCCGTCCGCCCCATCCCGGAAGGAATAAAACAGATGAAATAACGTTCCCTGTACCAGTACAACTCCAATCAGTGCAACCGCCATGCAGCGCCAGGGAAAATGACGTTCCTTCCTTCGAAACTCCTGCCAGATCCTGCGGAACATCCAGATTGCAAACGGTGCAATCAGGAAAAGATTCAGGAGAATCGGAAACGTGTAGTTGTTGGAGCCAAACGGAAGGATCAGGATCAGAAGCAGCGAAAGTGCGGCAAGAAACCGTTCATCCGTTGTCGCGCGGAACCCGCCGGCAAGTCCGATCAGATCCAGCACCATTGCCAGGATCACAAACATCATGACAAAGGTAAACATACACCAGTAATCCCTGTAATTTGTGGTAAATGCGCCGCGCCCCCAGTAGAAGCGAAGCAGCACCGGAATTCCTGCCATGTAGAGAAGGCGCTTGAGCCACTTCTTCTCCCGCAGAACCGGCATTGCGAAGAAGAACATTCCCGCGATCACGCAGGCCGCCATGATCAGCATCCACATCAGGGCGGACCGGTATGCAGCCAGCGTCGTCAGCAGCATATCGGAAAATGTGTAATCGCCTCCGATTCCGAACAGCTCACCGATCGCTGAAATGTACGTCGAAAAGCCGTATTCCAGCGAGATCCAGGCAAGCATTCCGCCGGCACCCGCCGCGTAGCCAAGGACACAGGCTCCGGTGTCCCGAAGGACATTCCTTCGGCTCCTTGAGGACCACATGCCCTCCAACCAGACAGTGAGAATCAGAACCGCCTGCAGCGCATTGGAAAATCGGACGAACACGTTAATTCCAAGAAACACGCCGGCAGCCACATACCAGATACGCTTTCTCGGAACTCCATTGACCGCCCGGAACAGACAAAGGCAGGCAAACGTCAGAAACACATAGGAAAGTACGTTGTAGAGAATCACGGTCGGGCACCAGAAGACCGACTCTGCCAAAAGCTCTCCCAGAAAGACCATCCAGCCGGGGATCATTCTCTGGAGCGCATAGTAGGAGGCAAGTGCCGCAGCAGAGACAAAAAGCGCCGTCTTGATGTTCATCGCAAGAAGATCCGCACCTCCCGGAAGCAGGGTCAGAAAAGCACCCGCTTTGTTGGCAAGGAAGGTAGCGAAGAACCACATGCCTTCCTTCAGCGTCAGGTAGTTCCCGAGGCTGTACCCCGCATCCGTCACGTCAATTCCGCTGAAGGTTCCCCACAGTGGCCACAGGACAAGAAGCACCGGAAACAGGTATCGCTCCATAGGAGCCTGGTACCGCCCTGCCTTTTTCAGAAAAGTCCGGATGAAGGTATCTTTTTTCATCTCCTGCATAGCTTCTCCACTCCATCAAACATGATCCGCCGCAGTGCATCCACCACACTGCAGACTGCAAATACAAAAGCCGCACATCCGATCACCCACAGGAAAAAGACCGGTGCCGGTGTGGTCTTGACCGACACTCCTGTCAGTTTCGCAAGAAGCTGCGGCCAGCCGGGAAGAAGATCGGCGTGGCACTGAATCAGATACACGCCAAAGGTAAGCGGCGAAAGACTGCGGATGAAGGCTGCTGCCCTTCCCTCCGGAACGCGAAGCTCCCGAAACCCAAGGAACAGGCCGATGGATGCCGTCACCGCAAACAGATAATTGTAATGGAAGGGGGAATCGACCAGATAAGAGAAGCTTCCGGTTCGCGCATGCAGAAAGGCGGCGCCGATCTGAACCGCAGCGATCACACCGCAGCTTGCTCCGTACAGAAGAAAGGCTCTTCGTTTGCCGGAAAGCGCCTTCGGCGCACCGTATTTGCGAAGATAGGATGCAATCAGAAACAGAAGCAGGAAAAAGCAAAGATCATACCCCTGATGATCCTGCGTCAGCTGAAACGGCAGCACGGTTTTCAGAATACTTTCATAAATCAGAAGGCCGGCAATAATATTGCGAAGTGTCTTCTTCGAAACCTGATCGACTGCAGCCGAAAGAAGCGGGGCAAACAGCTCCATCACAACAAACGCCGTGACAAACCAGTAATGTCCCATCATGACAGGGAGTACATAGCGGGCAAGCTCCCAGATGCTCTCTCCGGATGAAATCTGCCCCGTCGACCGCAGCAGCAGATGAATTCCAAGCGAATAAAACCAGACCTCCGCAAGAAGACGCAGAAGTCTCGCAGGGCGCAGCTCAATGCCGGTATCGTAATACCCGCTGATCATCACATAGGTTGCAACAACAGGCACGCAAAGGCTCTCCAGAACGGAGCCTGCAATGCGGAGCCCTGTGATCTCATTGGTACCCAGCAAAAAGGCATCGTTCCAGTACAGGATGTGCAGGATGGTAATGCCCATCATAGCAATGATCCGGAGCAGCTCCATATTCGCCTGTCTGACTGTTTTCTTCCTCATAGTTTCTGTTCCCGGCAGAAAAGTTTTATCTTTCCCGGACCACGCCCTTTCCCTCTACGCGGTAAACCATATCGCACTTCTCAATGGTTTCGAGACGGTGGGCAATGATAATCAGTGTCTTCCGGCCGTGAAGCCGGTTGACGCTCTCCATAATGGCGGCCTCGGTCTCATTGTCAAGTGCAGAGGTTGCTTCGTCCAGAACCAGCACCTCCGGATCCTCGAAAAGCGCGCGGGCGATGCCGATTCTCTGCTTCTGTCCGCCGGAAAAGCGGATGCCGTTCTGTCCGATTCTGGTATCCAGCCCTTCCGGAAGAGAGCGCACATGCTCGTCCAGCTGCGCCTCCTTCAGTGCTCTCCAGACCTTCTCATCATCAATATCCTTATCCGGGACACCGAAGGCCACATTCTTCCGGATGGTTGTATCCAGCATATAAATTGACTGCGGAATGTATCCGATGTTGCGAAGCCAGCCCCGGTAATTCGTCTGAACATCCACACCGTCCGCAAGGATCTGTCCTGACTCCGGCCGGAGAAGTCCCAGCATGATGTTGATCAGAGTTGTTTTGCCGCCTCCGGAGGAGCCGACAATCCCGACCGACTTGCCGACCGGGAAGGTGACACTGGCGTGATCGAAGATTTTCACGTCAGAATCCGGGTAATGGTACACGATATCCTTCAGCTGAATTTCCGAAAGAACCGGCAGCTTTTCTGCCGAATCCCCCGGATCATAGTCCTCCACCCGATAGGAAATGTTCTTGTCGTGGATTTCCTCCTGCAGATTCTCACTCACATTGTCGAGGAAGGGCTGGAAGTAGGAAATGTTCGTCATGTACGTATTCATGCGGTTTGCGGAAGGAAGGAGCCTTGCCGCTGCAACCGCAAATGCGCCCAGCTGCGGAACCAGTGCCGTCAGATCTCCCGAGCCTCCCATCACCTGAATCAGCAGATACAGGACAATGCCCGTCATAAAGATCCACTCAATCAGAAGTCTTGGTGTGGAACTGTACAGGCTGTACTTCTGCACAGCATTGACGTAGCCGTTTCCGCATTTGGAGTATTCCGTGATGAAATAATTCTCGCGGTTCGCAATCTTGATTTCCTTCACCGCATCCACGGACTCTGCAATCCACTGATACAGCCCGGAATAATAATCCTGATTCTCCTTGCCGGCCTTGATCATCACCGGCTTTAAGAACTTCTTGATGACCAGGAGAACCACAACCAGGAGCGCTGCAATCGCAAGCGTCATCCAGGGATCCATCACAACCAGTACCCCGATCAGAATGACAAAGACAATCACCTCGGACGTCATCTGCAGAATGTTGAGAATCAGTGCATACACATTGTTGATGTCGGACGTGATGTTGCGCTGAATGATGGCGGTATTGGCATTCAGATAATATTCATACGGCCGCTTCATGAAATTGATCATCATGCGGTTGCTCGTCTCAAACTGATTCCGGTAAATAAACCGGAGCAATATCTTCTGCTCCAGAAACAGGTAAATATTCTTCAGAGCGAAAACAACCACGATGGCAATCATCATCATTACGGCAAACTGCTTCATGCTCTCCGCGCCGCAGAGCCGGTACAGATCTCCCATGTGGTACTGATTTTCCAGAATTGACTCCGGATCGATGATCGCCTGCATGATCGGAAGGACAAGCGTAATGCCGAGAGCCTCCAGAACTGCGCCGATCAGCATGACAAAGACCAGAAAGACCATGGTTGCCTTCTGCTTATGGTCCAGCAGCTGATTGATTTTTTTGAATGATTTCAGCATATTGCTCCTTCACTTAAGCTTCTGTTCACTGTGACTTCCTGCATCGCGGTGGAGCGAGGGTTCCTCATAGCGGTCCATAAACTCATCGCCCAGATAGAGCTTTTTCCCGGCACAATGAATGGAGGACGGAACGGTATAGACCGTCACCACTCTCTCAAACTCCATCTCCATCTGCGCGCAGACAAAATTCAGAATTTCCATGGGAAATGCTCCGTCAAGCACAATATGCTCCGGGAAAATTTCCCGGTAATTCAGAACATCCCTCGGATGAGGCTTGATGACCACCACGCCGTCTCCCGCATATTCCCGGATCATATCGGAAAACAGCTTTCTCCTCATCTGCAGGTCCCTGCACAGGGGCTCTGTAAGAATCAGCGACACAGGTCTGTGATCCTCGCCTGCCTTTCTTAAGGCATTCTCCAGCTCCTGCCGGTTCTCGATAAAAAGGCGGATCAGGATGTCTCTGCCTTCCCCGTCCAGACCTTCTACAAGCTTCTCACGAGGAACCTCAATCATCTTGGAAATGGGATGATCCAACGCTTCAATGCTGTTGACCTCCATATCCATGCAGTATTTTCCATAGCCGTTCTGGATAAAAATAAAGCCAAGCGCCGCCATCGCCGCCTTCAGGCGGAAGTGTCCGCGGTTGTCATAACGCGCCGTGTCATAATACCGGATGCAGTCCAGTCCGTCCTCCACCGCATGGTAGTAGATCTTCTTCCAGCTCAGATAATAACCGATGGGATCCGAGTCGCAGAACACATAAATATCGCCGTATTCCCGGAAATTCACCGGAACATAGGGCTCCTCCAGCTCTCCCAGACGTTTGCAGAAGCGCATGCGGTTGCAGAGATTTCCAGAAAGAGATCCGGTATCCTTCTTCAGTTCCGTCAGCTCTTCAAAAAAGGTAAACGGCTTCTCATCAAACCAGTACACCGCTTCAAACAAGCCGCTCTTCTCTGCCCGCGCCTTCAGATTTCCGAAATCATTGGACATCCGGGAGAGAACCAGCGAAGCCTTTCCGCGCCTCTCCTTTTCCAGATTCAGCTCCTTCAGGCAGGCCACGTATACATGATAGAAGGTATGACAGACGTAAATTCGTTCCTTCTGCATTTCGCCGGTTTCCTTTCCCCTTCCTTCGGCAGGAAGATGCTAAACAGATATATTTTACCACACCAGACTGCTCCCCGCTTATATAAGGTCCTCCGGACCAAAGCTCTCCGGCAGGAGCTCCTCGAGGGTACGGATCCGGTAGTCCGTCTCTGTTCTTGCCATAATCACCGGAAACGCCGAGGGTCTTACAAATTCGCGAAGTGCCTGCCGGCAGATCCCGCAGGGACTCGGATACTGCGCAGCTTCATCCGCTTCCCTTTTCTCCGGTCCTGCCACCAGTACAAGGCACCGGAAATCTCTCTTTCCCTGTGCTACGGCAGCAAACAGCGCCGTTCGCTCCGCGCAGATGGTTGCACCATAGCTTGCATTCTCGATGTTGCAGCCCTTCACCGCCGTGCCGTCTCCGCACAGAAGAACCGCTCCCACAAGATAATGCGAGTACGGCGCATACGCATTTGCCTGCGCTTCCTTTGCCAGACGGATCAGCTCCGGAACCCGTTCTCTCCACGCTTCGTTTCTGTTTTCCTTTTCTTCTCCAAGATGACTCATCGATCTCTCCTGCCGCAGTCTGCCTGCAAAGCTCTGCAGATAATACGGATGGGGGACGCAAGGCAAACCGCTTTTTCTGTCCGCCTCACATCCCCCACTTCCTGTTCTTATCGTTCTGAAACAATTAAATTCGAAGTTCTCCGGATCACTGTTCCTTTTCGGAAGCTTCGCTCTCCGAATTCTCCTGTCCGGCACGCATGGCCGCTTCCGCCACCTTGATCATAATGGCGCATTCAATTCTCTTCCGGAAAATCTTACATCCGTACTCATAGGTTCCGTGGATGTCGCCGGTCGCATGAAGAGCATTCGCCGCACAGCCGCCGGAGCAGTACAGTCTTGCCCAGCAGTTGTCGCAGTCATGTCTTGCATAGACATTGCACAGCTTGAACTCATCGCGAAGCTCTGTGTTCGTCACGCCATCCCAGATGTTGCCGAGCTTGAAGGCGGGATCACTGACAAACTGATGACAGGGGTAAAGATCTCCCCATGCCGTCACCGCCATGTATTCCGTTCCGGAGCCGCAGCCCGAAATTCTCTTGTAGATGCAGGGGCCGTGCTCCAGATTGATCATGTAATGATAGAAGGTGATCGGCTTCCCTTCCTTTTCTCTGCGGATCATATCCTTCGCCAGGAGCTCGTACTGCTCGTACAGGATCGGCAGATCCTCTTCGGTCAGCGCGCTCGGGCTCGTCGGCTCACAGACCACCGGCTCCATGGAAAGCTCCGTAAAGCCAAGATCGTCCGCCATATGGAAGAGATCCTTCGTAAAGTCCGGATTAAAATGCGTGAAGGTCCCGCGCATGTAATAATTGCGGTCGCCTCTCTTCTTTACGAATTCCTGAAACTTCGGCACGATGGTGTCATAGCTGCCCCTTCCGAGCTTGTCCACACGGAAGCGGTCATTGACTTCCTTGCGTCCATCCAGAGACAGGACGACATTGTAGCATTCCTTATTCGCCCACTCGATGACCTCATCGTCCACATCCACGCCGTTTGTGGTCAGCGTAAAGCGGAAGTTCTTGTTCTTCTCCTTCTCGATGCTGCGGGCATAGGCAACCAGCTGCTTACAGACCTCAAAGTTCATAAGCGGCTCACCGCCGAAGAAATCCACCTCAAGATTCCGGCGGAATCCGGAATTCTCGACAAGGAAATCCAGTGCACGCTTTCCCGTCTCAAAGCTCATCAGCCCCTGCTGCCCCTGGAAGGTTCCCTGGGAAGCAAAGCAGTACGAGCAGTTCAGATTGCAGGTGTGCGTCACCAGAAGACACAGCGCCTTGATTACATTCGAACGGTTTTTCAGATCAAAGGCCTTGTCCTCAAAGACATCCTTTGTGAAAAGCTTCCCGTCCTGAATCAGCTCATCGATATCCGAAAAGGTATCTGCCACGTCCTCCATTGTAAGGCCGCAGTCCCTGTAGGTCTCCATCAGCTCTCTGCCGATGGTCTCCCGGTCCTTTCCTGCATCAAGGCCTGCAATCGCATCATAGGCCACCTCATCCGTCACATGAACCGCACCGGAATAGGTATCCAGAATAATGTTGTATCCGTTCAGTTTATACTGATGAATCATTTCGTTCCTCTTACGTCAACAAAGGGCCGGAACATCCGAAGATGCTCCGGCCCTATCACTGCTTTCTTTATCGGATCAGTTGTTCTTGTTCTCGCAGTCCTGATTTGCGATGCCGCAGCTGGTCTTGCATGCGCTCTGGCAGGAAGTCTGGCACTCGCCGCAGCCGCCGTTCTCAGCGCTCTTAACCATATCACGTGTATTCAGAGTCATAATGTGCTTCATTGTAATATCCTCCATGTTGTATGAATGTTCCCGCCCCGAACATCTGACGCGCAGATCTTACGGATGACCGGAACCGGCTTCTCTTTGATATGCAGTCTGTTCGCTGCACAGTTAAGCACTATAATACATAGACTTCTCCGGTATTGTCAAGAATCTGTCCCGGTGCAGAGCGCCGGATATGCCCCTCTTCCCTCTGCAGATTCCGGATTGTCCGGATGTCTTCGGCCGAAATGCGCTCGCCCGGAATCAGAAGCGGAATTCCCGGCGGATATGCCATCACATATTCCGCAGAGATCTCTCCCTCTGCCTGCTCCAGTGAAATCTTTCTGGCTTTTCCGTGCAGAGCCCTCTGCGCTGCCTCCTCAAGAGGAACCGCCTGCCGCTCCTCCGACAAAACAGGCATTCCTTCCTCTCTGCATTTCTCAGTTTCCGCAGCCTGGGATTTCTGCTTTCCCAGCCAGACATTCAGATGCTCCAGTGCATGAGAAAGACGTTCGAACCCTTCTTCGGAATCCCCGCAGCTTGTCATTAAAAGGACATTCCTTCCGCAGCTCATCTCCGGCTCCAGCCGCTCTTCCCTTCGAAGAAACTCCTCCAGCTCTCTCCCGCTTCTCCGGCAGGAGGCATCCCGAATCAGAAGCTTCCCGAGATCCAGGGAAAAAAGCGCTTGCCTGTCAGCCTCTGCATCCTCCGGTCCAAGGATGCGCAGATTCTTCCACTCTCCAGCCTTCGCCCGGATTCCGTCAATTCTCTTCTCCCATTTGCCAAACAGCTCCGGCCCTTCCTTTGCAAGAAGTCCCGTACAGCCATCGAGCGATGCCAGAAGCGGATAGGACGGCGAGCTGGTCTCAAAAACGGACAGTCCCTGCTCCACCGCCTCCTCCGAAATCCGGTCCGAGCCAAGGTGCAGCCAGGCAGTCTGCGTAAGGGAGGGAAGTGTTTTGTGTGCGCTCTGTACGGCAAGGTCTGCGCCGAGCTGTACGGCGCTGTCCGGAAAATATCCTCCGGCCGCGCTTCCGTGAAACAATCCAAAGTGCGCTCCATGCGCCTCATCGACAAGAAGGAGTTTCCCCTCTCTGTGAACAAGCTCCGCAATGCTCTCAATGTCGGAGCCGATCCCCTCATAGGTGGGACTTGTCAGGAAAACCGCCCTTGACTGCGGATACTGCCGGAGCATGTTCTCCACGGACTCCGGCCGAATGCTTCCCATAATTCCAAAACCGGGAACCGTCTCCGGCATCAGCCAGTGTACGGTAAGTCCCAGGAGCTCTGCCCCGTGGAAAACAGACTTATGGCAGTTCCTTGCAAGAATGACTTCACTCCCCCGCGGAATTGCCGCATACATCATGGCCAGATTTCCACAGGTGCTTCCGCAGGTCAGGTACCACGTTCTCCTGCTTCCATAAAGCTTTCCCGTGCGCTCCATAGCCTCCTTCAGGATCCCGTCCGCATGGTGAAGATCATCCGTCCCTTCCACCTCCGTGACATCGAAGTCATACGGAAGTCCGGGCCCCGGAGAAAGGTTCCGCTTGTGCCCCGGCATGTGCATCGGATAAGGTCCATCCGCACAGTAGCTCTTCAGCTGATCCTGAAGAATATGATATGACTGCTCCATTTGCTTCCTTTCAGAAAATTCCTGTCAGACCGCTCACGGAAGGATTACTTCGCAAGCTCCGACGTGCAGTGCGGGCATCTGGTCGCTTCTGCCGCGATCTCGCTCCTGCAGTACGGGCAGATTTTTGTTGCCGGCTTTGCGGGCTCTTCCTTTTTCTTTCCGCTCAGATTGTCCATCTTCATCTGGAAATTGTTGAACGCCTTCACGATGCAGAACAGGATCAGCGCCATAATCAGGAAATTGATGACGGACGACAGGAAATTGCCATAATTCAGTGCGACCGTGGCATCCTCCGTTGCTCCCTGCTTCAGAACCACCTTCATCGCATCCAGATTGTGCGAGCCGAACAGGCCGAGCAGCGGGCTGATGATATCCGCAACCAGGGAGTCTACGATCGACTTGAAGGCTGCACCGATGATGACACCGACTGCCATATCCAGTACATTTCCCTTGCTGATGAACGCCTTGAACTCTTCAAAAAACTTCTTCATACGGTTCCTTTCCTGCCTTCCCTTCATGCCGGCAATATCAATTGTTTAAACACGTCCCCGCGCTCCTCAAAATTTTTAAAATACCCATAAGAGGCTGCCGCGTTGGACATAATAACTGCTTTTCCCTTCGGCGTGATCCTTCTTGCAAGCGCAACCTGTCCGGCAAGATCCTCCGCCTCATGCACATTGGCACAGTCCTTTACGGATTCCAGAATCCGCTTTCCGGACGCATAGGCCAGAACAAACTGGATATCCGGGCGTTTCCGGATAAAATCAATCAGAATGTCGTAATCGATGCCGCGGTCCATGCCTCCCGCAAGAAGCGTCCCGGCGTTCGACACGCTGTTCACCGCGCGGATCGCCGCCTCCGGAATGGTGGAAATGGAGTCATCGTAATAATCCACCCCGTCCACACAGCCGCAGTATTCCAGCCGGTGCGGAAGACCTCCGAACTCCGACAGTGCCTTGCGCACCTCCTGCTCCCCGCAGCCGAAAACGCTCCGTGCAATTTCCATCACAAACTGTGCATTCAGCTGGTTGTGTGCACCCGGAATCCGAAGCTCATAATGCACATTCTCCGGAAGTGAAACGGTCCTCACTCCGGCCTTTGTATGCAGCTTCGGAACCTGCGTCCCGACAAAAAGGAGATCCTCCTTTGTCTGATGCTTCGTGATGCCGCTTTTTGCATCAAAGTAATGCTCCATCGTATGATACCGGTCCAGATGATCCTCAAACAGATCCAGGAAAACCGCCACATGCGGATCCGTGCGAAGCCGCTGGCATTGATGGCAGGACAGCTCAAAAACCGCGATGGACTCTTCGTCCATCTCCGGCATATAGTCCAGACACGGCTTCCCGATGTTGCCCATCAGAAAGGTTCTTCGCCCGCTGCAGGCATCCAGAACCTTATACAGCATGGAGCTCGTCGTGGATTTTCCCTTGGTTCCTGTAATGCCCACAGTCTGCTGCCCGTATTCCTCCAGGAACAGTTCCGTCTGCGACGTAAACTTCGGATTGTCAAAGGCCGGCGCATCCTCCTCGAAGCAGATTCCGGGACTTACGAAAATAACATCGTAATTCTCATCCTTCACGCCTTCTCTCGGTCCTTCAAACACATCCACAAGCGCCGGCTGACAGTACTGCTTCAGAAAGCTCTCTGTGGACTTTCCCTCTCTGCCGTGTCCCCAGATCAGGATCCGTTTATCCTTCATTTTGGCAATGGTCTTATCCAAGAGCAGCCTCCCTTGCTTCCACCAGCTTCTCCTTCAGAATCTGCTGATATTCCGAAGGGACATGATTGCGGTCCTCCCAGCAGTTTAAGTATTCCGCAAGCGACTCCCGCTCCCCGAGAATTTCCTCCCGGTAACGATCCGTCAGAAGACTGCGGCCGCCCTTTTCCACAAATGCCTTCAGCGCACAGCCGACCTCGCTTCTTGTTCCCACGCACTCAAACGGCTTATTCTCATCGATTCCGACAAGCTCCCGGAAATCCTTCTCCAGTGACGGCTTGTCAAGGAGCTTCTCTCCGAAAATTCCGACCAGCTCCTCTTCCGGCAGGAACGGGGACAGGATGATATAGACAAACAGGCACTTCGGACAATCGCAGCACCAGATTCCCTTCTTGCTTCCCCGGTTGCAGGAAAGAAAGATCCTGTGGTAGTCCCTGCACTGTGCAAACAGGGCAGCAATTTCAATCTCCGCAAGAGGTCTCAGGAAGCTGAAATAATGAATGTCGCTTGTCGTAATCTGTCCGATATAATTCTGGAAATCCTGTTCGAATTCATAGCTCTTCGAATACTGATGATTGACAAAGGAGCCCCGCACCGTTGTCTCATTGGCACTGGTCTCATTGGAAAGCGCAATCATTCTCCGTCCGCTTAAAAACGCCGCAGCCGTCGAGGAAAATGCCACAATCGCAGAAAACGGGGTATGTCCGTTCAGATACCCCTTCCGGTTCAGCTCCAGCATATTGGGATCCAGTGTCCTCTTTGCCCTGCAGTCATTCTCCGTGTGGTTGAAAACCCCGATCACTTCATCAATGGCGCTGTCATCATTGATGTGATAGGTCATGATGTCCTGACCGCGCAGCGTCTCCAGCGTCACAACGGAATCCTTGCCGCCTCCTACCGGAACCAGAAAGCCCTTGTACTCCGTCGGATCCTGAAAGGGCTTTCTCACGCCCTGCTCCTCCGGAGAAGGACACTCGATCGTAAGAAGCTCTTCCTCGGAAACCTCAATTCCGTTGCGGTACATGAACTCTCCGAGTCCGTTGTAGTAGAGCTTCCTCCACCACGCTCTCTGCTCCCCTGTAAGCGTTCCGCACTCGATGCGGACCTTCTTCGGGCAGGTGATCTTGTAATAGCTGATCGTCTCGGCAAGTCCCAGCTGGAAGATCAGCTCCTCCAGAATCTTCTTCGCCTCCGTATCAAGCTCCCGGCGCACCGGAAAGGTCCAGGTCGGATGGAACTCCGAAAGACCCGGCGTTTCAAAATCATAAACTATCCGGCACAGCTTCTCCTCCGGATGCTCCCCGCAAAGGTCCGCTCCGATGGTGTAATGGTAACCGCGATAGACAAACTCGGAATATTGCTCCCGGTATTCTTCAAATTTTGTCACTGTACATCTCCCGTCGTATGAAAACAGTCCTGATTAAATGAATCAAACAAAATAAAACTCATACAAAAATAAGCTGCCTCTTTTCATAAAGAGACAACTTATTCTATCGAGTCTGTCCGAAAAATACAAACACCGGCCTGCGGATTCTTCGCCTTCGCCATCCGGCACTTTTGCTATTCCTCTTCCTTACTGGAAATTGCCCGAAGAAAGGCCTTTGTTCTCTCCTGTCTCGGATTGGCAAAAAACTCGCGGGAAGGCGCTTCCTCCACGACAACACCGCCTTCAATAAACATGGTTCTCGTGGAAATGTTCTTCGCAAAACCAAGCTCATGGGTAACAACGAGCATGGTCATGCCTTCGTCGGCCAGCCTTCTCATGACACCGAGCACTTCTCCCGTAAGCTCCGGATCCAGAGCGGAGGTCGGTTCATCGAAATAAATGATCTCCGGATCGGTTGCCAGAGCTCTTGCAATCGCCACACGCTGCTGCTGTCCGCCGGAGAGCTGATTCGGATAGTAATCCACCCGCTCCAGCATACCGACCTTCTCGAGCGCCGCACGTCCGATTTCCTCTGCCTTTGCCTTTTCCATTTTCCTTGCGACAATCAGACCCTCCGTCACATTCTGAAGGGCGGTCTTGTTCAGAAACAGGTTGTAATTCTGGAACACAAAGGCAGTTTTACGCCGGATTTCCGCGATTTCCTTTTTGGTAATCTTCGCAAGGTCATAGGTCTTTCCATCCAGAGAAAGGCTTCCGCTGTCTGCCTTTTCCAGGAAGTTGATGCAGCGAAGAAGCGTTGTTTTCCCGCCGCCCGAGGGGCCAAGGATTGCGATGACCTCTCCTTTGCTGACAGACACATCGATTCCGTTCAGAACCTGAGTCTTCCCGTCAAATGATTTTTGAATTCCCTTTACTTCCAGCATCGACATAACCGCATATCCTCTTCCTTCTCTGTCTTATCTTCTGTTCTGCCGTTCCTGCCATCCGCGCAAAGCCTCACAAAGCCCGCAGCTCAGCGCCTTCCGTAGGAGCCGAGCTTCTTCTCGCCGATACTCTGAAGCTTCGTCAGCACCGTTGAGAACAGAAGATAAATTGCCGCGACCTCCAGATACAGTGCGAGCGGTTCATAGTAAACCGCGTTGATGCGCTGCGTGGTCATGAACATTTCCGTCACCGTAATGTTCGCGGCAAGCGACGTATCCTTGACCATCGAAATCAGCTCGTTGAACAGGGTCGGAAATGCCGTGCGCAGAGCCTGCGGCAGCTCAATTCTGCGGACAATCTGCCACCAGCTCATGCCGACACAGTACCCGGCTTCCATCTGGCCCGCAGGGACAGCCTCCAGAGCGGCGCGCATGGTCTCCGCTGCATAGGCTCCCTCATTGATGGCAAACACCATCACCGCCGCAGGGAAGGCATCGATCAGGATTCCTACCTTCGGCAGTCCGTAGAATACAACAAACAGCTGCACCAGAAGCGGCGTTCCGCGAATAATCCAGATATAAATCCGCGCAATCTGCTTCAGAACCCGGATGTTTGCAAACTGCACCAGTGCGGTCAGGATGGCAATTACCAGCCCGATTGCAAACGCCAGAACCGTCAGCGGAATCGTGTACATCAGTCCCGGAAGGAGAATCTTCGGAAAGGACTGGATCAGAATATTCAAAAGTCGTTCATTCATCGTTTTTCACAACTCCTATTGTTTTTATAGGATTACAGCATTTAGGTGGGATTATAGCATCATCGCTTACAGAATGCATCATAAATCTGCATCTTCTTCAAACACGAAAATATCCTCCACCATCCCGCAAAAATATACGTTTGATTTTCCCTTTACTCCGCTTAGAATGATGATAACAATACGGGATGGATCCCGGATCATTTCATAAAAAACACACAGAAAACGGGAGGGATACAAACATTATGAGCAAATGGACCAGAGCAAATTACCAGCCTAATCTGCCCCTGTATGGCGATCGGCGCGTCACGGCGTCCAGAGAGCACATCGCGCTTTCCAGAAATGCCGCCAGAGAAGGCATGGTTTTACTGAAAAATGACCCTGCTGTTCTTCCGCTTGTCAAAGGAAGCAGCCTTGCACTTTTCGGCAAGGGAACCTTTGACTATGTAAAGGGCGGCGGCGGATCCGGCGATGTCACGGTTCCGTATATGAAGAATCTGTATGACGGCTTCCATGAATATGAAGACCTTGTTTCTGTCTGGGAAAAGGGAGCCTCCTTCTACCGCGACTATGTATCCGCCCAGTATGAGGCGGGCGGAATTCCGGGCATGATTGAGGAGCCGGAGCTTCCGGATGCGCTCGCCGATGAGGCAGCTGCCGTCTGCGATACCGCAGTCATCTCCATCAGCCGTTTCTCCGGCGAGGGCTGGGACCGCAAATCCGAGCTCGGCGCTCCGGGCGAGAATGTCTGCGATGACAAAACTCTGATGAATCTGCAGAATCGCCTTTTTGCCCGCAGCGATTTCTATCTGACGCCCCGCGAAGAGGAGCTGATCCGCAAGGTCACCGACCGCTTCCAGCGCGTGGTTGTTGTCATGAATGTCGGCGGCATGGTTGCCACCGACTGGTTTGCAGAGAATGAGAAAATCCGCAGCGTCCTCATGGCATGGCAGGGCGGCATGGAGGGCGGCGTTGCAGCAGCAGAGCTCCTTCTCGGCCTTGACAATCCTTCCGGAAAACTCTCCGACACCTTTGCCCGGAGGCTGGAGGATTATCCTTCCACGGCAGGCTTCCATGAATCCGGCAATTATGTAGACTATACCGAGGATATCTACGTCGGCTACCGCTATTTTGAAACGCTTCCCGGAGCTGCCGAAAAGGTGATTTATCCGTTTGGCTTCGGCCTCTCCTATACGTCATTCTCACTGACGAACAAGACGGCTTACGTAATAAAGGGAGCACCCGATCCGGATGCAGAGACGGCAGAGGGTCCGAATCCGGACAGCGGAGATGTGATTCACGCTGAGGTTCTCGTCACGAACACCGGGCGCTATGCCGGCCGCGAGGTTGTTCAGCTCTATTTCGGAGCACCGCAGGGACTTCTTGGAAAACCCGCAAAGGCACTGTGCGGATATCAGAAGACCCGTCTTCTTCAGCCGGGCGAGAGCCAGCTCGTCTCCATTAAGGCGGCTGCAAAGGAGCTTGCAAGCTATGATGACCTCGGACGCGTCTGCAAATCCGCCTGGATTCTGGAAAAGGGAAGCTATGCATTCTTCCTCGGAACCGATGTCCGCTCGGCATCGGAGCTGGAATTCCATTACGTCCTCGAAGCAGACCGCATTGTGCGCCGTGTTGTAAGCCGCATGGCTCCCACGCAGCTTTCCATGCGTCTTCGCGCTGACGGAAGCTATGAGAACCTGCCGCTCGGAGAGCCAAACGATCCCCGCGACAGTGTACTGGAGTGGCTTCCCTATGAGCAGATGGACGGCTGCATGCCCGAGGTGCGTTATCAGCCGCACACCTATACCTCCTGGACCGGAAAGACCAATGGTCTTCCGAAGCTGATCGATGTGGCAGAAGGCCGCATGTCTCTGGATGATTTCATCCAGGCGCTGCCCGATGAGTATCTGGCACAGCTGATCGGCGGACAGCCGAACACCGGCGTTGCCAACACCTTCGGCTACGGCAACCTTCCGGAGTACGGAATTCCGAACATCATGACCGCGGACGGCCCTGCCGGACTTCGTATTCTCCCGGAGGTCGGCGTCAAGACAACTGCTTTCCCGTGCTCTACGCTTCTTGCCTGCACCTGGGATCCGGAAATCACCTACGCCGTCGGCCGCGCAGGCGGTGAAGAGGTCATGGAGAACAACATCGGCGTATGGCTGACTCCTGCCGTGAACATTCATCGCAGTCCTTTGTGCGGGCGCAACTTCGAGTACTATTCCGAGGATCCGTTCCTTGCCGGAAAACAGGCTTCCGGAATGGTAGAAGGCATTCAGAGCACGCACGTTGCGGCAACCGTCAAGCATTTTGCCCTCAACAACAAGGAAACCAACCGTAAGGATTCCGATTCCCGTGCTTCCGAGCGTGCCATCCGTGAGATCTATCTGAAGCAGTTCGAAATCATTGTGAAGGAAGCTCATCCGTGGAGCATTATGTCCAGCTATAACCTCATCAACGGACACCGCGCTTCGGAAAACCGCGACATGCTGATCGGCATTCTCCGCGAGGAATGGGGCTATGACGGCATGGTTACCACCGACTGGTGGACTTACGGCGAGCACTATAAGGAATGTGCAGCAGGAAACGACATGAAGATGGGCTGCGGCTTTGCAGACCGCGTGATGGCTGCACTGGAAAAGGGTGCCATCACACGAGCACAGATGGAGCTTGCAGCACGTCATATTCTGACACTGATTCTGCGTGTCGAATAATCGGATTCAAAGAGGAGGCTTCCATGGAAGTAAAACCGGAACTCAGTCAGATCAGGGAACAGGCACAGCGGGCCGCCGCAGAGCTCTGCGACGCCGCACACCTGCATTCCGGAATGTTGTTTGTCGTAGGCTGCTCCTCCAGCGAGGTCCTCGGTGAGAGGATCGGTACTCACACCAGCATGGATGTAGCAGAAGCCCTGTACGAAGGAATCGCTTCGGAGCTGAAGGAGCGCGGCATCTTCCTTGCCGCTCAGTGCTGTGAGCACTTAAACCGGGCGCTCGTTGTCGAGCGGACCGTCATGGAGCGCTATGACTTCGAACAGGTCAATGCCATTCCGCAGCCAAACCACGCAGGCGGAGCCTTTGCCTCTGTCACCTGGAACAGGCTGGAAGACCCGGTTCTTGTGGAGAGCATTGGTGCCCGTGCCGACGCCGGAATCGACATCGGCGGGACGCTCATCGGCATGCACATTCATCCGGTTGTTGTTCCGGTCCGCATCTCCATGGACCGGATCGGCGAGGCATCCATCATCTGCGCAAGACGCCGTCCTAAGTATGTCGGCGGCCAGCGCGCAATCTATGATGAGGCGCTTCTGTAACCGTTCCACGTTTCGCATCGCGGAAAAAGCGTGCGTCGAAGGGCGCACCCGTTTGAGAAAAAGAGACAGGTACCACGCTTTCTGCATGGTACCTGTCTCTTGCTTTTCCAATACGCCATCCGGTGCTGTCTCACCGGCTCTCAACCACAATTCTCTCCCGGCCCTCATTCTTCGCCTTATATAAAGCCGCATCCGCCTCATTATACAGCTGGTTAAAGCTCATTCCCGATCCGGTAAACACAGCTCCCATGGAAACACTGGTGCCTCCGGTCACTGCTTTCACAACCAGATTCACCTTATCAAAAATCTGATGGGCCCGTGCCCGGATGGTTGTCTCCGGCACACTCTTGTCGAAGAACAGCATGGCAGCAAATTCATCCCCGCCCATTCGGCAGGCAAAATCCTCCCCGCGCAGGGAAGCCTGCAGATTCTGTGCAATCAGAATCAGATATTCGTCTCCGTTCTGATGTCCATAGGTGTCGTTGTACTGTTTGAACCGGTCCACATCCATCATAATCATCATAGCCGTGGAGCTGCCCTCCAGAAGCTTCATTTCGGTATCATTCTTGAAGGCCGCATGATTTAACAGTCCGGTCAGCGAATCGGTCCGATACGTACTCTCCCAGCTGCGAAGGCGGAGGTCCGCCTTGCTCTTCACCGCATCCGTCAGCATCTTCAGTGCATAGGTTTCCGATACGTCCGAAACGATAATCTCGAAGCACCCCTGCAGGCCGGGATCATGACACACTCTCCCGCAGCAGAACACATAGATCGTTGTGCCATCCTTACGAAGAAGGCGATGTTCATCGAGCACCAGCTCACTTTGAGCCAGGCTTGCCGACACGTGACTCACGTAATCCAGACGATCTTCCTCCGGAATCAGATCCATCTGATTCATGGCTCCATTTTCCGTATCCTCCCCGGAATATCCCGTCAGATGTTCAAAATTCTCATCTGTCTCGACAATCGTCCAGGATTTGTTGAGTATATAGCGGCAAAATAACAGGGAATGCGCTGCCGTATGTGCCTTCTTCGAATCGCCAGGATTCACCTCCGATGTCGGCATCGCCTTTTCTTCGGCATTCACAGCATCCAGACTGACGGAATACTTCTCCGAGAGAAACTCGATAAACTCTGCTGTAATGGAGGGATCGAACTGCGTGCCCGCATTTCTCCGCAGCTCTTCCATCGCAGCCTCCACCGGCATTCCCTTCCGGTACGGACGATCATTGGTCATGGCATCATAAGAATCAATCACCGAAATTACACGGGACAAAAGCGGGATGCTCTCCTTGCTCAGCCCGTCCGGATACCCCTTTCCGTCCCATCGTTCATGATGAGACCGGATTTCATTTGCAACCTGCTTCAGCTCCGCATTGCTGTTCGCAATCTCATAGCCCGCTTCCACGTGCGAACGCATAACCTTCCACTCACTATCCGTGAGCTTTCCGGGCTTGTTCAGAATTTCGATGGGAATGCTTATTTTCCCGATATCATGAAGCAGACACAGCAAAGCCAGCTTACTCTGCTGGGCATCGGACAATCCGATCTTCTTTCCAAGCTCTGCCCCGATAAGCCGTGTACGCTCGATATGGTGCTCCGTGTCAGAATCACATTCCTCCAGGGCCTTAAGCAGGGAGGAAAGCATGTCCGAATGAATGGACTCTCCGTCAACCAGCTTTTTGGTACGCATCGCCATCATTGCCGACTGGATGCTCTTTTCCATACTCTGATCCTTGTCCGAAGCGACACTGATCCCGTACTGTATGCTTCCGTGAAACGTCTGGCTGACCTTCTCCGCATAACCGGCCATCCTGGTCTCATCACTGCGGCTGCAGATTGCAATCAGATTGGCGTCCTGTCCGCGCACAAAATACGTCTCCGGAGGAAATATCTCTCTCATCAGAACGGACAGCTGACGGATTTTCTCATCCCCCGCATTCTGGCCGCGCGTTGCATTGATCACAGACAGACTGTTCACATCGCACACAGCAATTCCGACAGGAAAAAGAAAATGCTCTCCCGCCTCCCGCGTCATCGGCAGGAAATTCTCCCACTTCTGGAAGCCGGTCTGCAGATCGGTCTCAACGGCAATGTCCGAAAAAACAAACATCAGCCCGAGCCTTGTTCCCTTTTCATTTCGCAGCATCTTGACATCGCAGCGAAGTGACTGTCTCTTTTCATTCTCTTCCACACGGCACTGCACCGTGTAGCTGTTCGTTTCTCCAAGCTTCAGCACAGGCAGTTCGTATTGCTTCATAAACTCATCAAGACGCCCGCAGTGCTCCAGCTTCTCTCTGCCCAGCAGAACCTCCGCCCTTTTGTTATGCAGAATTCTGTTGTTCTCATGATCAAACAAAACAATTCCCTGCCCGATGTTCTCGAAAATGCGGTTCTTCATTTTGTTCAGCATGGCATGCGTCGAATAGTCGAAGCAGTTCCAGTAAATCAGAAACGACATCAGGCTGTAGCAGCAGATGGAATAATCCAGCAGCGAGAAGACACTGTCGCCCGGAATGAACAGGAACACGGCATTGATCCCGATTACCGCCAGAAGCCCCACGACAATCACGGAATACTGTGAGCGATACTCGTTCGGAGTAGTACAAATCTTTCGGATCAGAAGAAACAGAATACAGACAACCACCGCATAGGAAAACACGAGATGAAGCTGATACAAAAGCTTCATCTCGTAGCGATAGCAGGAAATCAACGTATTCCTTCGAATGTAGTCAATTGCGATGTGGCAGAACGGATTTACCGCAAGAACCGCAAAATCAAACAGAGCATAGACCAGACAGATTCTGGTGAGTACCTTTTCCAGTCTGGAAAACGCTCCCTTGGTAAAATAGGTGGTAAAAATGAAAAGGCTGATCAGAACTCCGTCAATGCCCATGAAATAGATGCTGGACATCACGGATACGAAGCCATAGGATTTGCTGAGAATGCTGCACAGATAGCTGATGTCGATGATGGTTGCCCACATACAGGCAAAGCCCAGGTACCTTCCGGTTGTCTTATTCTTTTGAAAAGACTTTACACTTAGCACGCCGTCCATGACGGCAATGCCGATCATCAGCACAATATAAGCAGCTATCAGTAACTCCATGATATGAACGCCTCGCCGAAATATTCTTCAAAAAAGTATTCTTTCCTGCTGCCGCCGGAAAGAATACCTTGAAGCGTTCGCAGTTTTATTCAGTTATATCACAATTCTCCGCAGCAGACATATTTTTACTGTGCATCATCCCACGAACAGCTGATGACTCTTCGAAACTCATAACTGTCCCGTGCTCCCTTTGGTGCCATTCTGCGTTCCTCGTAATCTCCGCCGTAGAGCATGAAGTTTGTCGCGAGATCATCGCGAAGCATCTTCCCGAGGGTTGCATTCTGCGCTGCACACGCATAATAGTATGTTTTTTTCCTTTTCACGCCCTTGAGAAGCCACCCCTGCCGCCGGCCGCTCTTCAGATGCCGTTCGACACGGTGAAAATCAGCGGAAGCGGCCTCGCAGCATTGCCTGCAGGGTCTGCCATCCGTTGTGGAGAACTGCACATAATACTCATATTCGGTATCCGTTTCATCCTCATCGGCCGTAAGAGCATCTCTGCTGTCCTCGCAGGTGCTGTCCAGCAGGATTTCCGCCACATACATATTTCCGTCCCGGATCATCTCCTGCACCGTCAGCAGATCATTTCCGAACAGCTTTTTCTTCTGCTCCCCCAGATCCTCCGCGACACTTACCGGCACCATTTTGAACTCGAAATCCTCAAGGTCTGCCATCGGCTTCGCCTCGCGTCCGCAGCGGCTGCACACCCCGTTCACGAGATCCATCCCGCAAAACAGACAATAATCCAGGCCTGCCGTTTCCTGTTTCTTCCTCGCAAAAAATCCCATGGCCGTCTCCTTTATCAGACAACTATGCATATGGACATTAATCATTCTGTTATTGATATCGTACCCGGAAACGGCAAACTACTCAAGTGCTTCCTACGGCCATTTTTTCCGAAGCGCGGTGTATGAAATCAGAAAATTGGCAAGCCAGCCTGCCGGAACAGCGAGCCACACAAGGGCAATACCATAGCGCGGTGCGAGAATCAGTGCAACCGACAGGCGGATGCCGAGATTCACCATATTTGCAAGAAGGAACGGTTTCATGATGCCCAGGCCGCGGAGAACGCCGTCGGTCGCCATTTTGATTCCCATAAAAAGGAAGAAATACCCAAGCCATTTCATGTAATCGCCGGACACCTGATAGGCGAGCGGCGTACCGTCCTTGCCCAGAAACAATGCTGCAATCTGTGTGTGCAGCGTTTCGATGATCAGAAATGCAAGCAGCGCAAAGAAGACATCGAGCAGGAGCGCCGCGCGGTAGCCCTTGCGCACCCGTTCGGTTTTCTTTGCCCCGAGATTCTGCGAAACGTACGGAGACACTGCATTTCCGATGGACACAAAGATCAGCGAGAAAACATTTTCCACGCGCATTGTCGCAGAGTAACCGGCGAGTGCCTGCGTGCCAAAGGGGTTTACGACCGCCTGCACAATCATCATCCCAATCGATACGGTGGACTGCTGAAGGACGGAGGGCACTGCGATGGTAAGCATGGAGCCAAGCTCCTGCCGGTCAAACCAGGCGAATCGCCCCGGATACCGGCGCATCCTTCGAAGGAAGATCAAAAGCGAGAAAACAGCAGAAATGCCCTGTGAAATCAGAGTCGCAAGGGCCGCACCATAAACGCCCATGCCAAGAACTGCCACCATCCAGAGATCCATAACAATATTCAATATGGAGGAAAAGATCAGAAGTGCAAGCGGAATCCTCGATTCCCCGATGGAGGTGAACATGCTGGACAGGATGTTGTACATAAAAAGGAACGGAAAACCAAGAAAATAGACCCGAAGATACAGCACCGCAATTTCAATGATGTCCGCCGGCGTCTGCAAAAGCCCCATCATCGGCCTGGAAAGTGCCAAGCCAAGTGCGCCGAGTATCGCGCCAAGAACCAGAAAGCTGATGAGCGAGGTCGACACAATTGTCTTCATCTTATCGTAGCTGCGTGCGCCAAAGGCCCGGCTCACGAGCACGCCCGCACCGACACCTGCTCCAAGCGCCACACAGATGAAGACATTCGTCAGGGCCGCACAGGCACCGACTGCAGCAAGCGCCGCAGAGCCGACATACTGCCCGACGATGATGGAATCGGCCATGTTATAAACCTGCTGAAAAAAACTGCCGATGATCATCGGCAGTGCAAAAATGGTCAGCGCCTTCAGCGGCGCATCGGTGATTAAATATTCTTCTGATTTCACTGACATGAATCTGGTCCTTCCGGTTATCGTGTAGATATTGCTGTAGCTTGATTCCGCCACGCAGCTATCATACGACTTTTTATTGCCGGAAGTACAGTGCGATGTCAGTCCGCAATTGAAATGTTATACCACTTGATCTCGTTTGCCTCCTCCAGCTATTTTTCTCAAGCCTTCAAAAAGATAGCAGAGGTTTCTCCCAGCAGTTACCGCAGGTTGAGCAAATCATCGGATCAACAGACGGAATAAAGCACAGAAAGGCTTTTACGCTCTTTCTTCTGTTTTCAGCACAAGCGTCTCGTACCCGGCAAGAGTCACCTCGCCGTACAGAGACTCTCCGGTATAAAGATTCTTCATCGTCTCCTTCAGCCGGATTGCCTGATTCTCCTTGCTGTAGTTCAATACGAAGAAATACTTCGCTCCATTCTTCACACGAACCGCAATTTCGCATTCCTTCGGAAGCTCAACAACAGCTTCATACGGCGACTCTACACCAAGCTTCCGGAAGAACACCTCTGCGGTCTTTTCCGTAAATGCGCCGCCGAAATAAAGGACCCTTCCCTTTCCAAACAAATGCTCCGTCAACGCAGGCACGCCTTTATAATAGCTGTTTGCATACAAAGCGAGCACCTTTGTGTCTTCTTTTGCTTCCAGCTCATCATTGAAGACAGCAGCTTCCACCATTTCACCGTCCCAATCCGCATAGACCGGCGCCTCTTCTTCCGCAACAAGGGTAAATTCCGCAACCTCCGCACCGGCAAGCTCCCTTGCAAGTCCGGGAAGGTTCTCCTGCACGCATCTTCCGTTTTCATTCTTCATCCCGGCACGGCACCCAAGGACAAGCACTCCGCCCTGCGAAACATATTCTGCCAGAACCGCCGTCTGCTGCTCATCCAGAAGGAGCGCATGCGGATAGAACAAAACACGGTACCGCTTCAGATCCTCCACGGTCGATTCTCTGCGAAGGTATACAAAATCAACCGGAGTATGCGTCATCTGAGAAGCGGTGTAAAGCCCCATTCTGCTGGTATTCTCGATATTCCCATGCCAAACATCAAGCTCTGCGTCAAACTTGTTGTCATAGGTTTCGACAATGCCGATCTTCGCTTCATATTCCGAACCGGCAAGCTCCGAAATGGCCTCGAATTTTCTGTGAATTTCGCGTATTTCGCGGATTCTCCGGTTCTCACGGCTGCTGTAATCCAGAATGCCATGCCAGTATATTTCCGTTCCCATCGTACAGGTTCTCCACCGGAAATAACTGATGTAATCTGCGCCGTGCGCGATGCTCTGCATGGTCCAGAGTGTAATCTGGCCGGGGCGGGGTGTCGGAGCCTCCATTCCGGTATTCCATCCGTTTGCCCCGGACTGCTGCTCCATAATGCCAAAGATTCCCTGAAGAGACCGCACCTCATCCAGATTCATGCACCACATCCGGTCCTTTAATTTGTTCATTTCGATGAAATGGGAATTCAGACCATACGCCATGTTCGGATAGGAGTCATAGGTCATGAAATCCAAGCTTTCGCTCGTCATTCGATGATTATCCAGATCACCAAACAATCCATTGGTAGTGATAAAATCTCCGGGCTTGATATATTTTCGCAGAATATCGCTCTGCAGCTTCGCCCACCTGCAGGCACTGTCGGACACAAAGCGCTTGTAATCCAGTACCTCATGCGGATTTGTGTTGTTGCTGAGAGTGGTGCGCGGAACGTATACCTCCCCCCAGGACGTATAGGTCTGATTCCAGAAGGCGGTTCCCCAGGCGGCGTTCAGTGCCTCAATGGTTCCGTATTTCTTCTTCAGAAATTCCCGGAACGCAATCGTGTCGCTATCGGAGTAGAACTCATTCATTTCACAGTTGATCTCATTGTCAAGCTGCCATCCGATGATTGCCGGATGCTTTGCATAGTGCTCCCCCAACCGTTCCGTCAATTCTCTGGTGAATCTTTGATAAATCAGCGAGTTATAATTGTAATGCCGTCTTGCACCATGCCGGTACAAAACGCCGTCCTGCCTCGCATTCAGAACCTCCGGATACCGATCCGTCAGCCATGCGGGCGGAGTTGCGGTGGGCGTGCAGAAAATCACCCGCATTCCCTTTTTCTCACACAGGTCCAGAAATTCATCAAAGAAATCCCATGTATATTCTCCCTCCCTGGGCTCGAATTTGTTCCACGCAAACTCCGCAATCCGGATCACCTCAATTCCTGTTTCCAGCATGCGCTCCAGATCCTCTTCCCACATGCTCTTGTCCCAGTGCTCCGGATAATAATCCGTGCCCATAATGATTCGATCACCGTTTAACAAATAGCTCATATTTTACCTCTTAGCAGAATCATTTACAGACGAGGCTCGAACATAATACTCTGCCTCTTAATGTCTTCGCAATCACTTCGTAAGCTTGCAGATGATTTCCTGAATCTGGTCCACCGGAGCTCCCAGCTCTCTGGAAATCTGATCTGCGGAATAATGCAGCTTCGTGT
>ENA-OUOY01000010-OUOY01000010.1-human-gut-metagenome-genome-assembly--contig:-NODE-10-length-190885-cov-11.740743_pt1 | contig 190885 bp, 166 predicted proteins | sample MGYA00237937_ERZ548767 | MGnify/ENA primary metagenome ERZ548767 (study PRJEB26490, sample SAMN05356887) | human gut metagenome | biome: terrestrial biome; feature: human-associated habitat... | reverse complement strand
CAAGGGCTTTTTGCGGCCTGGACGCGGTGGCCACCCGGTCGGGATTTTACAGTAAAGTTGTGGGATTTAAAATCTCACCCGAAGATAATTCCGAGAACGCGGTCCCCTCGGCGATGTTGATTTCATCCCTGCGGATAGAAAATCTCTCTCTGAGATGATTCTTCCTCGCTGATTTCATCCCTACCGGCAAAAATTCTCTCCCAAGGATGATGCTACTCCTCCTCTCCATACTCCTCCTCGCCATACTCGTCCTCCCAATCCTTGTAGGCTTCATCCATGTCATCATACATGTCATAATTATCATCCCAATACGAGTCAAAGTCGTCCTTATAGTAATCGTCCTTGTAATCAGAAGAACTGCTCGCCGTCTTCTTCCCGGCCTTCTTTTTGGCATTCTGCTTTTGGATGCGCTCCCATTCGGCAGCCTGCCTTCTGGCTTCTTCTTCCTTTGCGGCTTCCTCCTGCTCCCTCTGCTTCCTTGCCTTTTCCTTCTCTCTTTCGAGTCTGTCGAATTCGCGCTGCCATTTCTCCTCTTCTTCGTAATGCTCTTTCCACGTCTGGCCGATGTGCTTCTTCCCAGTGTCATTGGGATCAAAATCAGCCCACAGCGAGCTTTGATTCTTCGGTGTCACTTTTTCGGATTTCTTGATCTGCTGATCCGTAGTCAGGCTGCGCGCAGAGGCACTCAGTTCTTCCCTCATCGAAGTCCAGAGCTTCCTCTCTTCCTCCGAAAGATCCTCCGGCTCTTCGGCATAACGTATGACAATGAAAGCCTTCATGTACTTTCTGTCAATAAAATTTTTGGTAGGCAGCAAGACAGACTCCCGGAATACTCCCAGTCCTTCAGATTCTGACAGTCCTCCAGATACTGGTACATTCTTACGGAAGCAAGGTGCACGCGATTCTGTCCGTCGCCGCGTTTCATAAAGACAATCACCTGATAGAATTCCTCCGGAATGGAGGATTGTCCGTTCGCATCACGCCCACCGTACGTCTCATGCATCGGCCGGAAGAAGACCTCCGCATCGCTCGTCCAATGCCTCGGAAGTTCCAGACTGTAGTATTCGGTGCTGATCTCTGCCCCGCCATCACGCGTTTTATGCAGTCGCTTCAGCTCTTCCATTTCCCACATCAGCTCGTAGCCGCTGATGACAAAAACCACAATCACGAGCACCAGACACACAGGAAACAGGGGAAACTTTTTATCGTTCGTTGTCTTCGCTCCATTTGGATTCTTTGCTTCGTTCAGCTCTGTTTCGTTCATCTTCGTTTCGTTCGTCTTTGCTGATTTGATCTCTTCAGGCTTTGACTGTTCCAACGCCGCCTCTCCTTCTTGTTAAAGACATTTCATCAAGCCTCATATGCTGCCTGACGCCATCTGACTTTGGACATCCTTCATGATCCCCTGCAGGCGGTTAATTTCGCTTTCATATAAAGCAATAGCTTCCATGATTTTCTCTTGTACCAGACGAATTTTCTCCGGATCGTCCAGGAACTTCTTATACAGATACGGAACGCGGTTCTTTATTTTCCTGATCTCTTCCTGAACTGCGCAGATCTGCTCCTTCAGCTTCCGCACAATCTCATGCAGACGCTCCGGCGTAAGATCATCTGCCTCCATCTCTTCGGATGCCCCTGTAAAAACCTCATCATAGATTTCCTGCAGTGTTACAAGGTCTCCCTCCTGATAAGCCTTTGTCGCTTTTCGGAAGAGTTCCTTCTCGCGCTCGGTTGCATTGGGATTCACATCCGGATGAAGTCTCTTTACAATCTTCCGGTACAGATCCTTAAGATTTGGAGTCTTATCCTCACCCGGTTTCCGGTTATCTCCTGACTTCTCCCCATCGGCTTTGTCTCCGAAAGGATCGCCACTTTTGTCCGAAGCATCCTTCTCTTTCTGTCCTCCCTGGTCTGCATCTTCAGAAGGAGCTCCGGACTTGTTCTTTCCGTACTTCTCTTCCCATGCCTTTCGGAATTCCTGCTCCTTCGCTTCCTTCTCTCTCTGAGACTTCTGATCCTGCTCCGCTTTTTTCCGTTCCTCTTCCACCTTATCGTGAAAGGCCTGGTATTCCTTTCTGATCTGATCCTCCATCTGTTCCATGGAAATTGTCTTTGCACGGTTGATCGCGGCCTGCATCATTTCAATTCGGCGTTTCAGCTCCAGAATCTGAAGCTCCAGATAATGTGCGCGATTCTCATACACACCAATCACCGACGCATAGCGCGACTCCAGCTTCGGACAAACGTGATAAATCAAATCCTCTTTTTCCTAAAGGAGAACAGAAAGCTGTTCCCGAAGAGACCAGATTTCACGCCGCAGCTCCTCCAGATAATCGGAAAGTACAATCTCCTCACTCATCCTCAATCCCTCATATATACATCAATATAGATGGGAACCTAGGTGCCGTCTGTTTCGGTCAGCTCCCCGATTTTTCCTCCCACGATGACACCAAACAGCTTTTTCCCCGCATTCATCAGATGGAAAAGAACCTCATTTCTCTTCATGGGAATATAGCCAAGCTTCTCACCCTCCATGGTCCTGACCAGAATGGCATAGGGATCCACCGGATTGTCCGGCTCCAGAAGCAGCTGGACCAGGTCACCCTCTTTTACGGAAGCTGCCAGCTCATGAATATTCTCAATGTACGAGGTCCCGTTCACTCTGGTTGTCATCAGAAGAATATCCCTTGAAAACGGCCGCTCGATCTCGGTTCCGTTCCTCTGCAGGAAACTGAAGGAAAGGACATCCTGCTCTGCAACTGTCAGCTCCTGCGGCTCCGGATTCGATTTCTGACGTTGTTTCTTTCTACTCATAATCTTCCTTCGCGTCCAATTTCAGCAATAATCTTTTTATTCATTTCTTCATAAACCGGGAAACACAATACTTTGCTCATACGATGATTAGATCTTCCGCTTCAATTTTAGAATTTACACCAAATAGCTTGACCTCACCATAACCGGTCATTCGATAGATTCGAACGCTGTCTTCTTCACTGTCTATCAGCTTTGGAATTTCAACCTGCAGCTTAAGAAACAGTCTTTCATCAATCAACGCTTCAAAAGCAGATTTCTGTACCCGAAAGCCATATCCATTCATCTCCCTGGCAAACTTTACGCTCCTCTTATTGCTGACAATATCATAAATAATCAAGACAAAGAGCTTTTTAGAATTACCTTTTTCCTCGGTATTCCAGAAATAGTTTTCCATCTTCTGCCTCTTATCGGATAGTGACCGGTTTATATAAGGATGGATCGTTTTCTTCTATAGCATTACAGAACTGATTGACCTGTAAGTCCAAAGCTTTGCGAAAACTGACACTATATTCGACATAACTCAAATATCGATTATCCATGCGCATCTTCTGCTCAAGCTTGCCTATGTACGTCTTAAATCCATCCTTGGTCAGAAGAATTCCTCTGCTTTCGATGTCACGGTAGAAATCTTCCTGCCGCATTTCATGTCCATTCAGCATTCCCATTGCCAAAGTGTCAATCAGAGTTGCTCTCCATTCTTCCATCAAGTCGCTGGCAAGCGTTGGATGTTTCTCACGGTCCTTGTGAAGAACCCCAAAATAAGGGTTTAATCCTTTGGCTTCTATTTTCCCATATATCTCATTTAAAATCACTGAATATCCAAGGCTCAACAGTAAATTAAACGGGTCCATAGGAGGTCTGCGGTTTCTGCCGGAAAATTGAAATTCCGGATCAATCAACTTCCCCAAAGTTTCAAAATAAATTCTTGCTACTGAACCCTCATACCCCATTATCTGCTCAGTACTTTTACAAAATTTCAATTTCCCGGAAAGATACAACATGTCCTGAATCTGCTTATCAGCTGAGAAACAGGAATTTCTTGCATAACGACGTAGTATAACAGACTGGTTTCGTATCTTTGCCCGTACTATATTTTGTTCCATCTCAAAACAAAATTTCTCCGTCAGTGCAGCCTGTTTACGCTGTCGTTCAACATTGACATGATTGGTAGAAATCAGCCTTCCAAAGTAAGCGCCATTCGTCGAATAGAAAACGACATTGATCCCTCGTTTCAAACAGTTTTCTATGCATTGTGTTGTTAGCTGGACTTTTCCAAAAACCTCGATCATTTCCAATGTTTCAGACGGTATTCTGCGGATCATGCCGTCTTTGCAAGTGACTCGAAACCGATTCTCTTCCATGCCGATTGTGGAACCTTGTTCGCATACATATAAATAGCTCATTTCACGGCTCATTTCCAGATTTTCAAATCCAACACCACCTTACTCAAAGGTTTTGATCATTCAGAAATCAAACTATGGCATTAAATCCATTAATTCCGTCCCCTTCGGGGATCGTCTCTTCCTTAACACAATGGAAATGTAATTTATAAACAGCCGCACGGTTTCCGTCCCCTTCGGGGATCATTCATTCCTCAATGGATATGATAGATTTCCAGGTCATCAGAATCGAGTGTGTCCGTCCCCTTCGGGGATCATTCATTCCTCAATCCTGTATCTGGGAACGCCTATTTTTACTGTCTCTCTGAGCTATTTTGCGGCGCAAAAAATATTTCCCCTCCGGGGTTCTCATTTTTTCGTTCATTCTTTTGAAAAAACCTGTAAAATCAAGGCGCGGCGCAAAAAACATAAAATCATATTAATTATATTCATTCCTATGTAAAAGATCAAATTCATAAACGCAAGAATTTCTCTCGGAATCGTAAATGGATTAACGCATATAAATATCAGTATCACTGCCCAGGTTTGCTGTGTGGTTTAATCGGTTTATATGTTCCTGGAACGCTAAAACTTTTACCACCATCTCCACGATAGAAAGAATTTCTCGAACTTCCTCTGCTCACGTATCCATTTGATTCTTTGTTTCCGTTGGCGTTTGGATCATAATGATACGGATGTAATTCCTGCGGTTCTGAAATATGCGGCAGAAGTCCGCGGTCATGATCATGCCCCCACTCTAACTTATTCCTGGTGAAACACTGATGACTTGCTACTACATTGGGATTTCTGGCAGCAATCTGATCCTTTGGATCTTTACTATTATCAATATAAGGATATTCAATTGGCGTATTTGTGATTGCTGTGTAGTCAGTAATTCTCATCAGTTCTCTGTAGCCAGTATTGGTGTGAACCGCATTCTCACCAGCTGTGATTGCAGGAACTAATGCAACAGCTGTCTCATCATACGTTCCCTCTTCAACATTTATATTCCGTTCTATCGCATCCTCTATGACAATTTTGGCGCTTCCCAAGCCGAGTGGTTTACCATGTCCAATTTTAATACAGTGTTTTCCATCCTTATCATTATCGCCAAGCGTCAGTGCCCATGCGAGTTCATTGCGCTGCTGTTCTGTAATCTTGTCATAATAAACTTTGAATGTATACTCCGCCCCAGAATTTTGCAACTCGACACTGGAGCTTCTCGAAGTATCCCCTTTAGGATCTCCTTTGTACACATTCGCATCGGATGCAGCTTTAGGATTATGCCAATAAAATTTCCTTCCACGAATTCTTATCCCCTGCTGATCATAATCCATTCCCTCTTCTGTATAGAAAGGAAGATAGGACGGTTTAGGTGATCCAAGTTCTTTGAGTAGAACATTGTCCATTGTTCCGGGGTCTGATACACATATCCCATCGGTAAAACGAACTTTGCTGCCAAGGCTTTTCTCACCAATCATGCCAAACAAGGCACATGCCTTGCCCACATTGTTTCTGTTTCTACATGGCTTTCCAACGTTATAGATACTCGAAAGAGAATTGTCATAAGCCATGCGGCCAATAGCCGCAAACGAAAGATGGATCTTGCCTTCTGCGGTTATCTGATACCAGAGCGGAATAACTCCATTTTTCTTGGCATACTCATATCCTTGATATCCATAGTGAACTTTGATGTTCTTTTTCCCATTTGTGTTTGTGTAAAGATTGCGATTAATGGAGCTATCGTTGTATGCAGCATAAACCTCATCCAGCCTTGCAATATATTCCGAGGAGTGACCGTTTATTTTGTTTTCTTTAAAAAAGATACCTTCTGCATGTTTGTTCCCAAAAGCCTCTCCGAGAAACAAATAGCCCTTTTTATATCCCGGTTTCAAATTTTCTGGTGTGTAAGGACGAAGATCGCTTGGATACCTTTTAGGTTTATTACTATCATCAATCAGGACCGGATCTCCCCAGCGATAATCCTTTCCCTGAACATGGATGGTCCCGCTTGTAACAGTCCCCTCCCTGACAATCAGCGGAGCACGTTCTGCAGAATATAAATTCCATTCTTCATTTTTTTCTCTTATCAAAAGTGCAGGCTTGAAAGCACTTTTGGGGTCTGCACGCGCAGTAATGACATCATTCTCCTCAACTGTGGCCATGCAGGAATTGGTTACCGTCTCATAAATACCTCGAATTACACCGCGAAGGCTGCTTCCTGGAATGATCTTATTTCCATCAACTGTAAGAAACGGGTATGGCGCATTGTCACCAGATTGTTCTGCTGTGTCAGGAATAGAAAGCGGCGTTCTTGTAATCAGGCGGCAGGAAAACACCCCTGTATGTTTGTTTCCAGAGATTGCTTCTGCATCAATAAAGCGTTTCGGAGCATCCGTCGGGACAAAATTGTATGGATTCACAAATTTTGCCTGAGTATTCCTGATATACTTGGCAGAAGCGCTTCCTTTTTTTCTTCTGTTGCTGTCATATCCATCGGATCTATAATTATCGTTGAATTGTCCAGCCATATCGCTCTATTCCCCCATCTCTCCGAACGTCACACATCTCCAATCACAGACATAGGTCAGTCCCGACTCTCCGTCGCCGGTCTTACTCTCCAAATAATACCGAATCTTCACAGCTGGATGTTTCAGCTCTGTCAGCGGAAATTCATAAGAGCCACCGCCGGTTGCCATAAAATGTGTTCCGTTGGATCTCCTATCGTCTTTATCAAGGATCTGCCATTCATCATAATGATCGCGGCTATCGCTGCGATCATCCACAACACGCAGTGTGAACGTCTGACCAATATCCGAACGTGAAAGGCGAACTTCCTTGTCTTTATTAAAAACACGAATGGAAAGCAAATTTTCTTCATTGATCCCATCAAGGGCATTTGTATTCCAGTATCCAACATCATACCGATCTGTCTGCTCTGCAGAATAAAACACGTTACAGTCCATATCCTGAACGCAATCCTGCAATTCTCTGAGATGATTCATGCCTGTCCCTCCTCCGCGAATACCTTACGGATCTGTGCAAATAGATCTGCCGCATGATCGGCTGCTTTTTCTCCGTTCAGCGCAGTAATGGTGAACAGTCCTCTGCCAATGGAGGTTTCACCGCCGACTGACAGAAATCCTTCATTTAGATCAACTAACGCAGCAGCCAGAGCATTCTGAAATTTTACCTGATTTTCTGCATGATTCCTACGCAGCACAATAGTAAGTTGTGTATGGCCATGATAATAGGTTCTCTCGGTATAAAGAGATTTATTTGCTGCGCCGCCGGTAAACCGATTGACCGCTCCGCGTGTAAATTGCTTGTTCTGCCCACCTGTAATCCGACTCTCTGAGAAGCAGATCTCCGATCTGGTCTTATGCCCATTTTCGACTGTGCCGAAATATTTCTGTGTCTCATCTTTGCCAATCATGCCTTCAATAGCATGGCGAAATGCACCCGCCCAGGATGTTCCAGGAATCACAGGGTCTCCATTGGCATAAGTCATTTGCTCATAGTCTGGCAAAGTCCCCTTCTCGCAGACCTCCGTCGTATATTTTCGTATTGAAATGCCACCAACCTGCTGCAAATCAAGAACAAGACGCATTTCATGATTGAGGACATCCTTTATATCTGTCAGATGTTTCCAGTGCACGTTTTGTTTATCTCTTGGAGAAAAAGCAAGCCACTGCCGTATTTCCTCTTCTTTTGAAAAATCAAACGAAGACTCATAAAGATCCGTGACTACGATCGCCCCATATCCTCTATTGGTCTTGGCACCAAACCGAACTCTTCCTGAACACCATATCCGGGCAATTTCAAGCAGTGGATCAAAATCCATTTCAGCGGTCTGATTCTGTTCGATAATAACAACGCCAGTAGCTCCAGGCTCAAGAACTTCCATATCGAATTTTTCACCGGTGATTGCTGTCTTGAACGGGTCCAGCGCTACCATATCCCTGTTTGTGACAATAAGCTTTTCTCCGTCAGAGGCTCTAAGCTGCACATCATAGGTTACAATCTGGCTCTCTGCCGCATGATCCATATCATCACTGTCAATCTTGGTATTGATGATGACATTGCCAAACAATGCCTTATCCTGATTCGCATCCAGAAGATTTGCTTCAGCAAGTGCATGTCTTGTTACGCCGGCAACCGCCGATCCCGGAATATATGGAATCCCCTCTGCGTTCACAAGAATATCATGGTCTGTATTCTCGTTTTCGCCACTTCCAATCGACAAAGATGAGGCGATTCGGATATGCATTTTAAGATATCTTTTTTTCAATACCCTCATACCTGCGCCTCCTGCTTTTTCAGATATTTCTGGAATGTCAACCCTTCCAGTGCAATTGTACTCCACTGATCAGCAAATTCTCCCAAGTCTTTTGGATTGCAAATCTGTGCGTATTTCATCGCTTGCTTCTTAACACTATCTGTTTTGATCGACTCTATCCGTTTTTTATAATTTTCATACTGCTTCTCTGGAACTTGGCTGTATCCACTGGCTTCACGCAGCATAAGCGTAATTCTTCCAATTGCCGATGCCGAAATTGGTTGAAGAATCCGCTGGATCCTGGATTCGCGGATAAAATTCAGCTTGTCGTCAAGGCGTTGCTTACGTTCTATCCGTTCCGCCAGTATTTGAAGCTCCTGTGGAACATCCTGATGGGTCAGCCCATCAGGCACACTCGTATACTCTTTGATGTGATACGGAATGTCTGACATTTTTTCGACATGAATTTCACCATAGCCTTCAAGCCGCATGCTGCCAACCATTGTACAGCAATTAATCTGAGCATCCTGTTCCATGTGATAAACGAGTACACTGCCCTCAGAAATTGCAGCCACTAGTGTGCGACGCAGATTCCAAATGGACTGATATCCATAAATCATTTTAGAGTCGATAATACCAAGCGGGTTTCTGCCATCCGGATCTCTGCGTGCGGGACCGATTTTTCCTTCAATACCAAGATCCCTTGCAAGAAGATTATATATTTGCTCGTAGCTGACAGTTTCCTGACCATTCCGAGTGAATACTGCAGGAGCGCTGAGAGATACCAATACGTCATCTCCCGCTCTGACATCAAGACTTTTTTTGACTGCTTCCCTGCTTGTAATGTCGCAAATCGTACATTTTCCATACTCGGCACTGCGTGATTTTCCGAGCCGAAATCCCTGTTCCAGCAAGCTTACCATCAGCTCCAGATACGCGGCGGATGTACGAATCACACCAGCAAAGTGCTGTCCTTCTGTTATCTCAAGATGTGAATAAAGCTGCACATCTTCATCACCGTGCTTGTGTCTGTGATGGTATGTCAGCTGTCGTTCAGTCTCTTGAATACAAACCGCATGATCTTTATCCTGGCTGATTGTGCAATACTTTCCGGAAAGCTTTTTAGGCTGGTTTCCTCCGGTTATGCTGTAATCGCCGCATTCTTCCGCCTCATATATCCGTTCGAAATTTACAAGTTTCCTGCTTTTCTTCAGCCGGTTAACGTAACCAGGGACAGGGATGCAGCGTTCTCCATGTATGTCTGCAATATACGCATTCAAAAACTGCGTGGTTTCTCCGTTCAAAAATAAGTCACGAAAAGCTGCATCTTCAGCTGAGTTTCCTTTGATGGAAAGATAATTTGCGGCCAAAGCCCCAAGAATCCTCCGTCCCGGAATGTAGGTTTCGGATACATTATCGCTATCCTGGCTGATCATAAGTGGTGCTTCGTTTAACAGCGTATAAAAGATTTCTACAGGCACTGATTTATTACAGACAGAAAACTTCGCCGTACTTAAGACTTTTGCATTGGACACATCCAATTCACAGCAGATGTTTCCAAGTCCGCGATTGCGATTAAGACCAATGGATCTTGTTGCCTTGGCGATCATTGCAAGATCGTTTTCATACTTTTCCGGATAGATCACTTCTGCGTAAAACGAAAGATCTTCCGGTTGGTTTGTTTTGACAAGCAGAGACATCTGATTAATAACGCGGATGAAGCGGAGCGTATTGTCCATTGCAATTCCGGTTTCATCCATTTTGGTCTGTGCTCGAACGGACGAGAACTGCTGCAGGATCCTCTCCCTGCTGTACTCCTTTGAAAAACCAGAACGCTCTATTGCTGAGATAATTGCCGCATAATTTTTAATTCGGGCATTCTCGATGCATAGCTTCCCCGGCATCTTCTGTCCGCGTTTTCCAAACAGGTTGCTGATCGCATCAGGTTGCAGAACAGCAGAAATCATCTCTGCAGCTTCACGCATGCATCCTTTGAGACGCCGCGCCGGAATATATGGGATTCCATAACGATCAGAGGTGACATCGCTATCAATTACGCCAGCATAGGAATAGCCGGAGCCAATACAGAGATCCGATTGCAATGTGATTCTGACAACTGCCATTTTATTCATTGCATGTCTCCTTCCCAAACCAGATGTCGTAGACTGGAATCATGCGGATCATCAGGTTCCGAGCTTTGGTACTTATGTTGTCACCATCATAAAGAAACGCACGATATTCTTTCATTGCATCCGCCTTACGCTGATCCATGTGTGCATGGATGCGATGAACCTCCATGGTAAGCGCCCCTCTGCTCTCTCTTGCCGCCTGCAAAAGCCCCTTTACATTGCTTCGTCCAAACAGAAACAATATTTTTTTCATTTGAAGAACATCTTCATAAGTAATATCCAGAGAATCCGCCTTCGCTCCATTTATAATCCACGGAATTGCCAGATCTGCCGTTTCTTCGGCAACGCGAATATCCTCAAGCGATACCCCTATGACACCCTGATTGTAATGGTAGTCAAGCATGCAAGCGTTCTGCCATGCCGCGCAAGACGCTGGATCCAATTCTTCTGCGGCCCGCTTCTTCATATATTGTTTTCCGTTCTCACAGCATTCTTCGGCGATGCGATATGCCTCTGCAAACGGCGTATGACTGTGAAATATGGAGATTCCGGCACAAGAACTCATGTCTGAAGGCAATGCTTCAAGATAGGCTTTTGCCACTTGCAGAGCTGCTCTTGCATTGGTAATAATCGTGATTTCATCGCCAGAGCCGACGATAAGGCGAAAAACACCCTCTTTGTCTGACTTATCCGAATAGATACGAATCGCAGCATCTATATCAGGCTTTCGGTCATCAATGAACGTTCTTTGTATTTCACTGGAAAACCTTCTCAAGCTGTTAATACACTCTTCATATGTTTTCCGATTCTTGTTATATTCTGCAACCTTAGCGCCCATATTGTTTCCATCAATATAGATGACAGCAAGAAGACTTTCCTCGCCTTTTTGGGTGACGAGGTTGTCCAGGATTTTCTCATTCGGAATCGTTCTCTGATCAACAGGTCTGCAATGCTCACGCTTAAGAATTTCATCGTATTTTCGATATTTGGCAAATGCTTCCTTGGTAACCGCAGTCCGAGATTTACTGCCAACCGTTCGATAGTAATTTGTAAGCGGCATGGAAGTCAGATAATCGGTCTGTACGATAGGAAGTGTGCCATAAGGAGCCGTCGGAGCCTCCTGATTTTCTGTGTAACGATGCTGCTGATACAGGCGTTTCACATCCTCCTTGTAATTGTCCGGATGAATGTCAGAAATATAAGTACAGATCACTTTAAGGGTTCCGATATTCTGCAAAACTTTCCGGGTAAAAGATGCTGTGATCTCCCTGCAAATCTGTCCGCTCTTGTAAAGAATGAAGAAATTTCCACCGCCGTTATAAACCACCTCACCAATATACTGATTAGACTGCATTCGTTGTTCAAACGACATGAATGAAAATTTCTCGATTTGTTCCGTGCCGGAGGCTTCATATCGATAAATTGCTTCGCCGCTGATTGTTTCAAAGAGTTTATTCCGAACTTCCTTTGCAGCATCATAAAGGTAATCATCAAAGACGTCACGAATGATCGCCGATCCGCCGATGATCTCTTTCAGATGTTCACTGCGATAAATGAATTGTTGTTTTCCGCGAACATCATACATTGCTAGTACGTAATCATTCTTCATCCTTCTATGTTCTCCTTAGAGAGAGATTTTACCGGAATATTTGCTTATTGATTCCATTAAACAAAATTAAGAAATAGCATTGTCAGAGCTCTTCAGCATAAGTATTATTCCACTGCTCCGCAGGCGTTCAACCGTCTCAAGATATTCATTGATTGCTTTATCCAATGCATTGGCCGTTCTGTATATCGTTATGTTGTCTCTATCGTTCTCAAAAAAAGATACAAGATGATTGGCTTTATTACGTGTTGCCTTGATATTTGCGTGCAGTGTAAAAAATGCATCAATTTCACTTGCATTTTTATCGCATTCAAGATAATAGTTTTTCCCATCTCGTTCGTTTTTCATTTGATAAAAGATCTTTTTATCCTTTTTAATCTCCTTATAGCTGGTCACAAAAAAATTAAAAGCAGCTAAAAAGGCCCTCCGGTTGTACCTTTTATCATATCTTTGTCTAAATCCGTTTGATATAGCATCAAAAAAATCAAATACCTCTCCTTTTTCCGGACTTCCTTTTTTCTTCACTGCCAGGTACCATGGAATTTGTGATTCACACATGGTAATTGCCAGTTGATAGAACTTCTTATTCTTACACCAACGAATCTTATCAAGCAGACTTGCCTCCGGTCTAATAATATCGCCGTATTCCTGATTAATTAATCGGAACAAAGTATCCGATGTGTTGATTACACTGTGCTCTTCCTCAAGCTTTGTTATCTGTTTTCTAAGGTCATAGAGCCCCTGTTCAAAAGCATCATTATTCGCCATTGCCAGAGCATCAGAAATCTTGTCCATGGTTTTCACTAATGGCTTCAAGCTCTCATGCCGTTCTGCATAAGCAGTCAAAGATTTTGTTCTTCCATACTCCACAAATTCATGAACCCCTGCAACAAGGTCCAGAAGCTGATAACCCTCACCGGCCCTGATGATTCTATTGTTTTCTGGCTTTTTGGGGGTGTAAACGACGGAGTAAATATTGTCAGGATCAATATGAATCGGCGCTTTATCATTGGCAAAGCGCTCCATCGGCAGAAGAGAGAAAATCGTATTCATGATTTCTACGTTTGTTCTAATCCCGCCATGCAAATCCAAATAGATCGTAACATCGTCATTCTGGCTTACATATTCCTTGATGTGATTGATGATCTCATCTACATCTGCCAGTGTGGCTGTATCCAGTCCAGTAAGACGATATTCATCAACCGAAATTTCTTTATGTAAATTGGACATGGTGTGGAGACGATTCTTAAAATAGTCTTCGATGTTCCGTGTATCCTCAGTTTCGATCATAAGTACTCGGTCGAGTCCTACTGTAGAGGCAAGATATTGCGGAACAGGCTCCAGCTGATAACCACCTGTTATAATAGGAGCACCATTTTCATCCGGTGATTGGTACGTACCCTTCTGTTCATCATTTTCATTCCATCCTTTTGGCTTGCTGCTCAAACCAAGAATCAGAAAATTTTTTGTTTGCAGTTTATCTGTCAATGATCCATTATTGGTAATCATAACAGATCCTCCCCTATCTGTTTTAGTATGCTCTAAATTGCACAAATACAAATTTTGCCGTTTTTATAACGCTGCCGTCAGGCGCAATTTTTTCAGATGCATCGCGCTTGGTACATGCAGAAACAACATGATATCCAACCTTCAGAAGCTGCTCAACAAGATGATACGTGAATGTAAACTCTCCAGATACCATCACAGTAACATCTGATGTTGGAAGATCCTGCAACTGAGTGATTTTTGAAATCTGTGAATAATATTTCTGCGCAAGCTCAATAATTTCTTCTCTGCCTGCATATGGATCAATCTCAGGAAACAGCAGATCAATCACCTGACCATCCTGACTGGCTGCCCTATATTGTTCTTTGTTCCAATTCGCGGATGGATGATTTGAAACATTGATGAACAAAACACGCTCCTTTCTCAGAACATTTTAATTATTTTCCTGAATCGCAATACCTGACTGCTCCCATTCCCAGCGCCGTCTTTATTCCGATCCCGGAATATTCGCTGAATTGGAACAGCATATTGGCAAAATTACACATCGTTTGCGTTCCATGGATTCGCAGCGTCATTGTTCCCATAAATGCCGGGATGCGAATTCCTTCCATGCTAAAAGCAATGCTATGGAGGTCATATTGGCTAATAGAGGTATTTTGGATCAGTTGCTCCAACGTATCTTCATCCTGCATGGGTTCTTCCTCATTTGCCACATCGTACTTGTTCATTAAATTGCCGTACAGATACGAAAGTTCTGGATAATTGATGTATCTTCCCTGATACTTAAACGCCGTCGGAGTCAGAAATCTCAAAGAAATGTACGGGCTCTGGCTGTTCTGATAGAAGTTAAATGCCAGTTCTCTATTCGACAGTTCCGTGTACTTACGATCTATAATCTTCAGATCAATCTGATGTTTGTCCAGTTTGAATTCCTGAAGCTTTAATAACTTTTTCTCAATAATTTCCTGATAAGCTTTTTCATTTAATGTTGTAACTACCCAATGCCACTCATCTTCGCGTTTCTCCAAATGTTGTGTGTAGGGATGCAGCTGTGAGCTGTGTAGTTCTGACGCATACTCTGATTCGATTTGCTCCATCAGCGCGCCATGAAAAGAGGAGGCCATCTGATAAGATAAATCCTTGTCGGCACAAATGGTCATATCAAGACGAACGTACATTGAAACTCCTTTACATATTGCTGTTTTCATTACTTCTTATAGCTTTGCAATTGTGACATCAAGCTTCTTTATTATATTCCGCATTCATGCATGTTGCACTATTTTTCATCATGTGTTCTTCTTTTTGTGGTAATATTTTCTTTTCTTTTTCTGCCACTCCCACCCCTACGGTGACAGTATTTCCTGATAACGGAAAAAGAGTCAGGCATGTGCCCGACTCTCATAATCCTGTGAATTCTTTTTAAGAAGTAGATTGAGCCATTTCTGCTCTTTTCTGTCCGGTCCGTTCTTCAGATTCCCTGAATCTGGCAGGAACGCATGGTTTCCAGTGCTGCCTCATGCTTCTCCGGTGTCACACCAGCGCAGCACTTCGGATCCACAGAGATCGTTACCTCCGGCAGCCAGGCCTTCAGAAGCAGTGCGTTGGAAACGACACAGATGTCTGTACAAAGTCCGACGAGTTCAATCTCCAGCTCTTCCTTCTCCGTCATCTCTGCAATCTTGGATACCAGCTCCACAGATCCGAAGGTCGGTTTATCTACGATATGACTCTCCGGAATCAGCTCAGCAATCTCTTTGCAAAGCTGCCATCCATCGGTTCCCTGAATGCAATGCCTTACCGGAAGATACTTCCCCTCCTGCGTTTCCAGATAGTTCTCCGGATGCGTATCTCTGGTCGCGTAGATATTCTCGGCCGGATAGGATTTGATTTTCTCAATAACGTTCGGCACGATTGTCACTGCCTCGCTGGTTCCCAGGGCTCCGTCAATAAAATCATTCTGCATGTCTATGACGATCAAAATCTTACGCATTCATTCTTCCCTTCTCTGCAAGACAACACCTTATTTACCGCTTTCTTTCAAAAGCTGCTTCAGCCGGGCGATCTCCTGATCTTTTTCGGAAATCATCTTGTCCTTCTCAGAAATTGCCTTGTCCTTCTCGGACAGGATATTGCCATATTTTTCTTCAAGTCTTTCCGTTGTCTCTTCAACAATACCTTCGCTTAGATTACACATACTCTGTACCTCCTCATCGATCGCACGTGTCATCGGAATGCCATACTGTTCCTCAAGAATTCTCTTTTTCTCATTTGCGCCGAGTACTCTTGATAATAATGCTGACAGCATTCCAATCAGTTTGTCATCCGTCTCATTCCTGTCTGATACCAGATTTATGAATATTGTCGAGAAGAGATCATATCTGCCAAATGATACCTCGGGAATATTCTTCGTCGGATATACGATCTCGGGCTTGATTTGATAATGGACAATCGTGTTCGCAGGCAGCTTCTTTCTGCTTTTTTTCGGCGATGTCATGCAAATCCAAATCGAATAGACTTTTTTTATCTTGTCATATGAATTTGTTGTAAATTCACGATCTAACTGCTCCGATAACAATCTTGCGGGATAAAAGATAGAGCGGCTTACCAAATCATATGGCAGATGTATGGATTTCTGTGCCTCAATATTGATATACAGCTTTTGCGGCTCCCCATCTCTTGTGAGCACTGTAAATACAATATCGAAAGTCACTTCTCCTTCCCCGGGAAGATTGCTTTCCGTATTAAGTCCCTGCACCGCTTCTGTTCGGTTTCTGTCATCGGGCCGTATCCTCTGACCCGATATCACAGGTGACCCAATAATAGCATTTTCAGCTTCTTCATAAGAATAATTCTGAAATTCCGGGACAGTCCCGACAAGAATTCTGGACAAAATACACTTCGATGCCAGTATCCGCTTCACGGACGCGTCATACTGAGCTTTCTGATTTGCAGGGATCGATCCCTTCGAAGAACTGATATAAAATTGTACATCTATGGTAACATATTCATGTCTCTTGTATAGTCCACAGGTTGCACTAAAAATCAAGCCGGATTTTTGGTAGAAAATTCCGGCAGAAAAGAGGAAAACATGAGCTACGCAATCGTATTCAGCAGTCAGACCGGAAACACGAAATTACTGGCAGAAGCCTTAAAGAACAGCCTTCCTCAGGAGGAGTGTCTCTATATTGGCACTCCGGATCCGAAAGCGTTACATGCAGATACTCTTTATGTAGGATTCTGGACCGACAAGGGAAACGCAGATGCTGCATCGCTGAACTTTCTGAAGCTTTTGCAGGATAAAAAAGTCTTTCTCTTCGGAACGGCAGGCTTTGGCGGCAGCGAGGAGTATTTTCACAGGATTCTGAAAAACGTACAGAAATCTCTGGGACGCAGTAACAAAATCATCGGCACCTTTATGTGTCAGGGTAAGATGCCGATGTCCGTTCGTAACAGATATGAGAGTATGAAAAAGAATCCCATTCACATGCCGAATCTGAATGAAATGATAGAGAATTTTGATAAGGCGCTCTCACACCCGGATGCCGCTGATCTGGATCGACTGGTCGCTGCTGCGAAGCAGTCCTGATGACAGGAATTCCTGCCCTTAAGCTCTGCTCAGAGCTTTTCATACGCAAGCCTTGGCGTATGATCATGTGTCAGAATCACGCCGCAGTATTCAAATCCGTTTCGAAGGAGCTGATGCTGCATGGTGAGATTCTTCTCATGCGTATCCATGCGAAGATGAGAAATCTGTGAGCTGCAGAAAGCGACGGTTTCCTTCATCAGACCATGGACCTTGCCATCACTTGCGACGCGGTGAATAACGCCGTACGGCGCATCGGATTTCCAGGCACCTTCTGAAATCACGTGATAGGTGGGATCCTCTCCGATTTCAAACATGAAGGTGCCATGTACTTCTCCCTGCTCTTCCAGAACATACAGAATTCCTTTTTCAATGTCCTCATGGGTCAGCTCCCTTGGCGGAAACGTTCTTCCCCACTGGTTTGGATTTCCATGCTCCGCCATATAGGCTCTCGCCTTTTCATAAACCACTGCAATCTGCTCCTCATCCTGAAAAACTGCCTTTCGTATCATATCTTTTCCCTTCTGGCGTTCCTGCCTGTCCGAATACTCAGTCCTCTTCCTGCTTTCCGCTGGAGCGCAAGGCCTCAAATCCGTTTCTGACAAGCAGCTCATTGAGATCCGAAAGACTCCCCTGCCTCATATTGAAGCAGGTCATCAGCAGGGCGTCTCTCGGATCTCTTGCGTAAAGCGTGTCCATCCAGTAAAGACGCAGTGCCTTCTGCGTCTCCTGCAGCGTGAATTCCGCTGCATAATAGATTCGCAGGATCACATCCCGCTGCTTCGTCACCTTTTCTTCTGTAAGCAGCTTATAGCCGTAACGAAGCGGAATGTCGGAACGAAGAAATCAGAGCTTTACTCCTCCCATCGTACACCGTGACATCAAGCCTTCCAATATCATTCTTACGGAGGACGGACGAATTGTTCTGATCGACTTAAATGCCGCACGGCTCGATGATAAAAACAGAAGCCATGATACACAGCTCATCGGAACCGCCGGTTTTGCCGCTCCTGAACAGTACGGCTTTGCTGCCTCCTCCCTCCGTGCAGATCTCTATGCGGCAGGCATCCTGATGCGTATGCTGTTAACCGGAACGGATGCAAATGACGCCATGCTCCTGATTTTCTGCGGAGTATCTCTTCTTTTTGTAATATTCTGCCTTCTTATTGCATTCTGTCTGCCCTCTCCCTCTGCTTCACGCGGCTCCAGCCAGACTGCAGACAGTACAATCCAGGATTCGTCAGAAACTCTTCCGGAAGCACTTCCCGAGGCACCTGAATATACCGAGGCCGATTACCCCTTTCTCGGAATCTACCGCGGCAATACATCCGATTACCTGACTTTGGATGCAGATGGTACGGCCTCCTACTACTGCACGGAATATACCGACCTGAACTGTCCCTGGAGCTTTGAAAACAGCGAAGTCTCTTTGTATCTGCCAAAACTCCACTGCACCATTCATGCCAGTGTTTCGGATGATTCTGCCAATCTGTATTTCACTGCCAATAATCTCAGCTGGAATGACGAGAATTTCACTCGCACAGATTCCCTCCCATCCCTCATCCGGCGCAATGCTTTTACTTCGTACGACACCAGTGTATCCGTTCAGGAGGACACGGAAGAGCTGCTTTCGACTTTTGTAAGTGTGGATGTACAGAATGATTATTACAGCATTCTCGCATTCTGCCAGAATCCGGGCTTCTCCTCCTCACTTCAGAAAAGCAGCTTCCCTTCTCTGGCAAATTCCACTCTATCCAGCTGGTATGAGGATCTGATCCTGGGAGACTGCTCTGAAACCGCTGTTGCAGGGCTGACCGCGTACTGCTGCCAGCTTCCGGGAATAGAAAACATAGGAAGCGCTCTTCCTCTATTTTCTTTGATTTCTGAGATATTTCCGGATCACCTCCAGAAGCTTTTTCTCATTCAAAGGCTTTGTCAGATGCTCATTCATTCCAGCGATCCTGCTGTTCACGATATCCTCTGCGAAGCAATTGGCGCTCATGGCAAAAATCGGCACCGTTTCCGCATCCTCGCGCTGCATGGCGCGAATCGTACGTGCGGCATCCCATCCGTTCATCTTCGGCATCATGATGTCCATGAAGATCATGTCGTAATCCCCGGGAGCAGAGGCTGCAAACTTTGCCACAGCCTCTTCTCCATCAGACGCTTCGTCTGTCAGAATTCCGTTGCTCTCCAGCATAAACTGCGCAATTTCCATGCTCAGTTCATTATCCTCCACAAGAAGGGCTCTGCGGCCTTCCAGGGAAACGTTCTCCTTCTCTTTGCTCTCCGGACAAAGAACAAGCTCTTCCCTGTCGCTGATCCGGAACGGAAGCTCAGCCCTTACCGTAGTTCCCTTCCCCTTCTGACTCGTAAGTGCAATGTTTCCGCCAAGTCTCAGCGCAAGCTCTCTGGCAATCGTAAGACCAAGTCCTGATCCCTCATAACCTGTTCTGCTCGTTTCCTTTTCCTGTGAAAACATCTCAAACGCATGAGGCCGAAATTCTTCACTCATTCCGATCCCATTATCCTCACAGCCAAATTCATAAATGACCTGATTCTCCTTAACCTCCTTCTTCTCACACCAGACACGGACACTGCCTCCCGGCTCCGTGAATTTCACGGCATTGTCTGTAATTGCCGTCAGAAGTCTTGCTGCATAAACAGGATTTCCCAAAAGACAGATGAACGGAAGATCCGCCCGCTCCCAGTCCACCGCATAGGAAACATTTTTCCCTTCCGCCTTGATCTGCGCCTCCCGGTTGACCGAGCCAAGAAGCTCTGTGAGATCAAAGGCGATATCCGGAATTTCCGTTTCTTCGGCTTCCAGCTTGCTCATTGCCAGGACATCATCAACCAGAGAAAGAAGGTATCTGGAAGACTGAAGCATCTGATCTCTGCATTTCTGCTGAAGCTCCCTGTCATCCGGATTCTGATTTGCGATTTCAATCATTCCCATAATTCCGTTCAGCGGTGTCCGGAGATCGTGGCTCATATTGCGCAGTGTGCGGGTCTTCAGCGCATTTTCCTTCTTCGCCTCTGTAACCTGATACCGAAGCTCCTGCTCCCTTTTCTTGATATCGCTGATGCTGCGAATGGCACACAGAACATGCGTCACTCTCCCGTCTGCATCTCTCTTATTCTCAATGAAGCGAAGCTTATGCCAGTCTCCGTTTTTCATCCGGTACTCTGTGGCTATGGTTTCATTCTGCGCCATTCGATCCGCCAGGGTAGACAGATTCAGAAACGAAATCAGGGCCTCCTGATATTCTTCTGCCGCCATTTGGGCGCACTCAATATGCATTTGGGGTGTGCAGATTCCGGAACTTTGAAAAGGAGCGATGCCATTGCAGTTGCGAATTTCTTCATACCTTCCGTCCCGAAGATCAATTCTCACAATGTACTGATAGAGCTTCGCGATGGCAGATATGATTTCGTTGCTGTTTCTCGCATCGTCCAGCGCTTTTTCCAGCTTCTCCTGTACCTGCTTCTCCTTATACAGAATGCTGTCAATGTTCCGGAATCCAAGAAGAATCGTAAAATGTGATTCATCCGCATCTTCCCTGACCGCATACGCCTCATAAAAGGTGCGTTCCCTTTCTGCGGAAATGCTCTGATAATGATAGCTGATGCTTTCGTGATCCAGAAGAGCACTTTTCATGTTCCGGCAAAGAAACCAATCCTTAAACTCCTTCTGCTCCTCCGGCAAAAGAAAGCGCCTCGCATACTGGCTGGTATACTCATCAAAATCCTCGTAGGGATGCCAGGATTCCTTCACCAGCTCCGCTGCATTCGTATTTCCTTCCAGGCGAAGGATCTCATATTCACCGGAATTTGCTTCGATCCGGTATAAGGAAACATATTCCGGCATAAGCTTCTGCAGCACAGCGGCCTCAGCAGAAGCGCTCCCCTGCGGCACTCCAGCTCTGTTCTTCGCATGCGGAACATGATTGTGATCAGACATGCAGTTTCTCCCATAGATGTATTTCTCAGCCATCATTGACGCTGAAAATCCGATGTTAGTATGGGATATATTATACCGCAATCCTCACGGATTCATCCGCTTTTTCCTGCACGGCAGGGTCATTGAAACCTTTCCGATTATCCGTTACAATCAGACTTGGCTGCTGCAGACGGACGATATTCCGAAATCGTCTGCAGCTTTTTTGTGAAGACATCACCAGACAGGTAGAAAGCAGATATTCTCATGATTCTTTCGGTACAGCATCTTAGTAAATCGTTTCTCGAGGTTCCCGTTCTCTCGGACATCACCTTTCATCTGGAAAAGGGAGATCGTGCCGCCATTGTCGGAATCAATGGCGCGGGGAAATCCACTCTTCTTAAAATTATGATAGGCGAAATGAAGCCGGACGAGGGCTCGGTTTCCTTTGCCCGCGATACAACAATCGGCTATCTCGCCCAGAACCAGGATCTTGGCTTTGACGGCACCATTTATGAAGAGCTGTTAACGGTAAAAAAGGACATCGTTGATCTGGAAAAGAAGATCGAAATGGATGAAAAGCTCATGGCGCAGCTCACCGGGGCTGAGCTGGAGCAGGTTGTCATTGAATACAATGAGCTGCTCACCCGTTTTCAGAACGGAAACGGATTTTCTTACAAGGGCGAAATCACCGGTGTTCTTCGCGGTCTTGGATTCTCCGACGAGGAATTCGATCACGAGGTTGCAACGCTTTCCGGCGGTCAGAAAACCCGAGTTGCACTGGCAAAGCTCCTTCTTGAGAAGCCGGACATCATTCTCCTGGATGAGCCTACCAACCACCTGGATATTGCTGCGATCCGGTGGCTGGAGACCTACTTATCCAACTACAAGGGAACTGTTCTCATTGTCTCGCATGACCGTTATTTCCTCGACAAAACCGTAAATCATATCATCGAGATTGAGAACACGCATGCCACTGTTTTTCACGGCAATTATTCCTTCTATTCCGAAGAGAAGAAGAAGCTTCGTGACCAGCAATGGCATCAGTATCTGAATAACCAGGCCGAAATCAGGCACCAGGAAGAGGTCATCGCGAAGCTGAAGCAGTTCAATCGCGAGAAATCCATCAAGCGCGCCGAGAGCCGTGAGAAGCAGCTTGCCAAAAAGGAGGTTCTGGACAAGCCGATCGAGCTTCGCGATGATATGCGGCTTACTCTGAAGCCGTGCATTCGTTCCGGCCGGGATGTCATGCAGGTGCGTCACCTTGCCAAAGCCTTCGATGAGAATCGGCTTTTTGATGACATCACCTTTGATCTTCTTCGCGGCGAACACGCTGCAATCATTGGCAGCAACGGCACCGGAAAGTCAACGCTTCTGAAAATCATCATCGGTCAGATTGCTGCCGATGCCGGAACGGTTCGCTTCGGCACCAATGTCCATATCGGGTACTATGATCAGGAGCATCACGTTCTGAACGACGCCAATACCGTGTTCGAGGAAATTTCCGATGCACACCCGGATATGACAAATACGGAAATCCGGAATCTTCTCGCCTCCTTCCTCTTCACCGGGGAGGATGTCTTCAAGCGCATCGGCGATCTTTCCGGCGGAGAAAAGGGACGTGTCTCACTGGCAAAGCTCATGCTCTCCGAGGCAAATCTCCTGATCCTCGATGAGCCGACCAACCATCTGGACATCGTCTCCAAGGATGTTCTGGAGAATGCACTGAACAGCTACGAGGGAACGGTCCTTTATGTCTCGCATGACCGTTATTTCATGAATCGCACCGCAAGCAGAATTCTCTCTCTGACAGACCGGGTGATGCTCAATTACCCGGGAAGCAGAAGTGACGAGCCTGCTCCCGATTGCTACATCGGAAACTATGATTACTATCTGGAAAAATCCGCCCAGGTCGAGAATGTCCTGAAGGCAGATGAAAGAAAGCGGATTGCAGAAGCATCCGGGCAGCCTGCTTCTTATGTGCAGACTTCCTCTTCTGCCGCCGCTCAGGCAGGCAGCAATCCGGAAGAAACTCCCACCGAGAAGGCCGCAGGCGGAAGTCTCGATTACCGAAAACAGAAAGAGGAGCAGGCCCGCCTTCGCAAGCAGCAGAATGATCTGAAGAAATGTGAATCGGAAATTTCCTCTCTCGAGGAGCGGAACACTTCCATCGATGAGGAAATGGCACGTCCCGAAAACTGCACCGATCTTGCCAAACTGTCAAAGCTTCAGAAGGAGAAAAGTGCAAACGAGGATCGACTCGCAGAATTGTATGAGAAATGGGAGGAGCTTTCGGAAGCACTCTCCTGAATACTCGCAATCCCACAGAAAAAAGCCGGCAGCTGCCGGCTTTTTCGTTTCTCCCGATCTGACATAAATATCTTCAGAGCCCTGTATTTCTTATCTCTTATGCGCGCAGTGCTTCCAGCGTATCCCGGATCGCCAGAATAAACTCCTCCGTATCCAGCTTCTGTACATTCGGAAGCGTGGTGATTGCTGCAAGGTCACCGGTCATTTTGCCGGACTCAATCGTAGAAAGCGTCGCCTCTTCCAGCTGCTCTGCGAACTTCACGAGATCACATAAACCATCCAGCTCACCGCGCTTTCTCAAAGCTCCCGTCCATGCAAAGATCGTTGCGACAGAGTTTGTGGACTCCTTCTCGCCCTTCAGATACTGGTAGTAATGACGCTGCACTGTCCCGTGCGCCGCCTCATATTCATAGGCTCCTGTCGGAGATACCAGCGTGGAGGTCATCATCGCAAGAGATCCGAAGGCCGTCGCCATCATATCCGACATCACATCGCCGTCATAATTCTTCAGCGCCCAGACAAAGCCGCCCTCGGAACGAATGACACGCGCCACAGCATCGTCAATCAGAGTATAGAAATACTTGATTCCGGCAGCCTCGAATTTCTCCTTGTACTCATTCTCATACAGATCCTGGAAAATCTCCTTGAAGTTTCCGTCATACGTCTTGGAAATGGTATCCTTCGTGGAGAACCACAGATCCATCTTTTTGTCATAGGAATAATTGAAGCAGGTCCGTGCGAAATTCTCGATGGATTTATCCGTATTGTGGATTCCCTGAATGATCCCGGCGCCATCGAAATCATGAATCAGTCTGCGATGCTCAATGCCCGTATCCGCCTCCGTGTAGACAAGCTCAGCCTTTCCGGGGCCCCCGATCTTCATCTCGGAATTCTTGTAAACATCTCCGTAGGCGTGACGAGCCAGCATGATCGGAGCCTTCCAGGTCCGCACATAGGGCTCAATTCCTTTTACCAGAATCGGTCCGCGGAAAACGGTTCCGTCCAGCATGGAGCGGAGCGTTGCATTCGGACTCTTGTAAAGCTTCTTCAGATGATACTCTTCCTGTCTTGCACGATTCGGTGTAATGGTAGCACACTTGACGGCAACGCCGTACTTCTTTGTCGCAAGAGCCGCGTCCTTCGTCACCTCATCATCGGTTTCGTCGCGATGCTCCAGCCCAAGATCATAATATTCGGTCTTCAGATCCACGAAAGGAAGGATCAGATCCTCCTTGATCAGCTTCCAGATAATTCTTGTCATTTCATCGCCATCGATCTCCACGATGGGGGTTGTCATCTGAATTTTCGCCATATTCCCGCTCCTCTCTTATGATTCCTTCTTATGCTTCCTTCTTAGCCGGCTCAGCGGTCTTCTCTCCGGAAGCTGCCGCGGCATTGTCTGTCTTATACAGATCGTACAGTCCGTTCTTAACCATGTTGCTGTAGGCGTTGTTCATATGCTCGGATGCCAGCTTCTCTGCCAGGTCCGGATTATTCGCCTTGATGGCCTCCATAATACCGTGATGCTCTTTGTTGGAGGCGATGGCACGATCCGGGGTAGAAAGCGTCTTGCGGCGGATTCTCATGACATACTGATGGTAGTCCTCCAGCAGATGTTCAAGCATCTTGGAGGCTCCGGACGCATACAGAATCCGATGAAACTGATTGTCCAGCTCCGCCATCTGCTCCATGTTTCCCTTCTTCGCATGGAACTCCGCGAGATAAACATTCTCCTCCATCTCGTCCATCTGTTCCTTGGTAATGTTCTCGCAGGCCCAGCGGGCACACAGCCCCTCCAGACGTGCACGAATCATATAAATGTCACGTACATCCTGCGCCTGAATTCCGGTAACAAAAGCTCCGCGGTTCGGAATGATCTGAACAAGGCCCTCCAGCTCCAGCTGACGAAGTGCCTCCCGGACCGGCGTGCGGGATACCCCGAGCTCCTGACCGATCGCAACCTCCTTCAGTTCTTCGTTTTCCTTATATTTCCCGTTCAGAATGTCGTCACGGATCTTATGAAAAACTCTTCCCCGCAGCGAATACTGATCACTCATGTCCCGTTTCACATCGTAATTGTTCATTTCCCCTTTTTATGTTCCTCCGATCTTTCTATCGATGCCAACTTTTGATTTTATCCTATTTCTCGTAATCCGTCAGCGAAAGATGCTCTTTCCTGCAAACACGGTCAATGACAGTCTCAAGCTCCGTATCCGTGATGACCGTGACGCGGCCGGAAGCGTACTGCTCGTCCACCCACGCCTTCACGCCTTCCACCAGAACGGACTTTTTATCGATTCTCCGATCCTCCGGCAGACGATAGTAGTTATTGATCCAGAGAGCGATTCCTGCAAGCCCGGACGTATTGGTCACAGCGGAAATCGGCGGACGGTTCAGGAACTTTCCGGTATCAAAAATATTATAGATTTCTTCGTTCTTCAGAAGGCCGTCGGCATGGATACCTGCCCTCGTGACATTGAAGTTCTTACCCACAAACGGCGTTCTCTCCGGAATGTGATAACCGATCTCCTTCTCATAATAATCCGCAAGGTCCGTGATCGCTGTCGTGTCCATTCCGTTCAGATCACCGCGAAGCTGCGCATATTCGAAAACCATCGCCTCGGTCGGCGTATTTCCGGTCCGCTCACCGATTCCGAACAGCGAGCAGTTTACGCCGCTGCAGCCATAGAGCCATGCGGTCGTCGCATTGACCACCGCCTTATAGAAATCATTGTGACCGTGCCATTCCAGCTGCTCGCTCGGAACCCCCGCATGCGTATGAATGGCATAGATAATTCCGGGAACCGAGCGCGGGATAACCGCACCGTTGTAATTCACGCCATAGCCCATGGTATCACAGGCACGAATCTTGATCGGAATTCCATACTCCCGTTGCAGCTTCATCAGCTCCAGGCAAAATGGCACAACATAGCCATAGATATCCGCTCTTGTAATATCCTCCAGATGGCAGCGGGGACTGATCCCCTGCTCCAGACAATCACGAACCACGGAAAGATAATGCTCCATGGCCTGCTTGCGGGTCATCTTCAGTTTCAGGAAAATATGATAATCCGAGCAGGAGACCAGAATTCCGGTTTCCTTCATCCCCATCTCATGAACAAGACGGAAATCATCATGACTTGCACGAATCCAGCTGGTAACCTGAGGGAACTCATATCCCCGTTCCATGCATTTGTATACCGCATCACGGTCCTGCTTGCTGTACAGGAAGAACTCGCAGGCCTTAATCATGCCGTTCGGCCCGCCAAGGCGATGAAACTCATCATAGATATGGACAATCTGATCCGTCGTATAAGGTGCCCGCGACTGCTGACCATCACGGAAGGTGGTATCGGTGATCCAGATATCCTTCGGCATGCGCTTCGGCACGGTCCTGTCATTGAACGGAATCTTCGGAATGTCCGAATACGGAAACATCTGACGGAACACATTCGGCTTCTGCACATCATCCAGAATGTACATGTGCTCTTCGATCTGAAGCAGATGATTGTCTTCATTCATCGAGACCGGACGATTTTCAAAAGGCTCTGTAACCATACCATCCTCCTTTGGATGTCATATAAGATTTTCGAAAATTCAAGTATGTATAATTGTATACATTTAATACATCTGCGTCAAGACCACATAAACGCCGGAAAAAGGGGATCCCTTTCGGAATCCCCTTCTGTTCTCAGGTAAACACCTGTCTCTATTCTTCTGAAAATCCTTCTGCAGCCTTTTCTGCTCTCGCAGCAACCTCCTTGCTCTGAATGTCTGCCGGAGCCTGCTGATAACGGGAGAATTCATAGCTGTACTCTCCGCGTCCGCCGGTCATGGAGCGAAGCGTTGTCGAATAATCGAACAGTTCCATCTGCGGAACCTCCGCCTCAATGATCTGCTTGGATCCGGGAGCCGGATTCATGCCGAGAATCGAAGCACGTCTCTTGTTGAGATCGCCCATGATATCGCCGGTGTAGGTATCCGGAACGATTACCTTCAGGGAAACAATCGGCTCAAGGAGAACCGGGCCGGCTTCCATGAAGCCCTTCTTGAAGGCCTGCTTCGCAGCCGTCTTAAATGCCATCTCCGAGGAATCTACCGGATGATAGGATCCATCGTAAAGCGTTGCATGTACGCCGACAACCGGGTATGCTGCCAGAGGTCCGGACTGAACCGACTCTGCAATTCCCTTCTCAACCGCCGGGAAATAGTTCTTCGGAACAGCGCCGCCGACAACGGCTTCATCAAATACATACGGTGCACTGTGATCCTCTGCGGGAGCAAAGCGAATCTTTACATGTCCGTACTGACCGTGTCCGCCTGTCTGCTTCTTATACTTGTATTCCACATCTGAATTCTTCTTGATGGTCTCGCGGAAAGCAACCTTCGGCTTCTCCAGTGTGATTTCACACTTATACTCATCCTTCAGCTCGGACTGAATCACCTGCAGATGAAGATCGCCCATACCATAAATCAGAGACTGGCTGTTCGCCGAATCATTGACCGCCTTAAAGGTCGGATCCTCTGCGGCAAGCTTACCCATAGCCTGTGCAATCTTATCAATATCCTGCTTGTTTACTGCCTTATAGCGAAGGTACGTATACGGCGTGGAGATGTCCATCTTCGCATACTGAATCGGTGTTGCCTTCGTCGAAATGGTGTCTCCGGTATTCACGCCCTGCAGCTTCGCAAGTGCGCCAAGATCTCCGGCATGAAGCTCCGGAATCTCGGATGCCTTGTTGCCCTGCAGAATGTAGAGCTTGCCAACCTTGAACTCGTTCTCCGTTCTTGCATTGTAGCAGAGATCATCCGTCTTGAAGACACCGGAGCGGACCTTGATCAGGCTGTAGCGTCCGATGAACGGGTCCACAATCGTCTTGAATACAAACGCACTCTTCGGCTTCAGAACATCAAAGTTTGCTTCAAAAATCTCATTGGTCTTGAGATTGATGCCGCTGACCTTGCGGGACTCTGCTGCAGGCATGTACTTCACGATATCATCCATCATCGTGTAAACGCCAAGAGCTGCAAGTCCGGAGCCCATCTCTACCGGAACGATGGTGCCGTCCTGAATGGACAGACGTGCTGCCGCACGAATCTCCGCCTCCGAGAACTCTTCTCCGGAGAAATAGCGATCCATAAACTCTTCCGAGGTCTCTGCAACCGCTTCGATCAGGGTGTTGTGATACTGCTCCAGGTATTCCGCGGAATAATCCGGAACATCGGCAGCGATGGCTTCCTTGTTCACCCACTTGAACGCCTTCTTCTGAATGACATTGACATAGCCGACAAGCTTGCCGTCTTCACGGACCGGCATATTGAAGGGAGCAATCTTCTTGCCATACAGAGCCGTCAGATCCTCAACCACCTTGCGATAGGATACCTCATCGATATCCATATCTGTTACAAAGAACATTCTCGGAAGATGATACTTCTCGCAGATCTCCCATGCCTTTTCGGTTCCTGCCTCGATTCCGGCCTTTGCGCTGACCACGATAATGGCACCGTCGGCCACCGAAATCGCTTCCTCTACTTCTCCGACAAAATCAAAGTATCCGGGGGTATCCAGAATGTTCAGCTTATAGTCATTCCACTCAATCGGGATCAGCGAAGTATGAATGGAAATTTCACGCTTCTGCTCCTCCTTGGAAAAATCGCTGATGGTGCTTCCATCCTCAACCTTTCCCAGTCTCGATGTCAGACCACCAAGGTATGCCATCGCCTCGACCAGTGTTGTCTTTCCGCAGCTTCCGTGTCCAAGGATTACGACGTTGCGGATCTTGTCAGTTGTATAAACTTTCATGTGGGAATCCTCCAGTATGTTATTGAGTTTACCGGTTTCATTTTTCATTTTCCGGCAGGCTCAAGGAATATTTTAACAAATGAAAGATTCTACCACAAGTTTAATTGTATATTCTTCACAAATTCAGACAAATGCGACAGAAAAAAGGCAGCTACGTCCATAAGACGAAGCTGCCTTTCATCACTTACTTATTTTACAACGAAGTTCAGGATCTTGCCGGGAACATAGATTTCCTTTACAAGATTTCCCATCGCCAGATATTTGGCAACGTTCTCGTCCTGCTTCGCCGCTGTAAGAGCCTCTTCTCTGGAGGCATCGGCCGGGATTTCAATGGTTCCGCGAAGCTTTCCGTTGACCTGAACGCCCATCCGGATGGTGGAGTCCACGGTCTTCGACTCATCATACTGCGGCCATGCGGACAGTGTGCAGAAGGTCTTTCCGTCCGGATTCATGCCGAGCTCTTCCCACATCTCTTCTGTGAGGTGAGGCGCAAAGGGCGAAAGGAGCTTGATGAAAATAATAACATCTTCCTTCGTCACGGCTCCTGCCTTGTAGAAATCATTGGTCAGAGCCATCAGTGCAGCAATGGCGGTATTGAACTTCATGTTGTCGATGTCATCCGATACCTTGCGGATGGTCTTATGAAGCTTCGTCTCCAGCTGAGGATCTTCCTTCTTGGCCGTTGCCATTTCCGTAAAGCCTGCAACTCTTTCCAGGAAACGCTTGCAGCCCTTCAGCGATTCATCGCTCCAGGGAGCGGCGCTGCCGTAGTCGCCCATGAACATCACATAGGTGCGGAGCGTGTCTGCGCCATAAGCCTCTACAATATCAACCGGATCAATGACATTGCCTCTGGACTTGGACATCTTCTGTCCGTCTGAGCCAAGTACCATTCCCTGATACGTACGCTTTGCATACGGCTCCGGTGTGTTCACCTCTCCGATGTCATAGAGGAAGTGATGCCAGAATCTGGAATACAACAGATGTCTCGTGACATGCTCCATACCGCCGTTATAATGATCGACCGGCATCCAGTACTCCAGCTTCTTCTTATCCGCGAACGCCTTGTCATTGTGCGGGTCGCAGAAGCGGAGGAAGTACCAGGAGGAGCCTGCCCACTGGGGCATGGTATCCGTCTCTCTCTTTGCAGGGCCGCCGCACTTCGGGCAGGTGCAGTTTACAAAGGAATCGATTCTTGCAAGGGGACTCTTTCCGTCCTGCCCGGGCTCGAAATTCTCAACCTCCGGCAGAGTCAGCGGAAGATCCTCTTCGGGAACGCCGACGGTTCCGCACTTCTCACAATGAATCAGCGGAATCGGCTCTCCCCAGTATCTCTGACGATTGAAGGCCCAGTCCTTCATCTTATACTGAACGCCCTTATGGCCGATTCCCTTTTCAAGAAGATACTCCCGCATCTTCTCAATGGAATCCTTTTTATTGGTCAGACCGTTCAGGAAGCCGGAATTGATCATCTCACCGTCTCCGGTATACGCTTCCTTCTCAATGTCGCCGCCCTTGATGACCTGCACAATCGGAACCCCGAACTTCTTTGCGAAGTCATAGTCTCTCTGATCGTGCGCAGGAACCGCCATAATCGCACCGGTTCCGTAGCCCATCATGACATAGTCTGAAATGAACACCGGAATTTCCTTGCCGGTAATCGGGTTAATCGCTGCAAGACCGTCAATCTGAACGCCGCTCTTCTCCTTTACGAGCTGGGTTCTTTCAAACTCGGTCTTCTTCGCAGATTCGGTCCGGTAATTCTCAACAGCCTCCCAGTTGGAGATCTGATTCTTATACTTGTCAAGAATCGGATGCTCGGGAGCGACAACCATGAAGGTGACGCCGTAAAGCGTATCGCACCGGGTGGTATAAATTTCCAGCTTCTCGTCCGGAATCGCATTTCCCTTTCCGTCCGACACCTGGAAGTTCACAAAAGTGCCTTCGGATTTGCCGATCCAGGCAACCTCCTGCTGTTTGACGGATTCCGGATAATCGACATCCTTCAATCCATCCAGAAGCTTGTCCGCATACTCCGTGATGCGAAGGAACCAGACATCCTTGGAAAGCTGCACCACATCACTGTGGCAGATGTCGCACTTTCCTCCCTGCGAATCCTCATTGGAAAGGACAACCTTGCAGTGCGGGCAGTAATTGACCAGTGTCTTCGAACGGAATACAAGACCATGCTCAAACAGCTTCAGGAAGATCCACTGTGTCCACTTATAATAATCGGAACGGGAGGTCGCAAACTCTCTGGACCAGTCAAAAGAAAATCCGACCCGCTTCAGCTGTTCCGAGAAGTGCTTGATATTCTTCTCCGTAATGATGTGCGGATGCGTGTTGGTCTTGATGGCATAGTTCTCTGCCGGAAGACCGAATGAGTCGAATCCGATCGGGAACAGCACGTTATAGCCCTGCATGCGGCGCTTTCTTGCCAGAACCTCGATGGAAGAATAGGCCTTGATATGACCGACATGCATGCCGGCACCGGACGGATACGGGAACTCTACCAGTCCGTACCACTTCGGCTTACTGTCAAAATCTACTGCCTCAAATGCATTCGCCTGCTCCCAGGCAGCCTGCCACTTCGGCTCGATTTTCCTGAAGTTGTATTTCATTGATTACCTCCTGTGCCGCAGACCGTTTGCCGCAGCAGCTCGATCTGAAGGAAAACAGATTCTCTTTCCTTCTTTTGCATACTTTTTTAATGATATCCCCACGAAATACCAGTGTCAAGGAAACCGCGCTTTTTGCGATTCAACGCGTTGGTGCAATAAACTGTGGACCGCCGCTTTTAATTGCGGTACACTATATCTATTCGGCCAATTCCATTTCTATCATTATTTTAATGCCTTTGGCCGGTTCAATTTCTGCAGATATCCGAGGTGACTGATTATGTCTGATTTTAACTCCTTCCGTTTTGGCTTTGTCGGTCTTGGCCTGATCGGAGGTTCGATTGCAAAGGCGATTCGAAGCTATTGGCCCATGGCGGAGATCCTTGCCTATAACCCTTCCCGTGACACGCTGGACGAGGCCATTCATGACGGAGTCGTCAATGCCGGTGCCTGCAGTGAGGACGGTCCTCTTGACGGTGCTCTGTTTGAAAACTGCGACATTGTTTTTCTCTGTGCTCCTGTCCAGAAGAACGCGGAAAATCTTGCCGCACTGAAGGGACATTTGAAGCCTTCCGCCATTTTGTCCGATATCGGCTCCACCAAAAGAGACATTCAGAAGCAGGTAGAAAGGGAAGGGCTCTCCTCCTTTTTCGTCGGAGGTCATCCCATGACAGGCTCAGAGAGAACCCGCTATCACAACTCCCGTGCGTCTCTTCTGGAAAATGCATACTACATTGTGGCGCCCACAGACGAAACACCGAAGGAGAAGACGGAATGCTTTCAGGCGTTCGTAAAGGGCATCAAATCCATTCCTCTTGTCATTTCCTGTCCCTTTCACGACTATGCGGTTGCCGGGATTTCCCACCTTCCGCACGTCGTCTCGGCAGGTCTCGTCAATCTGGTGAAGCATTCCGATTCCGAGGATGCCGTCATGCATGCCATTGCAGCAGGAGGCTTTAAGGACATCACCCGTATTTCCTCCTCTTCTCCCGTAATGTGGGAGCAGATCTGCATGACAAACGGAGACAACATCATAAAGCTTCTGGATTCTTATATGGAAGAGCTTTCGAAGATTCGGGACGAGATCGCAGAGAAGAATCACGCAAGGGTGTTTGACTTTTTTGACTCCGCGAAGAATTACCGCGACAGCTTCGACGGAACCTCCAGCGGTGCCCACAATCTGCTGCATCTGCTGTTTGTGGACATCGAAGATCATCCCGGCATGCTGGCTGAGGTTGTCACACTCCTTGCCGTCAATGCCATCAGCATCAAGAACATCGGCATCACGCACAACCGTGAGTATCAGGAAGGTACCCTGCGCGTCGAGTTTTACTCCGAGCCGGATCTGAACGAGGCAAAGGATATCCTTACGACCAGAAACTACACGATTCACTGAGCACCTTTATTTCATTTACCGTTTAAGAAAGGACCAACATGCACCGACACATTCTGATTAAAGATGCCTCTTCGGCAGAAGCCTCTCCCGCTGCTGCGAAGGTGAACAGTCCGTCTTCCAAGGCGATCACGCTTTCATCGGCAGCTTCCCTGAAGGGTGAGCTGACCATTCCGGGCGACAAATCCATTTCTCATCGCGCCATCATGTTCAGCTCCCTTGCAAAAGGCGACACACAGATTACGCATTTTCTGGAGAGTGCCGACTGTCTGGCAACCATGGACTGCTTCTCAAGGCTTGGCATTTATATTGAGCGGGATTTCTCTGAGCACGGAAAGCTTATCGTCCACGGGACGGGCCTTCGCGGCCTCTATCCGTCCCACTCTCCGATCGCCCTGTACTCACAGAACAGCGGAACCACAACGCGCATCATGAGCGGAATTCTGGCTCCGCAGCATTTTACCAGCTACATCACAGGGGATGAATCGGTAAACCGCCGGCCCATGAAACGTGTCATGGAGCCTTTGCAGCAGATGGGTGCAGACATTGTCAGCATGAACGACGATAACTGTGCTCCTTTGAAGATTACCGGAAAGCCGCTCCATGGGATCACCTGGAAAACCAGTGTGGCTTCCGCCCAGGTGAAATCCGCCATCCTCTGTGCAGGTCTTTATGCCGAAGGAAATACTACCGTTCTGGAACCGGCGATTTCCCGTGATCACACGGAAAAAATGCTGGCAGCCTTCGGTCACGCGCCCGCTGTCACAGATCTTACCGATGACAGCGGCAAATTTGCAGGCCACAGCGTTTCCGTCACTCCCGCCAAAGAGCTCTGGTCTCCGGAACAGATCACTGTCCCCGGCGACATATCCTCTGCGGCTTATTTTATCGCGGCAGCCTGCCTGGTACCGAATTCCGAGGTATTGATCCGAAACGTCGGAATCAATGAAACCAGAGACGGCATTCTGCGCGTTGCAAGAGCCATGGGCGCAGACATCACGGTTCTGAATGAGAACCGTGCAGCGGAACCATCCGCAGATCTCCTTGTCAGGACCTCTTCTCTTCACGGTACGATCGTGGAGGGCGACATGATTCCCACCTTGATCGATGAGATTCCGATCATTGCCGTCATGGCAGCCGCAGCGGACGGCACCACCATCATTCGGGATGCCGCAGAGCTGAAGGTAAAGGAGTCCGACCGGATTGCTGCCATGACCGAAGGCCTGCAGGCCATGGGCTGCAGGATTACCCCCACCGGGGACGGCATGATCATCGAGGGCGGAGCTCCCCTTCGCGGCGCAGCGATCCGCACCTTCAAGGATCACCGGATCGCCATGTCGTTTGCCATTGCCGCACTCATTGCAGAGGGCGAAACCGCGCTGGATGATGCCGGCTGTGTCGACATCAGCTATCCGACCTTCTTCGAGAATTTAAATCAGCTGAGGCAGTGAGCCGATTCCGGCAGAAATCGCCGGCGGACGCACAACGACAGGCACATGTCGGCAGGCACACGCGGACAGAAAAAGCGGGCAGTTCCCGGTGAAAGGGAACCGCCCGCTTTTTTGCCGCAGATCTGTGAGTAACAAATTTCTTTGGAAATGAGAATTACTGCTCAAACGCAGCCTTCAGTGCCTGATCCAGATCCCAGAGGATATCATCGATATTCTCAGTTCCGATGGAGAGACGAATCGTAGAAGGATAGATGTTCTGCTCCGCCGCTTCTGCCTCTGAGAGCTCTGCGTGCGTTGTGGTCAGCGGATGTACAACCAGCGACTTCACATCTGCCACATTGGCAAGGAGCGAGAAAATCTGCAGATGATCAATAAAGGTGAAGGCTTCCTTCTGTCCGCCATTGATGTCGAAGGTGAAGATCGAGCCGCCGCCGTTCGGGAAATACTTCTCAAACAGCTTGTGATCCGGATGCTCCGGAAGTGCAGGGTGATTCACCTGCTTCACATAAGGGCTCTTTACAAGATAATCGATCACCTTCTTCGCATTCTCCCAGTGACGTTCCAGACGAAGGGACAGGGTCTCTGTTCCCTGCAGAAGGAGGAATGCATTGAAAGGAGAAATCGCGGCTCCCTCATCGCGGAGAATGATTGCCCGGATATAAGTAACAAAAGCTGCCTTTCCGGCTGCCTGCACGAACGAAACGCCGTGATAGGATTCATTCGGCTCCGTAAACTGAGGGAACAGCTTGCTTGCTGCCCAGTCGAAGGTTCCGCCGTCAACAATGATGCCGCCGAGTGTTGTTCCGTGGCCGCCAATGAACTTGGTTGCCGAGTGAATCACGATATCAGCACCAAACTCGATCGGCCGGATCAGGTAAGGGGTGCCGAAGGTATTGTCGATGACAAGTGGCAGTCCGTGGCTGTGTGCGATCTTTGCAATGGCTTCAATGTCCGGAATGTCCGCATTCGGATTCGTCAGAGTTTCGATATAGATTGCTCTTGTATTCCCGTCAATTGCGTTCTCAACTTCCTCCAGATTTCTGGTATTGACGAACTTCGCCTCTACCCCGTAATTCGGAAGCGTGTGCTTCAGCAGGTTATAGGATCCTCCGTAGATGGTCTTCTGTGCAACCACATTCTGTCCGGCATGCGCCAGCGCCATGATCGTATAGGTAACCGCAGCAGCTCCGGAAGCTACGGCCAGTCCGCCGACGCCGCCCTCCAGTGCAGTGATTCTCTTCTCCAGAACGTCCTGTGTGGAGTTGGTCAGTCTTCCATAGATGTTCCCGGCATCGCGAAGTGCGAAGCGGTCCGCTGCATGCTGTGCATTGTGGAAAACATAAGAGGTTGTCTGGTAAATCGGAACGGCTCTGGAATCGGTTGCCGGATCGGCCTGCTCCTGTCCTACGTGAAGCTGTTTGGTTTCAAATTTGAATTCATGCTCGCTCATAGTCTGCTCTCTTTTCCTAGTTGATTGGTAGGTTTGTTTTTTGTTGGTGCTACAATACTACAGGAGAATAACTCCTGTCAAGCATAAGTTTATATTCCTATCTGTTTACTATGTTTTAAGCATTAAGTAACGCCTTCTGCTCCATTTCCTTCATGGAATGGATGCAGAAGGCGTTCGGTTTCACCACTTCTTATACGGACAATGACTCCGGTTTGTTGCCGCCCGCAGCTCTACGAAGCACCCGCAGGCATTACAGGTTCCTTTGGAGAGATAGTCACAGGCTTTACAGATCTTCCGTCTCCTGTCGTATTCTTCCGGCGAAGTTTTCATCTCCCGGTCCATCAGGGCAAGAAGTCTTCCGATCTCTTTCTCATACCGGGCAGGATCCAGCTCCTCCAGGAGGCATTTGATGCAGTGTTCCTTCATGCTTGTCTGTCCTTTTTCCGGATCCTTTACCGGATGGTAAGCTTCACAACTGCACAGGACGGAATCCGGAAGCTACAGCCGTTCTCTGTGAGCTCCACGCCATCCAGTGCTTTCTCCGAAACGACATTCGGCTTCTCGAAGGTATTCTTCGCGTGCATCTCTTCCGAAACCACACGTGCCTCGATGGAGGAAGGCTTCTTCTCATTGAACTTCAGAGAAACCGGATAGCCATGCTCTGCATCCATGTTCGCGATCGTCACGGTAATGACGCCATCCTTCTCCGAAACCGACTCGTTGAGTGCAGGTACCGGATGCTGCTCCGTTCCGGCCTCCTCATTTTCCAGAATCATGGAATCCAGAAGCTCTCCGTCCTGGTGATCCTTATACATATGGAACACATGATACGTGGGCGTCAGAATCATCTTCTCGCCGTCGGTCAGAATCACAGACTGAATGACGTTGATCATCTGGGCAAGGCATGCCAGCTTCACGCGGTCGCAGTGGCGGTTGAAAATGTTCAGCGTTGTTCCCGCAATCAGCGCATCGCGCATGGTGTTCTGCTGATACAGGAAGCCCGGATTCGTTCCCGGCTCGCATTCATACCAGCCGCCCCACTCATCGAAGGAGAAGCCGATCTTCTTCTCGGGATCATAGGTGTCCAGAATGTCACCGTGCATCTTCAGAAGATCCTCCGTATAAAGAGTCTTCTCCATCGTCTGATAGAACATTTCACGGTCAAACTCTGTCGCAGAGCCCTTGTTCTCCCAGCTTCCAGGATGCACATAATAATGAATGCTGATCAGATCCATGAATCCGTGCGAAGCAGATCCGCCGGGCTCTGCAAAACAGGTTTCAAGAACCTTTTTCGTCCAGTTGGTATCTGCCACATTCGGTCCGCCGCAAACCTTCCGGAACGGCTTGTCCGGATGATACTGGCGGCAATAGGTCTGATAACGGCGATAAAGATTTGCATAGTACTCCGGTGTCATATTGCCGCCGCAGCCCCAGTTCTCGTTTCCAACGCCGAAATAATCCACTCTCCAGGGTTCCTCATGGCCGTTGGCCTTCCGAAGCTCTGTCATCGGAGAGAGCCCGTCGAAGGTCATGTACTCAATCCATTCCGACATCTCCTGTACGGTTCCGGATCCGAGATTTCCGTTGATATAGCTCTTGCAGCCAAGCTGCTTTACCAGTTCAAAATATTCATGGGTTCCGAAGCTGTTGTCTTCCAGCACGCCGCCCCAGTGCGTGTTGATCATTTTCTTTCTGGACTCCTTCGGGCCGATTCCGTCCTTCCAGTGATACTCATCGGCAAAGCAGCCGCCGGGCCACCGAAGAAGCGGGACCTTCATTTCCTTTAAGGCATTCACGACATCGGTCCGCATTCCGTTTACGTTCTCAATTCCCGAATCCGGGCGGACAAACAGGCCTTCATAGATGCCGCGTCCAAGATGCTCCGAAAACTGTCCCTGAATTTCCGGATTGATGTGTCCTTTTTTCTTCTGCTCATTGATCAGAATGACTGCCATGATAAATTCTCCCTTGCATATTGCATCAATCGTATTGACAGCATAAGCATGCTGTTATTTTCCAAGTACAATCACCGCAAAGCTGGCCGGCTTCAGATTCGCAGTAAAAATACCGCCATCCAACCTGTAATCCTTTCTTGCTGCCGGCTTTACCGCCTCTCCTGCCGCCGAATTCACGGCCTTCATGTCGGTGCCTTCCATCGCCTGGAAATCGACCACCTTGTAGCCCTCAAAGCCGCGAAGATCCACATCGAACTCTACGTTCTCTTCTGTGTTGCGATTGACCGCAAAGACCGCAACCTGCTCTTTTTCTTCATTGTAGACAGAAACTGCCTCCACATCCGTAACATGATCATGTTTACTGGTCGCATGGTCATCCCCGGACATCACAGGCTGCAGTGCCACGCCCCTTCCATACTTCGATACCAGATAGAACGGATAGAAAATTGTCTGTCTCCAGGCAGGTCCGTTCTCTTCCGTCATGATCGGTGCAATGACATTGACAAGCTGCGCAAGGCAGGCAATTTTCACACGGTCTGCATGCTGCAGGAACTTGATCAGCGCCAGAGCATCCACAATGGCATCCTCATAATTATAGATATCCTCCAGAAGATGAGGGTGCGATCTCCAGGGCATGTTCTCCATATCCTCGTTGTCCTGCTCCGTGGAGTGATACCAGACATTCCATTCGTCGAAGGAAAGATTGATGTTCTTCTTCCCGTGCTTCGTTGCCTTCACATAGTCGCAGGTTGCAATCACGGATTTCAGGAAGTACTCAAGATCGTCCGTCGCAGCGAAGAACTCCGCCGTGTCATGATCACGGTTTCCCCAGTACTGATGAAGGGAAACGTAGTCGACATAGTCATAGGCTTCATCCAGGACCGTTGCCTCCCACTTTCCGAAGGTCGGCATTGCAACGTAGGAAGATCCGCAGACAACCGTCTCAATGGAGTGATCCATGGTCTTCATGGCCTTCGAGGTCTCAGCCGCAAGATGCCCATACTCAAGAGCCTCCTTGTGCCCCATCTGCCACGGTCCATCCATCTCATTGCCCATGCACCAGAGCTTGATTCCGTAGGGATCCTGGTCGCCGTGCTGTCTGCGAAGGTTCGCATAATAGGAATTCGTGTCCAGATTGCAGTATTCCAGAAGATTCAGCGCATCGGTGGTTCCGCGGGTTCCGAGGTTGACCGCCATCATCACACTTGTATTCGCCTTCTTCGCCCATTTTGAAAACTCATTGATCCCGACCTCATTCGGCTCATAGGTTCTCCAGGCAAGATCAAGCCTTGGTTTTCTCTGCTCCTTCGGTCCGACGGAATCCTCCCAGTAGAAATTGGAAACAAAATTCCCGCCGGGATATCTCACGATCGGAACATCGAGCTCACGAACCAGATCAATCACATCCTTCCGGAAGCCAAGCTCATCCGCTGTCGGATGCCCCGGCTGATAGATCCCGGTATAAACCGCACGTCCCAGGTGCTCAATAAAGGAGCCGTAAATTCTCTTGTCGACCTCTCCGATTCTAAAATCCTTATCTACAATCAGTTTTGTTCTGCGTGCCATCTGTATGGTCCCCCTGTTCATTCCTTCCTGCCTGATCCGACAGGTCACTTGTATGTCCCCAATATATAATCGGGAATATCCGGTGTCAATATTTAGTTTAGTATATTGTGTTTTAATTGACTTTCTTCTAAACTAAACAGGTACCGCTTTTCTGCATGCAGCCCATTATCCAAAGGAGTCCTTATGCTGAATATAACCAGACTTGAAGATGGAATCGAGGTTTTCAAGGCACTCGGTTCGGAAGTGAGAATCCGGATTCTGAGCATTCTTCTTGAAAACGGTGAAATGAATATGACGGACCTTTCCCAGAGGCTCTCCCTGTCGCCCGGTGCTCTGACCGGACATATCCGGCTTCTGGAGAAATGCGGCCTGATCCGGATTATTACCCGGCAGGGCGATCACGGAAGCCAGAAGCTCTGCTCCGTCCGTCAGGATAAGATTCTGATTGAGCTAAACCAAATTGCTCCTTCCCAGAACACCTACGACACCTCCATTTCGATCGGACACTACTGTGACTGCGATGTCTATCCGACCTGCGGGCTGTCGTCTGACAAGCATCTGATCGGCGAGGTCGATGACCGACGCTATTTCTTCCATAATGACCGGTTCAGCGCAGATATTCTGTGGTTTACCAGAGGATATGTGGAATATGCGATTCCGAATTTTATTCCGTATGATCAGAAAATTGATGAGCTCTGCATTTCCATGGAGATTTCATCCGAGGCCCCCGGCGTCAACGAGAACTGGCCCTCCGATATCTCCTTCTTCCTGAATGATGTGAATATCGCAAATTGGACCTCCCCGGGTGATTTCGGAGAGGTCCGCGGGCTTCTTACGCCCAAATGGTGGTTTCCGCAGTGGAACCAGTATGGTCTTTTAAAGATGCTGCAGATCAATCAGAAGGGAACGTTCATTGATGGGGATCGCAAATCCGATCACACCATTGAAGAATTCCATCTGACCGGAAAGAGTTCCATCAAATTCCGCATTGCGGTTCTGGATACCGCTGCGAATGTCGGCGGTGTAACACTCTTTGGCAAATCCTTCGGTAATTACAACCAGGACATCAATGTGCGGATTGCCTATTCACCCGTCCGAAGCAGCTCGTGACCTGCTTTGCGCTTTACTTCAGAATCATGTCCTTCTTACTTTTCTCATAGCCGGGATGATTGGACTTCCAGAGCCTGTCCGCAACAGGGGCCCATTCCTTTGCGTAGTTTTCACACTTGCCGCACAGATGTTCTGCGGTTTCCGATGCCGACAGATCCGTGCTCTTTGCACCGGCAGCCTTCACCATTGCCTGAAGCTTCTCCGGGTTTTCCAGGAAGGGACAGGGCTGCAGAAGGTTTTCGTTGAAGGGCTGATTCTTCTGATAAAGCTTGAACAGGGGCTGCTCCAGACACTCCAGAAGGCTCTTTTCGTGGATATTCGCACCGGAATAATGGATGAAAACGCAGGGCTCCACGTCGCCGTTCGGATTGATGTGGCAATAGTTCTTGCCGCCGGCAATGCATCCGCTGACCCATTCACCGTCGTTCTGGAAATCCATGGCAAAGATCGGCTTTCCTCCCTCGTAGCCGCGGATCTCACGAACGCGATGATACATATATTCACGCTGCTTGGGAGTAGGAACCAGCTCCATCGAAGAATCCATGCCGACAGGCATGAAATGGAAATACCAGGTGAACGCGACCCCCTTGGAAATCAGGAAGTCCAGGAATTCGTCAGAGGTTACCGCTTCGCAGTTTTCTCTCGTATAGCAGATGGAGGTGCCGTAAACCAGACCGTTTTTATGAAGAAGGTCCATGGCATCCATTACCTTCCGGAAGGTTCCGCTTCCGCGCCTTGCGTCCGTGGTATCCTCATAGCCCTCGATCGACATGGACAGCACAATATTCCTGGATTTCTTCATTTCATCACAGAAGTCCTGATCCACCAGAGTTCCGTTTGTAAACAGCATGAAGGCGCAGTCCTTATGCTTTTGTGCCAGACGGAAAACATCATTTTTACGAACGGTCGGTTCGCCGCCGGTCATGACATATCCGTGAATGCCAAGCTCCTTGCCCTCCGTGACAATTCTGTCCATATCTTCATAGGACAGATTCAGCTGGTGCCCGTATTCAGAGGCCCAGCAGCCGGTGCAATGCAGGTTGCAGGCAGAGGTCGGATCAAAAAGAATCACCCAGGGAATGCTGACTCCGTATTTCTCCGACGCCTTCTTCGTCTCCTTGTATCCGGAAAAGCCTGCCTCAAAGCCAAAGGACATGAACAGGCCCTCCAGATAATCCTGGTCGGCATAATCCAGCAGATGATTAAAAAACTTTGTCCATTTTCCATCCTTGCCGAAGGTTTCCCGAAGTCTGTCATAGGCCTCCGCAGGCCAGGTATCTCCGTTGATCTTCTGGATCATGTCCACAACCGAAACAAACCCTTCCTCGCGGTTGCTGATCGCTTTTCTTCCTGCCGTTTTGATGACCGCCTGAAACGCTGCCCGTTCTGCCGCATGTGCCAACTTGTTTGCCATTGTCTGTCCCTCCTTACACAGTCTGTCTTTCCCAAAATCTGTCATGCCCATTCATGACCATTGCTCATTTATGACTGTTGTTCATTAATAATGGACCCTTTGGTTTTGTTTGGAAACGGACAAAATCACCTTACTGTGTAAAACTGCGTAATTGCTTGCGGTTTCTCTGTATTGAAAGTACAATGTAATCTGCTCATTGGCCTGATGGCCGGCCTGATCGCAGATTTCATTTTCAGAGATCCGGGATCGGCAAAACCTTTGCATTGATGAATACAAGGAGTATGTTCATGTCTGATCTTCAGCTGCACCAGAAGCTGGAGCGCCGCATTCCGGTGGCTCCGCTTGAGCTTATCGTTCTTCCCTCTGCCGAGGCTCTGGGGAAAGAAGTCAATGATTATCTGGTATCCTTCCGGAAGCATTATGACAATGTTGCGAAGACGGATACCGCCTTTGAGGGCTATGTCCGCGACGATTACCGGATACACGCGGAATGCGTTCGCTTCGGCACCGGCGAAGGCAAGGGCGTGATTGTGGATTCCTGCCGCGGCAAGGATATTTTCATTCTCACCGATGTTACCAATCACTCTCTGACCTATAAGATGAACGGCTTCATCAACCACATGTCACCTGACGATCATTTTCAGGATCTGAAGAGAATTGTGGCAGCCATCAACGGGAAGGCCTCCCGTATTTCTGTTATCATGCCCTTCCTGTACGAGGGCAGACAGCACAAGAGATCCGGACGCGAATCCCTTGACGCTGCGAACATGTTCCGTGAGCTGGTGGATCTCGGAGTCAAGAATTTTATCACCTTCGATGCCCACGATCCCAGAATCCAGAACGTTGCTCCGCTTGCGAATTTCGATAATTTTATTTCGCCCTATCAGTTCCTCCGGGCCATCATCCATGCGTTCCCGGACGTAATTCTGGACAAGGAGCATTTTGTCGTCATTTCCCCGGATGAGGGAGCTCTGGATCGCGCGGTTTATTTTGCCGGCGTCATCAGCGCAGATACCGGTATGTTCTATAAGCGTCGTGATTACTCCCGCATTGTAAACGGAAAGAACCCGATTGTTGCCCATGAATTTCTGGGAAGCGACCTTGCCGGAAAGGATGTGATCGTCATGGACGATATGATTTCCTCCGGCGGCAGCATTCTGGATACCGCAAGACAGCTGAAGAAGATGAATGCGGGACGTGTCTTCCTCTGTGCAACCTTCGGCCTTTTCACCGACGGTCTGGAGAGCTTTGATAAGGCCTACGAGCAGGGAGATTTTGATCTCGTCATTACATCAAACCTTACCTGGCAGCCGGAAGAGCTTCAGGACCGGCCCTGGTTCTCCGCTGCCGGAATGGGCAAGTATCTGGCGAACATCATTGATTTCTTCAATCATGACGCCTCCATTTCCGACATGACGACATCGACCACCAAGATTCATGAGCTTCTTGCGAAATTCAATAAGAATGAGCAGACAGAATTTGAGAAGATGGAGCTGGAGAACACGGATTTCTGATTGATTTATGATTTGAGTTTCTGATTGGATTTATCTGTGATAAGGAAATGCATTCCGGATCCAGTGCACAGCTGCCCCATTCGCTCCCGACCGCCTGATGGCAACCACGTCGAAGCGAATGGGGCAGTTTTCTGATATCCGGTGAAGAAAACGATAATAATCGGCTGTCCGGCAAATGGTCTTCTGTTTGGAGTACGTAACCGCAGCCTCCGGGGTGCCGCACCTTTCCGATCTGCGCAGCTTCACCTCAAAGAACACCAGCGTATCCTGTTCAAAACCGATAAGATCGATCTCTCCCTGCCTGCCGCTGCGGAAATTCCGTTCCAGAATCCGGACGCCGTGCTGCTCCAGAAACAGACCGGCAATCCGCTCTCCTGCGTTTCCCTCTGACCGCAAATTTCTCATACGTTTCCCTTTGTACTGCTCCGATGATCGTAAATCCGATCATCCATTCGGACAGGAATCCGAAACAAAATGCGTGATGAAGCTTCTTCTGTGAATCGGGCAGGGGCCGTATTTCTTCAGTGCTTCAATGTGTGCCCTGGTTCCGTATCCTTTATGCGCAGCAAAGCCGTATTCCGGATACTGAAGATCCGCTTCCTCCATAATCCGGTCCCTCGTCACCTTGGCAAGAATGGACGCCGCGGAAACAGACAGGCACTTCGCATCTCCCTTAATGACAGGAACCTGGGGAAGCTCCACCTCCGGAATGGTCACTGCATCATTGACCAATGCATCCGGCAGAACCTCCAGGCCGGCAATCGCTTTCCGCATCGCCTCGTAGGTTGCCTGAAGAATATTGATTTCATCAATTCGTTCCGGAGAAGACAGCCCCACGCAATAAGCGAGTGCCTCTTTGGTAATGATGTCATAAAGCTCCTCTCTCTTCCTGGCAGAGAGCTTCTTGGAGTCATTCAGATACAGAATGTCATGATCCGGAGGCAGAATACAGGCACCGGCTGCAACCGGTCCGGCAAGCGGGCCTCGCCCTGCCTCATCGATGCCGCAGATGAGGAACCCTTCCGGCAGCATAATCCCGCCAAGAAGTGTCCCCACTGCCTCCCTCTCAAAGGAGCGCATTCCCGCAACCCGTTCTCTCTCAAGCCGAAGCTTCTCTTCTCTCTTTGCCTGTGCTTCTTCTTTCTTCGTCAAATTGATACCTCGCCGAGTTCATCGTATCGCATTGTAAGGCTTACCTGTCTGTCAAAAGGCCGAATTCCGAAAACGGATAAATCCGAAGCCAGGCTCTTCCGATGATGTTACTCCGCTTAATGTTGCCGACATCGGGATACCGGCTGTCCTCCGACACGTTTCGATTGTCTCCAAGAACAAAATATTCATCGTCCCCCAGCTGAATTTCCTCAGCAGCAAGACCCGCATATTCCATCCTTTCATAACCGTAGCTTTCCTTCAGAAGCTCATCGTTGATAAAAATATTCCCCTGCTCATCGATGCGGACGCGCTCTCCGGGAAGTCCGATCACACGCTTGATAAAATAGGTATTCGCGGCGTACTGATAAGGAAAGATCACAATATCGAACCGCTCCGGATCCCGGAAATGATAGCTCAGCTTGTCAGCGATCAGCTGATCGCCGTCCTCCAGCGTAGGTACCATCGAAGTTCCGTTCACATCCGTTCTCTGCGCCACAAAGGTAATCAGAAACCATGACAGTGCAACGACTGCCGCAAACCAGATTACTGTGTGCAAGATTGTCTTTCCTGTGTTCTTCATCGTCTGTTCTCTTTCCGTGACCTTTTGTTATTCTTCCGTCTCATTCGCCGCTTCCGGCAGTTCATCCAAGGTGATTCTTCCGATTCTCCCGGATCGGAAATCATCCAGAAGAAGATGCGCCGCACGCACCGGATCCGGCTCAGCGCCGCTTCTCAGAAGATTTCTTACCGCTGCAATCTGCACCAGAATTTCATGCAGCTCCCTGTCATTATACTCAGATTGCTCCGGAATCTCCACCGCATCCTTTGCATCATCAGAGACAAAATATCTGTCCCTCAGCAGCGATGGATATCGCCGAAGCAGAATTTCAAGAAGCCGTCTGGCAAGATCCTCCTCGTCCAGAATTTCATCGCGGATCGATCCGACCAGAGCAAGCCGCACACCGACATTCTGATCCTCAAATTTCGGCCAGAGAATTCCGGGGGTATCCAGAAGCTCCAGTCCCGCAAACGAAATCCACTGTTTTCCCTTCGTGACTCCTGGCTTATTTCCGGTTTTGGCACTGGACCTTCCGGAGAGAGAATTGATGAAGGTCGATTTTCCGACATTCGGAATTCCGCAGATCATGGCACGGACCGGACGGTTCCGGATTCCTCTCTTCTGATCACGTTCCTTTTTCTCCTTCGTGATCTTCGAAAGGGCCTTCATGATCTGTGTGTTTGCCTTTCTGGTTCTAGCATCCAGCGCAATCGCTTCGATCTTCTTTTCCGTAAAATAGTTCACATATTCCGCTGTCAGCTCCGGATCCGCAAGATCCGCCTTGCTGAGAATGATCATTCGCTGCTTCCCCTGTGCAAGCTGATCCACATCCGGATTGCGGCTGGAAAGCGGAACGCGGGCATCGAGAATCTCAATTACCAGATCCACCAGACGCACGTTTTCCTGCATCATCCGCTTTGCCTTTGTCATATGTCCGGGATACCACTGGTAATCCATTGTCATTCCTCTTTTCTTTCTGCCTGTTTGCTTATTCCACCCGATGAAGACGGGAGCCGTCTGCAGGAAGCGCAAGCCATACACTTCCGATGATATCTTCATCCTGAACGGTTCCGATTCCTGCCGACCGGGAATCCTCGCTGTCTTCCGGATTGTCTCCCATCACAAAATACTGGCTGTCCTCAAGAATTTCCATATCAGCCGCCAGCCCTGCCTCCGAGATGGAGGAATAGCCATCCGAATAGGAGCAGGGAATTCCATTCACAAGAAGAACTCCGTTCAGAATCTGTACCGAATCTCCGGGAATCGCCACCACCCGCTTTACCGAGGGATGCATCTTATCATCTCCTCCCGGATAAAAGGCGACAACATCGCCTCTCTGCGGAGTCGACATACGGTAAGCCAGCTTATTCACCAGAACATTCTGTCCCTGTACAATTCCCGGCTCCATGGAGCCGCCGAGAACACCGATCCGAAACCCGAAGCTGCGGAAGCAGATGACCGCCAGGAACAATGCAATCACCGTATAGGAAACCCATAAGAGTGCCTCCGCGATTCGGCTTGTATTGACGGTATTCTTATCCTCGTAAAATGAAAGGCCGGATGAATAACGGCTGCGTTTCCGTTTTCTGCGCATAGTATTGTACCTTTGTGAAATATCTTTCTGAAAAAGAAAGGCCGCACTGTCTAACCAGTGCGGCCTTTCCGAAAGAATCCGTCTTTCCGGATAATCAGCGGATCTGCTCCTTAACCTTAGCCTTCTTGCCGCTTAAGGATCTCAGATAGTTCAGCTTCGCTCTTCTTACCTTACCATAACGAACCACTTCTACCTTCTCAACATTGGGAGAATACAGCGGCCATGTCTTCTCGACACCGATTCCGCTGGACTCCTTGCGAACGGTAAAGGTCTTCCGGCTTCCGCCGCCCTGGATCTTCAGAACAGTTCCCTCAAAAATCTGTACTCTGGAACGCTTTCCTTCCTCAATTCTGTTGTGAACACGAACGGTATCACCAACATTGAACTCGGATACTTCTCTCTTCTGGGCTGCTTCGATTTCGCTGATAATGCTCATTTTCTTTCTCCTTTTCCGGATGTTCTTATCCGTTCTCCCGCCTTTGCAAAGGCTTCGTGAAACGCTTCCTGCGGGCTTTCCTGATCCCGTTCGTTCCCCGGCAGAGGACCATCTCCTGACATATTGTTTCTTCTGCGCTAAAACACAGCGCCTGTTATAATACCATATTGCATTAGGACATGCAAGTTTTCTTCCGCTTCTTTTTCGGAGGCTCCTCCGGATGAGCACATTTCCATGCCTCATACAGATCCGGGCGGATGGCTTTGGTACGAAGCAGAGACTGCTCCAGTCTCCATGCATCGACCTTTGCATGATCTCCGGACAGCAGAATATCCGGAACCTTTCTCCCGTTCCATTCCTCCGGTCTGGAATACTGCGGATACTCCAGAAGTCCATTCTGGAAAGAATCGGTTTCCGCCGAAACCCCGTTGCCAAGGACACCGGGAACCAGCCTGGATACGGCATCTACAATCATCATTGCCGGGAGCTCACCTCCCGTCAGAACGAAATCACCGATGGAAACCGGATCCGTCACAATTTCCTCAATAACACGTTCATCAATTCCTTCGTAATGTCCGCACAGAAGAATCAGATCTTCTTCTTTCGAGAACTCCTCTGCCATTTTCTGGTCAAAGGTGCGGCCCACCGGCGTCAGATACACGACCCGGGTCCTTTTCTCCTTCCCGATCTTCTCCTCCACTGCCTTCCAGGCGTCATACACAGGCTGCGCCTGCATCAGAAGTCCTGCACCGCCTCCGTAGATGTAGTCATCGACCTTCCCGTGACGGTTGGTCGTATAGTCACGGATGTTAACCGCTTCCGCCTGTATCAGTTTCTGTGCCATTGCCCGGCCCAGAATGCTGGTGTTCAGGCCATTCATGACCATCTCCGGAAACAGCGTAAGAATGTGAAAATTCATTTCTTCTGTAAATCCCTGAGCCCGGGCAGAAGGTGAACCGTCATGACCTGCTCCTCCACACTGACTTCAAGAATGCAGTCACGAATGGCAGGAATCAGAATGCTCTCCTCGTCCTCCGTCCGAACTTCATACACATCATTGGCTCCGGTCTGCAGGACATCGGTCAGTGTTCCGAGAACACTTCCGTCCTCCTCCAGCACCTTCATTCCGATGAGATCCGGAATGTACCATCTTCCCTCGGGAAGAGGCATCGCATCTGCACGGTCAATCATCAGCGGAAGGTTTCGGTAAAGCCGAGCCTCCTCCGGGCTGTCAATTCCCGAAAGATGCAGGATCACAAACTTCCCCTGGAGACGCACCGCGCTCACCGTATGCTCCGAGGTGGTTCCCCGAAAGGTCAGAAACACCTTCTTCAACCGATGAAACCTTGCCGGATCATCGGTTGTCGGAAAAACCTTTACATCCCCGCGCACTCCATGCGTACTGGCAATGACGCCAACCTGAAAACGATCCGTCATAACGCATCATCTTCCTTCAGTAAATCCGTGGAATCAATGTTTACATCAACTGCCACGTCTTCACGGGTCGCAGCCGCCTTGACAACAGCCCGGATTGCCTTGGCAATCCGTCCCTGACGTCCGATGACCTTTCCCATGTCCGCGGGAGCGACATACAAGTCAACCTTGATGACCTTTCCCTCGGTTCTTTCTCTGACCGCAACCTCGTCCGGGTGTTCCACGAGCGCCTTTGCGATCACTTCGACCAGTTCCTTCATCATCGAATCCCTCTTTCTCAGTTGTCAGACACTGTTTGCAAAGGATACGAATCAGTTGGCCTTCGCTGCGTTCTTCATCAGCTTCTTCACAACATCAGTCGGCTGTGCACCCTTCCCTATCCACTCATTTGCCTTCTCTGCATCGATGCGGATGGTTGCAGGCTCTGTGTTGGGATCATAATAGCCGATGGAATCGATGGTCTTTCCATTGCGAGGGCAGGAAGCCTCCTGAACAACGATACGATAAATCGGAACCTTCTTCTCACCGATTCTTGCAAGTCTGATCTTTACCATGATAATTTCCTCCTCAAAATAAAATATATATGAATAAATATCTATCTGACCTCTTCGCGCCGGTGCAGCCTGTACCGCTGCGGCTCTCCGTGTCATGCAACGCAGACAGATCTGCTGTCTGTAGTTACCCAGTTAACCGAACGGGAATCCACCGCGTCCTCCGCGGAAACCTCCCATTCCTCCGAATCCGCCCGGCATGCCCCCGAAGGGATTTCCGTGACGGCGCTTCTTCATGCCGCCCATCTTCTTCACCATATCCTGCATCTGACGAAACTGCTTGATGAAACGGTTGACGTCCGCGATGTCATTGCCGGAGCCCTTGGCGATCCGATATTTGCGCTGCGGTGTCAGAAGCTTTGGATTCGCACGCTCCTCCGGTGTCATGGATAAAACAATGGCTTCCATCCGTGCCATCTTCTTCTCATCGATGGCCCCATCGAGCTGCTCCTTGCTGATCCCCATTCCGGGGAGCATTCCCATCACGCTGGACAGGCCTCCCATCTTGCGCATCTGGTTCATGCTCTCAAGATAGTCATTGAAATCAAACTTCCCTTTGCCAAGCTTCGAAGCCATATCGCGGCTCTTCTGCTCATCCTCTTCCGTCTGATTCTCCTGTACCTTCTCAATCAGAGTCAGGACATCTCCCATTCCGAGGATGCGGGATGCCATGCGGTCCGGATAAAACTGCTCCAGATCGGAAAGCTTTTCTCCCATGCCGACATAGAGAATCGGCTTGCCGGTCACTGCCTTTACCGAAAGAGCCGCACCGCCTCTCGTATCGCCGTCCATCTTGGAAAGGATCACGCCGTCTACGCCAACCTTCTCATCAAAGGTCTTCGCCACATTGACAGCCTCCTGACCGGTCATCGCGTCCACAACCAGAATGGTCTGGTGAACGGTAACCGCTTCCTTGATCTGCTGGAGCTCCGCCATCATGTCATCATCAATCTGAAGACGTCCGGCGGTATCCAGAAACAGAACGTCGTTTCCGTTCTTCTCCGCATGTGCAAGAGCTGCCTTTGCAATGTCTACAGGGCTTTTGGAATCCCCCATTTCAAAAACAGGAACGCCAACCTTTTCTCCGTTTACCTGAAGCTGCCGGATTGCACCGGGACGATAAACGTCAAGTGCTGCCAGAAGGGGCTTCTTTCCCTTCAGCTTCAGCTTGCCTGCAAGCTTGGATGCGGTGGTTGTTTTACCGGAGCCCTGAAGACCTGCCATCATGATCACGGTGACCGATTTGCCCGGCTGAAACGCGATCTCCGTGGTTTCCGAGCCCATCAGGCGGATCATCTCTTCATTGACGATCTTGACAACCTGCTGTGCCGGGTTCAGCCCGTTCATCACCTCGGATCCGATTGCCCGCTCCTGAATGGATGCAACGAACTGCTTCACGACGCGGAAGTTGACGTCCGCCTCCAGAAGCGCCATCTTCACTTCCTTCAGTGCCTCCTGGACATCCTTCTCCGTCAGCTTGCCCTTCCCGCGAAGCTTGGAAAATGCCCGATTCAGTTTCTCCGATAAACTTTCAAATGCCATAGTCTGTATCCTGCAGCAGGTCTGCTTCCCTTCCGGTTCTACAGTTCCGTGCGAATCTCCTGTGCAATCCTCCGGAGCTTTTCTGCCTCAGCGCAGTCCTGCAGCCTGTCCGCTTCCTCAAGAAGTCTCTCACAGCTTTTCTGAATTCTCCGGAATCGTTCGATCATTCCAAGACTCTTCTCATAGCCGCGCATCTGCGTCGTAGCCCTCCGGATCAGATCCGAAACGGCCTGCTTGCTGATATTCTTCTGCTCCGCAATTTCATTCAGTGAAAGATTCTGATAAACCACCAGCTCATACACCTCCTGCTGGTGCTTCGTAAGAAGCGGCCCGTAAAAGTCATATAACATTCCCTGCTCTACGATCTGCTCCATTCCCTCACCTTCTGTCTGCAGCCGATGTAACGCCGCATAACAACTTGTTTATCATATAAGGCAGGGAGGTAAGTGTCAAGTATTTTTTCTTGACACTTACCTCCCTGCCGGAAGATCTTCACCAGGCTCTGCAGAAAGCCTGTTTATCACCCGACGGAAAGACTTACATCCAGTCCAACCTCGGTGGAAATGCCATGCACGGTGCCGCTTGTGGAATACTGCCACATGCTGAACTGATACGGAAAGTACAGTCCGGCTCCCGGATTGCTGATCCACTTGTCGTATTTTTCCAGATCTTCCATATTCAGCATCATCACAAAGGACGCCAGATTTCCGTAAATCATGGGCTGATATCCGGCTTCCTCCAGGCTCTCACAGAAGGAAAGCACATATCCGGTCCAGTCTGCCCTGCTCTGCCCCGCTGTCCGGTCGGTTTCCGCAGGGACGTTCACCCAGACAGCAACCGGATAGGTCAGCATACTGTGAACCGGCTCCAGATGCTGAATCAGGCGCTCTGCTTCCTCCTCCGCTTCTTCTTCCGAGGCTGCTCCGAGAACGTAATACACACCTGCATTGAGCCCCGCTTCATACGCGCCGCTGACATTATCCTTCAGCTTTTCATCCACAACAATCGATCCGGCTTCCTTCCCATCGACGTCAGAGGTAAGCCGGCCGCCGGCACACACCATGGCAAAGGCAATGTCATCTTCCGAAACCAGATTCCAGTCGATGTCGCCGTTTTTCTCCGATACCTCAACCCCGGATTGAAGGGTCACCTTGTCTTTTCCGGTGTACTGCAGCCTTCCGTCGTCGCTGAGTGAAAAATCCTCAGACTGAAACGCATTCTTCGAGACAGAATGCAGAATCGGATAAAAATAATATTTTCCTCCGCTGACCACAACAAGGTCATTCGAGAACAATCCGCGGAGCATGGCAGCCGTGCTTCCCCCGGATTCCATATCCGACTGAATCTGCATCAGAATTTTGCGCCGCTCGGCTTCGCCCGCACCGCTTTTGGCCTGCTCCACCTTCTCCCTGACTTCATCCTCGGTGTAAAGAGTTTTTCGATCCCCCTCCACCGCCTCCAGACGATCCGCCAGCTCGTTTTTCTCCTTCACGGCATTTCGGGTCTGCAGAAAAAACAGCACCGATCCTGCCAGCGCAAGAAGTGTCACACTGCACAGCAATACAATATTTGCCATATACCAGAAATGTGCGCGGACGCGGTTCGTTTTCCCGCCTGCGTCTCCCTTCCTGTTATCTGCCTTTCTGCTGTTCCTGTCTCGTTTTTCCATCCTGCTCATGATGTCCGCACCGTATCCGGGCCCATAAAATCACCGGCCGTTTTTTGCATCCTGCATGGATGCAAAGAATGCCCAGGGATCCGTTTCATCTTCCTCTGCCGCCGCAGCCTCTTCCTTTTCCGGTTCCGGAACAGTCAAAGTCTCCGGACTGCTTTCCTCCCGGACCTCTTCGGAATCTTCTTCCTCTCCGGAATCAAACAGTGCCTTTACAAATTCATCCGGATCAAAGCGCTGCAAATCCTCCAGATGCTCTCCGACGCCAATGAACTTTACCGGAATTCCAAGCTCCGACTGTACCGCGATGGCGATTCCGCCCTTGGAAGAGCCGTCCATCTTGGTCAGAACAATTCCGGTCAGATCCGTGACCTGAGAAAACTCTCTTGCCTGCTGCAATGCATTCTGCCCGGTCGCAGCATCCAGCACAACAAGGTTCTCCCTTTTTGCTTCCGGAAACTCCCGTGAGATGATCCGGCCGATCTTCTCCAGTTCGTTCATCAGATTCTTCTTGTTATGAAGGCGTCCCGCCGTATCACACAGCAGAATATCCGCGTGTCTTGCCTTCGCTGCGTTCACCGCATCGTAAACAACACTTGCAGGATCCGCTCCTTCTGCGCCCGCAATCATTTCAACACCGGCGCGCTCCGACCAGACCTTCAGCTGATCATAGGCTGCCGCGCGGAAGGTATCCGCCGCAGCAATCAGAACCTTTTTGCCCCGCCTTTTATAAATATCCGCAAGCTTGCCGACCGAGGTCGTCTTGCCGACGCCGTTGACGCCGATCACAAGCACAACCGACGGACCGTTTTCAAAATCATACGCGTGCTCATCCACCTGCATCTGACCGCGGATATCCTCAATCAGAAGATCCCGGCATTTGACCGGCTCCTTGATGTGAAGCTCCTTCACCTGCGTGCGGAGCTGCTCCAGAATCCGGTCCGTGGTCTGGACACCCATGTCACCCATGATCATGATCTCTTCCAGCTCCTCGTAGAAATCATCATCAATCGAAGTGTGTCCCAGAAAAACACGGTTCATCCCGGCAACAATATTGTCACGGGTCTTCGTCAGACCGCTTTTCAATCTGGCAAAAAAACCAACCTTTTTCTCTTCGTCTGCCATCCGAATTCTGTCCTTCCTGCCGCAGCCTGCGGCTTTTCTTTATGATGCCAGATCCTTCTCGTCAATCAGGCTGACAGAAACCAGGGTTGAAACTCCCTTTTCCTGCATGGTAATGCCGTACAGCCGGTCCGCCCGGTCCATCGTTCCGCGGCGGTGCGTGATCACAATAAACTGTGTATTGTCCGTGAGCTTACGCAGATAGTCCGCATACCGCACCACATTGTTCTCATCCAGTGCAGCCTCGATCTCATCGAGAAGACAAAACGGCGAAGGCTTCAGATTCTGAATCGCAAACAAAAGTGAAATTGCCGTAAGCGATTTCTCTCCGCCCGACATCTGCATCATATTGACGAGCTTCTTGCCCGGCGGCTGCGCGATCACACGAACGCCTGCTTCCAGAATGTCCGCATCCTCCATCAGCTCCAGCTTACCGGAGCCGCCGCCGAACAGCTGCTTGAATACCTTGTCAAACTCCGTCTGAATTCTTGCAAACTGCGTCTTGAACTGCCTGCGCATCTGCACGTCCAACTCCTCGATGATCTTTTCCAGCGACTGTGCTGCGGCAATCAGATCGTCATGCTGATTCTTCAGGAAGGTATACCGCTCCTTCACCTCCTGGTACTCCTGAATCGCATTGACGTTGACATTTCCCAGAGAACGAATCTGTTTCTTCAGCTCCTCCGCCCGGCTTCTCATTCCGGGAAGATCGGTCATGTCCTCGTTTCGCATTTCAGCCGCCTGTGAAGGCGTCAGCTCATATTCATTCCAAAGGTAGCTGATCTGCCGTTCGATCGCTTCCTCGGATTTCTTTTTCAATTCTCCCAGACGGAACACTTCCTTGTCCAGTCTGGTCTTTTCTTCCGAAAGCGCTTCACGCGCATTCAGGCTTTCCTTCTGTTTGCCGGAAAGCTCCGCCTTCTTCTTCTGGCTCTCCTCAAGCAGGGACTGCTTCTCTTCCAGATTGGCCCGAGCACTCTCTATGGTTTCCTTCAGCGTTTCGATGTTCTTCTTCTTATCTTCGATGGCCACCGTTCCCTGGCGGATGCTCTCCAGAATTTCATTCAGCTCCATGGACAGGCGGTTCAACTCGCTGTCCACACGTGCAAGCTCCTGCTCCTCAAATTCCTGCTTCTGGCGCTTCTTCTGGATCTCAACATCCCACTTCTGGACAACCGCCTGCTTCTCATCCTCGTGAAGACGAAGCTCTGCCAGCTTTTTCGTCATTTCCTCAACGGACGCGTTGTTCTCTGCCTCCAGCTTCTCGGAATTTGCCAACTCATCGCGGATTGCCGCTTCCTCAAGATCGAGGTCATGCTTCTTCTCTTCAATGGACGCATTCTCTTCCCGAAGAGCATCATAGCCTTCCGCCGATTCCTTCTTCCGTTCTTCCTCGGCATTGATGTTCATTCTCGCGGTATTCTGCTCGATGAACTTCGCCTGAAGCTGCACACGGATGGTTTCCTGCTCGGCCCGCATCCGGTTTCTCTCTTCCTTGCAGGAAGAAATGCTCTCCTCCAGCTTCTCCATGGAAGCCTTCAGCTCCTTTGTGCGCTTCTCCAGCTCCGTGATTTCACGGCGGCGTCCCAGCAGATTGGAGCTGCTGCGGAACATGCCTCCGCTGATCGCTCCGCCCGGCATAAACATTTCGCCCTCAAGGGTTACCATACGGATCTTCTGCTGATATTTCCTGGAAATTTCAACCGCATGATCGTACTGATCTACCACAAGAACCCTGCCAAGAAGCGAACGTGCCACATCCCGGTACTCCGGCGCCGTATGCACCAGCGTATCTGCGAGCCCTACGACGCCGCGCTCCTTGAGCGCTCCCATCATATTGAAGCCCTGACTGTTCCGGATGGCAGTAAGCGGAAGAAAGGTCGCACGTCCCGCCTTTTCTCTCTTCAGAAGGCCGATCATACGCTTGGCCGTAGCTTCATCGTTTGTCACAATGTTCTGAATGCTGCCGCCGAGTGCTGTCTCAATGGCTGTCTCGTACTTCGGCTCTGTCTTGACAAGATCCGCAACAACACCGATAAGACCGGGCTCGCGATCCTTCTGCTCCATGACACGCTTGACGCTGCCGCCAAAGCCCTCATAGCGCTCCGTCAGGTTCGCAAGAGCATCCAGCTTCGACTTCTCCTGATGATATTCCACCTCGGTGGAGCGAAGCCTTTCATCCGCCGCAGACAGCTCGCTCTTTTTCTCTGCAATCTTCTGTTCCAGAACCTTCTGGCGATCTCCAAGATCTGCCGCTTCACCGGCAACCTTCTCAAAGACGGAGCGAAGACGCTCCAGCTCACGGTCATGCTCCGCTTCATCGCTGGACGCACGGACCAGTCTGGAGGTTAGCTCTGATTTTCTGACCTCGATCTGTTCTCTGCGCGTTGTCATGGCAGCAAGCTTCGCCTTGATGGTTCCCCGATTTGCAATCGTATCCATCAAAGCAGAACGCTTCTCGTCAATGGCATCGCTTTGCTGTCTCTGCTCTTCCTGCAGCTCCTCCAGCTCCGTCTGTGCCGCCTTTCGGTTCCGGTCCAACGCCGACATCTCCTCGTCGATACCGGATTTTCCTTCGGCAATCCGTGCCCGTTCCTTCTGCTTCTCGTCAATCTCGCCCCGGACCGATTCCTCGCGCGTATGGAAATGCTCAGCATTTCCGCTCATGGAGCGAATAGACTCCTCCGCCACCTTAACCTGGGTTTCCAGCTGATTGGAAACCACATTGCTGCGGGCGATCTCATTGCGGGCATTCTCGATCGTCTGATCCAGCTCCTCCAGTTCTCCTCCGAGCTGCTCGTAGGAATTCTTCGTCTCCTCATATTCCTCAGACGTACGATTCAGATCGTCCTGTGCAATGCCAAGCTTCTCCTTCAGATCCTCGAGCTGGGACATGGTCTCCCCGTTCTGCATCAGGAAGAGATTGACATCCAGATTCTTCAGTTCTTCATGCGCTTTCAGATAAATCTGAGCCTTTTCGGACTGCTTCTCCAAAGGACCGACCTGGCGCTCCAGCTCTGTCAGAATGTCATTGACACGGATCAGATTCGACTTTTCATTTTCAAGCTTCTTGACGGACAGCTCCTTACGGCGCTTGAATTTTACAATTCCTGCAGCCTCGTCAAACAGCTCCCGTCGGTCCTCCGGCTTGTCGGAAAGGATCTTCTCGATCTGACCCTGTCCGATGATGGAATAGCCTTCCTTGCCGATACCGGTATCATAAAACAGCTCCTGTACATCGCGCAGGCGCACCTGCACATTGTTCAGGAGATATTCACTCTCGCCGCTCCGGTAAAGTCTTCTCGCGACCGTCACTTCCTGATAGTCTACAGGGAGCTTATGATCCGAGTTGTCGAAGGTAATGGCTACATATGCACTGGACAGCGGTTTCCGCAGCTCGGTTCCCGCAAAAATAACATCCTGCATGGAACCTCCGCGCAGCTGCTTGACCCTCTGCTCTCCGAGCACCCAGCGCACCGCATCGGCAACGTTGGATTTCCCGGAGCCGTTCGGTCCCACAATCGCCGTAAAGCCGTTATGGAATTCCAGCTTGATTTTGTTTGCAAAAGACTTAAAGCCCTGAATCTCAATACTTTTTAAATACATTCGTCACCTTGTAGCAAAAAATCCCGGTTATCTTCACACCGTTTTCTTCTGTGCACTGTCTACAAGCACAGCATAAGCAGCTGCCTGCTCTGCCGCCTTCTTGGAACGCCCGGTTCCGCGGGCCTTCTCCTCTCCGGCAATCAGAACACCTGCGGTGTAGGTTTTATCGTGGCAGGGCCCGTCCTCGTTCAGAATTTCATAGGATACCGTCTTGCCCGACTTCTGGCACCGTTCCTGAAGAATGGACTTCGCATCGTAGAACAGAAGCTTCCCCTCCAGATCAGAGAGCACGTACTTCAGAATAAAATTGCGAGGTACCGTCACATCCCTGCTGTCCAGATACATGGCACCGATCACCGCCTCCATGACATCGGACGTAATGGAATCCTTCCCGCGGCCGCCTCCTGCCTCTTCGCCCTTTCCAAGGCGGATAAAGCGCTCCAGATCAATATCTCTGGCGCAGAATGCCAGCGCCGGCTCACAGACAAGGGAGGCCCGGATCTTTGTCAGCTCGCCTTCCCGCTTCTTCGGATATTTCTCATACAGGAATTCACTGGAAACCATCTCCAGAACTGCATCGCCCAGAAATTCCAGCCGCTCATAATCCTCGTATCTGCGAATACGCTGCTCATTGGCATAGGAGGTATGCGTCAGGGCACACTCAAGCAGATACCGGTCCTGAAAAGTATATCCGATCCTGCTTTCCAGTTCACCGGTATCCGGTCTCACCATTTCCGTCATCCGTTTCTGTCTCCGTTCAATCCAAATCTCCGGTAGCCTTCCGGATCAGCTCCAGTGCCTCGCCAACCGTCGAAATACTCTCTGCCTTCTCCTGCGGAACCTTGATTCCGTATTCTTCCTCAATGCCCATCAGAATCTGATACAGATCCAGTGAATCCGCACCCAGATCATCCGTAAAGGTTGTGTCGGCTGTGATCTCATTCGGGTCCACATTCAGCACATCCGCAATAATGGTTTTCAGCTTGTTCATATCCTCATTCATGTTCTTAGATCCCCCTTATATTTAAGTAATCGATTATTCCTGGCTGCTCTTTGTCCGGTCAACCAGATGCATCCTGTCCTTGAACTGCTCGTTGATTCCCGCCTGCTGGAAGGTCACGCACTGCTCGATCGAATGCTGAATCTCAATTGCCTTTGAATTTCCATGGGTCTTCACAACAAGTCCCCGAAGTCCCAGAAGCGGTGCACCGCCATAGGTGCTGACGCTGAACTTCTTCAGCACAGATTTCAGTGAAGGCTTGATGAGGAGTCCTCCGATCTTGCCTGCCAGGCTCGACATCAGGGCTCCCTTGATCTCACCAAGAAGTGTGGAAGCCACGCCCTCATACATCTTCAGAATCGCATTTCCGGTAAACGCATCACAGACAACCACGTCCGCTGCGCCGGCCGGAATCTCTCTGGCTTCGATATTGCCGACAAAATGAATGTTGTCCAGTGCCTTCAGAAGCGGATAGGTTTCCTTTACCAGTGCATTGCCCTTCTCCTCCTCAGCGCCGATATTAAACAGCGCAACACGAGGATTCCGGATTCCGATTACGTTCTCCATGTAAATGGAACCCATCTGCGCAAACTGCACGAGCTGAGATGCTCTCGCATCGACATTCGCGCCGCAGTCAATCAGAAGAACAGGACCCTTTGCCGTCGGCAGAAGCGGCGCAAGCGGCGGTCTCTCAATTCCCTTGATCCTGCCGACAATGATCTGCCCTCCGACCAGCGTAGCTCCCGAGGATCCGGCTGTCACAAAGGCATCCGCTTCTCCGTCGTGCACCATCTTCATGCCGCGCACAATGGAGGAATCTCTCTTCGTCCGGATCGCATTGACCGGAGGCTCTGCCATCTCAATCACCTCTGTGGTAGGAATGACTTCGACGCGATCCTCCGGATAACTGTATCTGGCCAGCTCCGTTCGAACCGCCGTCTCATCTCCCAGAAGCAGAACCCGGACCTGACTGTTCGCATTGACCGCGCAGACTGCTCCCTTTACGATTTCCAAAGGAGCATTGTCGCCTCCCATGGCATCTACTGCTACTCTTACATACTCAGCCATATTCACCAGCCTTTTCCCGTTCTTAATTATTCAGCAGATGTTCCCTGACATACAGCTCTTTTCACAAAAAGCCACAATGCTGAACATTACTACATGATACAAAAGATGACTGCAGTTTGCAACAAACACGAGAAAACCCGGTACAGCCTTGGCCATACCGGGTCGAAGTTTCGATGTACAAACATCAAGCCTCTGTCTTAATGATCTCTTTCTTATTGTAAGAACCGCAGTTCTTGCAGACTCTGTGAGGCATCATTAATGCGCCGCACTTGCTGCACTTAACAAGAGTCGGAGCCGACATTTTCCAGTTAGCTCTTCTCTTATCTCTGTGGCTTCTGGAAGACTTGTTCTTAGGGCAAATTGACATCAGTACCACCTCCTTACTCTTCGTAATTCTTCGAACACGCAAAACAGATTATATGGTGATGCAAAGTACTTGTCAAGCACTTTCTGTCCGATCACCGGTTCTCTTCCGCATTTTACGCCTGTCCGTTTACCAGCTCGTAAGTCTCTTTTGCAATCGCAAGCTCCTCGTTGGTCGGGAATACCATAACCTTTACTCTGGAGCCGGGCCTGGAGATTTCTGCAATTTCTCCTCTTGTGGATGCGTTCTTCTCTTCGTCAAACTCAATTCCGAGATATCCGAGATAATGATAAACCAGTGCTCTCGCTTCCCAGTCATTCTCTCCGACGCCTGCCGTGAAGCAGATCACATCTACGCCGTTCATTGCTGCAACATAAGCGCCGACATATTTTGCCACGCGGTAAGCCCATGCTTCCAACGCAATCTCAGCCTTCTTGTTGCCTTCATGCTTCGCCTTCCAAAGATCACGGAAGTCAGAAGAAAGATCCCCGGACAGAGCATATACACCGGATTCCTTGTTCAGAATCTGATCCACCTCATATGCGCTGATTTCTTCCTTGCCTGCAATATAGTCCACCACTGCAGGATCCAGATCTCCGGAACGTGTTCCCATGATCAGACCCTCAAGCGGAGTCAGACCCATGGAGGTATCTACGCACTTGCCATACTGTACCGCAGAGACGGATGCACCGTTTCCAAGGTGGCAGACGATGGTCTTAAGATCCTCCGGCTTCTTGCCGAGATACTTCGCAACCTCTTTGGAAACAAAGGAGTGAGAGGTGCCATGGAAGCCATAGCGGCGAATCTTATACTTATCATAGTACTTCCACGGAATTGCATACATATATGCCTTGGCAGGCATGGTCTGATGGAAGGCCGTATCAAAAACCGCAACCATCGGTGTGTCAGGCATCAGTGCCTTGCAGGCAAGAATTCCGGTCAGGTTCGCCGGATTGTGCAGGGGAGCCAGATCCGAAACCTCACGGATTGCATCAATGACATCCTCATCGATAATCACAGACCTGGTAAACTTCTCTCCTCCGTGAACAATGCGGTGTCCGACTGCGCCGATCTCCTTCAGCGATTTGATCACGCCGGTTCCTGCATCGGTCAGAGCATCCAGCACCAGGCTGATTGCCTTCTTATGATCCTCAATCTGAGTCTCTGTCTTAATCTTGCCGCTCTTTACGCGAAGATTTTCATAGGTGATCACACCATCAATACCGATACGCTCGCAGATTCCCTTCGCAATGCACTCGCTGGTCTCCGTATCAATAACCTGAAATTTAAGTGAAGAGCTTCCGCAGTTGATTACAAGAATATTCATGACTGTTCCTTTCCGAGGCAGATGGCTGTGCCAATCTGAACCCTTAACTTATCTCTGAGCCTGTGCCTGAACGGCAGTCAGAGCTACGACACCGACAATATCCTGCCAGAAGCATCCGCGGGACAGGTCGTTAACCGGCTTTGCAATTCCCTGCAGCATCGGTCCGTATGCATCCGCCTTGGCAAGACGCTGAACCAGCTTGTATGCATTGTTGCCGCAGTCCAGATTCGGGAAAACAAGGATATTGGCATGTCCTGCAACCTCGCTTCCGGGAGCCTTGGAGGCCGCTACCTCGGGAACGATTGCAGCATCCACCTGAAGCTCTCCGTCGCAAACCATGTCCGGATACTGCTCATGCGCAATATTGACTGCATTTACTACCTTGTCTACCAGCGGGTGCTTCGCAGAGCCCTTTGTGGAGTGCGAAATAAATGCAACCTTCGGATCATCTGCAACCAGCTGCAGATAGCTCTTGTAGGAAGCATTGGCAATATCTGCCAGCTGCTCAGAGGTCGGATCCTGATTCAGTCCGGAATCCGCGAAAATAAACGTTCCGTGATGTCCGTACTCGCAGTTCGGTACATCCAGAATGAAGAAGCCCGAAACCTCATTGGCATCCGGAGCGGTGCGAAGAATCTGAAGAGCCGGACGAAGTGTGTTTGCCGTGGAGTGGCAGGCGCCGGAAACCAGACCGTCTGCCTCGTTGTTCTTCACCATCAGAACACCGAACGTTGTGTAGTCCTTCAGGATGGTTTCTCTTGCCTTTTCCGGAGTCATTCCCTTGTTCTTGCGGAGCTCATACAGGAGATTTGCATACTCATCAAGCTTCTCGCCGCAGTTCTGAGGGTCAACGATAACGGCATCGCTGACATGTACGCCGTACTCCTTGGCGTCTGCATAGATCTGATCCGGATTTCCAAGAAGGATCAGCTTCGCAAGCTTCTTGCTCAGGATCTCTGCTGCCGCACGGATGGTACGTTCATCCTCTGCCTCCGGCAGTACAATGGTCTTCAGATCCTTCTTGGCGCGTTCCTTAATTCCATCAATAAACGACATCTTCTTCATCCTCCTCACGAATCATCATGCAACGCTTATAATCATCATAAAAACATCACTTTCGGAAGGGACATTTCCATGCCCCTTCCCTTGAAAGCGTTTACATTATATCGTTCCGCCATAGGCCGTGCAACATGAAACTGTGACAATAAATTAACAATTCCGAAAACTTATCCATTTCGAAACATTTCTGCACTTTCATGCACAAAAAGCATTTTTTCATACAAAAAATCCCGGAAGAATCTCCATTCAGAGATCTCCCCGGGACTTTCCCAGACTGCCGGAGAAGGGACTCGAACCCTCACTCCCTCGCAGAAAACAGATTTTGAGTCTGTCGCGTCTACCATTCCGCCACTCCGGCATACACAGTCCGCAGAAGTGCTGATGCGCACGCAGCGAACTGTTAAAGTATATCACCTGCAAAGCTTCGGTGCAAACTCTGTTTGATCAAAAGTTGCAAAATAATCCCTCAGAGTCTCTGCCCGCCGGATTTCCTGCACAGAGCCGTCTTCCTTCAGAAGAAGCTCGGCGCTCCAGAGTCTTCCGTTATAATTGTAGCCCATGGAAAAGCCGTGAGCTCCGGTGTCATGGATGAACAGGATATCTCCCATTTCAATCTCCGGAAGTGCGCGGTCCACGGCGAATTTATCATTGTTCTCGCACAAGGAGCCGACCACATCATAGGTATGATCGCAAAGCTCTTTCTCTTTTCCGAGAACCGTGATGTGATGATAAGCGCCGTACATGGCAGGACGCATCAGATTGGCAGCGCAGGCATCCACACCGATGTATTCCTTATAGATGTGCTTCTCGTGAATCGCCGTTGTCACAAGTGCGCCGTAAGGAGCCATCATATAGCGTCCCATCTCGGTATAAATCGCACAGTCGCCCATTCCGGCAGGTACCAGAATCTCATCATAAACCTGATGTACCCCCTCGCCGATCTTCCGGATGTCATTCGGTGTCTCCTCGGGCCGGTACGCCACGCCGACACCTCCGGACAGATTGATGAAGGCAAAATGAATGTCAAGCTCCTTATGTGCCTCAGCTGCGAGTTCAAACAACTCTCCCGCAAGCTTCGGATAATATTCATTGGAAACCGTGTTGGAGGCAAGAAACGCGTGAATTCCAAAATTCCTCACGCCGTGCGCCTTCAGCTGCCGATAAGCATCAAAAAGCTGCTCCTTCGTCATGCCATACTTGGAATCTCCGGGATTGTCCATGATTCCGTTGCTCATCTGGAATACGCCGCCCGGATTGTAGCGGCAGCTCATGGTCTCCGGGAAGGTATCTCCGAAAAGCTTCTCCAGCGTTGCAATGTGCGTAATGTCATCCAGATTGATGATGGCACCGAGCTCTCTTGCAAGCACATACTCACTGTCCGGCGTCTCGTTCGAGGAAAACATGATTTTGTCTCCCGAAGCCCCGACGGCATCCGACAGTACAAGCTCTGCCTCCGAAGAGCAGTCAAAGCCAAAACCGTAATCCTGCATCATCTTCATCAGATAGGGGTTGGGCGTTGCTTTCACGGCAAAATATTCGCAAAAGCCCGGATTCCATGAAAAAGCCTCCTGTACTGCCCTGCAGTTTTCCCGGATTCCCTTCTCGTCATAAATATGAAACGGGGTCGGATGTCCGGAGATGATCTCCATCGCCTTTTCTTTGGTAATAAACGGTGTTTTTTCCATATCTCTCCTCTCTCATACATCCGGAATCTGCCAGTCAATCGGCGTCTGTCCGTGCTCCTTAAGAAACGCATTGCATCTGGAAAAATGGCGGCAGCCGAAGAAGCCGCGGTAAGCAGACAAAGGACTCGGATGAGGTGCCTTCAGAATCAGGTGCTTCGGATTCGTAAGCATCGGAATCTTCGCCTGAGCCTGCGAGCCCCACAGCATATAGACAATCGGCCGGTCCTGCTCGTTCACGGCCCTCAGGATCGCATCCGTAAACTCTTCCCATCCCTTTCCATGGTGAGAGTTCGCTGCATGTGCGCGCACCGTCAGAACCGTGTTCAGCATCAGAACCCCCTGCTCCGCCCAGTGGACCAGATATCCATTGTTCGGCATGTGGCACCCCACATCATCGTGAAGCTCGCGGTAGATGTTGATCAGCGAAGGCGGAATCACAGGCTGCTCCGGCAGAACGGAAAAGCACAGGCCATGGGCCTGCTTCGGCTCATGATACGGATCCTGTCCCAGAATCACGACCTTCACATGTTCCAGAGGCGTCAGGTGAAGTGCATTGAAAATATCCTGCGCCGGCGGATAAATGGTCTGCGTCTGATACTCTTTGCTGACAAATGAATATAATGATTTATAATACGGCTTCTTAAATTCGTCCTGCAGGACCGGAAGCCAGTCATTTGCGATTGCTGACATGTTCAGATCTCTTTCAATGCTTCCAGAAGGAAGTTCCAGGTTCTCTCCGTGGAGGCAATCGAGAGCTTCTCATCCGGTGTATGGATTCCTTCCATATCCGGTCCGATGGACACGCAGTCCAGCTCACCGATCGCTGCAGCGATCAATCCGCACTCAAGGCCTCCGTGAATCACGGAAATGACCGGCTTTTTGCCGGCGAGACGTTCGTAAATTGCAGAAAGCTCATCGCACAGAGGAGAAGAAGCCGCTCTCTCCCACGCCGGATATGCGCCCTTCACCTCGGTCGTTCCGCCGAGAAGCTCCACCAGAGTCTCTACCTTCTTCTGAAGATACTTCTTCTGGGAATTGACGCTCGAGCGAACCAGATAAACCGCTGTAATCTTATCCTCAGAGGAATTCAGAATTCCCAGATTCAGAGACGTCTGCGGAAGATCACGGTCAACCGGATCCCGCTCAATCAGGCCGTTCGGTGTCAGCATCAGAAAATCAATGATTTTCTTCGTATCCGCCTTTCCAAGCACCTTCACCGGAATCTCGGTTGCGTCCTCCCAGCTTACGCGGAAGGTAATTCCGCCATCCGTCAGTCGGTATTCCTCAGAAATCTGATCCATCTGCTTCTCTACAATGCGAAGCGCAGCCTTCTGGTTTACATCAGAATCCACAAGAAGCTTTGCACAGCAGTTCCTCGGAATTGCGTTGTCCTTTGAGCCGCCCTCAATGGAAAGAAGACGAACGGACATTTTTCCTGCCAGCTTATACAGCACGCGTCCCATCAGAATATCCGCATTGGCGCGCCCCATATGGATGCATCCGCCGGAATGTCCGCCGAGAAGACCGCTGATCTCAATCTGCATGATCATGCCGCAGTGCTCCTTGCGGACAATCGGGAAGGTGCAGTGCTCTTCCGCACCGCCTGCACAGCCGACGGTGAAAATACCCTCATCCTCCGAGTCCAGATTGATCATGCGGCGGCCCTTCAGCTCGGAGACATCCAGAGCCTCCGCTCCAAGGAGACCAACCTCCTCATTCACCGTAAATACACATTCAAGCGGAGGATGCGCAATGGTATCGTCCTCCAGAAGGGCAAGCATCATGGCAACGGCAATTCCATCGTCTCCGCCAAGCGTCGTTCCCTCCGCATATAAAAGATCGCCCTCCTTCTTCAGCTGAATATGCTGCTTCAGAAGATCCAGCGGGCAGTCATCGCGCTTCTCAAGAACCATGTCAATATGGCCCTGGAGAATCACCGGGCGATCACTGGAAGCGCCCTCGGTCGCATTCTTCCAGATGATGACATTTCCTGCTTTATCCTGTGTATAAGCAAGCTTTCTGTCCTTTGCAAAGGACACCAGCCAGTCGCTCAGCTCCTGCACATGAAAAGAGCCATGCGGTATTTTGCAGATCTCTTCAAAAAAATGCAGTACCAGCTTCGGCTGTGCATCGCCGCAGACCTCATTGCGAATCAACGAATCATCCATCATGTATAATCTCCCTTCTACCGTCTCACCGGCACGTGGTTTTCCCACAGATATTGTTTTACCTCAGAAATTTCAAGCTCCTTGAAATGAAACAAAGAAGCAGCAAGTGCTGCATCTGCGCCGCCCTGTGTCAGAGCCTCCAGAAAATGCTCCTTCGTTCCGGCTCCTCCGGATGCCACAACCGGAATGCCGACCGCATCGGAAATCATCCGGGTCAGCAAAATGTCATAGCCCGCCTTTGTGCCGTCACAGTCCATGCTCGTAAGAAGAATTTCTCCGGCGCCAAGCGCCTCCGTCCTCCTTGCCCATTCCAGAGCATCCATCCCGGTATCCACGCGTCCTCCGGCCACATACACCGTCCAGCCATCCTCCGGCTCCCAGGCTCTTCCCTTCTCCGGCACGCGGCGTCTGGCATCAATGGCTACCGTAATGCACTGACTGCCGAACTTCTCTGCTCCTTCGGAAATCAGCTCCGGCCTCCGGATCGCCGCCGAATTGACGGAAATCTTATCCGCACCCTCACGAAGAATTGCCTTCATGTCCTCGGTCGTCCGGATTCCTCCGCCTACCGTAAACGGAATGAAGACCCTCTCGGCCACGCGCCGCACCATCTCAGTCACTGTGCTTCTCGCATCGCTGGTTGCCGTAATATCAAGAAAAACCAGTTCATCCGCACCGGCTCTGGAATAGGCCTCTCCCGCTTCCACCGGGTCTCCGGCATCCCGAAGCTGTACGAAATTAATACCCTTGACAACTCTCCCGTCCTTTACGTCCAGACAGGGAATGATTCTCTTTGTCAGCATCCTATCGCACCTCCAGGAAATTCTTCAGGATCTGCATTCCAACCTTCTCGGATTTCTCCGGATGAAACTGGCACGCAAATACATTGCCGCTTTCTACGCTGGCATCAAAGGAGACGCCGTATTCCGACCTTGCCTTCACAATGGAAGGATCCTTCGCCTGAAGATAATAGGAATGTACATAATAAACGTGCGACCCCTCCGGAATTCCCTGAAGCAGTCTTCCCGGCCGGTTTTCTGACGCATCGGAATCCGAATCTCCGGAAAACTGCTCCGGATATGTCAGCGCATTCCAGCCAATCTCGGGGACCTTAAGAAAAGCGTCCGGAGACCCGTTGTCTCTGCGGAACGAATCCGGCTGCTTTGCGGGAAAACGGACAATTCTTCCCTTCAAAATGGAAAGCCCCTTTACGCCAGGACTCTCCTCACTTTCTTCAAAAAGGATCTGAAGTCCCAAACAGATTCCAAGGAAAGGAACGCCGCTGTCACAGACGGTACGGATGATCTCCTCCAGTCCCTTCCTGCGGATGCAGGCCATGGCATCGCCAAAGGCTCCGACCCCCGGCAGGATCACGTGATCCGCCGCCAGAATATCGCTCGCACTGCTTGTGAGACAGGTCTTCTGTCCCAGCGCCTTCATTGCATTCTCCACGCTCCTGATGTTCCCGGCGCCGTAATCAATCACCGCTGTGCTCATTTTGTCTCCAGTTCAAACCAGAATTCTACACCGTTGTCATAATTGCACACGCCGTAGTCCTGATGCATCAGCTCCATAATTGCCTTCACAATCGATAGACCGACACCGGAACCGCCGTATGCTCTGGTTCGCGCCTTGTCCACCTTGTAGAACTTCTCCCAGATTCTCGGAAGAGCCTCCTCCGGAATCGGAACGCCGGAATTAAAGACACAAACCCGGACTTTATTTTCCTTTTGTTCAAAGTGGATGTCAATCTTTTTCTCTCCATCGCAGTGATTCACTGCATTGGTAAAGTAATTCTGGAACACTTCCTCCGCATAAAACTGGTCTGCCCACACGTAAACAGGACCGTCGCTCCGGACGCTGACCTCGATTCCCTTCTCCTTTGCCAGAAGTCCTCCCGTACGGACGTAGCCGCGGACAAGCTCGGTGATGTCAAAATTCTCGTAATTCACCTCATTGTTCTGTCCGAACTCCAGGTGTGTCAGCGACAGGAACTGCTGAACCATGTGGTTCATCTTGCCGGCCTCATCCACAATCACGCCGCAGTAGTAATCACGATCCTCCGGGTTCTCTGCCATCCCGTCCTGCAGGCCTTCTGCATAGCCCTGAATCAGGGCAATCGGTGTCTTCAGCTCATGCGTCACATCGGAAATGAATTCCCTCTGCATCGCCTCCGTCTTGTCACGGCGTTCGATGTCCTGCTGAAGCTTCGCATTGGCATTTTTCAGCTCGGAAATGGTCTCCTCCAGGGTCTGCGACAGATCATTCAGATTCTCCCCGAGGATCTGGATTTCGTTCCGGTCGTGTCCGTGATATTTTGCCGAGAAATCGAGCCTGCGCATCTGGCGCGAAAGCTCTGTCATCTGAATGATCGGTCTGGTGATTCTTCCGGAAAGGAGCATGGCAACCAGAAGGCCAAGGACAATCACGCTTCCTCCCACGAGAAGAATGAAGCGGTTTGCAATCATTGCATTCGCGCGGATCGAATCCATTGCCGTACGGAAAAGATAATAGGAGCCGTTGGAAAGCATCCCCCAACGCTCCATATACTGCGTGCCTGTCCCCTTGTCCAGAACAATCTGGACGCGGGTGTTGTCGCCATCCTGCAGTCTTTTTACAATGTAGTAATCCGGCGCCTGGCGGTCCTCCTGCCAGAGCTGCACCTCGTGCTCATCAAAATCATCCGGAAGCTCATTGGTATTCTCCAGAATGTTGTCCCACATGCGCTGGAGCATGGTGTCCATGTCTGTCGCCATCGCGCGGACCGTTTTGGATTCCTCGTCAATGACCAGGATATTGATGTTGTTCCGGTTTGAAATCTGGATCAGCTCATTGCCAAAGGCAATGGACTCAATGGAGTTGGAGGATGCCGCTGTGTTGAGGCGCTCATAGGTCTCCTCCAGCGTATCCTGCTTCTCCTGGTTGTAATACCTCTCCAGGAAAACATTGTTTGTCAGAAACATAACCGCGACCGCCCCGGCCATCAGCGCAAAAAAGAGTGCGGCAAACTCCAGGCGAAGCGAGCGGAACGGTTTGTCCCTTTCCATATCAGTTCTGTCCGCCATCGGAAACCTCCGGGCTGAACTTGTAGCCCAGTCCCCAGACGGTCTTGATCAGATCGCCCTTCTCTCCCATCTTGCTCCGCAGCTTCTTAACATGCGTGTCAATGGTTCTGGCATCTCCGTAATAATCATAATTCCAGACATGATTGAGAATCTGTTCACGGGAAAGGGCCCGTCCGCTGTTTTCAAGAAAATAGGTGAGCAGCTCAAACTCTTTGGCGGAAAGTTCGATCGGCTGCCCGTCTACGGTCACCTGATGGGCGGCCTTGTCAATGACAATGCCGCTGTTCTGAAGCCGCTCGTCGTTCTTCCCACAGCCGCCTCTCTCGAGAAGGGCTTCCACTCTGGCCACCAGAATTTTCGGACTGAAGGGCTTCCGCACATAATCATCCACGCCAAGATCAAAGCCAAGAAGCTCATCCTGCTCCTCTGATTTCGCTGTCAGCATGATAATCGGAACCTTGGAGGTTTTCCGGATCTGCCTTGTCACACCATAGCCGTCGAGTCCCGGCATCATCACGTCCAGGATAATCAGAGCGATGTCCGGCTGCTGCTCAAAAATATCCACTGCCTCCAGACCGTCTCCCGCCTCCAGCACCTCATATCCGGCACGAATCAGAAAGTCGTGCACCAGCTTGCGCATTCTCGCTTCGTCATCCACAACAAGAATCTTCTGCATCGTCAACACCTCCCGGCTGTCGGCCGCCTTTACCGGCATCGCTGCCTCCCTGTAAAGAAATCTCTTCGAATCATACTTCCTTCCGGATCACCGTCAGAACCTTTGCGCTCCGTCCCTCCAGCTTACAGTATGCAGCTTTGCAAAGCTGCGGCTCTTCATGAATCCAGGCCTTGTCCGGAGCAGCCGTATCAATGCAAAGTCCCCAGGCAAGTCCTTCCGGCAGCGCCGGCAAACGAAGGGAAATGCTCTCCCAATAAGGATTGAGCATCAGATATACCACATCGTCCTCCTGCTTCTTCGGATCAAAGCCTGCGTACAGCACGTTCATCGTTCTCGTCTGAGGCGTGATCTGCGTGTACTCCGGATCTCCGCCGTTGACCGAGATATCCGGAAAACCGCAATGAGCGTTGTCCAGCTTTCTGCTGATGCAGCGGTGCTTCTTCCGGAACGCGATCACAGACTTGCAGAAGTCAAAATACTCCTTGTTCTTATTCAGCAGCTTCCAGTCAAGCCAGGAAATTTCATTATCCTGACAATAGCCGTTGTTGTTGCCGAACTGTGTGTTTCCGAATTCGTCTCCTGCAAGGATCATCGGAGTTCCCCGGCTGCACATCAGCGTGGTCACGGCATTTCGCATCATCTGAAAGCGCAGGCTCATAATCGCGGGATCGTCCGTCTCTCCCTCTGCGCCGCAGTTCCAGGAGCGGTTGTCGTTGGAGCCATCCGTGTTGTCCCAGCCGTTTGCCTCATTGTGCTTGTTGTTATAGGAATACAGGTCATACAGGGTGAATCCGTCGTGACAGTTCAGGAAATTCACCGAGCTGGTATATCCCATGTAAACGCCGTAGTACAGGTCCATCGACCCCGTGATTCTCCGGCTCGCCTCCGGTGCGTTCCAGAAATTTCCCTTCAGAAAATCACGGATACAGTCACGGTATTTCCCATTCCACTCCGCCCAGCGGTTGTACGCAGGGAACGATCCAACCTGATACATGCCGCCTGCATCCCAGGATTCTGCAATCAGCTTGACGTTTCCGAGGATCGGATCAAAGGCCAGCTTCTTCAAAAGCGGCGGATCCTCCATCGGAGTACCGTCTGCCGCTCTTCCGAGAATGCTCGCAAGGTCGAAGCGGAACCCATCCACATGGTAATTGGTCACCCAGTAGCGAAGACATTCCACAATAAAGCCCTGCACAATCGGGTGATTGCAGTTCATGGTATTGCCGCAGCCGGAGAAGTTGTAGTACTTCGCATCCGGCGTCAGCATGTAATAAATGTTGTTGTCGATGCCCTTAAAGGAAATAAACGGGCCGCCCTCTCCGCCCTCCGCGGTATGGTTGAAGACCACGTCCAGAATCACTTCGATTCCGTTCTGCTTCAGAAGCTGGATCATCTCCTTCAGCTCCCGGCCCTCACGGTTGTACTCTGCAGAAGCGGCATAGCTGGTATTCGGGGCAAAAAAGGCCACCGTGTTGTAGCCCCAGTATTCGTACAGCCGTTTCCCCTCATACGTATGACCGTTTGCGACCTCGTCGAATTCAAAGATCGGCAGAAGCTCCACTGCCGTGACGCCGAGCTCCTTCAGATAAGGAATCTTCTCGATGATCCCCGCAAAGGTTCCGGGATACGTAACACCGCTGGAGGGATCCTTGGTAAAGCCGCGAACATGGAGCTCGTAAATCACAGAATCCTCCATCTTCGTATTGGGAAACTGCGATGTGTCCCAGACAAAATTGTTTTTCACCACGCGGGCATGGTAGACGCCGGATTTGTTCTTATCCTCGCCCCACTGCCGCTGTCCGGCCACCGCTCTTGCATAGGGATCCAGAAGCTCCTTCGTCTTATCGAACAAAAGTCCCTTTTTCGGATTCCAAGGGCCGTCAATGCGATAGCTGTACTCGAAATCCTCCACATTCAGCCCGAATACAATGATCGACCACACCTTGCCAATCCGATAGCTCTCCGGAATCGGAAGAATAGCAAAAGGCGTTGTCGCCTTTCTGTGATATAAGAGCAGCTCGCAACTGGTCCCCCCGAGCGAAGAAATGGTAAAGCACACGCCGCCCGGAATTTCATTGGCTCCGTTTTCCGTATAATTACCGGGGCGCACCTTGAAGCCTGCGATCTCATCTGTTGGCTTCCAGGCTGTCATGGCCGCATCACCGAGCGTCCGATATTCCGCGTCTACCAGCTCTCTGTCCTCGTCGCGCAGCTTTTCTGCCTTTGACCGGACAATCAGCTCCTGCACAGCATCATTCAACTTCATAAACAAATACTCCCTGTAGAAAATAGTCTGTTTTATGATACCATCTCACGCGGCAAAAACAAAGGGAGCCATGTCCATTCGGACATGACTCCCTCGCTGTTCTCTTTGAAACGAATTATGCAGGATAAGCGCCGTTCTTAGTGTCTGCCTTGGTCAGATCCACACCGGTCTTCTGTGCCGTTCTCCATTTGAAGAAATCGGTAGCAACCTGCGGGAACGAAGCGTAGGAAAGAACATCCTCTTCGCTCTCTGCGCCATGCTCTTTTGCTTCCTTCTCGAACTTCTCCATGGAAGCCGGGATCAGGTCTGCAGGTCTGCAGGTAATTCTCTCCTCGTCTCCGATGACCTTCTTGACAACTTCCGGATCCATCGGCTTGATGGTCTGGCCATACATGCCGCGAACCAGATCCTTGGTCTGAGCGGTGCACATCTTGTATCGCTCACCCATCAGAACGTTCATGACAGCCTGTGTACCGACGATCTGAGAGGAAGGAGTAACAAGCGGCGGCTCGCCGAGGTCCTTACGTACGCGCGGAACCTCTTCCAGAACCTCATTCAGCTTGTCAGCCTTGCCCTGCTCGGACAGCTGCTTGATCATGTTGGAAAGCATGCCGCCAGGTACCTGATACAGCATGGTACGGATGTTAACACCCAGAACCTTGGTGCTGAGAAGGCCGTTCTCGATGCACTCCTCACGATAAGGTGTGAAGTAATCGGAAATCTCCTTCAGAAGCTTCTGATCAAGGCCGGTATCGTAAGGTGTTCCGCGGAATGCCTCAACCATAACGTCGGTAGAAGGCTGAGATGTACCAAGTGCAAACGGAGTGGTTGCGCAGTCGATGATGTCAACGCCTGCCTCAGCTGCCTTCAGATAGGTCATGGAAGCAACACCGGAGGTGTAATGCGTATGCAGATCGATCGGAAGGGAGGATCCCTTCTTCAAAGCGGTAACCAGATCATATGCCTCGAAAGGACGAAGAAGTCCGGACATATCCTTGATGCAGATGGAGTCAGCGCCCATCTCCTCGATCTGGCGTGCAATGTTCTCCCAGTACTCCAGAGTATACGCATCGCCCAGTGTGTAAACCAGCGCGATCTGTGCGTGTGCGCCGGCTTCCTTGGTTGCCTTTACAGCCGTCTGCAGATTGCGAAGGTCATTCAGGCAGTCAAAAATACGAATACGGTCGATACCGTTTTCAACCGACTTCTTTACGAAGCGGTCAACAACATCATCCGCATAGTGAGAATATCCGAGGATATTCTGACCGCGAAGCAGCATCTGGGTAGGAGTGTTCTTGAAGTGGCTCTTCAGAACACGAAGTCTCTCCCACGGATCCTCGTGAAGGAAACGAAGGCAGGAATCGAAGGTAGCGCCGCCCCAGCACTCTACTGCAGCATAGCCAACCTTGTCCATCGTATCAACGATGGGAAGCATCTCTTCAATGGGCATTCTGGTTGCGATCAGTGACTGACCGGCATCACGCAGAACGGTCTCCATAATCTTTACTTTTGCCATTGTAATCTCCTTAAATTAATAAACTCTTCATCAGATTCCGAATACAGCCATGAACACACCGGCAACGACTGCAGTACCGATAACGCCTGCTACGTTGGGGCCCATTGCATGCATCAGCAGGAAGTTGGAAGGATCTTCCTTCGCGCCTTCCTTCTGGGAAACACGCGCTGCCATAGGAACGGCAGATACACCCGCGGAGCCGATCAGAGGATTGATCTTGCCGTGAGTTGCAACCTTCATCAGCTGTCCGAATACAACGCCGGCAGCCGTACCGAATGCAAAGGCAATCAGACCAAGAGCAACGATCTTAAGCGTGGTTACGTTCAGGAACGCCTCAGCAGAGGTTGTAGCACCAACCGAAGTACCGAGCAGAATAACAACGATGTACATCATTGCGTTCGATGCAGTCTCCTGAAGCTGACGAACCACACCGCACTCGCGGAAGAGGTTTCCGAGCATCAGCATACCGATCAGAGGAGCGGTCGTAGGCAGCAGCATGCAGACCACGATGGTAACCACGATCGGGAACAGAATCTTCTCCAGCTTGGATACCGGGCGAAGCTGCTCCATACGGATCTGACGATCCTTCTTGGAGGTCAGGAGCCGCATGATCGGAGGCTGAATGATCGGAACCAGGGACATGTAGGAATATGCCGCAACGGCAATGGGTCCCATCAGTTCCGTCTGTCCCAGCTTCGAGCAAAGGAAGATGGAAGTCGGGCCGTCTGCACCGCCGATGATGGAGATTGCAGCAGCTGCCTTTCCGTTAAATCCAAGTGCAATAGCGCCGAAGTATGCTGCAAAGATACCGAACTGTGCAGCTGCTCCCAGAAGGAAGCTCTTCGGGTTGGCAATCAGCGGACCGAAGTCCGTCATGGCGCCGACACCCATAAAGATCAGGGACGGAAGGATTGCCCATTCATCCAGAATGTAGAAGTAGTACAAAAGTCCGCCGTTCGCTGTCTCCGTGGGCGCTACGATGATATCCGGATAGATATTTACGAGCAGCATGCCGAAGGCAATCGGTACCAGCAGAAGGGGCTCGAAATCATGAGCAATTGCCAGGTAAAGGAATACGCAGGCAACAGCGATCATGAGGATATTTCCCCAGCTCAGATTCATGAAGGCGGTCTGATGGACTAAGTTTGTTAATGTTCTTACAATATATTCCATAACTTGTTAAGACCTCCTAATGTAAGCTATTGTGTCGTCGCTTTCCAATAACTTAGTTCAGAGTAGCCAGAACAGCGCCTGCCTCTACGGCATCGCCTACTGCGCAGTCGATGGATGCAACGGTTCCGTCCTGAGGAGCAACCATCGGGATCTCCATCTTCATCGCTTCAACGATGACAACAGCGTCGCCCTTCTTGACCGCAGCGCCAACCTGCTTCTCGATCTTGAAGACCTTTCCTGCTGCGCCAGCCTCGATCTTAACAGCGCCTGCGCCTGCAGAAGCTGCCTTCTTCGGTGCTGCTGCGGGAGCTGCTGCCTTCGGTGCTGCTGCCTTCGGTGCTGCGGGAGCTGCAACTGCGCCTGCACCGGTCTCTTCTACGGTTACATCATAAGCTGTGCCATTGACAGTAATGGTATAGTTCTTCATTTTGTCCTTTCCTGCCGCTTCTTATTGGCGGCAATCAATGATCATTCTGATTCTCTGACAAAAATACAGGGAACTTCCTGCAGCTTATCAGAATCTACTGCGTGCCTTGCGGATGGAACGTACCACAAAACCATCCGTTGTTGTCTGTCCCTCGCTTGCCGCAACAGCTGCAGCGATAACAGCAATCAGTTCATTGTCATCTGTGACTTCTTCCGCAACCTCTGCTGCGGGAGCAGCAGCCGGAGCCTCTGCCGCCTGAATGGCAGCAGCCTTCTTTTTCTTATTAGCCTGAGACTTACCGATCAGTGCAAAAGCAGAAATGATAAGACTCAGAAGAATCAGAATGACAAATGTGGTGCCCATGCCGAGGATGGTATTCAGGCCTGCCTGCTCCATCAGCTCACCGAGCGTGTAGCGGACATTGGTTGCCACATTCGAAGGAGTACCGGTTTTCACGCCAACGGTAATCACGACATCGGCATCGTGGTTCGATCCATCCACTCCGATGTTGATCAGATAGTTTCCGTCGGAATCCAGTACAGCCTGCTCATTGTTGAAGCCCTGAACCTCTCCGATGTCCTCCAGGGAATTCTCATAGGAGTCGAGCGCCGGTCCGAATACCGCATCATCGCTGTATTCTTCGATTGTGCCGCCGCGGACAATGGAGTCCATGCTGCCCACAAGCTGTTCTCCGTAGGAGATAATCGACTGCTCGGTGGCCGCATCTGTCAGAGGTGTGCCGCTCAGCGTATTGACCTTGGCCGATCCGCAGGCGGTAAGAGCAAAGACACAGGTGATGACTGCAAATACAGAAGCTAATTTCTTCATCTTATACGTGTCTCCTCTCAATTAAACGGTCATATGCTTCTTGGCAGGAAGATCCTCTCTCTTGGTATAGAGCATTTCCAGTGCGCCGATCAGATACTTGCGCAGATCCGCAGGCTCAACGATCTGATCTACATAGCCGTGAGCAGCTGCGCTGTCGATGCTGTTCTGAAGCTCATTGTACTTGCTGGCCGTCTCTGCAACCTCAGCGGAATCCTTTCCTGCAGCAATGATCTGTGCAGCAAGATTTCCATCCATCATGCCGATCCGGGCATCCGGAAGAGCCATGGTGATGTCCGCGCCAAGAGCCTTGGAATTCATGACGGTGTATGCGCTGCCGAAAGCATCGCCGACTACAACGTTCACCTTCGGAACCGTTGCACCTGCAAAAGCAGCTGCAAGCTTTGCCGCATTCTTCGCGATCTTCTTCTCTGCGCACTCGCAGGTGCAGAAGCCGCTGACATTGGTCAGGGTCACAACCGGAATCTCAAATGCATCGCAGAAGTTTACGAAATCCGCAGCCTTCTCGGTTCCGGCAACGGTCAGAACCGGCTTGAACTCTGCTGCAGTCTCGCCCTTCTCGTCATAGGAAGCGGTGCGGTTTGCAATCAGTCCGACGGTCTCGCCGTTGAGCTTGATGAAACCGGTAGCCATTTCCTTTGCATACTCTGCCCTGGTCTCAACGAAGAGATTGCCATCGCTCAGATCTGCAGCTGCTACCGCAGGATCTGCGATGCCGGCAGCTACATTTGCGCTTGCGCGGTTCAGATCGTCCTCGCACTCCTCTGCAGCCTCATCCTCGTTGTTGGAAGGAAGAATGGATACCAGCGCGCGAATCTTCGCGAGGACCTCTTCCTCTGTGCCATGTGCATCCACTGCGCCTGCCTCAGCCTTGAAGCCTGCAGCAGCAGTGTCCTTCTTATCCTCGGAATTGCCGGCCAGTGCGTTCGGGCTGTTGACAAAAAGCTTCGCATCATCTGCCATAAATGCAAAATCTGCCATGCCTGCAGCAACGGCAAGTCCGCCGCCGCAATTACCGAATACTGCTGCGATCTGGGGAATCACGCCGGATGCCTCAGCTTCCTTCGCATAGATGGATGCGAATGCATTCAGTGCATCCGTTCCCTCCTGAAGACGAAGTCCTGCGGAATCCAGGAGTCCGATGATCGGAGCACCTGTCTTGAGTGCAAGATCATACAGTCCGGTGATCTTCTTTGCATGCATCTCACCGATCGATCCGCCCAGCACAGTAGAATCCTGGCTGTAAACGAATACGAGACTGCCATCAATGGTGCCATATCCGGTGATAACGCCGTCAGACGGAGTCTGCTCGGGCTTTACATTGAAATTAGTCGATCTCGCAGTTACGAGAGCACCAACTTCAACAAAGCTGTTATCATCGAGTAAGGCATTGATTCTCTCACTCGCTTTTGAAGAACTGCTCATACTTTGAACCTCCATGTGATTTATGTCGTTGAAACGCGGGCCGTCTCATTCCCTTGCAGGCATACTACGATCCACGTTACTGCGCTAGTTGGTATTGTAACATAAGGATTTGCAAAAACGAACATGTAATGTGAAAATTTTGACGAAGCTTTTCCGTCCGGATGCCGTAAATCAGATTCCAAGGCGGTCATCCACTTCCGCCTCTGCTTCTTCCTTGAACTCTTCCACCTGAACGGTGTTGATGGAAGGAAGCTCGGTCAGATTCTTCACGCCGAAGGATCGGAGGAACTGCTCCGTGGTGCCAAACAGAATCGGTCTGCCGGGTGCATCCTTTCTTCCAAGCTCCTTGATGAGATCATATTCCAGGAGCTTATTGATCGCATAATCGCAGGAAACGCCGCGGATTCCTTCTACCTCCACCTTGGTAATCGGCTGCTTGTACGCAATAATCGAAAGCGTTTCCATCACAGAATCCGACAATGTCATTTTCTTCGGAACCTTTGCAATCCGGATCAGGTTCTCATACTGCTCCGGCTTGGTCGACATCTGCACCGCATCGTCAAACTGCTGAATCATAATTCCCCGGGAGGGCGCATCATAACGCTTTTTCAATTTGGTGATCAGCTTTCGGATTCTGGCGGCGCTGATATCCAGCGCTTTGGAAATTGCACTGATTTCCACCGACTCCCCCATGGTAAACAGGATCGCCTCAATCGCCGCGAGCACCTTCTCATCCGATTCCTCACGGATTCCGGCCTGTTCCTCCGAAAGCCCTGCAGTTTCTCCGGAAAGCCCGCTGTTTTCCTCCGGAAGCTCCGTATTTTCTTTCGGGAGCGATGTTTCAAATTCTTCCATACTCACTGTTCCCTTCTGCCTGTCTTTCTGCTCGTCACTCTGCCGTTACGAAAATTCTCCGGTCAGGCCGGCTTCCGCAGAAATATCCTTTGTTACATGAATGGAGATGCTGCCGAACAGCTCCTCCTGCTCGATCTGAATGTTTCCTGTCTTCATCAGCTCCAGAACCACAAGAAACGTGACGATCACCTCATCACGGGATCCCTGCTCCTCCAGAAGCGTCCGGAAATCCGTGTCGCGGTGTGTGTTCAGATATGCCTTGATGTAGAGCTCCTTGGCGGTCAGGTCAACCTCTTCCTTCTCGATTCTTCCGAACTGAGAACGAACCGGGTCCACCCTGTATTTCTGACGCTTCAGGATATCCTGGAAAATATCATTCAGCTTCGCAAGCGTAGTGTCTCCGAGAAGCTCCTCGTAATTCACCGGCGGCACATAGCTGCGAACCTCCTTCGGAAGATTCTTCTTCCGGTAAAGCGTCTGCCCCGCGCCGTCCGACATTTCACGAAGCTCCGATGACATATACTTATACATCTTGTATTCCAGAAGCTTCTGTACAAGCTCGGCCCTCGGATCCTCCTCCTCGCCCTCTTCATTCACTTCCTTCGGAAGAAGCATGCGGCACTTGATATCCAGAAGCGTTGCCGCCATCACAAGAAATTCACTCATGACATCCATGTCTTCCTCTTCCATCTGCCGCACATACTCCATGTACTGATCGGTGATGTCCGCGATCGGAATGTCATAGATGTCGACCTTGTTCTTATCAATCAAATGAAGCAGAAGGTCCAGCGGCCCCTCAAACTTCTCCAGTTTAAATTCCAGTTCCATTCTTACCTTTCTAGTGAGCTGAGTTCGAGTAGAGATACCTCCCCCGGATTCATAAACCGCAGGTGCATGGAATGTGTCCCTGTGCCGCAGCTCAGAACCATCGCGGCCTCCGTTCCGTCTTCTCTTCGAATCCGGTACTCCCCTCCTGTATAATCCGGGAAAAAGTGCCAGTCCGGAGACAAAAGTCCCGGTCCCTTCGGTCCCAGTCGGATGATCCCTCCATGGATATGCCCGGACAGCACCAGGTCTGCTCCCCAGTCCGCATAGACCGGAAAGAATTTCGGATTGTGGGCGAGCACCAGGCAGAACTTATCCGGATCCGGCTCTCCGAGGTTCTCCTCCACCTGCTCTTTGCAAAGATGGTACGGAAGAAATTTCCGGAAGGTTTCACTGTCAAGATCCAGGCCGTACAGCCGGATTCCTCCGCGAAGAACGACCGATCTGTTGTGCACGCGGATTGCGCCGAGGCGCTCCGCCTCTTCGTGATATTCCACGTACTGCCGGAGGTATCTTCCCTCCAGCCGTTCACTGGCAAGCTGTGCCTCGTGATTTCCTTCTGCAAAATAGACCGGAAACTCTTTCGCAAGCTTTCCGATCAGGTCAAGAGGAACCTCCTTCCAGCCCGGTTTATCGTATGCGGCATCCTTCGCGACAATCATGTCGCCGCCGATCATGACCGCATCCGGGTTCAGGCTGCGAATTGCGCGGAGAAGAGGACCGTTTGGCCCGTCCGGATCGTTTTTCTTCCCATAGACCTGACTGTGCAGATCCGAAAGGAACACAATTCTTGTATTCTCACGGATTTTTGAAGAAGAGATTTGATAGTGCCGGACCACAAACCGGTGTCCGTCCCGCCAGGATACGGCAAGGCCCGCTGTCACAAGAGCTCCCGCAGCAGCTGCGGCTGCAGCATTTGTTTTCTTCATGTTGCATCCTTTCTGATCCTGAACGTCTTAGAACCCGGCATATACAAATTTCACCGGAGCATATCCCGGCCCGTAAACGCCAAGAAGTACGATGGCGCAGACACAGGCAAGGACAAGCAGCCACTCCCTCCAGAAGCACCCCTGATCGATTCTCTCACGAAGGCCGAGGCCATCGCCTCCAAGATGCGGATCATGCCGTTCATGATACCGGTCCACCACAATCATCAGCACCGTCATTCCGGTCACAATGAGTACATTCCACGTATTGAATTCCGCATACGTATTGTTGATCTCATTGTAAAGAGCATACGGGTTCCACTGTGCATGCGTCACCATTCTGGCAAGAATTTCCATCGCGGCCCCGAAATCCTTCGCCACGTCAAAAACATAGCCGATAAACACAAAAAGAAACGTTCGGAGAATCTGAAAAATCCGGAATCCTGCCGCTCCCTCGCGGATATGAAGTACTCTTTTCCATGCAGGGAAAAAGGGCTCCAGCATCATGGAAAGGAAAATGATCCCGCCGTTCCACAGGCCAAAGGCCACATATTTTCCCCCTGCGCCGTGCCAGATTCCGACAATCAGGAAAACCACAATGCAGGACAACGCAGCCGGAAGAACCTTTCCTGCATGCTTTCCGAAGCCGGTTTTCCCGAATCTCGTTGCAGCCACCTTTTTTCCGGTGCCGGCAAACAAGGGAGTCAATGCAAGCGGATAAAACACATATTTCTTCATCCAGGCACCGAGCGTGATGTGCCATCGCCTCCAGTAATCGTTGATGGAGGTTGCCAGATACGGCTGCGGAAGTTTTCGGGAAGATCAATCCCAAGAATCTGTGCAATTCCGCGGGAAATGTCAATTCCGCCTGCAAAATCCGCATAAAGCTGAATGGCATACAACAGAACGGCCACGGCTGCCATGGAGCCCGAATACTGTGCATAGGAATCCGTCACAAGATAGATGTCTTTGACCAGGCGGTCCGCCAGAACCATCTTGCGGAGATACCCCCACAAAATGAGCTCCAGTCCATGCTTGATCCTTGTCCATTCCGGACGGTGCTCCGCAAACAGCTGCTCTGCCACAGGATCCCAGAAGCCGATCGGCCCCTGAATAATCTGAGGGAAGAAGCTGACAAACAGTGCCGTCTTCCAGAAGCTCTTCTCTGCCTTCACGTTTCCGTTGCAGACATCAATCAGGTACCCCGTCGCCTGAAAGGTATAAAAGGAAATCCCGATCGGAACCAGAAGCGATAGCTGCTTCTCCCCATCGGAAGCTGCCCGGATCCAATCCGGAACATACTTGAAAAAGGCAAGAATTCCGAAATTCAGCAGCAAAACGGCCCACAGAATTCTGTGCCTGCGTTTCGTGAAGACCCTTCGGATCGCCTTTTTTTCCTCACGCCCCAGCTCCTTCTCTCCGCTTAAGGCCTGATGCTGCAGATCTGCCTGCTTCTGAATAAGGCGTGCCCCAAGATAAACGGTCCAGGAAGTGACCAGAAGGAAAAAGAAATACTTCCCCGCACAGAGCAGATAAAACATCCAGCTGGCAGCAAGAAGCACCGTCCACTGACAGGATCGGAATTTCCGAAACACAACAGGAAAGAGAAAATACGCAAGACAGGCCGCCGTCACATAAATCAGAAAGAGAAACGATACATAATTCATCCGGCAGCCTCCTCCCTCCGCGTCGATGCAGGTTCCGCTTCAAAGCCTCCGCTCTCCTCCATCTGATGCAGAATTTCCAGAGTCTCCGGGCTCTCAAACAGATCCTTCCCGTTCGAGCCTTCCCCCTGAAGCTTCTCGTAGTAGTCCAGAAGCAGCTTCGTATACCTGGCAGTATGCTCCCACTGCTCCTTCTCCCTGCCGGAAAGCACCCGGGGTTCCACACCGTGCTCCAGGAGATACTCTGAAAGCCACTTCGTAAATTTCCTCATTCCGCTCACATTCAGATGATTGGCGTCATAAAAATCCGTCTGATTATCGATGCCGACCTCCGCCTTTTTCTTCTCGAAATTCAGAAACGGAAAGCCATACTCCCCGATGATCTGTCCAATCCGGTTGGTCCGGCCGAAAATCATCTGCATTCTGGCATTGTTCTCCTCAAACAGATGCGGCGTGCGGACAAAAAGAATCTTCGTCTTCGGGTATTTCTTCACACAGTAAGACAGGAAACTTCTGAGCGCCTTTTCGTAGGCAGGATCCAGCTCCTGCGTCGCCTCACTCTCTTCATAATCCGGAATCAGCTTCCCTGCCGGAACCTTTCCGGTCAGTGTCTCAAAGCCCCGAAGCGTCAGAACGCCGTTATTGTCCGCTCCGAAATGAAGATTGTCCCGAATCGTGGCAGCAGCGCTGCGGATTCCTCCCGGCTGGTTGGAATGATAAGCATAAAGCGGAACCAGGAGCCCAAGCGCTTCCCCGTATCTTCCGGTCTCCTTCAGATACGTCCGGATCATTTGAAGACGGGTCCCGGAAAACAGTGGCAGATGCAGGGCCATCCTCTCCACTGCCGTCTGACACATGTGATACTGTTCCTCCTCCGAGGAGCTGTAAAGGGCACCATTGACCTCGATCACCACCACATCAGGGTTCTGAAGCCGCATGGTCTCATCCAGCTGTGCGCGCCATACCTGAACCGCATCTCCGTTGATGGTAAACGGATAGCTCGTAATTCCATAGTCCTCATATGCCAGACCGGAGCAATAGGCACGGCTGATATCGCTTGCTCCGATCAGCACAACGTCCAGCGAGTCCTCCGGTTCCCGGTAAAATCCGATGATCCGGTCCTCATCATAATTCCGGTGGATATAGAGCGTCTTCCATGCGATCGAGAGCACCGCAAGCACTGCCGCCAGAAGAGACAGCACCTTCAGTCCCCTGATCACCCATATTCTGTTGCCCGTATGATTCTTCAATATGCTTCTCCTGCCGACCTTTCTGTCTGCCTTCATGACCACTCCGGCGCAATCCGAATTGCCCATAAGCCAGTATAGTTTATCACACCTGGCATTCAGCCGCCATAGAGATGCCGGTTAAGAAAGGCGCAAGAAAAGCCCCTGACACGAGAGTGTCAGGGGCCACTGCTGTCTTGATTACAGGTACAGCCATCTCGCCATCTTCCGATCAGCGATTAGTTGTACTTCCTCTTTCTTGCAGCTTCGGACTTCTTCTTACGCTTTACGCTGGGCTTCTCGTAGTGTTCTCTCTTACGGATTTCCTGCTGGATGCCCGCCTTTGCGCAGCTTCTCTTGAAACGACGCAGAGCGCTGTCCAAAGTCTCATTCTCTTTTACGATAACGCTAGACATTTCTTCTACCCTCCCTTCAGTCCCTTTCAGATGGAAAGCTCTCCGGCATCACATGAAATATATTAAAAATACATCTCATCCGATCTCAGAAACCTCTCATCTGGCTGATGGGTTTTTCTGTGTTTTATGAATCTCTCAAAAAGACACAAACCAGATTATACGCAAGCATGCTTCTTTTGTAAAGGACTTTTTGCGAAAGCCCTTTTACGAAAGCTGTCCTTCCAGAACCTTTTCGGCTTCTTCCAGTGCCTTGCCGATTCCTGCAGGGTGCTTGCCGCCGGCCTGCGCCATGTTCGGACGACCGCCGCCGCCACCGCCGACTTCCTTCGCGATGCCCTTAACAAGATTTCCGGCATGAGCCCCCTTCTTCATTGCTTCCTCGGATGCCATGGCAACCAGATTGACCTTGCCGTCCTTGTCGGAAATCAGAACCACAACGCCTCCGGAAAGCTTTGCTTTCAGATCATCACCGAGGCTGCGCAGCTCATTCATGTCAACACCCGGAACGTGAGCACAAAGGAGCGGAACACCCTTGATTTCCTTTACATTGTCCATGACATTGCCAAGAGAAGCCTGTGCTTCCTTCGCCTTCATGGATTCATTCTCGGATTTTACTTCCTTCAGTTCCTTCTGCAGAGCACGGATTCTCTCCGAAAGTGTGGCAGGCGTAGCCTTGACAAGCTCTGCCGCCTCATTCAGCTCTGCTTCCATCCCTTCATAATACTTCCGGACATTGTCTCCCGTCAGTGCTTCGATTCTCCGGACTCCGGCTGCAACACCGTTCTCAGAAAGGATCTTAAACGAGCCGATCGTGATCGTGTTCGAGACATGCGTACCTCCGCACAGCTCTACCGACCAGTCTCCCATCTTCACCACGCGAACGCTGTCGCCGTATTTCTCTCCGAAAAGAGCCATTGCGCCGGTCTTCTTCGCTTCCTCAAGCGTCATCACCTCTGTGACAACCGGAAGGCTTTCCGCGATCTTCTCGTTGACAAGATCTTCGACTTTCTTCAGCTCCTCCCTCGTCATTGCCTGGAAATGAGAGAAGTCAAAGCGGGTACGGTCTGCATCCTGATAGGAGCCTGCCTGTTCCACATGAGTGCCCAGAACCTCACGAAGTGCTCTCTGAAGAAGGTGCGTTGCAGAATGGTTTCTGCAGGTTGCCATACGGTTCTTCTCATCGACCCGAAGGGTAACCTGATCGCCCAGCTTGAACATTCCGGAGACCACATGACCGATGTGCGCAATCTTGCCGCCGGCAACGTGCTCTGTTGCTTCCACCTCGAAGACAACCGCTCCCTTTCCAAGAGCTGCCTCCTTCGCCATTTCCTCCGAAGAAGCCTTGATGCCGCCTGCTTCGGAATAACCGGTGGAGAGAACAATCAGGCCCTTATCGCCAGCCTGGCCGCCCATCGTTCCGTAGAAGGGAGTCTCCTTTGTGATGATTGCACCGTACTGCCCGTCGGACAGTGCATCGGCAACGCTGTCTTCCTCACCGTCTGCCTCCTCCGATGCAGCGCTCTTCTGAGCTGCAAGAGAAGGAAGGGATGCCATGGCGATGATCTCAGATTCTGCAGTCAGCTGATCATAGCCGACAAAAGCAGATGTCAGAGAAGGATCCATCTCCTCATATACCGTAGCTGCCGCTCCCATATAGGTAGCCGCCTTGCCGGAACGCTCACGGTCAGAACGAGCCTGCTCTCTCTGCTTCTTCATTGCAGCATTGAAGCCATCCTCATCTACCGTAAAGCCATTTTCCTCCAGAATTTCCTTCGTGTTATCCAGCGGGAACCCATAGGTGTCATAAAGCTTGAACGCATCCTCTCCGGAAAGCTCCTTATTTCCGGCCTTTTCGAGCTCCTGCTCCATCTGAGCCAGAATATCCATTCCCTGCTCATAGGTCTTCTCAAACTTCTCTTCCTCGGCGCGGACTACATTGAGAATGAAATCTCTCTTCTCCTCCAGCTCCGGATAACCGTCCTTCGAGGTTTCGATGACGTTCTCCGCAAGAGTCGGCAGGAAGGAGCCCTGAATGCCAAGCTTTCTTCCGTGACGAACCGCGCGGCGGATGATTCTGCGAAGGACATAGCCTCTTCCGTTGTTGGAGGGCATAATGCCATCCGAAATCATGAAGGTCATTGCGCGGGCATGGTCCGTGCAGATACGAATCGAAACATCACTGTCATAGCTGCCAGTCTGCTCATATCCGATGCCGCCTGCCAGGCTGCAGATCAGATCACGCAGGGATTTCAGCGTATCAACGTCGAAGATGGATCCCACGTCCTGAACGGCAACCGCCAGACGCTCAAGGCCCATGCCGGTATCAATGTTCTTCTGAACAAGATCCGTGTAATTGCCGTTTCCATCATTGTTGAACTGGGAAAATACGATATTCCAGACCTCCATGAAGCGGTCACCCTCGCCGCCCATAACATCCTCCGGTCCGTTTCCGTACTTCTCTCCGCGGTCATAGTAAATCTCCGAGCAGGGACCACAGGGGCCGGAGCCATGCTCCCAGAAATTGTCCGCCTTGCCGAACTTGTAAATATGATCGGCCGGAATGTGCATGTCATTCAGCCAGATATTGTAAGCCTCTTCATCGTCCACATAGACAGAAGGATACAGACGCTCCGGATCCAGTCCGACGCGCTCTGTCAGAAACTCCCATGCCCACGGAATGGCTTCCTTCTTGAAATAATCACCGAAGGAGAAGTTGCCCAGCATTTCAAAATAAGTGCCGTGGCGGGCTGTTTTGCCTACGTTCTCCAGATCGCCGGTGCGGATGCACTTCTGGCAGGTGGTAACTCGTCTTCTCGGGGGAATCTCCTGACCGGTAAACCAGGGCTTCATCGGAGCCATACCGGAATTGATGATCAAGAGCGATGTATCATTGTGAGGAACCAGCGAGAAGCTGTTCAGTCTGAGGCATCCCTTCTCTTCAAAGAATGCCAGGAACAGCTCACGCAGTTCGTTTACGCCTCTGTACTGCATTACTCAGTTTCCTTTCTCCATGTTATATTCAACGGTCCATGCCGTTGCCGGATTTGCCGGCCGGCTCAGAAATCAAACTTCTCATCGAACCAGTTCTTCAACTCCGCAATCGGAACGCGAACCTGCTCCATCGTGTCACGGTCACGGATCGTAACCGCCTGGTCGTTCTCGGAATCGAAATCGTAGCAGATGCAGTACGGTGTTCCGATTTCATCCTCACGGCGATATCTCTTGCCGATTGCTCCGCGGTCATCAAAATCGCAGTTGTAGCGTTTGGACAGCTCTGCAAAAACCTTCTGTGCGGGCTCGGAGAGCTTTTTGGACAGCGGAAGAACCGCAATCTTTACGGGCGCAATGGCCGGATGGAAGTGCATGACGTTACGTACGGTTCCGTCCGGAAGCTCCTCCTCATCGTAGGCTTCGCAGATGAACGCAAGGGTCACACGGTCGCAGCCAAGTGACGGCTCGACAACATAAGGAATGTAACGCTCCCCGCTCTCCTCATCGAAGTAGGTAAGATCCTCGCCAGAGACCTTCTGGTGCTGCGACAGGTCATAATCCGTGCGGTCTGCAATGCCCCACAGCTCGCCCCAGTCACCAAAGGGGAAGGTATATTCGATGTCCGAGGTAGCCTTGGAATAGAACGAAAGCTCTTCCTTGTCATGATCACGGAAACGAAGGTGCTCCTCCTTGATTCCCAGGGAGAGCAGCCAGTTCCAGCAGAAGTTCTTCCAGTACTGGAACCACTCCAGATCGGTATCAGGCTTGCAGAAGAATTCCATCTCCATCTGCTCGAACTCACGGGTACGGAAGGTGAAGTTTCCGGGAGTAATCTCATTGCGGAAGGACTTGCCGATCTGGCAGATACCAAACGGCAGATGCTTTCTCGCCGTGCGCTGTACATTCTTAAAGTTGACAAAAATACCCTGTGCCGTTTCCGGACGAAGGTAGATGGTGTTGGTGGAATCCTCCGTTACCCCCTGGAAGGTCTTGAACATCAGATTGAACTGACGGATGTCGGTCCAGTGGAACTGACCGCAGGACGGGCAGGGAACCTTGAACTTATTGATAAAGCTCATCATTTCATCGTTGGACCATCCGTCAACCGATCCGTCCAGCGTCAGCTCGTGCTCATGTGCATAGCTCTCAATCAGCTGATCCGCACGGAAACGCTCTCCGCAGGCCTTGCAGTCCATCAGAGGATCCGAGAAGCCCGCCAGATGTCCGGATGCAACCCAGGTCTTGGGGTTCATCAGAATCGCGCAGTCCACGCCGACGTTGGTCGGGGACTCCTGCACAAACTTTCTCCACCATGCCTTCTTTACGTTGTTCTTCAGCTCAACGCCGAGATTACCGTAATCCCAGGTATTCGACAGACCGCCATAGATCTGAGAACCGGGATAAATGAATCCGCGCGCATTGCAGAGCGCAACAACCTTGTCCATTGTCTTTTCCATGTGCCTACTCCTTGATCCTTCTGCTTCTGCAGATGATATATTGATTCCCTGGTGGCCGCCTCCCGCAAAGAACTGATGCGGCGGCTTCCCCAGAGTCCCTACCGTGTATAACTAATCCGAGTCTGCGAAATGCCGGTGCTCCGGCCCGCTACTTCAGTATGACAATTGCAGGCTCATCCTTGCTGATGACATCCACCGGCGATGCATGCGTCTCATCCGTAACGCCAAGATTCGGTGTCGCATACAGAATTCCGCGCGGCGTCACCACGTTCACCTGTTCGGAAAGAATGATGACCTCATTCTCCAGCAGCTGATCCAGGGTCGCCTGATTCAGAATTCTGGACGAATCTGCATGGCTCACCGCGGACATGATGGATTCAAAATCATAGCCGCTGTCTTCGGCATCCTTCACCGTTCCGACAAACAAATCGGTGTCGTTGAAGCTCCTGTAATCCTCTGCGCTCTTATAGGTAAGAACCAGCCTGGCCATCTGATCCTTCACCTGCAGAGAATTCTGAACAACGCTCCTGCTGCCGTTTTCGGCATTATAAGCGTCCACGGCATCGCGAACCGTTTTCTTCAGCTCATTTGCATCGTAATAATCCTCGGCAAAGGATTCCACGCTCGTGATCCGGATGCTTCCGTTCTTGCAGAATTCCGCCGTTGACTCCGCATAGTCCTCCGGGCCCAGTGCTCTTGTCACCGCCCGGACAGCAAGAAGCAATCCCGCAACAATAACAGCCGCAGCAAGAACAACCGCAAGCTTCACCGCCTGCTCCTTCTGCTTTCTCTTTCGAAGCTTCTGATTCCGTTTTTTCTTCTGCGCCATCTGTCTCACCTCGTCAGACATATGCTAAACAGATACACTTTATACTTTTTTTATTCTCTTCGCAACCTTCTGCTGTCAGCTCCCGCTTAAACTTCCATCACTTCCAAAATCTCAAGGCTTCGGAATGTGTGTCGTTCAAACGCAAACTCCATACATCGCCCGGCAAGCTCCGCCAGCTCCTTCTGTGCAGGCTCATCCAGGGAAAACGAATACAGCTTCGCAATCTTCGACCTCTCAATGTGATGAAGCGCCGCCATAACCGCCGGAAGATATTTCTGCGGATTCGGCTCCCGCATTTCTCCCTCAATCACGACAGTCTTCAGCTCGAACACAGAGCGCACCAGCCTCGGAGGAAACTTTTCGGATTCCAGAGCGCGCAGCGTCTGATACAAAAGGAGAAGGAGCTGCGCCTCGTCGTTGTTTTCCCTCGTGCAGTATTCCAGCACCTCGCAGAAATACTGCCCCTCCAGCGAAGCCTCAATATGTGTGCGGAACCAGGAAAAATAATTCTGCACTGAGGCCTCGGTCAGCGTATAGGAATCACGGCCGGCATACAGCCGGAATGTACCGAACACAAACAGGTCCGTCGCTGCCACAAGCTGCGAATTCGGACGCCGTGCGCCCCTGGCAAACGCAGATATTTTCCCCCGCTCTCTTGTCAGCAGGACCACTCTCCTGTCATACTCCCCGATTGGCTGCACGCCGATCACCATGGCCGTTACTTCAGTATAAGGTCTTTTGAATTCAAGCTCCGCCATTCCCGTTTTTCTCAGAATTAAAGATTCTTCTCATTGTAGCCGTAGGTCTTCAGCGCATTCTGGTCATCCTTCCAGCCCTTGCGGACCTTCACCCAGAGCCGCAGATTCACCCGGCAGCCGATCATGTTCTCGATGTCAATCCGGGCTGCGGTCCCGATCTTCTTCAGCATGGCGCCGCCGGCTCCGATGATGATGCCCTTGTGGCTCTCCCGCTCGCAGATGATGTCTGCGTCAATGTCGCAGATTTTCTCCGGTGAGGATGCTTTGCTGCGGTACTTCATGCGGTTGATCTGCACTGCGATTCCATGCGGAACCTCTTCGTTAATATAGCGGAGGGCCTTCTCCCGGATCATCTCGGAAGCAATCTCGCGCTCTGTCTGTGTTGTGACCTCCTCCGGATCGTAGAAGGGTTCGCCCTCCGGAAGCCTGTCCCAGATCGTCCTTCGAAGATCCTCAAGTCCGGTTCTCTGCCTGGAGCTGACCGGAATCAGATCCGCAAGCTCCTGCCCGGTTTCCTTCTTCCACGCCTTCGCATAATTCTCAAGGACCGGAAGAATCTGTGCCTTCTTCACGGAATCTGTCTTCGTGACGCACAGAATCACCGGCTTCCCGGCACCTGCCACCTTTTTCAGGACAGCCAGATCCTCCTCCTTCAGATTCGCTCTTGGCTCGACCAGCCACAGAATCAGGTCCACCTCCTTCAGCGTAGAATCGGCAGCGTGCAGCATATATTCGCCAAGGCGGTCCTTCGCCTGATTGATTCCCGGAGTATCCAGAAACACAACCTGTCCGTTCTCGTCGCTGTAGATCGTCCGGATCTGATTCCGCGTCGTCTGCGGCTTATAGGAAGTAATTGCGATCTTCTGTCCGATCAGTGTGTTCATCAATGTGGATTTTCCGACATTCGGGCGGCCCACAATCGCCGCAAAACCAGCTTTTGACATATTTTCATCCTTTCCGGCAGTTACGTCAGAGGCTCCAGGGTGTCGAACAACGTCTCCTCTTCCTTCAGCTTCTTCGCAGAGCCCACCACGCACAGAACGCCGTCATCCAGAAACGCTTCAATGTACGCGCTCATCCGGCGAATCTCCTCCTGTGTGCAGGAAAGTACCTGCTGCCGCTCTCTCTGCAGATCCTCTGCAGTAATTCCGGTCAGCTCACAGGCCTTCGAAAAACGCCCGAACATGCTCGGCGTCATCGGACGGTCCATCGTACTCACGGCCCCGATAACATATTTCGTCATTTCCTGCTCATCTGCTTCAAACCCTCCGATGTATGCCGCAGCCTCTTCGAAGGCCTGAACGGTTTCCTTCAGCTTCGGATCACGGTAGGAAACAAAATAGGAAATGCCATCCCGGCCAAAGCCGCTCATGCAGCCATAGGCCCCGCCGAATACACGGACCTTATTCCAAAGGTAATCGTAGCCAAGAATCACCTTCAGAACACGAAGCTCTCCGCGGAAGGGAAGTCCTCTTCTCCGGAAATCCCCTGCCCTGCAGACGAACTGCACCTGCCCGGCCGTCGTGAAGCCCTCGCTCTTCTTCAATGAAGGCTTTGCGGTTCCTGTTCGCATTGCAGGAAGGAAGGTATCCCTTGCCGCTCCCTCCAGCTTCGATGCAAATTTCTCCAGCACCGGCAGCGCCTTCGGAATGCAGTCCTTTTCCGCGGTAAGATCTGCAAAAAAGCGCTCCTTCCGCGCCACAGCAGAAACAACCCTCCGCATCATTTCCGGGAGTTTTTCCTTCTCCTCCTCAAAGTGAAGACAAAGATCGTCCAGGAACCGGTAAGCTCCGATTCCCGCAAGGTCGTCCATGATCCGTGACGATTCCGAAAGATTCGCCGCAGACCGCATCACAGCGGTGGCGTGTCCGGAAGAAGGAAGCTCCGCCTTCATGGAAGCCCTCTCTTCCTCCAGAATCTCGCGGATCCTTTCCGTATCCGAAAAGTCCGTATGAAGAAGAATCTCCTCCGCCAGTTCAAGCGCCTTCTCCAGATTCGAATCCATTGTTTTCAGCGACAGCTCAAACAAAATCCGGTACTTCGACGGATCCCTGCTGTCATTCATATTCGAAATCGTCGGGAGAATCCCTCCCGTTTCAATGCTGATTTCGTGATCCAACTCCTGATAGGAATACTTCTCCGTGCTCATGGCTCCAAGAAGAACCTTGAAGATTCCGACATACCGGAAAAGCTCCGGCGCAAGGTCTGTCACATCAAAGGAAAGATCCAGATAATCGATGCCGTTTGTCGGCGCAGGATGCGCAAGAAGCGAAAGCGCCTTCCCGCCAAGCCGTTCCGTCAAAGGCTTCTTCGCCTCTGTCTTCAGATCCGACCGCGAAAGCACCGGAATGCTGCGGACCGCTTCTTCGGTATCCGGCGTATTCTGCCAGGTCCTGAGCTCCTCTTCCTTCCTCCGAAGCTCCTCCAGCTCCTCCTCGGAAAGAGACGCGGCAAAAGCAGCAAGCTTCTCCTTCTGCTGCTCCTCCATCCGCTCCGTAAGTCCCTTTTCCGGAAGCAGGAGCACCGTGCTCGTATGCGTGTTGTCCAGAAGGTATCTGCGAATCAGCTTTTCAAAATACCCGGTAGGGATTTCCTTCTTCAGCTCCTCCAGAAGACCGCTGATATCCAGATTCGTCCAGACAGAGGTTTCGTCGTAAAGCCAGGTATCCAGAAGATCCAGTCCGTAAATCAGCCCCTTGGGATACGAGCCGAAATCCGCCTCCCGGTAATGGAATTCAAAGTCATTGATTCCGGCAAGAAGTGCCCGCGGATCCATTCCGTTCTCCGACAGATCCTCCAGCGTTTCGCGGATGGTACGTTCGAACTCCTTCTTCTGCTCCGGCTCGGCATATTTTGCCGCAATCGTGTAGTACGGCTCATAGACGCCGCACTCATAAAGCGACTCCACATTCTGCCCGATGCCCTTTTCGCGAAGAGCCTCCTTCACCGGAGCGCCTTCTGCGTCGCAGAGTACATAATCCAGCACCTTGAAGGCAAGGATCACCTTCGGATTCCCGTGGATCGGGAGTGCTGCATTCCAGGAAAGAAACGTCTTTTCGTGCTCGTCATCCTCCTTCAGAATGCTGTAGCTCTTCCGGACCTCCGCCGGCTTTTCAAAAGGCTTCTGCGGGCGAACGGAGGAATCAACCGCCAGCACCTCATAGTGCGCAAGGTACTGCTCATCCAGAAACCGCAGCCGCTCTGCGACATCCAGATCCCCGTAAAGAAAGATGTAGGAGTTGGACGGATGATAGTACTTCCTGTGGAAGTCCAGATACTGCTCATAGGTAAGCTCCGGAATCACCTTCGGATCGCCGCCCGAAACAATCGAATACGTGGTATCCGGATACAGGGAAGCCAGAATCTCATCATTCAGCACATCATCCGGGGAAGACATCACGCCCTTCATCTCATTGTAAACAACACCGTTGATCAGAATCTCCGGTGTCTTCCCACGATCAGAGGGATCCTCCTTCACCTCGTAATGCCAGCCCTCCTGCCGGAAAATATTCTCATTGGTATAGATGTTCGGATGGAATACAGCGTCCAGATACACGTGCATCAGATTGGCAAAATCCTTCTCATTGGTGGAGGCCACCGGATACACCGTCTTGTCCGGATACGTCATTGCGTTCAGAAAAGTATTCAGAGATCCCTTTACAACCTCAATGAACGGATCCTTGACCGGAAAATCCCGCGACCCGCACAGAACCGTATGCTCAATGATATGAGCAACACCCGTCGAATCCGTCGGCGGTGTGCGAAACGCAATGTAAAAGACCTTGTTGCTGTCCTCGTTCGGCAAAAGCGCGATTCTCGCCCCGCTCTTCTTATGCCGCAGCACATAGCTGTCGCTTCCGATGTCCTTCAGAAAACGATGCTCCAGGATCTCGTATGTCCCAAGCGCACGAATCTGCGCCTCCGTATCGTTGTGCATGAAATCATGTACCCCCTGTGTGTTCAATGGAATCTGCTGCCATCACGAATTTAAAAAAGCGAGCAGGTTCAACTGCTCGCTACGAAGCTGGATTAGAGGGGAATCGAACCCCTGTCCAAAAACCCATCCCGTGTCCTTCTACTATCATAGTTCGTTGCTTGCGCCCGAAGGCTTCTCCCGCACGAAGAAGGAAAACGAACACGCCTTCTTTTGCAGCAGCCGCTGATACGCCCACAGAGCTGCGGCATTCTCTGCGTCGTTTCCTGTTATGATGACGCCGTATCTGACGAGAACAGGTGCAAGTCAGGCGACGCTGGTGCGATTAGGCAGCCAGAGCTACTTCGTTAGAATTAGCGTTTATATTTAGGTTTGCCGTTTGACGGACGGCTCCGGATAGCTTCTCCACCTTCAAGATCCCTGTCGAAACCTTTACTAACCCGGATTAGCGATATTATTCTAGCATTTCCGTGCGCATTGAGCAAGCCGCATTCCGCCATCACCCTCTGTAAACATCCTTGAAATCGCGTTCCGCCTCTCTGCGCGCATCCTTCCTCTTCAGATCCTCGCGCTTATCATAGGTATGCTTGCCTCTTGCCAGGCCGATCTCCACCTTGCACCTTCCTCCCTTAAGATAGACCGAGAGCGGAACGATCGTATACCCCTTCTGGGCCACAGACTGATCCAGCTTCATAATCTGCGCCTTGTGGAGCAAGAGCTTTCTCCTGCGAAGCGGATCCTTGTTGAAAATATTGCCCTTCTCATAGGGGCTGATGTTCATTCCCTCCACGAAGGCTTCTCCGTGATCAATGGAGACATACGCCTCCTTGACGCTGCACTTTCCCTGGCGGATGGACTTAATCTCCGTCCCGTACAGCTCAATGCCGCACTCATATTTTTCTTCGATAAAATAGTCATGATACGCCTTTTTGTTATTGGCGATCAGCTTCATGCTTTCCTGCATTGCTCCACCTTATTTCTTCCTGCGTCCGCCTCCGCGGTGCGTCTTCCGATGCTTCCTGTCCTTTTTCGGCGTGGGAATCTCCCCCTCTGCGGTCAGCCTCTTCAAGGTTTTCCTGTGCTCAGGCTGCTCCTTTTTGTCTGGCTTTTCGGAATTTTTCTCCTCGTAAAGCTCGAAGTCAATTGTCCTTGCCATGGTATCCACAGAAGCCACTGTAACACGAACCGGCTGTCCGAGCGAATAAACCTTTCCGCTCCGTTCCCCGACAAGCCTTGCACTTCTCTCGTCATACTCATAATAATCATCACGCAGAGAACGGACCGGCACCAGGCCCTCCACGGTATTCGGAAGCTGCACATAAATTCCCCAGCCCGTCACACCGCTGACGGTTCCCTCGAAATCCTCTCCGAGGTGTCCCTTCATGTACTCGCACATCTTCTGCTTGTTGGTTTCACGCTCCGCCTCATCCGCGCGGTGCTCCATCTCCGAACACTGCCTGCAAACCTGCGGCAGGATCTGATCGTAATGCTCCCGTCTCTTCTCGCTCAGCTTCCCGTGCAGATACTCCTTAATAATACGATGAATCTGAAGATCCGGGTAGCGCCGGATGGGAGACGTAAAATGACAATAATACCGCAGCGCAAGGCCGAAATGCCCGCCGCAGGTTGTGGTGTACATGGCTCTCTGCATGCTGCGAAGCGTCATCACGCTGATGACAGCCTCCTCCGGTTTTCCCTTAAGCCCGGCAAGCAGGGTCTGCAGCTCCTTCGGGTGCACGTCGCCATGGCTCCAGCGAAGCTGATAGCCGTAGACACGGACGAAATCCGAAAGCCGCTCCATTTTCTCTTCCTCCGGTACGCCGTGCGTGCGGTACACAAAAGGAAGTCCCAGCCAGTAAAAATGCTCGGCGACCGTTTCATTGGCCGCAACCATGAAGTTCTCAATCATCATGGTCGCTTCGTTCCGTTCATAGGGCACGATCTCCTTCACTCTGCCCTGTTCATCCAGATGAATCTTGCACTCCGGAAACTCAAAGTCAATGGCGCCGTCCGCATTTCTCTTTTTCGACAAAATACCGGACAGGCGCCTGCCTCTTCGAAGCATCACCGCCAGTGCATGCGCCCTTGTCTTCGCCCCGCGATGAATTCCCTGCAGCGCAAGCTGCTGCAGAATTTCCGATTCGTCCTTCTCTGTAAAAAGCTTCATGACACCCGGATAGGAAAGCTTCGCATCCGATCGGATGATCGATTCCACAACCCTTGCATCCACCACATTTCCCGCCTTGTCCATCTGCATGATACAGCTCAGGGCAAAACGATCCTCTCCCGGATTCAGCGAGCAGATGCCGTTCGAAAGCTCATGCGGCAGCATCGGAATGACGCGGTCCACGAGATAATTGGAGGTTGCTCTCTTCAAGGCCTCCTGGTCCAGTGCGGTGTTCTCGAAAACATACTGGGAAACATCCGCAATATGAACGCCAAGCTCCCACGCCGCAGTTCCGCTTCCCTCCGGCGCAAGCCTTCGAATCGAAATCGCATCATCGATGTCCTTCGTGTCCGGACCATCAATCGTAACCGTCGGAACATCCCGGAAATCCTCCCGGAATTTCAGTATCTCCTCCGATACCCGGATCTCCTGCGGGATCTTCCGGACCTGCTTCATCACTTCCTCCGGGAACTCCTGCGGAAGATTGTATGCGCGAAGGATGGATAAAATATCGACTCCCGGATCATCCATATGACCCAGAATCTCCGTGACCTTTCCCTCCAGCATGGCTCCGTGGCCTCCGTGACCATGCAGGCTTTTCGAAGAGCTCCGCCTTGCCGCAGCTCTTCCCTCTCCGTAATCCGTAAGGAAAACCACAACCTTGTGCCCGTTCACCGCGCCCATGCTGCAGCCCTCCGGAATCCGGACATCCGCAGGAATCTTCCGGTTATCCGGAATCACGCTTCCGCTGCCGCCTTTTCCATAAAAAGTACCGACAAGTGAGGTCGTATTCCTTGCAACAATCCGGACAACCTCTGCCTCCTGCCTTCTTCCGTCCTTCCCATCCGGAATCACATTGCCGTCAAAGGAGGGCAGCAGACGAACCTCGACAAGGTCCCCGTCCAGAGCGGTCCCCGTCAGCCCCTCCGGGATGAACAGATCCTTCTCCAGATCCTCCGCCCTGACAAAGCCAAAGCCCTTTGCATTCGCAAGGAAGGTCCCCTGCATCAATATTTCTTTTCTTATTTTCTTCATAATCAAACATTTCTCCTGTCCGAAAAAAGAACGAGGTGCCCCTGACAATCAGGAGCACCTCATCTTGGACTTATCTTACTCTGTCTGTTCCATCAGAACAGGTTCATATTCAGGAGAACAGCCAGCACAAAGAAAATCACGCAAAGGACAACAGTAGCCTTTACCAGATGTCCCTCTACGGAACGTCCTTTGTTCTTCCCCCAATAAGTATCTGCGGCTCCCGCAATGGTGCCGAGTCCCTGGGACTTGCCTTCCTGCATCAGAACAATTACTGTCAGAATCAAACTGACAACAATCAGAACAATGGTTAAAATCCAACGAATTATACTCATCTTGACTTCCTGACCTTAATTCTATAATTTAAATCATGTACAGGTTGGGAATACAGCGGCATAAGCGCCCTGCATTCACATACAAGGCAGATTATAACAAAGGAAGCATATCGTGGCAAGCAAAATATCCAAACCGTCTTTTTTCAAAATTTCCAGACAGTCCTTCTTTGAATTTCTCGGTGCCTGCGGCATCTCTTTTCTTCTGATGCTGCTTTTGACAAGGTCTTCGTTCTTATATCCTTATAACAACTGGGATGATTCCAACAGCTATTTTTCAATGGGAAAATCCATGTTTCACGGCATTCTCATCTATCGCGACATCTTTGATCAGAAGGGGCCCTACCTTTATTTTCTCTATGGCCTGTGTTCCCTGGTGTCCGGAACCACCTTCCGCGGTGTGTTCCTCATGGAAATTTTCCTCGGCGCTGCGGATCTTCTCCTGATTGGCAGGATTCTGAAGCTTTTCTGCAGGCCGCAGACCGCAGCCTTTCTCTCTCCGATTCTTTTTGCCTGCATGTGTGCATCCAAAAGCTTCTACTGGGGCGGCTGCGCAGAGGAAATCTGCCTGCCGTTTCTTCTGTTTCCCCTGTATGTGCTTCTGCGCACGCTGCAGCATAGCCGCCGGGCGGAATTTTCCCCGAGAGATGTTTTCCTCTCAGGCCTCTGCTGCGGCTTTGTATTCTGCGTGAAATTCACCCTGATGGGATTTTTCCTTGGCTTTGCTCTTTCCGTTATTCTGACCTGCCGGAGCTTCCGTGAGTTTGCAAGACTCGCCGGATGGTTTCTTCTCGGGACACTTCTTCCCTTTGTTCCCTGGGTGATCTACTTCGGAATCACCGGCGGACTGGACGACTGGTACCGCGTATACATTTACACCAATGTGTTCCTGTACTCGGACTTCGGAGCCAACTCTCACGGAGCCTCAGCCTCACAGAAAATCTACGATCTCGCAAAGCTCCTGTACTGGCTCATTCTGGACAACCTCCAGTATTTTATCTTTGTGATCGCAGGACTTCTCTGGATGCTCCTTCGAAAGGGAGCCTCCTTCGCAGGACGGATCGCCCCCGCCCTGATGTTCGCACTGACCTTCCTCTTTATCTACATTGGCGGAGCACACCTTCCCTACTACGCCTTTCCTCTCACGGCCTTTGCCGTCACCGGAATGGCAGGAGCAGGCGTCCTTCTTGACAGGATCGCCGCAAAAGCTGCACGGAAGAGAACCGTTTCTGCAGGAAATATCGTTCGGATTACAGCCGGCATCCTCCTCTCTCTTGTGATCAGCTATGTCGTCATCTTCCGCTGCAGCTGGAATATGGACTACCTTGGGACCCCGAAGGATCAGATTTTCCTGACAAGCTTCACAGAGGACATCAACAAGGACCGGGAAGCCGGAATCGTCGACAAGGATCACACAACGCTTCTCAACATCGGCTGCCTCGACAGCGGTCTTTACACAACAACCGGAATCTATCCGACCTGCTACTGGTTCCAGACACAAACGCTCCCGGGAGGTGAGGTGGACCGCGAGCAGCTCTCCTACATTCTGGAGGGCCGCACCGACTACATCGTCGCCCGCGACTCCTATCCGGAAGCAATTTTCGAGCATTACGAGCAGATCGATGAGTTTCATCAGACGCTTCAGCCGCAGGATTTTACCTATTATTTGTTCCGGAAGAAAACAGAAATTCATTGACACATGAAGTTCTGCCCGTTATTATAGTGGCTGTATGTGCACGGAACTGTCCGTGTCCGGATTCCTGTGCGCATCGAGATCCAAATAAAACACGTGTTTCGTTATATGGAGGTAATGTACAAATGGCAAACATCAAATCTGCCAAGAAGAGAATTCTCACAAGCGCCAAGAAGGCTGAGGCTAACAAGGCTGTCAAGACCGGCGTTAAGACCGCAGTCAAGAAGGTTCGCACCGCTGTAGAGGCTGGCGACAAGACCGCAGCTGCAGAGGCACTGACCGCAGCAACTTCCGCAATCGGAAAGGCTGAGAGCAAGGGAGTACTTCACAAGAATACTGCTTCCCGCAAGGTTTCCCGCCTGGCTGCTGCTGTCAACAAGATGGACTAATCTCCCATCCGGATGCTCCTTTTCACATTTGCACCGCGGCTGGTGTGAGAAATACGAGCTGACAGAACACAGAAAAAGAACCCCGCTTCGTTTGATCAGCGAAGCGGGGTTTTCTTGTATTCGTGTTCCTTGTTTCCTTGGCCCCATTTTCCATCTGCTTGGCAATGTAGAGTGCCGGATGTTTCCAGTGCCCTGTCTCTAACGACCGGCCGCAGCCAGACGTTGTTTCAGTTGTGCGATGATCTGGTCCTTTTCGGAAAGGGCATGGTCCTTCTCTGCAAGGATGTCTTTGAATTTCTTCTCTGCTTCCTGTTCCGCTTCCTTTTTCACTTCCTTTCTCGCTTCCTTTCTCGCTTCGATTGCTTCGGATTCACGGATTGTCTTCCAAACCTCTTCTTCATTGTATTCGGTCAGCAGCATATCAATCACTTCTCCTTTCTGTGACTGGATATAGTTCTTCACGGCTCCCGTCGGGAGCCGCGCCAGTGCCTCGTCCGCCGCAGTCTTCGAGCCGAGCGACGAGACGAGGTTACGATAATTCGAAACAAAACTGGAATAATCATTCAAAGGTCTGCAAATGCAGGGGAGCTCTTGTCCCGGGTTAATGTCGTACACATGTACGATTGCCTCCAGATCTCCTCTCGAATGCTCAAAGCTGTCGGAAAGCTTCAGGACGGTATCGCCTGTCTGTTTAAGACCATTATACAATACCACCAGCTTCGGTGTCGGAATTTCTACCAAAGAACTTGTATACAGCCAGGGGGCTTTCTTCGTGTCATTCAGATATTTCTCGAGAGCATGAGCAGCATAGAGAAAACACCGAACCGGCATGTTCGGATTCCATGTACTCTGCTGTTCGAACATGTTGAGATCACCAGCAAGAAGGAATGAGACATCATTCTTCATCCCCATATAGACCACATCTTCCAGTGTGTTCAGCTTCAAATCTGCCGGATTGCTGTAATCTGTGTGGTTAATTGCGTTGTACAGTTCAAGAGTCAGTTCTTTTCTCTCTTCTGCCCCGAAAAGTGCATGGAACAGACGATCCTTGTAAAAGCGATTGATCGGCCAGATCTTCTCCTTCTGACCAGGACTTCTCCGTGAATGACTTTTTTGCCTTCCTGCTACTTTTGAATGTGCTGTTTTTTGTTTTCGTGTTTCTCGTTTGCTCAATAGATGTCCCCCTTTGTTCGCACGGAGGTTTCACAGAAACGAGTATCTTTCATTTCATCGTCCTTGTATGTACTCTGGCCGGCCCAAATGCTTTTCTGAAACCTCAGCGAATTGCAATGTATGAAATCTCTTGCATAGGTTTCATTGGATGTGAATCAGATCAGAATACAGACAGGACTGCACACAGTGCAGCATTCACAGACTGGATGAGAAATATGCAATTACCGATGATAATACAGTAGAATTTTCTGATTGTCCAGATGTGCTCATAGAATAAACTGTATTTTGTCGCAAGCACGAAAAGGCCGCGGGACATAAACTCACCCGCAGCCCTCACTCCTCAAAACGGTTTGTCATGCATGACGGGCTGCTTGGAAAAATGCCGCCTCCTTATTCGAAGCTCCTCTCGATACCACAGGATGCCGCCAAGCACCATGCCCGCCATGATCAATATCCATTCCGTATTGCTCCACGTTCTCAGTTTTGCAAAGTCCACAGAGACGATGTGGAATAAATAAATCTGGAGGGAAGCCTCTCCGCATAAAGCAAGCACAAGCCAGAGTGGCTTCAGGAGAGACGAAACTGCTGGAAGCTTTTTTATCAACGCTTTCATTCTGCCGACAGCAATGCACACCCCAGGAACGATCAGGATCAGCGGATACCAATTTGTACCATAAATCCAGAATGTCTCTTCGTATCTCTTTTCAATAAGATACAGCAAGATGATACCAAGTGCCGACACTACGTAGCTTATGAGCTCAAAACGCTTTGATATGTCCCGCCCCGCTTTGAATTCTCTGCCAAACCACATCCCGATGATATAGATAGGAATTCGGCAAAGTGCGATCAGGATCGATTTGTACCAGAACAGCGGAGTGATTCCCAATGTCAGAGCCAGCATTGCCACTGTGCCGCTTGTTCCTTTTGCATCAAGGATTTTCTTTATGAGAGGAGTCATCAGATAGAAAAACGGCAAAGCAAGAAAATACCAGTTAAAGGCAGGTGCGATGTCCAGCCAAAATGACAGAGTTGTCAGATTTCCGACCAAAAAATCATAAAGACCGGCAAACGCAACCTGTTTTGTTGCAATGCACCATAACGCCCAGACCAAAAAGGCCGGAAGAAAAGATGGGATCAGTCGCTTTCCCTTTCTTACATAAAAGGAAAAAGGGTCTGAATTACGGGTTAACGAACAATATTGTCCAAACCCGGACAGGAACAGAAAAAAGTCTACCCCGCAGTAACCGAAGATCTGAAGCAGAACCAGAAGTGGAGACTGAAACGTCATCCTGCTATGTTCCAGCATGATCCATAGCAGTGCCCCCCCCCATAATCGTGTTTCTGGATTTGCTGATCTCTTGTATCATATATGCCTCCTTGTATCGGTGCTTTTCGGCAGTGCGGAGAGAAATCCGCGAAGGCGGTTTCTCCGACGCGGCAGCAACGCCCGGTTCCGTGCGTTGCTGCTAACAGAAGAAGCTGCCCTCAGGCAGCTTCGAGTGTCTTATCCTGCGAAATTGATCACCGGCTCTTCCGGCTGCGCGCAAGGCTCCACCTTCGAAGCCTCCAGCACAATTCCTTCTCCTTCGTACTGTTCGAAATTCTCGCGGCAAATCTTCGCCGTAATCTCCACCCAGGTTTTCTCTGTCAGCTCTTCTGCCTTCTCATAGCGGCACGCATAGCCAAGGAACTGCATATCCTCCGCGCAGCACGTCATTGCCATGCGCCCCGGAACAAAGTATCCCTTCGGGAAATCGTCCGGCTTTGCCACCATCGCGCGGAAGCGGATGGTCTTTCCTTCGTAGCGGTCCATATGCTCCATCGCATCCAGATACCAGATGCCGTAATTCATGCCCTCAAGGTCAATGATGTCCTGATTGATGTCAAACGGGAGATCCTCCTCCGTGGTCAGATCAATCTCTCCTTCCTTGTCCTCGAAGATCAGATCTGCTTCCGGGCAGACTGCTCTCACGTTTCTCTTATATTTGATCAGCGTATCCTCATCCATGTCATCGCAGCGATTGAACATGATCAGCTCTGAACCGCGAAGCTCCTCGAACAGAAGGGATCTCATCGCCAGATTTGAGAAATACATTCCGAAGGTAGAAGCATCAATGCAGGAAATCTGCTGCTCCAGCATCCAGGCGTGAGGGAGCTTGAACTTACGGAAATCCCACATGCCGTTCCACTCGATCAGAACACGCCCCGGATGATACTTCGCATTCAGCGCCATCAGCGCTGCCGGCGTAAAGTCCTCCGGATTCTCAATCCGCTCCAGATCCGTTCTTGTCTGCTTCAGGAGCTTTTCCCCGAATTCCACCTCGCCCTCTTCACACAAAATCAGAAGCGTATGATCCTTGGACTGAAAGTAAGGCTGGCCGATGGTATAGCTGTAAAAAGAGGATTTTCCGGAATCCAGAAAACCATTGATGACATAAACCGGAATTTTTTCCATAATCATTCTCCTGCCTGTATCTTACTGCCTGTATCCGTATCTTACTGCCCGTTTCTGCGTTTGAACAGCTTCTCCAGATTGTCCTGATTCAGTCCGGAGCCGATGACGCAAATTTTGCCGGTCACATCCGCTGCACCGGTGCGAACCTGCGGTTCTCCCGGAACATAGTCAAAATGAACCCAGGTTCCGTCCGCAGAGGGAAGCATTCCCTTGGAACGAAGGACGAAGCCATAGGTGTCTGCATCCTCAAGAGCCTCAAGCATACGCTCCACCTCCTCGGCAGAGTACTTCTGAGGTGTCTCCATTCCCCAGCTCTCAAAGACCTCGTCTGCATCGTGCTCGTGATCGTGGCAGCAGTGGTGCTCATGCTCCTCATGCTCATGATCGTGGCAGCAGTGGTGCTCGTGCTCCTCGTGCTCATGATCATGGCAGCAGTGGTGCTCGTGCTCCTCTTCCTCGTGGTCGTGGCAGCAGTGGTGCTCGTGCTCCTCTTCCTCGTGGTCCTCATCGTGATCGTGGTGATGATGAGCGCGGTACACGGTGTTTCCCTCCTCGTCTGTAAACTTCTCTGCATGCTCATCATGATGGTGATGATGGTGGTGATGCTCCTCTTCTGCAGCCATAACCTCAGCCAGGATTTCACTCTGAAGATCCTCGCCGCCTTCGATTGTCTCGAGAACCTTCTTGCCGTCAAGCTCTGCCAGAGGCGTCGTGATGATGGTTGCCTTCTGATTGTGCTCACGGATCAATGCGACCGCTTCGTCAATTTTCTCCTGGGATACCTTATCCGTTCTGGTAAGGAGTACGGTTCCCGCATTCTCAATCTGATTGACAAAGAACTCTCCGAAGTTCTTGAAATACACTCTGGCCTTCGCGGCATCCACGACAGTAACCGCACTTCCGACCTTCATGTCCGGAATCTCCTCTGCGGTCTTCTCAATGGCGCGCATCACATCATCGAGCTTTCCGACACCGGAGGGCTCGATCAGAATCCGCTCCGGCTGATAGGTCTCCATCACCTGCTTCAGAGAGGCATTGAAGTCGCCTACAAGCGAGCAGCAAATACAGCCGGAATTCATTTCACGAATCTCAATTCCCGCCTCCTTCAGAAATCCGCCGTCGATTCCGATTTCGCCGAATTCGTTCTCAATCAGAACCACTCTGGTTCCTGCCAGCGCATCCTTAATCAGCTTCTTAATCAGTGTTGTTTTTCCGGCTCCCAGGAATCCGGAAACGATATCTACCTTTGTCATCGTGATCATTCCTTTCCTCTGACCTCTTCATGTCAGATATCCGTTTATTCATTCATGCCTGCATTTACAAAAGCGCTTTCATGGCTTCCATCACCGTACTCGCCGGTATGCATGCACATTTTCCATTCTCAGTTCCCTGCACAATCATGCCAAGGTAATTTCCGGACTTCCCGTACAGACCGCCTCCGGACATGCCGTTTTCTCCTTCGATGTCAGAAAGCATCAGTTCTTCCCCGATTCCATCCTCTGAAAACCGTGTATTCAGAAGCGTTCCGGAAACCAGGTCGCTGTGATTCTCTCCCTTCAGCGCATAGACCGGATCCTCTTCGGCAAGCCGGTCCAGGAGATCGCGGGAGTAATACACCTCCAGCTCCTCTTCAAAAAGGCACTGCACAAAAGCCAGATCAGTCTCTGCATCAGAGGAAAGAACCGTTCCCGTTTCCTTTGTGCCATCCGGAAGAAGGATCTCCGTCTCTTTGCTCTCTCCGACAACATGTGCAGCCGTTGCAATGGTCAGTGTAAACTTCTCATCTTTCGTAGAGTGCTTTCTGGCATCCAAGATGGTGCCGGAGCCGGAAACGCCGCCTGCGTGAAGAACCACCTCGTATCCGGACAGTGCCTTATGCAGCTCGTCCGGCTCCAGGGTATACATCCGGTCAATGGTCCCGTTCTTCAGAAGGAGGCCTCGAATCAGAAACATCGCCGCAATGACGGCAAGTACAATCGCCGTCATCGCCTTTTTATTCTTAATCTTATGATTGTAGATATTCATCCTATTCTTTCTTACAGCAGGAGCACCTCTGTCAGGCATAACAATTCTCAGAGCAAACCTGCCCGAATCCGGCAGACCTGCTCTGAGATCATTTCCATCAAAAAAACAATATAAGCAGAGCGATAAGCCGGGTTCTGTCGTTGGACGATCATCTTTCTAGGACTGCCGTTGCCGGCAGCCTCAAGCGACGCACCTGGAAACGGATCGGGCCAATCCATGGTTTCCGTTTCGGTCTTGCTTCGGATAGGGTTTGCATGGCTCCGCACATTACTGCACGGACGGTAGTCTCTTACACTGCCTTTTCACCCTTACCTCTCTCCAAAGAGAAAGGCGGTATGTCTCTGTTGCACTGTCCCGGGAGTCGCCTCCGCCGGCCGTTAACCGGTATCCTGCCCTGTGAAGCCCGGACTTTCCTCACCCCTGTCAAAGACAGGGCCGCGATCGTCTGCTCTGCTTACAAGCTACTAACTTAACACAATTGTTCTCAAAAATCCAGACGGCAGCTTTTCCGCCTGCGCCCGCAAAGTCTGCGGCAGGGTCCTGCCGCATGCGCTTCGCCGCCTTACAGCTCGAAGCACCCGCCGCCCACAAACTCGCGGCAGATGGAATTGGCGGGCAGCGCCGCCGTATCCACGCCAACGAAATATTCCAGGAACTTCAGGAGGCGTTTTGCCTCGTAATACTCCGGGGACTCCATCGAAACCGAATACAGCTGAGGCTCCGCGAACTGCTTGAGCACGGCCTGCTCATAGATGAGGACGGAGTTGAAGACCGCGTCCACATTCTGCTGATAGGGGAAAATATATTTTTCCTCTCCCTCGCGCACCTTCTTCCACAGCGCGATGGTGCCCTGCGCATCGTAGCCGCGGGTTCTCGCATCGCGGACAATTCTTCGAAGAAGCCTGGTATCCGAGGAGGGAATCCGGTTGTGCTCGTCGATGTTCAGGGAGGTCAGCGCAGAAATATAGATTTTGAACTTGTTCTTCGCAGGAATTCCCTCCGACGTCTTCGGATTCAGACCGTGGATGCCTTCAATGATCAGAATGTCATCGGGGCCCATGGAAATCGGCGCGTCCTTATAGCGTCTCTTGCCGGCCTTGAAATCAAAGGTCGGAAGCTCCACCTCTTCTCCGCTTAGAAGATCGGTCATGTTGTCATTGAACAGCTCAAGATCCAGAGCCTCCAGACATTCGTAGTCATAATTGCCGTCGATGTCAATCGGGGTGCGCTCCCTCGGAACAAACCAGTTGTCCATCGACAGAATGTGCGGACGAAGCCCGAAGGAACGAAGCTGAATGGCAAGACGGTGGGCAAAGGTTGTTTTGCCCGAGGAGGAAGGGCCTGCGACCAGCACGACCTTGACATCCTCATGGTCTGCAATGTCCTCCGCGATGTCGCCGATTCTGCGCTCCTGAAGGGCCTCCTGAACGAGAATCATATCCGAAATGTTGCCCTTGCAGATCTGCGTATTCAGATCTCCGACCGTGGAAATATCAACCAGATTCCCCCACTCTGTAGAGAGCATCAGCTGCTCATACAGGTTGTCCTCCTCCCGGAACGGCGTAAGCTCGCCCGGCGTCTCGTGCCCCGGAAGATTCATGAGAATCCCCTCTCGGTAGGCGCTCACCTCAAACTGCCGCACATAGTCCGTGGACGGCATCATATAACCGTAGAAGTAATCATAGTAGCCTTCCAGGCAGTAAACATTGACGGTGGAGCTTCTCCGGAAGTGGAAGAGCTGCACCTTGTCCTGCATGCCCTGGCGGTTAAACAACGCAATGGCATCATCGAGCGGATAAGTCTTCTTCGTGATCGCACTGCCGCGATCGCGCATCTTCTCCATCTCCCTCTGGACCTTTTCGGCAAATTCATCCGGAACCAGAATGTTTCCGTTCTCCGACACGGTAAAGCCCTGCTCCTCTTCCTCCGGTGTCAGATTCCCGTGAAGCGTGCAGAAATAAGCATTGCCGAGTGTAAATTCCACCTTTACGCGAAGCGGATCCTCTCTCCCCGTCAGCTCCGCCACTGCCTTCACCAGCATCAGGGTCGCCGTCCGTACATAAGCCAGATATCCCGCGGAATTTCTGGTTGTAATCACAGAAACCACCCCGTCCCGGTCGAGCTTTTTGTTCAGCTCGCGCATTTTCCGGTTAAAATAGACGAGCGCAATCTCATTGTGATACTTCGGCTGGAACTCGCTTACGATCTTCTCGAACGTTGTTCCCTTTTCATACTGCCTCTGCTGTCCGTCTACAAATACTGTCGGCATGTTTTCCTCCCTTCCGGCTAAGCTTTCCCCTTTAAATAACTGTAAATGCTTCCTTTTCCGGCGCGCAGATCACCGTAAGATACGGCATCTCTCTCTTCAGATAATCGCGCATATAAGGCACGAACATCTTCTCCACGCCGTAATGCCCCGCATCAATCAGCGAAATGCCCTTTTCCACGGCGTCCAGTCCCACATGATGGGTAATGTCTCCCGTAATCAGAACATCCGCCCCGCGCTCGATGGCAGCGTCCACCTCATCCTTCCCGGAGCCCGGCAGAATTGCCGTCATGACAACCGGTGACTCCGGATCGCCGTACACACGAACCTCCGGAATCCGGAACACATCCTTCACGTACTGCGCGCATTCCCGCAGCGTCATGTGCTCCGGAAGCTCTCCGATTCGCCCAAGCCCCTCATGGGAAATCGAATCCTCGTAGGTCACCTCCAGCACATCCGGATTCAGAAGATGCAGCTCCTCCGCTGCCTCAGCTGCCATCCCCATGACATCAAAATTCGTATGCATGGCATACAGTGCCATATCCGCCTGCAGAATCCGCAGGATACGCTTCCCGATAAAGTCCTGGTCCGTCACATGCTTTAACCCGGAAAATAGCAGCGGGTGATGTGTCAGGATCAGATCCGCCTTCTGTCTTGCCGCGTCCTCGATAACGTCCGAGGTCGCATCCACTGCAAGATATACCGCAGACACCTCCTTATCCGTGCGCCCCGCCTGAAGTCCCGGATTGTCCCAGTCCATGGCAAAGGACTTCGGGCAAAATTCCTCGAGCTCCGTCATAATTTCCGTCAAACGCATCGCCGTCACACTCCCCCTTTTCTCTGATTCAGCTGCCGTACTGCAAACAAGGTCTGCAGAATTCCGATTTCGCCCCAAAGCTCAGACAGCCGCTGCCTGGCATTGCTACTGCCTTCCTCCCCGTTCGCCCCCGCCGCGGCCTGCGAAACACCCTCCGCAACCTTCAGCCTGGAGCGAAGCGTCTGCATCAGATACTCCTGAAAGCAGGGCTCTTTGCCTTCTTCCAGAAAGCGGTGCAGAATGCACGGTCCGTAGTGCTCCTCCGTCAGCCTGTGAAAGCCGGGATCACGCAGGATCCGGCAAAGCTCCTTCCCGGAAACCATAGCCTGTTTCAGGTCTTCCTCGGAAAGCCCCTCGATCCGCTCAGCAAGTGCCTGCCAGTCGGGGCGTTCCTGCATCGAATCTGCCTCCTTCGCAGGTTTTGCAGATGTCATATCCTGCTCCGGACGAAGGCCATCCGGGCAAAAAACCTTCATCACGGTGTAATATTTTCCCTCGTCCTCAAAAAAGCTCTCATCCGAAATCCGGCAGCCGTTCGCAAACAGCCATTCCCGCACCAGATAAATTTCCGACTGCGGCGACAGAATCAGTTCCCGGAAGGACAGAGCCTTTTCCGGCTCTGCCTCCAGAAGCGTCCGCATCAGAATTCCGCCCATTCCGGCACAGATCATGCAGTCCGCTTCTCCCGCCTGATAGGCCGCAAGACCGTCGGATTTGCGGATATCGCAGCGCTCCGTGAGCTCAGTCAGCTCCAGATTGGATCTGGCAGAGGCCAGCGGCCCGTCCGCCACATCCATCGCAAGCGCATGCGGAATTTTGCCCTCCTGAAGAAGACGGATGTCTGCATAAGCGTGGTCGCATCCGACGTCGCAGATGCGGGCTCCCGGCGTCACCATATCGCAGATTGCCTGAAGACGTTTTGAAAGTGTAAGCAAATTTTGTCTCTCCTGAGTGTGCAGGTAAATGATTATGTCTCTCAATGAGGACCATCTCGAATTTGCTCCGCAAATCCTCATTGTTAATCCAGATAATCCTTCAGCTTTCTGGATCTGGACGGATGACGAAGCTTGCGGAGCGCCTTCGCCTCAATCTGACGGATACGTTCACGGGTTACGTTAAACTCGCGGCCAACCTCTTCCAGTGTGCGCGCGCGGCCGTCATCCAGCCCGAAGCGAAGCCGCAGAACCTTCTGCTCTCTCTCCGTCAGGGTTCCGAGAACCTCCTGCAGCTGCTCCTTCAGAAGCGTATAGGCTGCCGCCTCCGCAGGAACCGGAACGTTGTCATCCTGAATGAAGTCGCCAAGATGAGAATCCTCCTCCTCACCGATCGGCGTTTCCAGAGATACCGGCTCCTGAGAAATCTTGATGATCTCACGTACCCTCTCGACCGGAATGTTCATGCGGTCCGCAATCTCCTCCGGCGTAGGCTCGCGGCCAAGCTCCTGCAGAAGCTGTCTGGAAATACGAACCAGCTTGTTGATGGTCTCCACCATGTGAACCGGAATACGGATTGTTCTTGCCTGATCGGCAATGGCTCTTGTGATCGCCTGACGGATCCACCAGGTTGCATACGTAGAGAACTTGAAGCCCTTGCGGAAGTCGAATTTCTCTACTGCCTTGATCAGGCCAAGATTTCCCTCCTGAATGAGGTCAAGGAACAACATGCCGCGGCCGACGTAACGCTTTGCAATCGAAACCACCAGTCTTAAGTTTGCTTCCGCAAGCTTCTTTCTGGCTTCCTCGCCGTCCGCAACCACTTCCTTCAGCTCCTGCTTGTTCCGCCCAAGAAGGAACGGCTTCTTCTCATCCGCCTCTTCCCTCTGCTCCTCGTTGCGAAGATATTTCCAGAACTCGTCCTCCGTGGTCACCCGTTCGGTATCACCATCCGCAACATCCGCAAAAATCGTATCCAGCATCTTCTGCGCGATGTCGCCGTTCTCCATGCGCTTTGCGATGGCAACCTCTTCATCCGCGGTAAGAAGCGGAACCTTGCCGATCTCCTTTAAGTACATCCGGACCGGATCCTCAATGTTGATGGCATCGCCTACGCCATGCGCATCGAGGTCATCCTCGCCGTCCATCTCCTCCTGCTCGATCATCTCGAGCTCTTCGTTCGGAACCTCGTCGTCATCCACGTGATCGTCATCGTCCAGATCCGGCACGTCGTCCTGATCCTCCTCAAGGTTCAGAACATCGATCCCCTTCGATTCCAGATATGCGGTGATCAGGTCATACTTCTCATCCTCAAGGTCCATGTCCTGGAAGGTCTTGAGAACCTCCTGGTAATCCAGCACATCTCCCTTTTTCTTCGCCTGCTTGACAAGCTTCTCAAGACGCGTCTGAAATTCATCCGCATCCTCTGCATTTTCCTCCGCAACCACGGACTTGGCGGATTTCTTTGCTCCGCCTTTGGCTGTGGACTTCTTCACAGGCTTTTCCTCTGCCTGGACAAGCTCCTTGTTCTCCGTCAGTTCATCTGCTTTCTTCTTCGCCATAATATCCTCCCTGCCGCTTCACGGCGGCATTCTTTTATCATCACTCCAGCCATCTCTCTGGTCTTATTGCTTCATTTGGTCCGGATCAATCCTTATACGCCCGGACGGCACCACTCTATGTCTCACTTCCCGGCATCATCAGAACCAGCGGAATCCTCTGAAGCGCCGCAAGGTCCTTTCTGGCCTTCATCAGCTTCCCGAGGGCCGCCGCATCGGTCATATTCGCCGACAGCCGGTCAATGGAATTGCGTTTGACCGAGCAGAGCACATCCCGCAGAAGCTTCTGGACCTCCTCCTCGCCGATTCCGGGAAGCCTTGTCTCAAACAAGGCCGCCGCCTGCCGCTGCTCCTCCTCATCCTCGAACATCGCAATCACCACCGAGGGCGATGCATGCGGCCGTACGCCGTTTCCGGAAGCCTGCGCGAGCTTATCTCCCGCTTCCTGCTCCAGAATGGCAAAATACTTCTCTGCCGCCTGCCGTGGCACGCCCTCCGAGAAATCCTCCGCGGAAATGTAATCGCGAATCTGCGGATACAGTCCCGGATCATCCGATACGCAGGTAAGAAGGAGGCACTCATTCCGGATTTTCGCCCGCTCCAGCGTCGACATGCGCTTATCCGCCGTCGGGTCCTTGGGCCGTGCGGCCGGGGAAGCTGCTGTCTGCGGATATGCCCCTGCAAAACGGTCCTCCCGGCCTGCATCGTTCTGCCCTTCCTGCCCCGTCAGAACTCTTCCGTAGGAGGCAACCTCCCGCCGCAGCATTCCTTCGTCGATAAAGTACTTCTGCGACATGGCCTTTACATACGAATCCCGCTCGATCTCATCCGCAAAGCCGCACAGGCGCTTTGCAATCTCGTGATAAAACTCCGACCTGGAGGCAGGATCCTCCATCCGATAGTTCTTCTCAATCTGCCGGATCTGATAGAAGAACGAGTTCTCCGCCTGATCCAGGCGCTTCTGAAACTCCTCCGGCCCGAGATTCTTCATAAACTCATCCGGATCCTTATATGGCTCCAGGTTCACGACCTTTCCGGTGAGCCCCGCCGCATGCAGGATTCCGATGTTGCGCATCGCGGCCTTGACGCCCGCGCCGTCCGAATCATAGGACAAAAGAACCTGCTTCACATAACGCTTTAAAACCGCGGCCTGCCCGTCCGTGAACGACGTCCCAAGGGATGCAACCGCCTGCGTAAAGCCCGCCTGATGCATCGCGATGACATCCATGTAGCCCTCACAGAGGATAAAATAACCGCATTTTGTCTTCTTCGCGATGTTGAGTCCGTACAGATTTCTCGACTTGTCAAAAACCGGCGTCTCCGGAGAGTTCAGATATTTCGGCTTTCCGTCTCCCATGACTCTGCCGCCGAAGCCGATCACACGGTTCGTCACATCCATGATCGGGAAAATCACACGGTTCCAGAACTTATCATGAAGTCCCCTCTTCTCGTCATAGGCAGCAATGCCGGAGAGCAGAATGTTCTCATCGGAAAAGCCCTTCGACCTCAGATGCGAAACCATATCCGAACTGGAGCCGTCCGCAAAGCCAAGCCCGAAGGCGCTCATCGTCTGCGGAGACAGCTTCCTCTCCTCGAAATACGCAAGTCCCTTTTTCCCCTTCGGAGACCGGAGAAGCTTGAAATAATACGTGGCAGCCTCCTTGTTGATCGCAAGAAGCTCTGCTCTCTGATCATTTCGCTTCCTTGCCTCCTCCGAATAATTTGCTTCGGGAAGCTTGATGCCCGCCCGGTCTGCCAGAACCTTCAGGGCCTCCTGAAAGCTGTAATTCTCATATTTCATGAGAAAGGTCAGGACGTTCCCGCCCTCGCCGCAGCCAAAGCAGTGAAAAACCTGTTTGCCCGGGTGCACTGAAAACGAAGGCGTCTTCTCATTATGAAACGGACACAGCCCCATAAAGCTGGCACCGCTTTTTTTCAAATGCACATGGGAGCCGATCACATCGACGATGTCATTCGCCGCAATCACCTGCTCCACTATTTCTTCCGGATAATACATTCCCTTCTTCTTTCCTACTGCCAGCACTTCGGCACGTAGATGTCCTCGTATTTTGCTATCGCAAAACGGTCCGTCATTGAAGAAATATAGTCGCACACAATCCGTTCCCGTGAATCTCCGAATTTCTCCATGCGATCCTTCAGATACTCCGGCAGACGTTCCACATGCTCGTAATAATAACGAAACAGCTGCTCCACAATCCCCATGGCCTTGGCTTCTTCTCCCTTGGCCTTCGGATTCGTGTAGACATTCTCGAACATGAAATCCCGGAACTGACCATATGCCTTCTCGACCGCCTCCGACATCTCAAGAACAGGTCGTCCCATCGAATTGGAGATGATGTCATGCACGTAGGTGTCCAGGCGTTCCTCCATGGTATGCCCGAGAACCATTGCGATCTCTTCCGGTACATCGTCGTCCGAAAGAATGCCTCCCCGGATCGCATCATCCATGTCATGATGGAAGTATGCAATCTTATCCGAATAACGGACGATCCTTCCCTCCAGCGTCGCAGGACTTCCTGCCGTCTGGTGGTTGGCAAAGCCGTTCAGGACCTCCCATGTCAGATTCAGTCCCTGCCCGTCCTTCTCCAGAACCTCCACAAGCCGCACCGACTGCTGCGCATGGTCAAAGCCCTCCGGACACAGACGGTTCAGCACCCGCTCACCGGCATGCCCAAACGGCGTATGTCCAAGATCATGTCCCAGCGCAATTGCCTCCGTCAGATCCTCGTTGAGCCGCAGCGCCTTGGCGATCGTTCTCGCATTCTGAGAGACCTCCAGCGTATGCGTCATCCTCGTCCGGTAATGATCCCCGTCCGGTGTGATGAACACCTGCGTCTTGTCCTTCAGTCTTCGGAACGACTTGGAATGCAGAATCCGGTCCCGGTCTCTCTGAAACACCGGCCGCAAATCATCCTCAGGCTCCTCCCGTCGCCTGCCCCTCGACTTCGCCGAAAAGGCCGCCCACGGCGCAAGGATCTCCTTCTCGCGCTCCTCAAGCTGCTCGCGGATCAAAAGCTGGTTCTGCGTCCCCGTCTCCTTCATTCCTGCCTCCTGCCGCATCGCGGAGGTTAAGCTCCGCAAAACCGGCCAATAGCCGGCGCTATTTGCACACAGTCACATATATATTTAATATTCTGCACCGAAGGCGGATTTCCTTTTTTCTTTTTTCATTTTTCTAGGTTTTCCGCTGCGGCATGCATCCTTATTCGAGGAAATGTTTGATCAGGGATGATTTTCCACCGTGCAGTTCATCCCTGTTCGAGGAAATGTTTCTGCAGAGATGATTTTCTGCCGTAGAGTTCATCTCTATTCAAGGAAATGCTTCACCAGGGATGATTTTCCACCGCGGAGTTCATCCCTATTCGAGGAAATGCTTCTGCAGAGATGATTTTCTGCCGCAGAGTTCATCCCTATTCGGGGAAATGTTTCTGCAGGGATGATTTTCTGCCGCGGAGTTCATCCTTATTCGAGGAAATGCTTCTGCAGAGATGATTTTCACCAACTGAATCGTGTCAACTTTCGTGTCAACTTCTGCTTTCCAAAGGCTCTTTCACTATCATAATCGCTCTGCGAGCAATCTTCTCATAGCAACAAAAAAACCGTAAATCCAAGACTTCTTGAATTTACGGGGGTTCCTTAAAAGTACGGCCAGCAGGGCTCGAACCTGCGACCTCGTCCACGTCAAGGACGCGCTCTCCCAGCTGAGCTATGACCGCGTAATGCGGGAGATGGGACTTGAACCCACACGGCCTTGCAGTCACAAGAACCTTAATCTTGCTCGTCTACCAATTCCGACACTCCCGCATATTCTGTTGTGCTTCCGGTCTGACTCGCAGACCGTCCGTCACTCTCACCACCCGATTGACTGAATGCCTTCCGAATGGATCAAGTGCAGAAGATGGGACTTGAACCCACACGACATTGCTGCCACAGGCACCTGAAGCCTGCGCGTCTACCAATTCCGCCACTTCTGCAAGCAAGGTGTATCATACCGTACACCACGCCTTCATGTCAACCAGTTTTCCCGAAATCCTGTTCCGAATATTTACGCTGTTGTCAGATATTCCAGAATATGTTTTCTTGCCAGGCTATTGTCTGCTATCGCAATGCTATTTCATCATGAATCCATCCCAGATGTTTTCCCCGCGCATTTTTACGCGTTCTGCCATTGATTGATATGCATCTCCCGGAAATGCGTAGTAGCTGATATTTTCTCCTTGTTTCGGAATATAAACCGTAAGTCCTCCCTCGATTTCGTACGGATACACTTCCGGCAGGTCATAGTCCTGCTGAACCATGTAATACCGGGATCCCACATTCTGCTTTATCCATACCAGATTGAACAGGACAAAATAATCCCAAAACATTCCCAGGCAAAGAAAAACTCCAACACAACCAAATCCTGACACAATTCTGACTGGCCCCATCCGTATCGGCCTGATCCATTCTCCAATCACCATGCAGGGCAGGAGAAGCAAAAAAGCCAGACCATATCGGATAAACGGTGCGGTTAGAAACCAACCTGCAATGGAACAAAGAATTGCCACATAAAGCATCATCTTATCCCACGGAAGTTTTCCTCGTCTCACAAATACAGTATGCACTCCCCCAAGAGCAAGACCTGCCAGAGCAATTACATTTCCAATAAGAAGCATCATCTCCTCACGTCTTTTCTCAGCCCACCAGACTGGGAGCCAGGATAAAGGAGATTCATCAATTCTGGCAACATCATACAAGCATCTTCCCCAGACCTTGATCTGGTTCGAGTCGCGCTGCACATATTCAACCGGGATTTTCCAGTCCACATGAAACAAGTCCAGTGCTGTAAACGGGTAAAGAAGCCAGCCGGAAATCAGAACATTACGAATCAGCCACGGTGCCAACACCAACACACCACAGAAAATATAAATAAAGATACTCTTCCACTGCCGCCTGCACAACAGCTTCACAAAAGGGTATAGTGCCAGAATTACAAGACATCCTGCAGACAGCTTACAGGTTGCAACAAAAACAGCCGCAACGCTAAGAAGTGCATATCCATGTATTTGCATGGATTCTGCATTTTTATCACCTGTCAGGAGATCAGCCCAAAGGCAGACAACCCATAAAACCAGATACATCGAAGAAAAATCCGTTGCCGGAGACATGATGCGCTCCGATACAACCAAGGCATAAACAAGGATGGCAAACCGGCATCCATCCGCAAGATGATTCTTCCTTCTCCAGAAGCCGCGAAGTCCGCGAACCGCCCACACCACCAGAAACGCCTGCAAAAATCCATTAGTCCCGTGAAGTGATTGTCCAACCAGCCATTTCATAGAAAAACCAGCTGCATACGCAAGACTTGAACTGTTATATGCGAAATGCTGTTGAAGATTTCCGAGACCTTTGACTACTCCATAGTCTTCATACCAGTGAATCATCTGTGCATGATAAATTCCCGTATCTGTATGCTGTAGTCCGCGTGATGCAAAGAGAGCAGTCAGCAAAATCAAGCACAGATACAGTACTCCATCCCAGGAGAAAAGAATTCTCAGTATTTTGCCGGCAATCTTTCTTATCGTCGTTCTGCACCAAAGCGTAAAGAAAGCCGCAAATCCAAGAAGCAGCAAATGAGCAATTTGCCCCACTGCACCAAACAAACTAACGATCTCAGCATAAACGGTGATAGCGATCACTCCCGCAAGCTCTGTCCATGAAACCGCGAATTGTTCAGAAGACGAGGTGTGCTTCCATCCATAGATACACTTCTCCAAAATCTTCAAAACGCCGGTTCCAATGCAGGCATTCATTGCAAAAATGTATCCCCACAAAATCAGCAGTTGAACCATCTGCCCTCCTACTTTCTTGCTCCTACAATCCGTCTCTCAACTACATACCACGACATTACTCCCAGTGTCAGAAAAGACACTAAATAACACACAAAAAGGGGTATATGGCTCACCTTCGTCGGAAGCTCCAGGAAAAAGATCAGATTGATCAGAGGCCAGTGATATAAAAAGATACCATAGGACAAATCTGCCTTCAGCCTGTGGCTGCCCCAGCCATAGGCACAGGACAGAAGATTCAGAAGAACCGCAGCCATAAAAGCCCTGCATGCCATGCTCTGCGGCTCCAATCCAGAATCCGCTTCCAGAAGATAAGAAACAGAACATACAGCTGAAGCTCCACCATAATGGCCCACAGCGTTCCATTCAGGCTCCCAGTTGCAAAGCCTTGAAGAAATTCCGGGGTATAGTCTGCTCCCAGTCCCTGCACAACTCCCCAGCGAAGCATCTGCGCCGAAGGAACACTTTCAGGTCCCAACAGGATGTATACCTGTGCTGCAATCAGCAGCATGCAAACCCACAGGCCAGGATAAATTCTCCGGAAACGTTTCAGAACAAAATCCTTTCTCCCTGTGGCACGGTTTAAGGATTCCCCATCAGAAATCCACTGATTGCAAGCAGAATAATCAGTCCGGGATACAGAGAAAGAACCCGCTTCAAACCAAGAAGAAACTGATCCCCCTTGTAACTGATTCCATACCTCAACAGGGAAAGATTCAGATAATGCGCGATTGCGATCTGCAGCGCTGCAAACAGGCGCAGCAGGTCAAGACTGTTGTCTGAGACCGCTAGGGTCTCCTTTATCGGCTTCTGGCTCATTTTCCCTTCGGATTCTGGCTGATCCAGTCAATCGTATCCGGATCCACTCCCTCATCAATGTCATATCCCATTGCTCGAAGTGCTACTCTGCTCAGCAGGTTCGCATACTTCACTCTTCCGGCATCCGTCATATGGATACCATCCAACAGATCCTCCGATGCGGTATATGGATTAATCCCGGAGTTTTCATATTCGTTCACCGTCGATGTATTCTGATGTCCGCCGGCAGGGTGCGTTGCTGTCTCCACATAGTTATACAGCGTCCCATAACCGTTGTTTATGATGTTGGAGTCACCAAGAAAAGCGCCGGTTCCTCCCTGCCAGAACTGTGCATAGGTCGGTGTGCAAACAAGAATCTGTGCCTCCGGGAAATAATTCCGGATGTCGAGAATCATGGATTCCAGAGCTCCGAAATAAGTATACACACTGCCCGGATCGTTCTCATCGTACATCGGCTTTTTTGAGAGGTAGTCGTTTACACCGTATTCCAGCACAAACAGATCTGTCTTGGAAAAATCACAGCTGTTGAATACGTTCATCTGATAATCCCAGCCATTCAGACAGGTGGTGTCCTGTTCCCCGACAATTGCTTTCATCAGATTGACACCGCAGGTCGTTCCCCACTGGGACATATCCTTGCCCCTGTCCTCCTGCTCTGCCGCCGCACACTTACCGCCAAGAGCAAGGTTGTAGACATTCGCATGGAGCTTCTGGGACAAAAGATAGCCAAGTCCCTCTGTTCCGAGGAAATTCGCAAACTGCGAATCGCCAAGGACTACCACCTGAAACATTGCTTTGCCGGTCTTCCCATAGAGCGTGGAAGCGACGCCCGCAGGGAGCGGTGCCTCCTGCAGTGTCGGGTTCTCGATTTCCGAGGGGTCAATCGTTGTAATCTCCGTCGGAATCTCCGTCTGTGCCTCATGCCGGATCAGCTCTGATGTCTGACCTTTGGAAGCATATTTCTGGTCTGCCGCATCTTTCAGATCCGAATTCAAGTCCTTTTCCGAAGCAGTGTCTCCCTCACTTGAATTCTCCTCCTGCTGCTCCTGCGTGGTCCCGCCAGTATCCGTATTGTCACTGACCAGAGTCTCCGTCTCTGCTCCCGGCACATTTTTATTTGCATTCATACCTGAAACGCGTCCGAGTGCAAAACCAAAAAGGAGTGCTGCTGCCGCTATAACTGCTGTCACAAGATTCCACTTTTGTTTGAAGTTCATCATTATTTATCCTTCCTGCCTGTTCGGCAACAGAATTAATTTAAACCAGAAGATACATTTTGAAGTTCTCCTATAAATCCTTCTGTAATGAATTCATCAGAGAAATTATGGTGCATAGGAGCATCACAGGAAACAGAAAGCCGATGAGTCTTTGTATCGATAAAAAACTTTACCTTTCCACCCGCGCGGCAGAAATCACCGGACTCCAGATTGTCATCCACAGTCATTACATAATGAGCCGCTATAACCTTTCGCAACAACTCCTCATAATCGATATCCTGCTCACTCTCTCCATTCTCAAGCTTTTCCTGAATTGCACAATGATACCAGATCCCGATCCAGTACATTGCATCATAGCAGGTTTCCATGTTGTCCTGCTCTATGAATGCGTCATACCTTGGCTTCAGAACAAGAACTGCACCCGCAAGCAATGCCGCAGATATAAAAATGATAAGAAGCTTTTTCCATTTCTTCATGCACGCATTCCTCATTTCTACGTAACAGCTTCAGAAATTTGCATACATAAACGCCGATGATGCATTGGAAAAATCAATTGCCAGCTGTACAAGCAGCATCAGCGCATACAGGCAGCACCACCGAACCGCTCTCGACCGGATTGCAAGCACATCATAGAACGTTCTCTTCTGTTCATGAAGAAGATCTGCTGCCAGAAGAACCAGCATGCCGAGGAGAACAAGAAGCATTCCCTTTCCCGTGAGAATTCCAGGCTCCGTCAGATAACAGCGAATTACAGTGCCAAGCTCTGCAAGCTGAAATCGTCCCGGAGCAAAGGTAGCTGCCAAGGCATGCATGCAGTCCCCGAACTGATAAATCCGGTCAAAATACCATCCGATATTCACAATGACAAACGTCCTTGCTACCCGGAACAAGTGCATTCCCCTGGATTCTGTCTTTAAATGAAGCTTTTCATTCCACGAGCGGAAAAGAGGCGCGCCGATATCCGAAACCGCAATGACGATTCCATTATACAACCCCCAGAGAATATAGTGCACTTCCGGTCCGTGCCAGATTCCAACCAGGAAAAAAACCAGAATGTTCGCAATCGATGCAGGAAGAACAACGCCAAGATGCTTCCCGAACTGTTTTGAAATCTTCTTCCCAAGCTTCTGAACCGGCTTCAGAAGGGCAAACGGATAAAAGACATAATCCCGCATCCAGGCTCCCAGTGAGATGTGCCATCTTCTCCAGAAATCTCCAAGCGAAATCGAGAAATAAGGCTGTCGGAAGTTCGGCGCAAGCTCGATTCCAAACAGCTGCGCCGCACCGGTCACGATATCAATGCCGCCGGAAAAATCCGCATACTGCTGAAACGAATACATCAGAATCGCAAATACCACCGCAGAGCCCGGAATCGTCCGGATGTTGTCATCCAGCAAAACTGCGATCGCGGGAACCAGCACATTCGCAATCGCATACTTTTTCATCAGACCGAACAGAATCAGAAGCATCGCGCGCTTCCACTGTTCAAAAGAAGCCTTGTGCTCTCCAAGAAGCTGTGTCTGCAGCTGATCATAGCGGCCAATCGGCCCCTGCACAAGCTGCGGGAAAAAGGAAACAAACAGGAAATAATGCAGGAAATTGCGCTCAGCCCTGATTTTCCCGTTATAGACATCGATAAGATATCCAAGTGCCTGAAAGGTATAAAAGGACATTCCAAGCGGAAGAAGCCACCCATGGTACGAAACGCCCCAATATTTAACGAGCGCAAGAACACCGAAGTTAAGAAGAAGTGCCAGAAGCAGAATGTCCCTCTTCCTCTTCTGCGCTGCGGCCTTCGCCTCGCGAACGGTCATTCCGCTGAAATATTCGGAAGCTCCGTTCCCGTCAGCTTTTTCCGGATTTCCGGATTTCTGCGCCGCACGGAGGGATTTGTAAGCCAGAGTCCACCGCTCCATCCAAAGAGCACTCCCCCAACAGGTCAGTGCGGTCAGAACAAGAAATACCAGGTTCTTTGGCCCCGAGAACACATAAAAAGCAATACTTGCAAGCAGCAGACAGATCCACTGTCTTTTGCCTGCAAATACCGTGTAATACAGGATGAATACAATGCACAGAAACAGTGCAAAGGAAATCGAAGTGATACTCATTTGTGTTGTGCTTCTGCCTTAATCTGCTCGAGCTCTGCCACGGAAAATGCATATTTTCTTCCGCAGAAACTGCAGGAAAGCTCTACCGGTTTCTGATCCCTGATCATCGAAGTCAGCTCCTCATCTCCAAGAAGTGCAAGCGCCCTGGACACGCGATCTCTGGAGCAGTTGCAGAAGAACTGAACCTCGGTTGTATCCGTAATCCGAAGATCATCAAATCCGTTCAGTGCCTCCCGGAGCATGTCTTCCGGAGTCATGCCATCCTCCAGCATCTCCGTCACATAGCGGATAGCGGAAAGATTGTTCTCCAGCCGGCTGATGGTCTCATCCGAAGCAAAGGGCATCAGCTGAATAAGAAAACCGCCCGCCTTCTTCACCGTATGATCCGTATCAACCAGAACGCCAAGGCCAACCGAAGACGGAATCTGTTCCGACTCCGCAAAATAATGCGTCAGATCGTCCGCAATCTCACCGGAATGTATCGCAATCTGCCCATTGTACGTATCCTTCAGATCCAGGTCCCGGATCACCGTCAGCGTCCCCTTTCCGACTGCGCGTCCGACATCCAGATGCCCGTCTGCCTTCAGGGGCAGCACCACAAGAGGCTGCTGCACGTAGCCCTTTACATTGCCGTGATGATCTGCCGTAACAACAATAGACCCCAGAGGGCCGTCGCCGTCAAAGCGAATCGTCAGAAGGTCATCGTCATTCTTGAGCATGTCGCTCATCATGAGTGCCCCCATCATCGTCCGTCCAAGCGCCGCCGTCGCGACAGGACTTGTCCCGTGCGACGATCTCGCCTTATCTACCAGATCCCGTCCCGTAATGGCAAAGCACCGGATCTCATTGTTCGCCGCGATCCCGCGGATCATATAATCGTTCTGCTTCCTGTTCTTCTGTTCTTCCATCTTTCTTCCTGATTCCTTTTATACATATATCATCCGGCAGGCGTAAACTGCATTCCGGAGGTCATCTTCACAGAGCCGTCACGAAGAAGGAACAGCGCCTCATAGCCATCCATTCCTTCAATCAGCTTCTTCCCCTCCTCGGATCCCAGGATCAGACAGGTAGTGGAAAGCACGTCGCAGTCTCCAGATGTTCCTTTCTCCCCCTTAATCGTCACGCCAAGCACGTCCGAATCCGCCGGGTATCCGGTCTTCACATCCAGAATGTGGTGATACTCCGTCCCATCCTCCGTAAAAAAACGTTCATATACGCCGGAAGTCACCATGGTGCCATCCATAAGAAGCGATGATCCCACGATCTCCTTCCGGTCCGAATACGGTGTTTCAATTCCAATGGTAAACGGAGAAAATACGGTTTTCTCCGTCGTATTCCCGGCGGAATCTGGTTTCCCGCCAATGCACTCGATATTCCCTCCAAGGCTGACGATAGCCGAGGTCACACCTTCGTCCCGAAGCTTCTCGCACACCCTGTCCGCAATATATCCCTTGGCGATCCCGCCAAGATCGATCTCCGTCTCAGGATCCTTCAAAGATACGATTTTCTGGTCCGCATCAATCTGAATGTTCCGATAGTCAACATGCCGAACCGCTTCCGAAAGCAATTTCGAATCCGGCACCTTCGGGGACTCCCCGTGAAAATCCCAGAGATCCTCCGCCTTTCCGACTGTAATATCAAACTTCCCGCCGGAAAGCTTTCCATATGCAATGCCTTCTTCCAGTACATCGATTGTTCTGGCATCACAGGAAACCGGATCTCCCTCCGCGTGATTGATGTTCCAGATATCAGAGCCTTCCTTCGTCTTGCTGAGGAGTTTTTCATACTCATCACAAAGGGAAAAAGCATCCGCAATGGCACTCTCTGCTTTTACAGAAAAGGATGCCCCTTCCTCTCGGCCTGCACCGGAAGAAGCGTCTGATTGACGGATTCCGTAAATCGTAATCTGACAAATCGTGTCAAAATAAAAGCTTTCCCTGGCAACCGGCTCTTCAGCCTTCCCATGCGGTTGTATCTGCCCGCAGCCGGCCTGTGTTATAATCACTACGGCTGCCGGAATGCTCCAGAAAAGCCTTCTTGAAAAAGGCTTTCTCCCAAAGAGCCTTCGCGCGGCAGCAGGAATGCAGTGCAATCTCCTTATGAGTAAATTCCCACCATGCCTTGTATTCAACGCTGTATTTCTAACTCCGTCCATCCAACTGTAAAACAGAACAAGTTTATCATGTTTAAAGAGATAAAAAAAGGCGATGTCCTTCTCCTTGCTGCTTTCCTTGCAGCAGCGCTTCTGATTGCACTGTCTCCGGCTCTTCGCAGCACGCTTTCTTCTCATCAAAATCATAAAGAAGAAAATGCTGTCCTCGAGATACGTATTGCCGGGGATTTGTATGGTTCCTACTCCCTGTCTGAGGATCAGACCCTGGAGATTCATAGCAGCTACGGGAACAATACGCTGACCATCTCTGGCGGAACCGCAGCCATGACAGCCTCTGACTGCAAGAATCAGATCTGCGTCCGATCCGGCGTGATCTCAAAGCCCGGTCAGATGATTGTCTGCCTCCCTCATCGGCTGAGTGCCGAAATTCTCCCGGCGTCCGAATTTCTCCCGCCCTCCGGTGAAGCTCCGGACTCCGACACAGATGCAAACTCCGACGCAGGTTCCGACTCCAGTCCATACTACGATGCCATTGTGAGGTAAACAGGCAAGAACTATGAAGAACTCATCCATCAATAAAAATCCCCTTTCCGTAAAACAGCTGACAACCTTTGCCATACTCGCGGCTCTTGCCTTTGTGCTCTCCTTTCTGGAATCACTCATTCCCTTTCAGCCGGGACTTCCGGGGATAAAGCTCGGTCTTGCCAATCTTGTTGTCGTCTTTGCTCTCTTTCGCATGGACACACGTGCGGCTCTTTTCATCAATGCAGTCCGCATTCTGCTTGCAGGCTTCCTGTTCTCAGGCCCCTTTGGCATGCTCTATTCTGCAGCCGGTGCCGCAGCAAGCCTTGCTTCCATGAGCCTTCTCCTTCGCATCAACCGCAAAAGAAAACAGGCCGGTAAATCCGACCTGTTCTCCATTCTCGGCGTCAGCATGACCGGAGGCGTCTTCCATAATCTCGGCCAGCTGTTCATCGCGATTTTGCTTCTTTCCAGCTTAAATCTTGTCTATTACTTCCCTGTCATGATCCTCTCCGGTATCATAACCGGACTGATCAACGGAATGATTGCCCACCTGCTCATTCAGGCGCTTCCAAATTGATATCCTCCAAAGTGACACTCTTCTTGTCATAATATTCTGCAACCGTCCTGTTAATCCAGTAGTCGGGATCCTCTGTCAGCTCAAGCCCATACAGGAACAGAAGATACGGCCGTTCGCTCACCGCCTTCACGACGACATCCTGCCCGTCCGTTGCCGGATCATTCAGAAGCGCCGCTCTCTCCTTCATCTCCCTGTCGTAGCGCTGCGCCTCACCGATCAGAAGAGACCTGGCCGCACACAGGCTGGTCAGAGTCTCCCGATTCTCTCTCGGCAGCACATAGTACATTCCCGTAAACAAGACGATAAACGCAACAATCGATACCACCCATCGGGACAGCCAGGGCACTTCTGAACATGCCTGTTCCCGGAGCGCATGATAAACCTTTCCGATAAGAAAAAACTCCGATACCGCGCCAAAGGTGACCATGTAGAAGAACCGCACATCCTCCACCCGCATGGGGCCGCCGTCTCCATAGACGTACACCGTCGGCGCATAGCTTGCCGCATAAATCAGAAAGAAAAGAAGAAGCACCGGCATTGCAGGAAGTGACCAGAAGTCGTTCCCACGCTTCGTTTCCTCCATATCCCATTCCCGGACGAGAAGCAGGAAAAAAGGAACAAGAAGCGCCAGAAGCAAAAGGAGCATAACACCCGTCTGCTGCTGAATACTCTGTCCTGCAAGGGAAATTGAATGGATGACCGCTTGTACCAGAGAGCCGGTCCCGGAGCTTCCCTCCTGCTCCATCCGAACTCCGTTTCCCGGAGCCAGCACACTCACAGCAAGACCAAGAACTCCCGAAACAAGAATCGCCAGATACGGAATCCATCCCCTCCTTCGCCGAACCAGAAGAAGCAGTGCAAACGAAAGGACAAGCAAAAGGTTCACAAGTGCCGTGGCATAGTTTCCTCCCATCGACAGGAAGGAAAGGATTGCTGCAGGCACCAGCTTCGGAGCAGAAAGCTGCTCCTCCCGGTAAATCTGAATCAGCACGGCAGAAAGCAACAGCATGGATGTATAAAACGGCAGATAATTCACCGCTCCATCCCACCAGAAAAACATGTCAAGTGCCCGGGGAACCAGCTGAATCATCGCAAGCGAAGTCACACAGGCCGCGATATCTGCCAGCATCCGCTGTCTTCTCTGCGTCTGTGAATCCGCCCGCCGTCCGAACAGCGTTCTCCAGAAGACCAAATTGGAAACAATCAATAATCCAAAGGTAATAAATGCGACCGCTGCATACCAGGAATCTCCGAATGCTACCGGATCCAGAGTTCCCAGAATCACTGCCGTAAAGCATCCCTGCCAGGAGGTGTAGCTCCAGTGAAGCTGCTTCAGGCAGCCCTGAAAAAATCCCAGAAGACTGCCTGTCGCCTCCCACGCATGATGCGGGTAATTGGAAAATGCATAGTCATCCGCGCTGGCATGATTGTAAAAAGAAATGACAGCGAGCGGAATCAGACTCACAATCAAAACAATCCGGAAGAAAAGATGCCAGAACTCCAGACTCCGGAAGAACGCTCTCCCCGTTGTCCTTTTTCCCGGGCTCTTTCTGATTATTCTCATATTGTCTGTACTCTCCTTGCCTGCGTCATGCCTTCTTCGCAAGATCCAGAATGGCGTGCTTCGGACACTTCGCCGCGCACTCGCCGCAGCCGACGCACTTAGCCGGATCAATCACTGCCACATTGTCCACAACATGGACCGCATCATGCTGGCAGGTTCTCTCACACATCCGGCATGCAATGCAGGAGGTCTTGCAGACTGCCATCGCTGCCTTGCCAAGATCCTTGTTGGAGCACTGAACGAAAACCTTCTCCGAAACAGGCTTCAGTGAAATCAAGTGCTGCGGGCAGGTCTTAATGCACTTGCCGCAGGCGGTACATACATCCGGATTGACCACCGCGACACCATCGCAGAGATGGATGGCATCAAACTCACACGCATTCACACAGTCGCCCAGGCCGATGCAGCCATAGGGACATTCCTTCGAGCCTCCGAACAGAGTCTTTGCTGCCGCACAGCTCTCTACTCTGCCGGAATACTCATATAGGGGCTTCGCATTCTCCTTTGTTCCGTTGCAGGCAACAAAGGAAACCTGACGCTCCACATCTCCCGCGGTTGTTCCAAGGGTTGCCGCAAGCTTCGCCGCAACCGCAGGACCGCCGACCGCGCACTTCGTACAGGGAACCGGCTCTGCTGCATTCTTATTCGCAAGAGCATGTGCGTAGTCATCGCAGCCCGCATATCCGCAGCCGCCGCAGTTCGCACCGGGAAGCTCTGCGCGCAGATCCAGAAACAGCTGATCCTCCTTCACCGCAAATACCTTCGACGCATAGGAAAGAAGGACTCCGGCAATAAGACCAACCACAAGGATCAGTACAATTGCAATAATGATCAAATTCATAATGATACCTCTCCTAACCGATCCTTTCAGATCATTCAGATCATTCCCGAGAATCCCATAAACGCCAGAGACAGAATTGCCGCCGTGGTAAGAATAATCGGAACTCCCTGAAATGCCTTCGGAATCGCTGACTGATCCTGAAGCTTCGTACGGACGCCGGCCATGATCATCATGGCAAACCAGAATCCGAGGCCGCCGCCAAAGCCCTGCAGAATCGCATAAACATATGCTGCGCCAAAGGATCCGACTGCCGCAACCGTGTAATCCTCGGTATTGGAAATGCAGACACCGAGAACTGCGCAGTTTGTGGTAATCAGAGGCAGATAGATACCAAGCGAGGTATACAGCGCCGGCATGTTCTTCTTCATGAACATCTCAATAAACTGCACCAGTGCCGCAATGACCAGAATGAAGACGACCGTCTGCATGTACTCAATCCCGCAAGACAAAAGGAGCTGCTGGATCGGGAAGGTCACGATGGAAGCAAGTCCCATGACCAGAGTAACCGCAATGCCCATGCCCTTTGCACTGTCCAGATCCTTGGAGACACCAAGGAAGGGACAGATACCCAGAAACTGTGCCAGCGGATAGTTATTGACAAGGACCATCGAGATGATGATCAGAATCATTTTGGTAAAGCTCATGATCACTTCTCCTCCTTCTCAGATGCCGGAGCAGAAGCTGCGGCCGCCTTTGCGGCAGCGCTCTTCTCCTCTGCTGCCTTTGCGATCTTCATCGCTTCCTTCGTCTTCTCATCCACCGCGCAGGCACCGCTCTCCAGTGCCTTTCTCTCCGGAGAGCAGGAGCTCTCCATCGCGCAGGCGCTGCAGCCGAAGTCCTTGCGAATCTTCGACTTGTCTCTGGTAAGATGATGAACTGCTGCCATCACGCAGGCGAAGACAAAGAAGCCGCCGGGAACCATCGTCATGATGGACATGCCGGGAATGAAATTTGACAGAATCGGAATTCCCTTGAAGCCGGGTGCGAGACCGAACCAGTCGCCCGCAAGCCAGGTTCCGGAGCCCAGAATCTCACGGATGGAGCCCATCACGCACAGCGTCAGCGTAAAGCCAAGTCCCATGCCAAGGCCGTCCAGCGCCGAATCTCCCATTGTGTTCTTCGATGCAAACATCTCGGCACGTCCGAGAATGATGCAGTTTACAACGATCAGAGGCAGATACAGACCAAGTGCCGAATACAGAGACGGCACAAACGCCTGAAGAAGCATCTGCACGATGGTAACAAAGCCCGCAATAACCGTAATGAAGCAGGGAATGCGGACCTTATCCGGAATCAGCTTGTGGAGCGCCGAAATTACAATGTTCGAGCACACCAGAACCGCCGTCGCCGCAAGTCCCATGCCAAGACCGGTCTCTACCGAGGTTGAGGTTGCCAGCGTCGGACAGGTACCGATGACCAGCACCAGAACCGGGTTCTCCTTAATAAAGCCATTGGTCAGGATGCTTAATTTTGATTTCTTCTGAACTTCTTCCATTACTGAGCACCTCCTAACGCCTTGAACTGATCGAGCGCCAGATATACGCCCTTATGAATGGCGGTGCCGGAAACCGAAGCGCCGGTGATGTACTGGAACGCCGCCCCGCCTGACGTCACAGAAGTCTCCTTCTTGACATCCTGAGCCGTCAGCTCAGTAAGCCCGTCATACTGCGCCAGATATTCCGGCTGTGCATCCTTGGAGCCGACACCGGGCGTATCTGCACTGTCTGTCACCTTGACGCCCGTGATCGAGCCATCCGAGGTAAGACCAACCATCATCGTAAGATCTCCGCCGAAGGACTTCGTCACAACCGTAATGACATAGCCCGCTCCGTTGTCTGCCTGATAAACCTCTGTCACCTTTGCCGACTGATCCTCCGATACCTGAAGATCCGTATCCATGGCGGTAAAGGAATCCGCATCAGTCAGAAGCTCCTTCCGCGCTGCCGTTGCAGCCGCCTCCTGATTCTTCACAATAATCGGTGCGGAAATAAAATTCGTGATTGCAAGAAGTGCTGTCGTCACCACGCAGATGACCACCAGAATCACAACCGGATAGACATACTCCCTGCCGAAATTCTCTTCTGCAGAAGCTGCATTTGTTCTCTTACTCATGCCTTTGCACCTCCCTTCGACTCATCGGCGGAAGCGCTCCCGGCCGCCTTGGCTGCAGCCTTCTTCGCTGCCTTCTCTGCCCTGGCAATTCCGTAATACTGACGCTCCACAAAGCGGTCAATCAAAGGAGTCATCACATTCATGAACAAAATCGCGAAGGATACGCCCTCCGGATACGATGCGAACAGACGGATGATCATGGTAAACACGCCGCATCCGATCGCATAAATAATCTTTCCGATGTTCATAATCGGCGAGGTCACATAATCTGTTGCGCAGAAGAACGCACCGAAGAACACGCCGCCTGCCAGAATCTCATATACAGCCATTCCCAATGCACCATACTGCCCTGCTCCGCCGACACATGCATAATAAATCAGCGAGAACACAAAGACCGTTCCGATGAATGTCAGAGGAATCAGCGGACTGATGACCTTCTTCCAGATCAGGAAAATACCGCCGATCAGAATCGCAATCGTGCAGGTTTCCCCCATCGCGCCCCCGATGTTGCCGATCAGCAGATCCGTAAGAGAAGGAAGGCTGGCTGCTCCGTCAGCAAGCTCTCCTAAGGGAGTTGCACCGGTCACCGCATCGGCGCTGATCACCGCCTTCTGGAAGCGGGTGAGCGGCCAGGTCGTCATATAAGACGTAAAGGACAGCAGCAGAACAATTCTGCCGACAATCGCAGGGTTTGCAATGTTCTTGCCGATGCCGCCGTACAGACATTTCACAATGACGATTGCAACTGCGCAGCCGATGGCTTCCATCCAGATCGGGAAGTTTGCAGGCAGGTTCAGTGCAAGAATCACACCCGTCACCGCAAAGGAGCAGTCACCGGTGGTATCACGCTTCTTCATCAGTCTGTTGTACAAATACTCGGACACGAAGCAGAACAGCGCCCCCAGAATCACACGGAGAAGCGCTCCGATCCCAAAGTACACCGTCGCCATGACCGTTGCCGGAAGCAATGCCAGAACCACATACTGCATCGTTTTCTTCGTATCCAGCGTCGTCACAAGATGCGGCGAAGCGGATACGGTCAGATTGGTCTTAAATTTACTATCTGCCATTTTTGCCAGCCTCCTTTACCAGATTCTTCGCCAGCTTGTTATAGAATGCGAGCGGTCTGTGTGCAGGACATACATAAGAGCAGGAGCCGCACTCCATGCACTGCATAACCTGGAGATCCTGCAGCGTCTTCACATCCTTATGCTGATAGGCATCTGCAAACTTCGTCGGCAGAAGGTTAAACGGACAGGCCGTATGGCAGCGTCCGCAGTTGATGCAGGCCGTCTCCTCCGGAATTACCGCAAGGTCCTCCGAGAACGCAAGAATGGCGTTGTTCGCCTTGACAACCGGAACCTCATCCGAGAAAATCGCGCGTCCCATCATCGGGCCGCCGAGAAGAATCTTCTTCGGCTCCTTCTTGTAGCCGCCGCAGAATTCTATGATGTCATGTACCAGTGCGCCGTTCGGAACCATCACGTTCTTCGGCGCTGCAACAGCGTCGCCGTCCACCGTCAGACGCTTTCTGACAAGCGGAACTCCGTCCTTTAAGTACTGACCGACAAATGCCGTGGAGGTAATGTTCGACACAATGACACCCAGAGACGCCGGAAGAACGCCTGCATCACACTGCTTGCCGGTCACCTCATAAATCAGAACACGCTCTGCGCCCTTCGGGTAACGGGACTGCAGCGGGAAAACATGAAAGCCCTCCAGATTCTGCTCCCTGATCATCTGATTGAACTTATCAATGGCATTCTGCTTGTTGACCTCGATGGCGATGTAGACATTCTCTGCGATCAGCCACTTCTTCAGTGCCAGCGCGCCGTCAATGACATTCTGCGCATCCTCCAGCATCGTCCGGTGATCGGAGGTAATAAAAGGCTCGCACTCCGCACCATTGATGATCAGTGTATCAATATCGATTAAGTTCTTCGGATTAAACTTCACCCAGGACGGGAAGGATGCCCCGCCAAGACCAACCAGGCCCGATGCACGCATTGCCTTGATGAACGCAGGCTGATCCTCTATGACAGGAGCCTTCAGATCCTCCGCCATCTCCTGCTTCCCATCCGGCTCGATGCAGACCAGGGTATCCTGTCCGCCCATGGCATTGCGGATCGTCTCGATTCCGGTCACCGTACCGGAAACCGAAGCATGCACGGGAACACTAAGGAAAGCATCCGTATCGCCGATCAGCTGACCGACCTTCACGTAGTCTCCCTTCTTCACCAGCGGTTTGCAGGGAGCACCGATGTTCTCAGACATGGACAGCTTCACAACAGAAGGAAGCGGCATGACCTCGGTGGCCGAATCGCAAGTATGCTTGTAGTGCCCGGCATCAATACTTGTCAGATGTTTCTTCTGAAATATCATGTATGATACCTCCTCATAAGATAGAGTAAAAAACCGCGAAGGTCCGGTTTCATAATTCCAGACCCTCACGGTTATCATTATAGCCTTTGTTTCCGTCAAATTGAACAGTAAAAATAAAACGGACTTGCCAGATTTTGTTGGTTTGTGGTCATATTTGAAGGTTTTCTCCGGAAGATCTTATTCCGACACCTTTACCACGGTCACGCCCCACACATTGGCCACAGATCCGGCAGCCGGATACACCGGCATTGCCGCAGCCTCCGGTGAATGATAAATCGTCTCCAGCGTGTCGCCCTCTGCGTAATTCACATTCACACGAAGCTGCTGTTCAAAAAAATGCGACCAGCAGAGGCGATTGAGCTCCACGTTTCCGTTCCAGCTTCCGTACTGTGCATAAGGATTTGCCTTCTGGTACAGCTCCGTTCTGACAAACAGCGGAGAATCTGCAGGAGCCCCATATACCAGAACCACATTTTCCGTATAATCGACTCCGGAAATGGCCAGCACATCCATCACATTATCCGCCAGAGAGAGGGAGGCCTGTCTTCCAACATACATCGCATACTGATCAATGGCCGCCTGTCCTGCTGCACCATAGCACAAAAGGAAAATACCTGCTGCCAGTATCCAAGAAGCTCCCTTGTGAAGAATCTTCATATCCGAAAGCTCCGTCCAGAAGCACAGAACAAGCGGAAGCGTCAGTGCCATCCCGGCTGTCATCTGCATCATGGTTTCCGATCCGGCTGCAAGAAGAAAGAAGCTGTTTGCAAAAACCGGCAGCAGCAAGATACCCAGAAGCATCACAAGTCCGCGAAGCCAGCCGCCCTTTTTCACACCGCGAATGACAAGTCCGATGCATCCGGCCGCCGGAACCAAATACAAGAGGTAAAACCATCTGCTGCCCTGAAGCGCGCTGAAATGATACCCGTTATTCCCGTAATAGAAGCAAAACGATGAATATGTATGGCGAATTGCCTTCGGAAGACCAGCCAGTACACCGGAAAACGTAATTGCATCCGCGCCGTTGTAATCCGACATCGTCTCATGAAAATAAGCAAGATTTGCCTGCAGAAAAGCTTCATACAGAACAGCACCCAAAATCAAGGCAAGCAGCATACGAAGCACAAAATACCAGGGACGTCTCCCTCCCTTCTCCTCCCGGGCGAGCATGAAAAGAAAAAGGACGAGCGCCGTCACACAGGTAATTCCCAGTGAAGCCTGATAGCATCCCATCATCACGGAAATGACAAGTCCGGACAAAAGGACCTGCAGGACCTTCCCTCTCCTGCTGCCACGATCCCCTGCCGCGATCCATACCGCAAGAACGGCCAGAAGAAACGAAGTCGAAAAGGTAATCGACATGTAGCTGTAGGAAAGCTGGCACAAAACTGCAGGGGACGACAGAAACAGCATTGCGGCTGCATACGTCAGAACCCTCATTCGCAGCTGCAGAACGGAAACAATCAGCAGGATTCCTGCGACAAAAAATGCCAGCGAAACAATCGTCGGCAGCGGATCCAGTGAAACATTCATCCGAAGTCTGTCCAGATAAGGCCAGAACCACCGTCCGATTCGCAGCTCCGCAGCCCCCGCCGCATGGTCATCCTGATCCCACATTCCATCCATGCTGTTGGTAAGACGAAGCACGATCAGCGGGGAATACAGGAGAAGGGCATAGATGTATAGAATTATAAACTCTCTTTGTTTATTTCTTATTATATTGCTAAATTTATGCTGTACATTCATCTATGATTAACCCCCGTGAGTTTGATGACTTCCACACCATAGATATTCTGAGCAGAACCCACTGCCGGATAACATGGCATTTGAGAAAGCTCTGGCATATTATTTATTGTTTCCAAAGTGTCACGCGTCACAAAAGACACCTTTAATCTTAAATAATCAGAATAAACCTTTTCCCAAATCTGATTGTTCAAGCCCACTTCATCTGTCCAGCTTCCGTATTTCGCATACTCATTTGCCTTCTCATAAAGCTCCGTTATCGAAAATGTCTGAGATTCCTTTGCATTTCCAAGAATCATCACACTTCCGTTAGCGTAATCATAGCCTTGTGCGTTCATGACATGCAGAATTTCCCTCGCAAGTGTACCGGTCGCCTGGCGCCCAGCATACATCGCATACGCATCCGTCAGCGACATTGCCGCCGATGCTAACAGTAAAGCAGTGCAGCCCAGTGTTACCGCACATGAACACAGTTTCTCCTTGAAACGCTTTTCTGTCCTGCCGGAACTAACGTCGCTTGGCCAACAGCTTCCCCACAACATATATATCAACGGAATCACAAGGGTCATCGGCACAATCATCTGAATATGGCACTCGGATTCAGGAGCAAGTAAATAAAAGCTGTTCGCAAACACAGGAATCAGAATCGTACATACCAGAAACAAGATTCCATTCACAAGATTCTTTTTCACCGTTCTCAGAAACAGAATCAAAAGAACAGCAATCGGGATCAAGTACAATATACGTACTCCCAAAGTTCTTTGTCCTCGGAAAATCAGAAAAGTACCATTCCAGAATGTAGCATAAAAGGTTTCATAAGCATGCACTATTCCCCCGGGAAGATGAACGATCAGATAGGCCGGTGTTAAGTCAGAAAACCCTTGATAATCTGCCGGCTCAACATGAAATACCTTCTCATGCAGGTTCAACCCTATCAGGTAGAAAACACCTCCGACAAGCAAGGAAATAAACATTGTCCCCGCGAAATGCCAGACCTCCTTTCGAGACTGAATCAAGTCACCGGATGTCGTATCGTTACTGTCTATACTTCCATCTGCCCCTGTCAACTTTTTCATCACATAGAAAAGTGCTGTCAGACAGGAAAGTCCAAGGGATGCCTGATAACAGCCCATCATGACCGCTATCACAACTCCCGCTATAAGGATTGATCGAATTCCATATTTCTGATCCCGTCTCTCTGCAGCCAGAATAACCAGATTGACTCCCAACACCGCCATTACAGCAGAAAATGCAAATGTAATCGACATATAGCTAAACGAGAGCTGACACGTAATTCCTGTACTTGCAAGAAACAACATCGATGCCAGATAGGTTCTCCTATTCCAGGAAAGACGCATCGCTCTGGCAAGAAGCAGCACCATTCCAACAAATCCTGCTGCCGCCAAAAGATTGGGTAAAGGATCCAGAGAAATTCCAAATCTTGCATGATCCAGATAGGGCCAGAACCATCTTCCATTGGAAAGTTCCCACGCCCCTGCCATATAGTCATCCTGATTCCACAAACCATCATACTGATTGGTAAGACGAAGAAAAATCAGCGGTGCATTTAAGGCGACCAGAAAAAGATACAAAACCAGAAATGGTTTCTTCTCCCGGTTCCATTTATTCATCGCTTGCTCTATTACATGTTTTATCGCATTCATATACATTATCAATAAACTGTATCATTCTGGATTACTTTTTCTCTTCGTCGTGATATCAATTCGGCTCTATCGGTTCTCTACGAAAAGAATGAAATTCATATAACAAAAAAATAATAAATGACATCAATGATAGCATATATCCTGCCACCTGCCATTTTGTACAATGATAGTAAACTGTAATATTGACTGTCCCAGCCGACTCTTCCATATATTTTTCCGGCATCTCGATCCTAAGTAATCCATTCTCCGGATCTCCCGTAGTAACATATTCGATTCCTTTTTCATCCACAGCGCGATATCCTTGATAATGAATAAACGGAACATCATACCAACTTTCGTTCGCATCTGCCTCAAAGGTAAACACACTGTCTCCTCTTGTTTTTCTTCCATGAACTTTCCGTCCAGAAGCACTAATTGCCGTTTCCGGACTCTTTAATGTATCCGTATCAACTTCAAGCGGCATCCACTCCTGCCCGGATCCAGCGCAGGCAATGGTACCACTTTGAACTAAATCGACCATATCATTACTGAAATATGTTCCCGATTTAATAAAAAACAAGTAAATATCCGATATAGCAGAGACTATAATCAGGCAAACGCAAATAATGGTTAATACACTATTTCGTATTTGTCCATTTTTCCATAATGAATTTGTCTTCTTCACATTATGTATTTCCTGCAGATCATCCGTTTCCTGATCCACAAGGAAAAAGCTCAATGAAAAAAGAATTAAAACTGCAGCTGGTTGATATAATCGAGAAGGAAATTGGATCAACGTAATTTTCTGATTAATCAAATGCCAGAAAATATAACAAGAGGGAAGTAATATATACAAAAGTCCTATTCCTCCAAACAATATAGACGCATCTGATATCTTTTTTCTTCGAAAAATACTACTTACCCCAAATGCCAAAACCAGAAACAGACTTAAAACCAATCCTATACCAATTCCTCGATTGCCCATCAAATAAGAAAGAGGAACCACCCAATCTTCTTCGACTGCCCAATGAATATTATTTTTTAAACGCGAGGTTTTAAATTGTTCTAACATCGGAAGCCAGTACGCAGCAGTAAGCATCACCATAAATACCAGGCATCCGAGAAAACGAAAAAAAGTCTTTCGCTTGGATAATAATAATTTTCCATGAAAAACCAGCATCAAGAGGCAAATGACAGCTACCAAAACTGTTGTAATAACATGACTCCCCACACAGCCAAGGCAACCCGCAAGGAACATTTTCCATCCGGTGCTTCTTTTCAAAATCAAGTACATTCCACCAATCGCAAGTGGAACGAACGCCGCAGCGGTTACACAGCCGAGTGAGAACTCAATATAGTACTGACCAAATACTCGGTTCGACAATAAATACAGACAGCCACATAATATTGCAACCTCCTGACTACCTGTAAGTCTTTTCACTGTGTAGTACATAAAGGTCATAATCATCAAAAATACCGATATCATGTATATCTTTACGGCTAACGTAACAGACACTCCAAATGCAATCAACAATGCCGGAAGATATAAAAAAAAGTCCGAATAAAAAAAGCCCTCTCCATATCCATATCGATAGCAAAGAATAGGACGAATCTGAGCTGGGAAAATACCATTTCGAATTGCCATACCCAACGAATAAAATCTTCCAAGATGAAAAGTATCATCGCTACCATATGGAAGCCCCGGTAAAAACATTGGTGCGCAGCAAAAAATAAGTACTACTCCTCCAATGATTTTCCACAAAAGATTCTTTTTCATCGTATACATATTATTGCTCATTTTCTTCATCCATCTTTTTCTTTCACCGCAATTCTAATTAAACCAGAAAAAAAGTATCATCATCGCGGAACACAAATCACAGACTCCTTGCCATAGTATCGTGCATAGACCGAACTCGACCAAGCATCTTTGTCTGCCAGCGGAACCATCAGCATAAAGGGTCCCTGCTGATCATTCATAGCTGGAAGCTCCGCATTCTTGATCGATGGATCCTCCAGAATATCCAACCATTCTTCCATCTGTACATGATAATCTGAAAGTGCACCGCTTTTTGCAAACTGAACACAGATATAATCCGTTGTACCTCCGATGATATGCCTGGCCATCAAAAGACATAAAACAAGGACAGCTGTAAACGCATAAGCTTCTAAAGGTTTCTCTGACAGGCATCTGTTCCTCTCAGTTTGAAATCTTGCCTTTACCCAGATCGTCATGCCGATCAGCCAAACCACCATTAGCGTAACAGTAATCAGCCAGTAAGAATCAGGTACTCCACCGGAAGGATCTGCCTCAGCATAAATAACCGGAGCGTGAACCAGGCAAATCATAGATAAATTAAACAATGAAAAGAGAGCCGGATGTTGAATCGAAAAGCTGGTTTTTCGAGCATCAGAACACTTCCACACAAAAATAACTACAAGAAATACAAGCAAAATCAAAGGCCGAACTCGAATAAATTCACACAGAGTTTCGAGTACGCCCTCCTTCACACAGCCATACAAAGCATGTCCAACCCGTGTCAGAGAAAAGCCAAAATCTTCTCCGCCTCGGTTCTTATTACCAGGTGCTGCCGCACTCACCGCAAAGCCAACCATCTCCAACAGCAATGGTATAATAAGACAAAGGGTTCTTTTTCTGCGCCATCTTTTCTCCAGCCATACAACTGATATCAGAAGAAATGTCCAAACTGCAGCCAGCACAACCTCCGGATAGCCTGCGCCTCCCAGATAACTCATTCCCAAAATCATACCGATGAGAAAACGATATTGTCCGCTTTCCAACCAGCGCAATGACCACCCCATACACATCAGCGTAATCCCATAAGGAATGATATAATGGGCTACGCTTGTCCACCAGAAAAGGCCGCATTTCACATTTGGAAGATACTGGATCAGCAAAATACCTAGCAGAAACGCAATCGTCCATCGTCCTGCACGATTCATTCCCATCAGTCTGGCGATTGTATGAAAGAAATACCATGTCCCTGCGATGATACAAATCAATGCCACCATCACTGTAATAGGGTACCACTCGTTCCCCCAGATTCCTGGCTGGAGCGAGAATAATGTCACTGATGACCATGTCCCTTGCCAGGCATACCAGGTACCTTTGGCAGTATCTACGGCTTTCATTAATATATTCCAAAGCCCTGCGCCATTCTGCATTGCCAAATGCACTCCTGCACTATAGTTCAAATCATCACCAGTAGAACGAACATAAGGCATTACAATCAAAATTGGAATTAGTGAAAGAAGAAACATCCCCACCGATAAAAAGACAATCCATCTTTGTAAATGTTTCGTATAACTCTTCATTTTTCAGTTTTTCTCCATACACATTTCCGAATTATCATCGTCAATGCAGATATCCATGCGAAAACCGTCACTCCCATCGAACGGTAAACCAATCGTGGGTGTATAAAACTATGGTTTGCAGTGATAAAGTACCAAAAAAACGGAAGCGCTCCAACCAGTATAAGAGTCATGATTGTCCCTTTATCACTGTGCACATCCTTTTTAAATACGCTCTCTGGACCTATTAGTTGTTCTCTGTGGCAAAAAATGTACCCTGCAAGAACAATTAAAAGAATCAGCATCAGCAACAGATACGGCCACTTTCCAAAAGTATAGCGGATCAAATATATCACAACGCCAAATCTAGAAAAGCTCTGTTCACCATCTTTCGTAGAAATGCGATTAACAATATTATGAAACGCATCATTTACAATATTTTCTCCGGAAAGCAATGAACCCAGCATCCATTTTCCAGCCCACATTCCAAGATAACCAATCACCCATATCATACAGATCCGTATACTTTTCCCCAGAAGCCCTTTCTTTGCTCTCTCTCTAAATGCGGCTTCTTCTGACAGAATCCAAAAAGACAATGGCAATCCTAGTGTTGCTATCGGATACGTTAAAAAATCCAAATATGCCGTCAAGATTCCGCAAAATAAGAATAGAAAAAGATCTTGTCTGAAATCTTTTGTCAATCCGTCTCGCTGTAGTATAATCAGTGATGCTCCTATCGACACATAAAAACACGGTGCATATTGAAGACTGACTCCCATAGTTCCCGGATTCCATAAAACAATCATTGCAATATAACCAGGAATCATACTCCCTAAGTTTTTCTTTTGCATCAGCACTACTACGACCAGAATCAGTATTAATTCCACTGCCTGATTAAAAATCCGAAAATCCGCAAAACTAAAAATACAGAAAAATGGTTTCAGAAACGCCAAATAACCATGCCAATATCTGGCATAAGTATCAATCTGTGCATCCTCATGTGGATTATCATTCAAGGTTCCGAATAGCTGCATTCCCTCAACATCTTGTCCCGGAAATGAATAGCTTGGTACAAAAATTGCATCTTTCAGAGGATGATCAGATGGATAAACTACTTTTGATAAAATGATGGCATCCGTATAATTATCTAGAATTGACTCAACATATCCCTCTGCATATTGATATTCAGCATGCTCCTGCAAAATAACAGCAGCTCCATCACGAACATGATTTTTAATTCGTTCCTGAGGAAGGAAATTAACACAAACAAGGAGAAGCATTCCCACAAGTATGCTTATAATAAGACAAACTATAAGCTGAAAAAAGAATTCATTTTTCTTGCCAGCACTTTTCAAACAATGTATAGATCTCATCATTTTAGATTTCTAACCTTTCAGTTTTTTACCGCACCGACATCTTATTACTTCTTCTCCTTTACACACAACGAGTGGCATAAGCGTCTGTGCTCATGCCACATCATTTTGTATCCTTCTTATTTACTTTTTGCCCACACACACTCACATAATTCTTTAGTAAATGCTTCTGCCCCCATCCCACTCAGATGAAAATCATCGTTATAATATTCAGCATTCTTCCGATCAAAAGAGATCAGATTAAAATCCAGATATTCTTCTCCACTAACTTCTTTGAGAAGCCGGCAAACCGCATCAGCATATTTCTCATAGTTATTCACAGAGTCTGTCACAAATTCCGGTACCGGGGTAGCAAAAAATACGATGCGAATGCCCTGTTTTTTGCAAAAACACACCATATCCCGGATTGCCCACTCAGATCGCTCAGGCAAAAGCACCCGCCCATTTTCCTCTGTCAGGTGTTCCGATTTTACGGTATATTCCTCTTGAAGGCCATTCCACGTATCCAAATCCATTCCGTCATGCGGAGCAAAGCCTCCTGCACTGACTTTTTCCCGGTAATTCCATTTACAAAGAACATCCAGATTCTTACGGATCTGATCCATTGAAAAGGAATAGCTTTCTCCCTTTCGAAGAGGCAGCATACTGTTCAGATAATAATCCTGCGGCGTTGCATGGTACAGATATCGCAGTCTGTTTAATGAAACCGGCATTGCATCGGCCACCATATAAATGCTCTCCAGATTCACCTCTTCTGCCATCACAAGAGAATAATCCAGAGAAACATATACCTCCTTCATCTCCGGATGGTTTTTCACTGTCTCCCGAAGAATGGCATCTGCAGCGGTAAGAGGCTGCTGTGACGAGGTAAGATTAGCCGTCGCCTTCCCGGTTTTCTCTTTTATGATCGACGGAGACACACCATATAAGACCTGTGAACCGCCAATGACTCCGATTTCAATCGGTTCACTCTGATACATCTGATTCAGAATCCGCCTGCTCCATGATGAAATTTCTGTTCCAAATAAACAAAACACTGCCATTTCCGCAGCATAGAACAAGATGATGAAAGTGAGTAATTTGATAACTTCTTTTCCCCAATTTGTCTTTTTCATTGTTCCGATGCTTCTCAATTTCTGACCATTCCTTTATCATAAATACTGCCTGATGGCTTGTTCATTTCGTTTTATGGATGATTCTCTTATTCAGAATTGTAATAATCACCAGCAGAAAGATGCTACATGCGAATCCAAGGACGGCCCATCGCAATGCATACGAAAAGTTGTACCAAAGATTCTGATCCTTCGATAAATCAAACCATCCCGTCATATATGGTAATGTTGTGCCAGCTTCACCAATCCCGGGAATCGAATGATGTATATCAGAACGAATTCTCGATTCTACAGAAGCTCCCAACAGGCTTCCTGCTGCACCAAACCCTAAGGTTACCCATAGAATAGCGATCCAATATTTGCGTAATATATTCCGAACTCTTTGCATTTTAACGTTCCCCAATAACCATTATCCGTTCAGAATTGCAATCAGAAAGTCATCTGTTTCATCAATAAGTCTGGCATTGCCCGGCAATTCCAACGTATTCGGAAGATATAAAACCACGGGCTTGTCAAAATCATGACCACTCAGAATACTGTCCGATCCATTCTTTGCAGAATTTACAATCCTGCAGTAATCCACTTCACGAAGTCTTTTAAACTTCCCGTAGCTTCCGAATTCGAACCACATACCCTGAAGAAGATTATCCTCAGCAGATGCTACATATAAACAATCTGCTCCCTGATACTCTTCTGCCACCTGATGCATTCTGCAATACTGCCGGTCGTCCATACAGGAATAAGAAAAACGCTCGTTGAGTTTTACCACTCCATTCGTCAGGAGAGCCATTATCAGAATTGACATGGCTCCTCGTAACAATTCTGATTTTTTGTCGGCAAGTGGATCTGTTCTTCTCTTTATGCCGCGAAAAAGTTCCCCCGCAATCCGTATAAATGTAATCACAACAGAAGTCATCAAAATACAGACAGGCAGATAAACCGGCATTGCATAGTAATCTACCGCACCATTTAATGTATAGATCAAAATAGAATAGATCAAGGTCCCCGGTGCAATCACCAGCCACGCAATTTTATCTTCTGCAGGCATCCATTGCACACGTCCTTTTCGAGCAAGAAATGCTGCAAGAAGTGCCGTCATAACAGTAAAACAAATCCAGATGCTTCCTCTTCCATTGAAAACAGTCTGATTAAGAAAGCAAATGTAATCTCTCACCTGTTGCTGGCTCCAGGCGTAAAGCGACTCATTTTTATCCATCTGGTTAAAGACGATATGCCAGACCACCCATGGAAACAGAATCAATGACAGAAACTCCCCCATGGAAGCTGCAGTCAGGATCTTCAACAGCTCCTTCCAGCGCTTTTTTACAAGAAGGATCATCAGGATAATCAATCCTGTTACAGCTGCATATACGTAAAAATAATAATGTGTCTGAGACCCAAGGAACACACACAACAGGATCTCCGGCATTGAGACTTGCATCTCCTTTGCAATGCGCAGACTGATGTACAAAAACCACAGGCAGATCAGCGCGAGCAGCATATACATACGTGCCAGGCTTACCATTCCATAAAAAACAACCATCATCATGGAGGTCAGAATGAGAACTGCTCCGGCATATCGTTCCCGGAAAAGCAGCCGCCCAATACGAATTAATATGACATCGATCAGAAGGAGCGCCATTACATTAATGATCAACGCATACCAAATCGAATAACTATCCGGAAACAGCGAACAAAACGTATGAACCAATGAATAATACAAAAGCGGATGATTATCCAGTCTCTGGTGCCAGTATACGCCCGAATAGTTAAAGCGATTATAAGGCATTGCCATATACTGTTCCCTTAAAATATCTGCAGAAAACCAACCGTTCTCAGATGGAAACTTATCAAGCTTATTATCTATGTAATTAAACTCATAAGGTGTATTGGCCAGTGTGAATGTAAAAATCGCATCACCGCCCGCATGCACATGATTGCATAAAAAGCAGGCTCCCGCTATCTGAAGGCAAATTATCAGGATCAAAAGAACAATGTTCTCTCTTTTGAATATTTCTTTATCTTCGCAGTCTTCGGTTTTTACTCTGTTACCTTGCCCTTCTTCGTCAGACATTCGTTTTCTCCTACTGAAATATACCTGTTCTCAGAACAATTCGTCCTTATAAATCATGACCAGTTTACGGCAATACGTCTCCAAATTGTCAAAAGTAAGAGGAAGCTCTTCTCTTACTAATTTTCTACAGCCATCCTGATATTTCTTCAATTTCAAATTGTCGTTCCACAAAGTTCTGATCTTCTCTGTCAGCTCCTTCGTATTTCCAGCTTCAAAGAGCTCTCCGGTAACTTCGGGCACCAACAACTCCGGCGTTCCTCCAAGGTTGGACGCAAGAACCGGCGTTCCTGCAAGCTGTGACTCAATAACAGAATACGGACAATTCTCATAACACTCCGAAGGAAATATCGTAAACGCTGCGCCACGAATCAATTCCATCATCTTATCGCTCTCGCAGAATCCTTCATTTCGAATGTTGGGAAGATCATTGATCTCACCCTCCAGTTCGCCCTTTCCGGCAAACACAAATGGAATTTCAGGAAGCGCCTTCACCGACTTCAATAAAGTGCGAATTCCCTTCTCCCCGGAGAAGCGACCGAAATACAGTACATAGGACGTTTTCGAGGATTTTTTACCGGAAACACCATTTTCAACTTGCTCCGGCGCCACATCCACCGCATTGTGAAGTGTCACAATTTTTCCTGCAAGCTGAGGATTGTGGGACAGCGTGCGATTCATAAACCCACTGGGTGCAATGATGACATCCACCTTTTCATAGGTTCTCCGGTGCTGATAAAATTCTGCCTCCATCGTTCCGATAAAGCTTTGCGCTCTGGAATTATGGATACAGGAAAGCTTCGTACACCACTTTACATCTCCGTCAATGCACCTGCTGCACAGTTCTCCTGTAGACGGCACGCACATCGTGTGATTCGGACAAATCCACTGCGGATCATGTGCGGTGTAAACAATCCGGATTTTTGGATCAAAGTCCTTGATCTCATCAATGACGGATGGCGTAATCTGGAAATTGATATTATTCAAATGCACAACATCCGGATGAAAATCCTCCAGAACCTTTCGGATTTTCTTCTTCGCATCCACGGAATAAATAATCTTAAAAGGATACGTCAGCTTACCGATTTTCCCTGAAAGGCCGCCCTTGCCGGAGCCGCTATCGCGAAATGACATATTCTCAGTGTAGCTTTCTGCACGGTTTCCAACAATCCGTCCTTCATGCTCCATTCCAAAATACTGGACCTCGTGTCCCATCTTCTGCAGTTGCCTTCCGATGCTGAAGATGTAGGTTTCCGATCCACCGTTCGGATACAGAAATTTATTGACAATTAAAACCTTCATATACCCAGCTCTTCCTTCGTTCGGGGAACGATTTTCCCATCCGCCACTTCATAAATGCAATCGGCATTTGCAATCGTGCTCAGTCGATGCGCAATAATGATCATGGTCTTCTGGCCCTGCAGGTGATCAATTGCCTCCATCACAGCTGTTTCCGTGTCGTGATCCAACGCTGATGTTGCCTCGTCCAAAATCAACAGCTCCGGATCATTGTAAAGTGCTCTTGCAATTCCGATTCTCTGACGCTGTCCGCCGGAGAGACGAATTCCCCGATCCCCTACTGATGTTTGATAACCATCCGGCAACAGGTCGATAAAATCAGCCAGCTGTGCTTGCTCCGCAGCCAGACGAACCCTTGTATCATCAATCTCATCCTCCGGAACGCCAAATGCGATATTGTTTCGAATAGAATCGTCTGAAAGATAAATCACCTGCGGAATGTACCCGATCTCCTGCTGCCATGTCTGTACGTTTTTCAGAACATCCAGATCATCCGCATAGATCTTTCCCATCTGCGGAGTCAGAAGTCCCAGAATAATATCTGCCAGCGTAGACTTTCCTGCACCGGATGCACCAACCAGTCCGACCATAGTTCCCTTCCGGATCACCAGAGATGCATTCTCCAGAACATTCTTATCTGTATTCGGATAATGATAACTGATGCTGCAGATACGGAGCTCACTCTTCAGCTTCCAATCCTGATTCTGTTTCGTCTGTTCTTCAATATTCTCTACCTCCTGCAGATCATGGTAGACAAGGGCAATGGATGGCTGCTCATAGAGAATATAGGTAAAATACTGATTAATTCGTCCTACCGAAGGAAGAAGCCGGACGGATGCAATGGCAAAAACGGAAAGCTGCGGAATGAAATCAATCAGATCCTTCTGGCCAAAGTACATCTTCAGAAGAATTGCCACCAGAAGGCCGGTCATGCAGCTGGCTTCCACGCAGTACTTCGGGACCATGCCGAGAATCTCGCTGACTCTCTGTGCATACGTAAATTTTCCAAAGGAATCTTCATACTTGTCCAGGAACGTGTGCTCACGATTTAAAACCTTGATTTCCTTGACACCGCCAAGAGCCTGATTCATATATTGATAAATTTCCGCCTTATACTTCTGGCTGTCCCTGCCAAGCTTCTGTGTTTTCTTCTTGGTCGTAAGCGCAAAAAAACCAACCAGTCCCACGAGAATCACTGCAATAATGATCGTCATGGAATGACTGACCAGAAACAAATACACAATGATCACCACGCAGGTAATTGCTTCAATCATCAGCTCCAGAAAATGCTTGATTGCCTTGACAAAACTGTCCGTATCGCTCTGCAGGCTTCTCTGCAAAACAGCGGTGTTTCTGGTCAGGAAAAATGAATAGGGCTCATTCAGATATGCCTTCAGGAGCTTAACAGATACCCGCTTCTGCACATTGAAAATATACCGGTACAGAATATTCCGCTCCCAGATGAGGTAGACATTCTTGATGATATAAATGGCAATAATAATCAGAATGACAACCGAAAGGAACCTTCTCGTATCTTGAATATGAAGTGCCTGGTAGAGCCATTCCAAATACCACTTCGTATGAATAATGGAAGGATCCGTAATGAGATTAATCAGCGGAGAAAAAGCCGAAACGCCAAGCAGCTCCAGTATGCTGCCAAGGCCTACCATAAAAAACAAAATGACCAGCTTAATCTTCTCTCCCCGGTTTAATATGCTAAGTACCTGTTTTACCATATCTGATTTCCTATCCTGTAAATCATTGATCTGTGTTCAAAGAATTGCAGCCCACTGCCCGGCAATTTCATGAATATCAAATCTCTTCATTCCTTCCCGTGCCCGTTCCTGATATGTCTTCTGCAGCGAATCATCTGACAGCATAACTCCCATTGCCCGTGCAAGAAGCATCTCTTCTTTGCTCAGTTCCGTATTTGTACATATTTCCCGGACCTGCTCTTCCGTCGTCTCCTGTCCGCAAACAGGGGTAAGTATACCATATCGTCCCAGACAGATTTCTTCTCCTACCTCATTTAGTCCGCTTCCCGGATCCAGAATTTCTCTCGCTCCGCATTCGGTAGAGATCACAGGGAGTCCTGCCTGCATTGCCTCAATGATAACATTCGGCATGCCTTCAATATTTGAGGATAAAACAAAGAAATCCGCTTCCTTCATATAATCGGATACATTAGAATGATATCCTTCCAATCGCACTCTGTTGTTCAAATCCAGTCGATCGATTTCCTTTTCCAGAAGGGGACGAATGTTTCCCTCTCCGAGGATAACCAGACATAACTCCGGATGCTCCCTGGCAATCACAGAAAAAGCCCGAAGAAGATGAAGCTGCCCCTTTTCCGGTTTCAAACGTCCAACATTCAGCAATACCCTGCGATCTTTTGTAAAGATGCGAAAAGCATCCGATACCTCTCCTGTCAGATTCACTCCGGGAGCACTGTTGGGGATTGCAACAACCTTTTCCTCTTTCATTCCGAAAAAAGAGATGACATCCTGCCTTACTACTTCAGACACTGCCACAATTTGATCGCAATGATGGTAAGAAAATAACACATATTTCTTTTTCCAGATAGAATGTGTAAATAAGGATTCCTTGTTACGAACACTAACCACCCGTCTTTCACCGACAGCAGAAAGACAATTCAAAAGATCTGCTCCAGGAAGAAAGCTGACACAGGTATCAATCTGAAGCTCTTTCTTGATTTTTCGAAGCTCCCCCGCCTGTTTCAGGACGTTGCACGCCTTATGAATTTTACCGAAATCCGGCTCCGAATGATGCCGCAAGACTATGACCTGATGAAGCTCTGCTCTCGCTTCCGGATCATCATAGACAACGGCAATGTATGGATCAATCTGATATTCCTCCTTATGCTGATAAAGGTATTCCGCAATGGTTCGGACACACTTTTCCGCGCCGCCGCTGCTTAAGTGATGTGTAAAAAAAAGCACTCGTTTCATCACATTGTCTCCATCTTTTATGAACGCTTCCGGTAGGTTTTCCTCCATCTGTAATAAATCATTCTGCCCGGAAACATCATCAGCCAGTACAACCAGTTTTTTCGAACGACACACTTTTCCAGTGAACCAAGATATTCTTTTTCGTTCAAGTGTCCCTGTTCCAGTCTTTCCTTTGCAAATCCGGAATAAACATGATACAACAGCATCATCTTAATGCGTACCCGAAAACACACGGCTTGGTCTGCCAGATACATTGCGGATCGATACATCATTCCAAACGGGGAATAAATCTTCATATACCTTCCGGTTTTTGTCAGTCCTCCTTCCAGGTAATCACATATATAAATTCGACGATTCGCATGAACCATCTGATAAGGTCCGGACATCCGGATCCATATCGCATCTTCCGGCAGAAATTTCTCTCCCGGAAAAACAGGAAACGGATATTGCCTCAGAACACCTGTCAGATACACCTCTGCCTTATCTCCCAGCAAACCCGCATTGATTCTTTCATCACGATAAGCTGCAACATGATCATCTATGGGAAACTCGCCTTCATTAACTTTTCCATCACTGCCTACGCGCAGGAAGCTGAAGCCGCAAAGCCTTTCCTTCCTTTCCTTGTCTGCACTATCGTTGGTACCCCTTTGGCTGCAATAGCGTTCATAATAGTCCTGAATCGTTTCAACAGCATCCTTCGCCAGCCAGTCATCACTGTCAACGATAAAGGTAAGCGGCGTTTTAACCTCACGAATTCCACGGTTCAGAGCCGTGTGCTTACCGCCATTGTCCTTCCGGATATATCGGATACTCAAGCTTCGTTCCATCATCCACGAAGAGATTGTCTTTTCTGTATCATCCGTGCTTCCATCATCCACAATCAGCCATTCAAAGTTTTTCTGTGTCTGTTGAAGAAGAGATCCATATAGTCTCGGAAGAAGTGCTCCGCGATTGTAAGTCGGGGTCAGTATTGTAACAATTTTCTCATCCTGCATTGCTTATCCCCTTTCTCTTCATCGCTGTCTCGTGCACACAGCCAATAGCAAGAACTACTCCTGCCCCTATTATAAATCCCCACAGGCCAGTACTCAAAAAGCCACGGGCAAATTCCACCCGCCCGATTCTCCCGTCAAACGATACCATCTGTGTCTCGTCATCACGATAACTCAGAACTCTGATCGAAGGATCTTCCTGTAAAATCTGCACCTGTTCCTGCGTCAGATAACGACCTTCCTTCTGTTCCTCACCGGCATCGGTATTTACACGGCAGGAGTAGTATTCCTGCACCCGATCTGCATGGTTCCAGTAAAAAGCCATTCCAAGAAGTCCCGTTAAAAATCCGACAATCACTGCCCTCTTGCAGAATTTCATACAGCTCTTTCCCATGTCCTCGCGAAAGCTGCTGATGCAAGCCCTAATTTTCAGGCACCACCAGGTGGCAATTTCAGAATTTCCAAGAGCTTTATTCCAACGCCTTGCCAATCCAGACTCCTGTTTTCCTTCTCCCAGAGAATACACAGCATGCCCAAGAAAAATCAGCGAAACGTTTTTGAACGATGTATTAAAGGCAAACGGCTCAGAAACCGCTCCCGTCAGGCAGGTTAATGTAATGGCCAGCTCCAGAAGCGCTTCCATATTTCCGACTTCTTCATAGATCCATGTTTCTCTGCAAAGCAGCATCATATAACCGGACATCAGCAGGACAAAGAAAAGAAGTCCCCCATGAAACAGTAAGTTTGCATACGAACAATCCAGTGTGTAATTGGAAATCAAGCCTCTCGGATTCTGCCCCCAAAGTGATATTCCATATGTTGTAAAGAAAAACTTCGTCAAAGAGGGCCGATGTGTCATAAGCTTCTCAATAAAATCAAAGGCTCTTCCCCTTAAAACGAGTGGGAGCATAATCGAAGAGGCTGCCTCTGCAGGCAAGATAGCCATAATAAGAATTTTTCCTGCTCTTCCGGTCAGTACATGCGTATCCCGGCACAACAGAAGTCCAAATGCAAAAATCCAAAATGCCGCGTACATCAGCATCCCGGTCAGGCTGAAAGAATACAGGAAAATATATATTGCTCCCGGCAATGAAATCCAGAAGGATTTTATGAGATCTTCTTTATTTCTGCAAAAAGAATAAACAAGATAAAAAACAGCCACATTATAAGAGATCTGCAGAACATTCGGATGGACATAGCCCATCGCCCATCGGATAACATAGCCAAGGCCGAATTTGTTATGAATGACATAATCAAACGTACGAAGCCCGGTCAAATGTGTCACAACCTGAAACAGAAAAAGAGCCGGCCACAGAATTGCGCCGACCCGCAGGGTCCTTTTCACAGAAATATTCTTCATTGTCAGAACAAGCAGGATAACAAACCATGCCGAGTCCTGTCCGGTTTGTATGCGATTGATGCCTGCCATTCCCAGCGAAGCGATCAGGATAAGCCATTCCACCTTGGTATAAGAGGTAAGAACAATCTTTCCCAATGCCAGAAAGAACGCCAGAAAAAGCCCGCATTTATAAACCGGTCCATCTGCATATCCAAGGCCTTTTATTACCAGCATCGTCGCAAAATATCCGTAAAACAGTATTTCCTGAACAGAAATTCGCAACGATTCCTGTTCCTGATGAATTTTATTCATATATGTATCCCTGGTATCTCCTTCAAGCCCTTCAGATAATCGGAAAAGGAATACTCTCTCTGAATGTGGCGATACGCATTCTGTCCCAACTGAATTAACCGATCCGGATTGTCTGTAATCCAGGCCAGTTTTTCTGCCAGGTCATCTTCATCACCGGAAAGAAAGATTTCACCGGTTTCTTCAGGAACCGTATAATCTGCCGTTCCATTTTCAGAAGAGCTGATCGCCGGGATTCCATATGACATTGCCTCAAGAATCGAATAAGCTGCCGGCTCTCCGAAACTGGAAAGAACATATACATCAGACTCCCGGTACACCTCTCCCATCTTCCCATAAGGCACATTGCATTTGACCTGAATTACCGAATCCAGTCCCTGTTCATGGATATACTGCATAACTTCCTTATAGTACGCTTCATGAAAAGAATTGGATACCTCTCCTGCTATGGTTAATCGCACCCTTGGATTTTTCTGATATACCTTCTGGAAAGCGCGGACCATCAATAAATGATTCTTTCTTCGCTCAAATTTACCAACCTCAAGAATCCGGATCACGTTCCCATAACAGTAGTCCCTGTCCTTGGGAGCACAGTGCGGAGCAACAATGAAAGGCACAAACCAGTCATTTGCTTCCTTTCTGGTACATTTCTCCCTCTCTTCCCAATTCTTATAACGCACCGGGGTTATCCGCATCGGCGGCATATGCCTGTCCACATATCTATGAAGCGGATCCTCCCTGGATTTGTCCTCTGCGGAATGGTACAGCGGACTCTGATTGTACGTCAATGCCGGAATGCTCTGCTTCCTGCATTCACGGTAACACACAAGCGAATATAGTGATTTTTCCCGCAAAATCACCAGATCCGGAGCAAAGCTCTTCAGATATTCTCTGATTTTTCCTGCACTTGGAATCCCAAAACGCAGCAGAAAGCTATCGCTGTTCTCGTCGTTACTTCGCAACATACGATATCCCTTGGACAAAGCGATTGAAACTCTGGAATACTCACATAGATCCGGTGTCAGCATAGAATGATCTTCCGACTTTCCGACATACCGAACCAGCATCCTCACTTCATCACCGCGCTCCATCCAGCCGCGTATAAGATCCGCCTGATTCGTATGAAAGCGTGGAGCTATGTATAGAACTCTCATTCTACTTTCTCCTGCTGCAAAGAACATGCCACCCCTCTACCGCATAAGGCAGAAGCATCAAATAATATGGCATTATGTATTGGCTGCCTGCTTCCCAGAAGCAATGAAACAGAAATCCTCCCAAAGCTGCTACTCCAAGAATATACGCTTTTTTCGTTTTCTGTCCCCTGGAACTCCAATAATAAAAAGCTCCGAATAATACAACCGACTGTATATTATTCAATAAACGCCATAATCCGTTGCCCAATTGACCATATAGAAGTTCCTGAAAAAAGCGATTCCCCCAGTATGCATCCCCGCGGAGCCGATTGATCTGTATACATCCAAAGCTTGGATCGTTCCACTGAAGTGCATTCTTCTCCAGAAACCACTTTATGAAATACCCCTTGTGTTCCCAGAAATACTTCAGTGAGCCCTTTATGTTGGCCCATACATCTGCTATCGATGCAGCAGTATCAAAACCGGATTCCCGGAAGATGTTGACGCTTACACCATTATAGGTACCATCCCCGGAAAGCCCCATGGCAATCCAGTTCATCTTTGGCATTCCAACCGGAGTAGGCGCACCGCTGAGAAATTCGGTCAGAAAATTGATTCCCTTCCGACCTAAAACGCACGCCGCCAAAATTCCAAACACAAGTCCGATATTCTGTATCTTACTTAGCTTGTTCTCTGCAGAGCAGGTCCATAATAAGAAAAGCAGCATCGAAATCATGGGGATCATGCTGTTGGATTTTAAAATGACAGCCACCGATGATGCCGCACTACATACCAGGAAATCTCTCCATCGGCCTTTCTCTGTATAACAAATTGCGCTGTATATTGCAAACAATATACAAGCGAGCGACAGCAAGGTTCCATATAAATACGTCGTATACAAAAAAGTTACCGGTTGAAGAAGCACAAAGATTCTTACTGCATTTCCAATCGAATGGCTGAGATATCCCTTCTCTGAAATTCTCCCAAGCATCTCTGCGATAACAAGCACTGCGAGCAAATTTAAAACCTGAAAGGCAAGATATGCATTCTGCCCGAAAACAGACAGGAGCGCAACATCCAACAGGACCAGTCCGTTCTGAAACGGATACCGGAACATATATCCTTCCTGATCCACAAAGGAGCTATGATCTCCTGCTAAGATCTGCCTGGCAACATTCATAACCTTCTCCGGATCACTCCTGGGTTCAAGCCTGACGGACATAATAAAGAAAAGCCCTGCCAACAGGAAAATCACATAAGCCACAGTGATCCAGGCATCTGACTGCATCTTTCGCTTTGTTCTTCTCAAACAGTGTCTTACAAGAAGCAGAAATCCTCCAAAGATCAGGATAAAACCGATTCGAAGAATCGGATGATCCATGCTAAAAACATTGGATACTTTAACGTCTCCGTTCAGATTCTGCTGTACCAAAACTGTTGTCGAACTAAATACCGACAGTAACAAAAGAAATCCGAGCACCGCCGCAACCAATACCTGAAATACTTTTGATACCCATATATCCATTCTCTGTTGCATTATTCTCTTCCGTATCAATCATGCTTAAGCCAAATCAGCTTAATTCCGTCATCCGTGGACAACACCTGATATAATCTTCCATTCCCTATTTCATTCTCAGATTCAAAGAGGCTCTGATATCGAATCGCGCTTTCTTCTGTTATCAGTTGTACATAAACATAGTTATATCCCCCTGTTTCCAGCTCACTTGTCCATTCTTCCACGGACTGTGTCATTTCCGCTCCTGCCAGATTCGCCAGGAAATTATTTTGTCCGAACTGGCTTCTCGCCGGAAAGATATAATTATAAAAAGCCCGGTCTTCATAGGGGTAATCATCATTTTCATCAACAAAATAGACCCGGTCTTCCGGTGTGAGTATAATGTTGTTCTTCGAAAATTCATAAAACTCTCTTTCCGGAGTTTTATAAATGATGTTCTGTATGGTCTGCTTGTCGGAATATGCTCTGATAATCACCGCCATAATGAACAAAGAAACACATACGAATCTTTGATCTGCGCAGTTATTGACCAGAAGAAGAATACATCCTCCAAGTGGAATCAGAAGAGGAATAAAATATCGTATGTTCAGCCCTCTGAATCCCTCATTGGCCGGTCCGATCGTCGTAATCATCAAATACCAGATCAGGAAAAAATACCCGACAAAGCAAAACAGATAAGCCATACCCGCCCTCTTTATCGAAATTTCCGTTCGAATTTCCTGTGCCTTACCTGCTTCTTTTGCAAGTACTATTCCCAGCATAACAAGCGAAACAAGAAACATCTCTATAAAAGACGGATTCATTCTCTCTGTATCACATAGATTCTGAATCACATATTGCAGATACTCTCTGCCGTCTGCATAGTGACATAAAAGAAACGTTCCTGCTCCTCCAAATGCAATCAACAGAATCAGACCAATTACTGGCTTTCCGTGCTTCTGATACCAGTTTCTATCCTCAGCCATGTGAAAAGCCGCTTTCGACACAACGGTTCCTGCTGTCCCTCCGATTAACACATAGAACGGCTGTGACAGCCCGCTCCATGACCAGATAAAGCCTGCCGAACAAATTGCAGCAAAAAGCAGGATCCTCCGGACTTTCTTATCTTCTCCCCTATACATCCATGCGCACGTGAACAATACAATGACCGTAAATACAGCCCCGGTTCTTTTCGTCATTGTCAAGGTAATCATTCCGATAATCAGACTGATTGTGTAAAATCTGTCAGCAGATCGAATTTGCTGAAGAAATGCGTAAAAGCAATAAAACATAATTGCTCCCAGCATCAAATCCGTCAGCAAAGTGTGATACGCATCTCCTATCATTGTCGGAATCAAAAAAAGGATAAAAGAAGAAATCATTGTCTGAATCCAACGATATTTTCCCTTTATACAAGTAAGTGCAGGGGCCAGAAAAGAAATCAGAAGAACATTCTGAGCCCACAGAAAAATCCCATGGGACGCTGTTCTCATCCAGGTTATCCCAGCCAGATAATCCCAGACAGAAATCATCGGTGGATGATCCCCTAGCGCTGTATTTGGAATTCCTTTAATTTTTCCATAATAAAGAAAGTTCTTAATTCTCAGATCCCAGAAATAAAAATCATCCGAATGATCAATTCCCCTCCCCTGTCCATATATTGCAAAGAATGCAATACATGCTAAGAGAAACAAAAGGCCAGATGTAAGGACACTTTCCTTTACAAGATCTCTTTCCCGAAAGAAATTCCAACCCAGATAAAAAACTGAACATGCCGATAACACATAACACAAAACAATTCCCGGAGTAAATGAAACATACAATCCGGGAAGATACAATATAATGGATAATACGATTGCGCAAAGTGCATAGCACTCTTCAATACGCTTATGACATTTTACGGCAACTGCACCAGCAATAAACAAGGTGGCTACAATACTCATCTGATTTCCTCATTCACTCACATATTCATAGTTTGTTCCAAGGACTTCGTTCAATCCACTTCTGTTTTCACCAGGACCACTTGATCATGTTGATAGTACTGAGCCATTCCATAATTTACCCAGTAACCAGGATCTGTATCAACCAAATCCGAACGAAGCGGGGGACAGGCTGGAACTTCTGGAAGATAGCAAATCTTTGATGGAGAAGTTAATAATGCAATTCTCTCCTCGTAAGCCTTTTTATAGTCACCAACGCTCCCGTTTACCAATGCACACAATGCTCTCGCAGACGACATGTCTATCTGCGAGATATGAAATCTCGTTACATCTACCAGGCTGAAACACAATCCTATTATCCCTAAGATAACCAGTCTTGTCTTAACCGTACTTCTTATTCTATTTACAGGTGAAATACTATTAACCTTATATCGATTTTCCTTATACCATCCAATCCAATAATACAATTGTATCAATAGCAGCCAGTAGCAACTGTAATAATAAATATTAATTTGCCGATCCGCTCCGATGTTTGCCATTGCATACAGCGGAGGCGTAAACTGCGTTGCGAAAACGCCAAATGCTATGATGCTAAAAAGAAAAGGCTTTGAAAAATCACTGTTTGATTCATATGGAAGTTGAAGAAAAGCAACCACTGCAATGATCATGAACATCATTTGAGGAAGCTGACACCAATTTCTTATACATTGTGCAGCCTGCAGTAAGGATTGAACGATTGCTATGACAGGCGAGTAGCTTTGTTCTATGGATGCCGCCCGCACTGCATTTCCAGGGGCTGCTACACTAACAATAAACGCCGCAATCAGGCACATACATATTATCGCAATCCACTTGTGCATCGGATGATGCTTTCTCCATAATAAAATCCACAGCAGAACTACTGCAACACTGGTACAAAGGGCAGTACTATAATTTCCTCCCCCCACCAATACCGCCAGACCAATACAGCCAAACACATGTCGGGCTTTTCCAGAACAGACTAAAGAAACCAATTCAGCAGCCAAAAGAATGGAAAATGCATAGAACAGCGTATAATAGGAGGCTCCATTAAACCAGTAAAATGCTTCCGTATCATTATATACCTTCTGTATTTGCAAAAAGAGCAGAATCATACTGACAAATACTGCATGGCTCCGTCTTCCATGGAAAACATACTTATACAAATCAAGCATCAAAATTACTGTTGAAATGCTTAACGCTCCGATCATAACAAAAGGAGTCAGAAAATAAGCAGATTCAGAAAAGACTCCCGGTTGAAGTGAGAAAAAGAAAATTGCCGAAAATGTCCCCTGCCAACTGGTATAATTCTCGCATACCGTTTCCAGGGCAGCCTGTATAATTCCGCAAATTCCCTGACCACTCATCACTGCTAAATGTGTCTTTACTCCATAATTAAAATCATCTGCCGAAGGGTGACAGTAAAAAGATAATGTCAAAATAGGAAGCAACGAAATAAGATATATTACAACCGCTCCACACGCAAGATAAGCAGGTGACACCACAAGATTCCATTTCTTATTAATATGCATCTTTTCTTTAATCTTCATATTCCAGTCATTTTCTGCCAGATTGTCACTGATTCTGAATTGAAATCAGCTCCCCATTTTCTCGGTTAACCTTATAGATCTCCTCTACTGTCCTATCGGTTCCGATCTTCGATTCCTTCTGCACCCCAGCCATCTGGAAGATTGCCCTACCATAGCACACTTTCCATGTAGACAAGTGATTCAGAGACGCATATGAAAGTACTTTCCTTTCCATCTATTCCGCGGTTTTCCCCAGCAACTTCTTCGCGATCTCAACCACCGCTGCATCCAGCGTATAGATCCAAGAGTATCCGTTCTCCCGATAAATCTCCGATTTCAGCCGGATCCGCTTTCGGATCTCGCTCCACTTCTTCTCATTGTTGCTGGCTCCGCCCATGGTGAAATTGGCGAGGACCTTGTTCACCACCTCGATATGATATCCATTCTGGTGAATCCACAGAAGCATATCCAGATCATCAAAAACCGACTGGTTGCGGTACAGCTTCTTCTGATAAATCTCTCTGGAAGTAAACTGCGTCGGATGATTCCAGGTTCTGGAGGAAACAAATTTCGGATTCGACGCCTTCTTGATGAAGGAATGCTCTCCGTTATGCATCCTGATATCCGCATAGGCCATGTCAAAATGCGTATCCGCATAGAGCTTCTGCATCGTCTCCAACGCCGTCGGCTCATACCAGTCATCCGCGTTGATGATCCCGATGAAATCGCCGGAAGACCGGCGGATTCCCTTGTTCATGCCATCATAAATGCCATGATCCTTCTCCGAGATGACCTGATACCGGATGTTCCTCTTCTCAAACTGCTCCCGGTACGAATTGCAGATCTCCACCGTCCGGTCCATGGATCCACCATCTACAATATTGTACTCATACGGCGGCACCGTCTGGTCCAGAACCGACTGTATCGTACGTGCAATCGTTGCCTCCCCATTGTAGACAGGGGTAACGATACTGAATTTTAGCTGATTCATTGTATATGAAACCTCTTTCATGTATCTATTCTATTTTTCACCGCGGCTCTGTTCACATTTTCCTAAACGGAACGCCGGTTTCGCTAATAGCGGAATGAAGATTCCAGTTTGGCAAAATGCATTTTCCGCTTCAAACAGAACATATCAGGCAAACCAGCGACAAAATATCGCCAATATAGGAATTTGAGCGTCGCGTGACATAACAACATCTGATCAAGATCTATATCGCATCATTACTATAGCCCCTTTTGAGTTGACAGCAGCCATTGCTCTATTTCTTTTGTATATTCTATCATGTCTTCTGAAGAAACTGCTGCATGATATATTTCATGCACAATCTCTGCTTCAGAAAAGCCTGTTCGTTCACATATCTTAGATACCCATTGATGGCTATCATCTACCGCACTTATTTCATTTGCCGCTTTACATAATTCAGAACTCTTTGGTTCAAACTCACGCAACATTATATATAACTGTCTTTCCGGAGCATTTCTCAAGAAGGTAGGTAAGGTACTGGTAGACGCTTACCTCTTTAAAAATTGCAAGCTCAAGAAGATTTCTCCTTTCGAAATCATCTTGAGCCCGATACCATTTCGTCTAACCTACTCAATTATAACATTGTACGAATGTCTCAATTTTCTGGACAAATTAACATCATTATGTGGAACCTTCTGATCTTTCATCAGTCTTCCTAACACAATTCCCGGATCTCTGTCAATGGATTTTGCAAATTCTCTGATCACAGTCTCATCAAAGCAACCATGCTGATTGATAAAAGCCTCATATTTATCCGTTGGAATCAGCGTCTTTTGCGCATATGAATCGGCTTCATCCTCCTTCTCACCATGAAAAGATATTCCAAGATCTCCATTCAAAATATGGCCGATCTCATGAAAAAGGGTAAACCAAAAAGTATCTGCGTAATGTCTTCGGTCATCAACCATCAGCATTATCTTTCCATCCACTTTTTTCGATGCGCCATTCACGCCGGAATTCTTAAGATTCGGAAGCGCTACAAGAGCAACCCCAGCTTCCGCAAACACCTTTGTAATGGCCGCGAAAAAGCCACTGTGATTCTCCGTCTGTGTCAGAGCAAACGAAACTGCCTCTTCAAATTTCTTTTTATTATATTTCGGTATTTCCCTTTTCAAAGTCTGATTCACGGCAATCTGAACCATAACATTTGCATTCACAGTATTTGATCTGCTCAAATGATCCGCATAGCTTCTGAAATTAACGGCAAGATTCGCTTCTTCCAACACCGTAAGCGAAGAAATCGACAAGAACTCTCTCACGCACCTGATCTGTTCATCCACCTGCCGCGGAAGATCCGGCAGTCTGAAATTGTCACGGAAGTATTTATAATCAATCAGTTTAAACACTTCCCGTTCCCGCTTCAATTCTTCATCAGATTGTATCTCTGCTCTTTTTTCATCATATGCCTGTTGAAGATTTAACCAATATGCAATGGTGGTGCCTAACATTCTGGAAAGCCTGGTGGCCATATCAATCGACAGACTCTGTTTCCCATTAAGCAAAACACTTAAATTCTTTGCTGTAGTCCCAAGTCGTTTTGCAAAATCCTCCTGTGTGAGTCCGCTGTTCTCCACAATCTCTTGAAGATAATATCCCGGATGAAATGCCACCTTATCATTGTATTGAATATAATTACTCATAATGCGCACTCACCTCCTTGATCTCAATAATTCTGGCAGAAGCTGCTATCACATCGATATGGCATGGGACAAATGGGTGCTCATCCTCATCCAAGGGCTGTAAAATAATTCTCCACTTATCTCTTCTGGTTTTAACATCAACGGAAAAAAAGCCTTCCAATTTCCCGTGCAGATTATGGAAGTGAAACGTTGGCATAACAATGATATCCCTTATAACATCCGCGCTTTCCATTGCATTGATTCTCGCCAGCAAGCTGATAGCCAGATTTCTGTCTCCACCAAACAATCTTATGGCAGCTTTCAGACTGGTGCATTGCAATTCTACTTTACTGCTTGCATAGGTGATCTTCACGCATTTGTCTCCGTCAATATTACCTGTCAGGTAATATTACTATAATGGATATTTTCACTCTGTCAAGTTGTTTCTAATGTGTATACTGCACTGAAGCAAAATTTCTCAAACTTCTCACCGCCAAGCTATACAATCATTACGCCTTCATTCCCCGAATCACTCCGCAGATCCGGTCCACATCCTCCAGTGCAAGATCCGCATACAGCGGCAGCGTCAGAACTCTCTTGCTGATATGTAGCGCCACCGGAGTCTCCTCCGGATCAAACTTCCCTCGATAGCATTCAAAAGAATTCGTCAGCGGATAGAAATACTTCCGTGCCCCAATCCCATTCTGATCCAGTGCGTCAAAAACCTCATTGCGCGTTGCGCCGAACTCCTCTTCATGAATCACAATCGGGAAATACGCATAATTCCGTTTCACATTCTCCTGCAGCACATTCAGCTGCAGTCCCGGGATACCTTCCAGTCCCTCCCGATATCTCTCTGTTACCTTCGCACGCTTCTGAATTTCTTCCTCCAGATGGCGCAGATTGCAGAGTCCCATCGCCGCACAGAACTCATTCATCTTCGCATTCGCACCAACGCCGTCCACTGTCTCCGGCCCCCGGATTCCGAAGTTCTTCAGTCGGTACAGTTTCAGGCCATAGTCCTGATCGTGGAAGCAAGCCGCACCGCCTTCAATCGTATTGAACACCTTCGTTGCATGAAAGCTGAAACACGACACATCTCCAAAGGACGCGATGCCCTTCCCCTTGTAGGTAACGCCAAAGGCATGCGCGGCATCGTAGATCACCTTCAATCCATATCGGTCCGCAATTCGCTGAATCTCTTCTAGCTGGCAGACATTACCGTAAACATGCACCGGCATAATCGCAACCGTTCTGTCCGTAATGAGCGGCTCGATCTTCGTGACATCCATCGTAAAATCAACCGGATCAATGTCACAGAACACCGGCGTCAGGCCATTGCGAACGATGGCATGCGTGGTCGAAGCAAAGGTAAACGGCGTCGTGATGACCTCACCGCCCTTCGGGAAATTCATCGCCTGAAGAGAAAGCTCCAGGGCCATATGGCCGTTGGTAAACAAATCAATATAATCAACTCCAAGATATTCCTTAAGTCTCTCCTGAAGTTCTTTGTGCTTTGTCCCCATGTTGGTCATCCAGTGCGTATCCCAGATGTCCTTGATTTCATTCACATATTCGTCCAAAGGGGCGATCGAAGAACGGGTAACCAGAATTTTATCCATCTGCTTCCTCCAATTTTCTAACTATTACTATCAAGTGGCTGACTTCAGGATCTCGCTGTACAAATCTTCCAAGCAGCCAGTTCCCACAACAACTCCCTGCGTATTCTGAATCGTCTCGCGACAGCCACCTGTGTCGTAAGTGATTACCTTTGTTCCGCATGCTGCAGCCTCAAGATTGACGGTCGGATAATTGTCCTCATATGTTGGATTAACGAATACATCCGCTGTTGTGTACAGTTCCGCTAACTCTCTGGCATCATTCGTGCGGCCAATGCCTTTGATATTAGGAGGCAGCGACTTAAGCTGTTTAGGATTCAGTCCTACCAGAACAATAGTGAATCGTTCATCCAGCATCTTTGCCAGCTGTAAAAAATCCCTTAAGCCCTTTCTATCATCCCATGTGCTGGCTACTCCCAACACAATAATTTTATCCTGTAATTGATAACGTACGCGGAAATTGCCAGGCGTTGGCTTAAACACAGCGGTATTGATGGTATTATAGTGAACCTCCACCGGATATTCCTTCAGGAAGCTCTGCCTGACAAGATTGGCAAGCCACTGGCTCGGAGTAATCAGTGTCATATGAGAAACACCGGTAAATGCTGCCTTCTTCCGGTCATAATTTCGTTCTATAGAACCCCATCCATAGCATGACGGATACTCCTTACGCTGCATGCAATGCGAACAATGATCTTTCCACTGTTCGCACTTCGCTGCTGTAAAGTAAGCACAATGTCCCGTAAATGCCCAGCAGTCATGCAATGTCCATCTCACCTGCATTTCCGGATGAGTCTTAATCCAGGAAAACAGCATCTCTGCATTGATATAGTATCCATGAATGTTGTGCAGCCATACCAGATCCGGCTTATAATCTTCCGCCCATTGCAGAAACCTGCGGGTTGCTCTTACCGACCCAAATCCATGCTGATCAAACAAACGGGTCCGCAGCACATGGAAAATCAGATCCTTCTTAGTTCCTATCCGTACTGCCAGTTTCTGATATTCTTCCGGGACTTCTTCCATACGTCCATAGGCAATACGAACTTCATTCCCTTCTGCCATGAACTGCTCTGCCAATTCCGTGCAGATTCTCCCGGTACTCCGAATCCCGCAAACACAATTGATGATTAAAATACGCACCCTGCATTCCTCACGACTTATTACTGTTCTTTCCGGACACTACTGCTCTTTCCTGTATTTCCAGCTTTCTTATAACACGTGCCGGATTTCCTACAATGACACAATTATCCGGAAAGATTCCGTGCACAACAGCTCCCGCACCGATGACACATCCATCTCCCAGGACGGTTCCCTTCAGAATAATCGAATTGCATCCAATAAAACAATTCTTTCCAATCCGAATTTCTTTGCATGGAATCTTGTCACAATCGCCGCCTCTTTCACCACTCAGCTGTATATTTCTGGTTTCATAGTCCAGCGGATGGAAGTCATTGTCCAGAATCTTGCAGTTGCCACCGATACAGGTATTGTCTCCGATATAGACTCCTTTTCTGGCATAAATGGTGGAGCCACTAATGCCAACGTTGTTTCCAATCTCAATTATTGTTCCCGGTATTCTTGCCACAATGATCGTACGGCTATATAGACCAACCAAATTGCTGAGGAAACTACTCCGAATGGTCACATTCTTCCCCAAGTTCAGGTTTGCACCTTTCACCTTATAAATCACAGGGATTCCTTTTAATAGAAGATTTTCCCCGTAATGTACACCAGTCATTTTAAAAAAACACTTAGCCCAATTACTATTCATCTTTCAGTTCTCAACTCCTGGCATAATAAAAAAGCACAATTCCATCCTATGACAGTGCAAAATAGTGTTTGTGTTTAACAAAGCCTATGCAAATTAAAGACTTAACCACATAAATCCAACGATTGTTATTTATCTGTACATCTTTTTTAAATATTGGAACACCTCAATCTTTTTTTATTTTGTGAAAAGCCCACCGCATTCCACCACTTATGCATCCCCTCTGATTCGTAATAACTGTAATGGCATCTTTTAAATTTGTATATGATGGAGAACAAAAACAATTCCCTACTGTTGTTGCAGCAGCAATGATTTTTCTTTCCTGTAGTGAAATTGAGCGTCCATATTTCTCCCGAAATTTATCTTCTAGCTTTTGAAGTTCAATCCAATCTTGATAACCTTTGATCCTACCTAGATTCTTTGACGACCACGATTGGCCTCCTCGATGCAGAACAAATCTATAGGCAGAACACACTTGTGACAATCTATAAATAGTGTCTGCTGAATAAATCGATCTTCTCGGGACGGCAGATTTTCTGCCATCGCCGGCGGGCATTTCAGCAGGCAATTGCCCAACATATTCCGTTTTCGTGCCTGGTCATACCCGGCATGAACAGTACTTTGACAAAGACAAAAATATATCGCCCCATCCTGGCCAGGATCCTGAACAGATTCGTGGTCAGAATGGACAGACTGATCGCACTGAATGTCGTGATCTCAGTCTTTGTGCGGATCAGGCCGAGGCTGTAGCTGCGCTTGCTCAGGCTGAACGATCTCTCAACTTCGATCCGATCGGTGTTATCGGCATATTCGATTCGACGCTCTTCGCGTGACATCGGTTCGGTACTCGGCCTTCCGAGCTTCGGACCTGACATCCGGATACCGTGTTCCCTGCAGTATCTGCGGTTCTTTCGATTGCGGTAGATCTGGTCTACCAGGACCCTCTCTGGATAATGGCCGGTCCGTTCACAGTAGCGTTCGCATGCATCCTGCAGGGTTCCGCTCTCGTTGTACGGATCGAAGGAGATCTTCTCAATCCGGCCCATGCCGTGCTCATCGATGCTGAGATCGAACCTGGTACCGAATTCAACAGGAGCTTTGGTCTTGCCTCTGACGATCGGCCTGATGTACGGCTGTTGTATGCTGACGATACTGTCATCAACGCGGCGGGTCCTGTTCTGATACATCTCCAGCTGCTGCTCGTAGAGCTTCCGGATTGTGGATATCTGCCTGATTTCATTGGAGTATGGTGCATAACCCTCTGACATGAAATCTTCAAGGTATCCATTGTCGCGGCGGATGCAGTTCAACATGTACCGAACAACTCTGCGGATCTTCTGCTGAGAGCGCTTCTTACTCTTGGCAAGGTTCAGATACTTCTTCCGTGCAATCCGGTTGTACATTCTCGGCAGTTCCAGACTGTATTCTGTATGGAACCGGCGGATGATCTTCTCCAGTTTCTCTCTTGCTTCATTAAGAAGAGAGAAATCCTGAGGGTAGCGGATGTTGGATGGTGCACAGGTGGCGTCCAGAATCAGCGTGCCTCTGTTCGCTGCAGGCTCTGCCTCAGCTTCAGCAGCTGGTGACGGAGTATCATCTGCAGGCTTTTCACTTTTCGGTTCATCGGCGGTGCCGGAACCTCCGTCGGAGTGATGATCATCTTTGTGATCGTCATCGTCCCTGGCCTCAGATTCAGGCTCTTCGTACTGCTGGATTACGGCCTCGTTGATTACCTTGGTGACGTCTATCCGCATTCTCTTGCGGAAGAGGGTCATCATGCTCGGGTCGAACGGCCTTTCCTGCTGATATCCCGGAAGGCCAATGAAGTACTGCAGATACGGGTTTTCCGTGATCTCTTCAACCAGTTCGCGATCGGAGAAGCCGAGCTTCTGCTGGATGATCAGTGATCCCAGGGCCATGCGGAACGGCTTTGCTACATTGCCGACCTTGCTCCCAATGAACAGACGTGCGTATTTATGCTCGTACTTTTCTCACGATATCACAGCGGCGAGCCGGACCCAGCGGTTGTCGGGATCCATGGTTAATCCGATCGGCTGATTGAAATCAGTCAGTTCCAGCTGGCGATTATTGTTTGTCTTGTACATGTTTTGGTACCCTGGCGCAGATGAAAATGCGGTATAAACTGCAAAGAATTCGAGTTACGTATCGAGGTTTCTCTGCACATATTTTATCGCATATAGCCCAGGAACCCAACTATAGCAACGTTGTTGTATTATTCAGTAGACACTACTTATCGGTTGTTTTTGCTCACTGCTCTCCAACTTCTTAAGTTCCCCAATCAGCAAATCATTGTCTTCCACAGATTTCACAGCGATCCGGACATATTCCTTTCCATCATGCAACTTATGCGTCAGATTTTTCAGCAGAATGTTCTTCTCAAGCATTTTTCCACACAGATACTCCGCTGTCATTCCCTCAGTAAGCTGGCACATCACATAATTTGCCTGCGAAGGATAAACCTTCAGATAAGAGATTTTTCCTAACCCAGCCATCAGCTTCTTGCGGTTTTCACGTATCCGGACCAGCGACTCTGAATATGCTTTCCGATACTTTCCGATTATTTGCAGGAAAAACTCCCCATAGGAATTGATGTTCCAGATCGCAGCTTCCCTTTTCATCCCAGCAATCAACGCTTCATCACTGCTTGCCAATACACCCAATCGAATTCCCGGTACCCCATAAGATTTCGAAATGCTTTTCATGACATAGAGCTTCTCATACTGATTCAGGACGCTGTCCTTCAGAAGGGTCAAATCACTATCCGCAGCATCTTCTGATAGCTCTGCGAAATCCGCAAAGCTCTCATCCAAAACCAGGCGCATGTTTCTCGTTCTGCACCATTCAATCAGTCTCATGAGATCTCCATAAGGAATATAATTGCCGCTCGGATTGTCCGGATTGATCAGAATCAGCCAGTCAACCGGATTCTTTTCATAAAAACAGATGAGATCATCTGCCGTGTACCGGCATCCTTCCTCCTGCGGATGGAATGCCGTGATTTTCTCCGGATCACAGCGATTGGGATACTCCTCAAAGGTCGGACAAACGCAGCCAATCTTTCCTTCTGCCTGCTCCATCAGCATCCGGATCAATTCCGCGGCACCGTTTCCCACAACGATGTGCTCCTGACACACATCAAACAGATTTGCCGCAAGAAGGGAGTTTATTCTCATTCCTGATGGATAATTCGTCAGGAGAGTTTCAAAATTGGACTTCATCTCGTCCAGCATTTTAGCATTCGGAAAATACGGATTTACCAGATAACAATAGTCCCGCAGTTTCGGGTATCTCCAGTATCCGCCATAGCGTCCAGATATCTTTTCATACTGTTCCTGCCGGTTATCCGCAAAAATAGATTCTGCAATATCCAGATCCTGGATATCATCAATTTCATACCACTTCTGACCATTTAGCCGCTTCGCGCGAATCTCTCTGGTTTCCAGAAGCGCAATCAGCTTAATGACGGATTCATAATATTCATTCTCTCCCATCGCCTTCTCGTAAGCCAGCAGGAAAGGAACATATGTGGTTTCCGAAAAATGCTTGCTGAATTTATAGATGTTGACCGTCTTATAATAATTTTCTTTTTCAGCGAATTTGAGCAGCTTTCCAGGGATAAAATCTGTAATGCGATCTTCCTGATCCAACTCCATACAGGTCCCGTCCATCCAGCTTTCAAAGTGATCCACTACTGCCAGAGTTGACCTTGGGTCCTCCAGGAGATCGTCTATGATACTTTCTTCGAAAACCAGATCTGATTCCAGCAGCAGAGTATCTTCCATACAAAGATAGTCCTTTGCAAGCGCCAGCGAGTAGATATTATTTGTCTTGTCGTAAACATCATTATGAATAAACAGAATTGGCGTCTCAATATGAAGTGTTCCGATATACTCCTTCAATTTCTCTCCTTCATATCCTTCCACAACGACAATTCTGGACAATCCCTTCCGGTCCAAAACACGAAGTGACCGTTCAATCATCGTAACCCCATTAACAGAAACCATGCATTTCGTGTTACCGCATGTCAGATTCTTAAGTCTTTTTCCCATTCCTGCTGCCAGAATAACTGCCTGCATTTTGATTTTTCCTCCTATCTGTCAAGGCAAAACTATCTAAGGAAACGCTGATTTAATCAGCATTTTTCTTAACAATGCATTCCTAATCCTGTCAATTCTCCTGATAATTGAATTCCACCCTTACAATTCCGTGGCGATTCTCTCGCTCCTCCTCTGGCGGAAGCTGCATATAATCCCCATATTCCTCTCTTAAAAACTTATCCGTGCCAATCGGAATCGGGAACTCTGAATTTTCAAAAATCTTTTTTGCTGTTTCCTTGAGCCATTCCAAACGATAATAATGAATATGACTATCGCCGAATTGCTCATAAACCCATTCCGATGGAGCAACCTCCGCGACAGCATTCTCATACTCCTGGACGAGAGACGATTTGGAATACCGACTCGCAATAATTTGATACCACAAATATCCCGCTTTCTTCTTCCAATTTACCTTACCATTCTCCACCCACGGCTTATAATTCTCTTTAATAAGGATACACCTTGAAAGGTCCATTCGTTTCTTCAGAAGCTTCTTCCGTTCTCCTTCATCAACTGGCGCATAATCAAATGGGAAGACATCAACATAAAATCCATTATGCCGCAAATGCTGTGTTTTCTCCTCCAAATATAACGTATTTCTTTTTCTCACCTTCCCGAACGGAAGCGCATAGTGTTCATCATTTGTCCAACTCTGCCATACATACTCCTCATTCAACGCTTTAGGTGCAATCTCCACAAAGCGATTATAATCCTTCCTCAGCATCCCAATATCCAAGTCATCATCCCACGGAATGAATCCTCGATGCCGTACTGCCCCAATCAGCGTTCCAGCATCCAAGAAGAAAGAGATTTGATTTTCTTCACAGACTCGTTTAATTTCACATGCTATCTCTAGTTGAACTAATTGTACTTTTCTTAAAAGGACTTTATCCATCTTATCTGCACCCACTCACACTTTACGACTGTGAAACATATAGTAATAATCCGCTAACAAACTGCGCCATTTCGGATAATATCTTCCATATCGAATTTGCATAATTAACAATCCAAAAGGATTCCGTTTTTCAAACATACGATATCTGGTTTCCAAAAAGTGCCTATGCCCTTCTATATAATGTATATTTTTCTCAGGAGCCCCATGTCTTTTCGCGCAAGCAATCATCGTTTCGTCAAATCTCAGATAATTATTCAGGTATTTTAGCATTTCTTGTCTGGTTTTTCGTGAAAGAACAGAAGTCACGCTGCTTCCATGGCGTTGGAAAGTCATTAGTTTTTCATGCAAAATATATAACCTTCCGGTTATATTAGCTAATGTCCAAGCTACCGCATCATGAGCATCTTCCGGGTTCCAAGCCTCTAGGACCATTCCGGCAAGCTCTCTTCTAAAACAATATGTACAGCCAGGACGTTTTACGACATCAAAGTCCCTTGCAAATTTCACTTGTTCAATGGTTCCAACCTGCCAAGGATCACCTTCCATATGTACCTTAGCAATATGCTTTTCGTCAGAAATATAACGAACTTTCATATCTGATGCCATGCAGAGGGCATTTTGTGTTTTATTCATTGCGACCAGCAATTTTTCACATTTATCCTCACTCCAAATGTCATCTTGATCACTAAAAAAAATATATTCTTCCTCTGTGCATCGACGCAAAAGATCGATAAAATTCGCCTTCCAGCCGATATTCTTCTTTCTGCATATCAACTTCCAATTGGATAATTCATACTTTTCAATATATGCCTGTATAAATTGTACTGTTTTATCCGTAGAGCAGTCATCTCCAAGCAAAACACGGTCAACTGGAACGGTTTGTTTACGGATAGAGTCCAATTGATCTTCGAGATAATCTATTCCGTTATACACTGCAATAATAACCGCTGTTTTACCACCCATTTTTTTGCATCTTTCCGTGAAAATCATCAATCAACTATGAAACTTTCAATTCAAATCTTAGTCTTTTGCTTCATAGCTCATCTCATGCCCTGCAAGCTCTAGCACCAATCTGAGCAATACTATAAAGACTCTCCACCGTTCAACACAGCGCCAATAATCTTTGCATTTACAGCCTGTAGTCTCTTCTTACAATTTTCTGCACTCTTCATTTTTGTAGTATCCGCTTGTATCAACATGACAACGCCATCTGCCACGCGGCTTAAATCAATCGCATCATTGGCTTCCTGCATCGCAGGCGCATCCAAAATGATATAATCATATTCTTGACATAAATCTTTCAAGCAATCTCCGGCCTTATAAGAAAGAAACAATTCAGATGGATCACCTACTATTTTTCCGCAAGGCATAAAATACACATTCTGTACAATTTGTTCTCGTTTTTCTTTCGTACTGCTTATGCTTAACAATTCCGATACGCCTGCGTCATCATCCATTCCCATATATTTTGTTAAAATCCCTTGGTGCAGATCACAATCCATCAACAAAACTTTACGTTCTTTGGACGCCAATACTATAGCCAAATTTTGCACAAATTTGCATTTTCCACTTTGTTCTTCCGGTGCCACCACTAAAATAACTTTTAGGTCGTGTTCTGTATGCAAAAACTCAATATTTGTACGCACTGCCTTATACGCCGCATCATACGATGTATTCTCATTTTTATCTAACGCTCTATTGACTTTTTCCATCTTTTACTTTCGTCCTTTCGTTTCAACCGGAATAACCCCCAAAACATTCATCTCTAATTCGTATACGATTTCCTTTTCTGTCCTCACATGGTCATCTAACATGTACATAACAATAATCCCGGCTATGCTTAATACCGCTCCCAGGAGCAAGCCTATGATGGCACTTTTCATTTTTCCAGATGATATCTTTGTTGAACTCTGTGGCATATAAACCTCCTCATAGGAAATTGCATCTGTAAGTTTTAAAATCATATCTTTAGAGTTCTTAATAAGATATTCACATATTTTCTGTGCCTCCTCACCAGTCGATGCTCTGACAGTAATTCGCAACATTTGGCTGTTTTCAATAGATTCCACATCAATATTATCGGCCAAAACTTCCGCCGAGCACTGCAGCCCCAGTTTCTCAACAATCGGTTGTAAAATCATGTCGCTCTTCATAACCGCACTACAGACAGAGGCAATCTTAGGCCCCATCGTAAAACGATAGTTCACATCGTTGTTCTGAACATTTTGTTCCACCGTCAGATCTGATCCTATAAAAGAATTTACATTTCCCTTTGCCTCAGTCATCGTGGATAAACTTTTAGTGCTCGGCTCAATTACCATAATCGCAGTACTCTGGTAGGTTGTTTTCAAAAAAGTCACTGTTTCCATTACAATTACACAACCAACTATTGTCACAATGATTATATAGATCTTTTTCATAAGAATCCCAAGCAGTTCCATCAGGCTCACGCCATAGCTTTTAGTATTCATTTTTAATGCCATCCTCCTTCAACTATCAATGTTTTTCCATATTCCGTGATTGGGTTCATTTATTACTTGAATATTACCTGCACTGTCTTTAACATCTTCCGTCCTATAAAGTATGGAACAATATAACTAGGTTGTGGTTTCTTATTTTTCCCGTCCTGAGTACACTGCTCATATACCATTTTCTCATCATATATCGTCCTGTGTTCCCAACTTTGCGAAGGTATGTATTATCATAATTTTCCGTCGTTATTTCAATACTGTCATATTATCTGTTTTTGAAGCTGGTATTATTTTGCATGTTCTTTTTTGATTTCGTCCAATCTCCACAAGCCCAGCCACAATTAACAAAATCTGCGGTGCAAACAAAATATAATGATAGAACAATGCAGAAAACGCTGTCGATAATAACATATAATAGCATTCTGCTGCATATCCAAATGTATACAGATTCTCTTTGTAATACCGATACAACAGAAACAAACAATAGATGTACAAGGCCAGGCCCAAAATACCACAATCAAATAAATAAGCAATATATGTCATTTCCGGATCATAAGGCGCATTGTCAATGTACGGTTTCAATTCACGAAACAGTTCTGCATTCTTAATATATGGAAATGACGATGTTCCAAAGCCTGAACCTGTAAAGACAAGCGGCCCTTCTGTAAGCAATGCTTTTAAAAAGCCTAAATAATACACCGTACGAGGTGATGCTCCTTCTGTATGTATATAGGCACCGTTTATGCGTTCTGCAAACATGCCTACTGCCCGTGCTACAAGTGGAAGTACACGTATTACAATTACTGTCCCCGCTGCAAATCCTAAAACAATCAATAGATACATCCATATCTGTGTTTCTCCAGATTTTTTTCTTCTCGGAATCAGGTTTCTCCATTCCAACACAAAAATCGCTAACACCACAACAGCAGCAGTTGTTGACGCAGAGAACAGCAAACTCAAAAAGCCAACAACCGCCATTCCATAATGTCGTTTATGTAATCCATATGCAATTACAACCGGCCCCAGGAAACCAATGTTAGCAGGATCCATATTGAAACCGGCCGCACGTAACATACCGTTAGCTAAAACCAGCGAAAGTTGTCCAAAACGAATTCCGTGACGTTGAATATAAGATGAAAACACATCATTGTTCAAAGAAAATCCTGCAACATAAAAGCATAATCCATCCAACGTAGCCCATACGCAATTCAATATTGCCCCAAACAGTAACCCCTTCATCAAAAAACGACTTTCCTTTTCTGATGCACCTTGTTCCCACAAGATGGCAAACACAATATACAGAATCATTTTCGGAAGGTAAGCTGTTGCTGCAGACTGCCACACTTCATTACCATTAAAATACAACCATCCAACACAGCTTGCTGCAATACCAGTCGTCATCCACAGAGAAAAATAGCGTACGGGTTTCGCTAAAATAGGCGTATTAAAGAAACACTTGTTGCGTGCCCATAATAAAATTAACGTTGCAAAAAAAGTTACCGAAAACAACGTTACACTCTTTCCTCTCACATATATTTCAAGAATCGGTGTAGTTGAAAAGACACCCGTGATCCAAAAAAGAAATTCCCCCAATTTTATTTTACTTTGCATCTTTCTCTCTTTCTAGTAGAGAAATAATCCTCTCCTTTTCTCTTCTATTCTTCTTTGTTTGCATCAAAGATGTTAATTTAACATAAGGGAAAGCACCGATTTTAAATAGTATATAAAGGACATCTAATCCGTAGTGACAACCCTTCTCAAAAAAAAGCTCTATTTCACGGGATTCCAACATATCTGATTCTTTCAAAATTGCTCTGAAAAGGTACCACGCATACATTTTTTCAATTTCCCGCTTTACCTTGGGAGTCACATCATGATTCTGAACATAGCCGAATAAATATCGAACAAAGCAAAGCATTTGCCCTTTTTTAATTACATTCGTAGCAGAAAAACTGTTTCCGGTATATGGAACAAAGCGATATGCGCTCCATTTTTGTTGAATACAGTAAACTTTTCCATTGGCCGCCAATAAAAAGGCTCTTACTCTGTCTCCTGGCATTGCCCCCTGAACATCTAGTGCATAATCTATGTTCCGGAATTTATAATAATTTCTAGATAATATGGTAGTCGTTTGTCCAGGTAGTTTTCCTTTTACAAAATCACTAATATCATACTCATTTTTATGGCACTCTGGATAAGAAAATGGAATCGGTTGATTGTCTATTCCAACCACCATCGTATTATGTGCTACAGCCAAATACTCTGGATGTTTTTCCAAAAAATCGCATTCCTCTTGTAATTTGTACTCATAGGTCCAATAATCATCTCCCTCTAAAACAATATAATATTTGCCGTTCATTCGCATATACAAATCTTCGAAATTTCGCTTAGCGCCATAATTATGCTCTCGATAGAAAATATAGAAATTAGAAGGAAGCTCATGCTCCATGCTCTTTAAAACTTCTCTACTCGAATCGGTCGAACAATCTTCTCCGATCAGGACCTCATATGAATATTTTGTTTTTTGCATTAACACACTATCAATTGCTTTTCTTATATAGCATGCGTGATTATAAACTGCTATGATAATCGAAATGTCACACGCTTCGTTCATCTTAATACCACCAACGTTTCCTAACATCCTAAACTCTTACTGTTACTATTACATTTTTTTGCATGAAAAATAATTAAAATCAATCACGCTCATCGTGTGTTTTCTCCACCTAATCTTCTGAAGATCCTTTCGTGCGTTCCTTCTGGAGCAGAATTTTCAACGTTTCGAAGATAATCTGCCAATCCTAAAGAACGCTAAAATTTGTGATATGAATTAAGTCATATTTTTATTTATCCAGTACAGTCGTATTATAGTTTCCATAAGCCTATTTCTTCTGTATAAACCTATCCGTTGTTCTGCTTTCTTTTCTCATGCATATGCTGACAAAATATTTTCTGTATTTCATATAACTTACATACTACAATATATTTTTCTGTTTGCGAGTTACAATATTACAAGATTTTGAGGTTTATTCATAATGAAAATTTTCAAGTGCATTTGGCGCATATCTCTCAACGCTTTCCAAAATAAATAAATCTGGTTTCACTTTCTTCACTTGACTATTATCATAGGAATTCTTATGTCTCATATAACTATAAGAAAACTGTGATCCCATTATATCTGACATTGCACTTCCAAAAGAATCTCTTTCCACAAAAAGTCTACGTGAGTCTCCATCATGCGTATGATAAATAAATACATTTGCAAAATCCCATATCTCGTTGGTCATTTCATGGTCTGGATATCCTACTGCCCGATATGTCATACCGGCATCAATCGAATTCCCTAAATTAATCATATTAGCCAGATCTCCCGCCGTATCCGATTCAGCTTCTATCTTCACTCCATCACTTCCTATTGTGGGCATATTGATATCAACTGCATCAAATAGTGGTTCCATTGCAATATATGCTCCAAGCTCATTCCAATGAGTATCCGTCCTGTGATACAGATTCTCGGCTGTATAATATTGCCGTGCATCCATCATTTCAGAAACTGGATAGATGATTTTAATGTCCGTATGAGTTTTTAAATAGGAATAAATCTGCAACACTGCATAATTTCCTGCCGGATTGCCATAATAATCCGGCATTTCATCTGCACAAACTCTCTCTTTATTCGGTACAATAAAAATAACGAAGTCACAGCCTTCTGCTGCTAAATTATCTCTTGATGCACAAAGCGAATCCGCCAATTCTTCTAACTGATCCTCAGATAATAGATTCTCCCCTTTATAGCATCCATTGATCGGACTTCCATCTCTATCATTTGCATAAAAAAGCCATCCATTTTTTCCTTTGATAACATTGGGATTCGGCGATGTGTCTAACAGATAATAATTGATCTTACTGTTCAATCGAATCAGCTGATTTCGAAATGGAATTCTGTCATCCCACCAACTTTCTACTTCTGAAGGATAATCTGATATATTTTCCATAGAAAATGGAGGAAATTCACTCAAATTCCGATTTTCATAGTTTTCTGTATCCAAGAATCCATCTACCGCGGGCCAGATCAACCAGACTCCTGCCGTCATCAGGAAGAAAATAATCAGCACAATATACATTTTGATCTTTTCCATGCTGGCTCTCCTCTTAGAAGCGAAAATAAATAAATGGATTATATGTTCCGCTCGCAAGACTTGCAAGACAAAGAATGAACAAAACCGTCAGCCATAGTATTTCGAGCCAGGATCCACATAATAAATTAAATAGTCGTTGAATTTTTTCATATTTTGAATGCCCCCCCATGCCAAGCAACGACAAGCCAAATACTACCACAGTCATGGGCGATACAAATTCCTGAAGTGCACAGCTTCCTTTTAAATACTTCCAAGGTAGCATAATCCTCCGGATTATTTCAAAAGCTTGTGACATATCTGCAGCGCGAAAGAAGATCCATCCCGTGTTCACAATCAGTGCAGTATAAATCCATCCAATCACTCCGCAATGTTCCAGCTTTTCCCCATAAATGGCGCGTTCTAGCACCAAAAATAAACCGTGGAATAATCCCCAAAAGATAAAATTATATCCTGCTCCATGCCACAATCCCGTAAGAAAAAAAACAATCAACAGGTTTCCATATGTTCTAATTTTCCCTTTTCTGTTTCCGCCTAACGGAATGTAAACATACTCACGAAACCATGTGCTAAGAGAAATATGCCAACGCCTCCAAAATTCACGCACAGATCTGGAAACGTACGGATAATTAAAATTCTCCTTAAATTCAAATCCAAACATCTTTCCCAATCCAATTGCCATGTCAGAATACCCTGAAAAATCATAATAAATCTCCATTGTATAGCATACCGAAGCAGTCAAAGCCATACCCCATGTAATATCTGTTATATCATGCTGATAAATTGCATCTGTGCAAGCAGCCAGAACATTAGCGATCAGAATCTTTTTGGATAAGCCATATATAAATCGTCGAATTCCCGAGGCTATCTGATCCAAAGTAGTCTTTCTATGATCAATTTGTTCAGCAATATCCTTATATTTAACAATCGGTCCCGCTATCAACTGTGGAAAAAAGGAAATATAAAGAGCCAATTTCAATGGATTTTTTTGTACTTTACATTTTCCTTGATATAGATCAATAACATAGGATAATGCCTGAAAAGTAAAAAAAGATATTCCAATAGGAAGTGCAACTTCTGGTTCTTCAATGCTTCTTTTAGAGATTCGATTCCATAGATCCACTAATAAACTTGAATATTTAAAAAATCCGAGGATAAAAAGATTTAGAATAATCGTTCCCGCTAAAACAAGTTTTCTACAAGTGGCCTTTCCAAGAAGCATCCCAGCCACCCAATTCAAGACAATTGAGAATAACATGAGAAATACATAGACTGGTTCTCCCCATGCATAAAAGAATAGACTGGCAATTAATAGGAAAACATTTGATGCGGCATTTTCTCTCCATCCTGTCAATTTCTGAATCAGAAAGTTCACAATCAACACGAATGGAAGAAATCCCCACAGAAATATCATCGAACTAAACAGCATCGTTTTCTCTTCCCTTTATAAATACGAACGTAGGACATCCACTTTTGTCATTTATATTTTCTATCGGATCCATAAAATCCAGCGGACCATATGAAAAAATCCTAGTCATTTGCTAGCGTTTTTCTCATTCTCTCTTCTGTACATAGAACGGTTATTACTGTTTGAAAAAGTTGCTGTTTTACATTCAACTTTCTTACTTCAAAATCATCCAATTCAATCATCATGCATTTTCTCCGCCTGTTCTTCCGAAAACCCTTCTGTGCTTTCCTTTTGGAACAGGATTTTTACCGTTTCAAAGATAATCTGCAAATCAAGCAGAATGCTGAAATTTGTAATATAGAGCATGTCATACTTCAGCTTATCCAAAGCCGTTGTATTGTACTTCCCATATACCTGCGCCATTCCTGTCAGTCCCGCCTTCACCTTCATTCGATAGGCAAACTCCGGAATATCCTCGGTATATTTTTCCACGTGCTCCACACGTTCCGGGCGCGGACCGACAATAGACATATCTCCTCGTATAATATTGATCAGCTGCGGCAGCTCATCAATCCGGCAGGCGCGAATGATATGTCCTACTCTTGTAATCCGATCATCCTGCTCTCCCGCCGGATGGGGCTTCCCATCCTGCTCCGCATTTTCGATCATGGATCGGAATTTCAGAATCCAGAACTTCCTTCCATGGATGGTGCATCTCTCCTGCCGATAAAAAACTGCCCCCCCATCTTCAATCTTAATTGCGATTGCAACGATCAGAAAAATCGGAGACAGCAGTGTAAGTGCCACGAGGCTCAGAATAATATCAAAACCACGTTTAACTGCACGCTCTATTGTTCTCATCCCGCTGTTCCTGGAGAGAAACAACGGCGTATCGAACAAATTCAACTGCTCCGCCCCCTTGACAATGACATCAGATAGCTTCGGCACGAAGTAGACTCTTTTGTTCATTTCGAAACACAACTTCAGGAAATGGTTTTTCTCTTCCGCAGGAAGATCATTTAAGAGAACCGCATCGCATTTTCCAATTGCACTCCGAATGGTCTTCTCATCTTCTGCGCTGCTCATCTGCATCAGCACATGATATTTATACGGAACCGAGCTAATCTTATCACACAGATCATTGGGATAACTCCCATGCAGCTCTAGGATTTGCAGCGGTGGGAAGGTCCGCCGATAGAAATTGATCATCGGAATCACAGCAAGACACATTACCACTGTCTGAATCAGGAACATCGCAACATAGATTCGGAAGAGTTCATTAAAGAATCGAAACTGCCCGGTAATGGCCAGGGAGAGAAATATTTCTATGAAATCTACCACAAGAAGCGTCAACATCTGCGATGCCATGATGCTGGCCTTGCGCTCCACACCAATTTGAAATGCATGCAGCCATTTTCCAATAATAATAAATAAGACGCAATATATCAGCACGGACATGGACAAATTTCCAAGTCCCAATAAATGTCCTGTCTGATTGTTCTCCTGCACGAAGTCATACCAGGCAACCAGAAACATCCCTGCTGCCATCAATGTCAGCAGCAAAGCACACCCATATCGATAGACATATTTCCACTGGATTTTTGCAGACTTTCTCATCCGTTTTTCTACCTTCTTGTAAATGAAATGATTTTTTTAGATATAGACTACGAACTAGGATTATACTATGTTTTACCCCCCCCTGAAAGAAGTGGCATACTCTTTTCGCTTCTGCTCACTCTCGACAGATCGTCGAAAAAAGTGCACAATAGGAGCGATTTCATCACATACATAAGGAAAGAAGGATTCCATGCCCCGGACAACTACAATCAGCAACTTTATCTGGCGCTTCGCAGAGCGCTGTGGTGCACAGCTTGTTTCTTTTATCGTTTCCATTGTACTGGCTAGGCTCTTGGCGCCAGAGGATTACGGCGTGATTGCCCTTGTGACGGTCTTCACCACGATCCTGCAGGTATTCATTGACAGCGGGCTGGGGACTGCACTCATTCAGAAGAAGAACGCCGATGACTTGGATTTCTCCTCTGTTTTCTACTTCAATCTGATCGTTTGTCTGGCATTGTACGGCATCATGTTCTGTGCAGCGCCTTTCATTGCCAGGTTTTATAACAATTCCATCTATGTTCCGCTGGTTCGCGTACTGAGTTTGACGCTAATCATTTCCGGCGTCAAGGGAATTCAGCAGTCGTATGTCTCGCGGCATATGATTTTCAAGCGTTTCTTCTTCTCTACCCTAGGAGGAACGCTTGTTTCTGCCGTTGCAGGCATTGCTCTGGCTTATGCCGGATTCGGTGTCTGGGCTCTGGTTGCGCAGTACCTGTGTAATGCTGCCATTGATACCATGATTCTGTGGATCACCGTTCCCTGGAGACCCAGGCTTGCTTTTTCATGGGATAGATTGAAAGGTCTGCTCTCCTATGGATGGAAGATTCTCGCCTCTTCCCTTCTGGATACCGTGTACAATAATCTGCGCAGTCTTCTGATCGGTAAGATCTATTCTTCTGCCGATCTTGCCTATTACAACCAGGGAGATAAGTTTCCCAATGTCATCGTCAATAATATCAACACCTCCATCGACAGCGTCCTGCTGCCGACGATGTCCAATGTTCAGGACAATCATCATGCCGTGAAGAGCATGACACGCCGTGCCATTATGACGAGCATCTATATCATGGCACCATTGATGATGGGGCTTGCATTCTGTGCCGAACCAGTGGTCCGTCTTGTACTAACAGACAAATGGCTCCCCTGCGTTCCATACCTCAGAATTTTCTGTATCACCTATATGTTTTGGCCGATTCATACGGCAAATCTCAATGCAATCAAGGCAATGGGAAGAAGTGATCTGTTTCTGAAGTTGGAAATTGCCAAGAAGGTCGTAGGAATGATTCTTCTCCTTGTCACCATGAAAATCAGTGTAATGGCGATGGCATACAGCATGATCGTATCCAGCATTTCCAGCCAGATCATCAATTCGTATCCAAACTGGAAACTTCTGGGTTACAGCTACCTGGAACAGCTTCGAGACATTCTCCCATCCATCCTTCTTGCCATTGCCATGGGCGGCTGTGTGTCTCTGGTTTCCTTTCTTCCGCTCGGAACCCTTGCCACGCTCCTGCTGCAGATTCTGCTCGGGGGAGCGATCTATCTTGCAGGGTCCGCACTCTTTAAGCTGGAATCCTTTGAATATCTGCTGCAGACAATTCGCGGGTTCAGAAAAAAGGTCTAGTCCATCCAACAGATACAAATCAGATAAAGCCTCAGGTGTTTGTCACCCGAGGCTCTGGTTTTCCATTTCTTTTTTAAAGTCAAGCAACATTTTATAATAATTGTATTCCGGTTTATACCCAAGTTCTGCAACCGCCGGTGCGATATCCATAACGTACTGAGGTGCATTTGGTTTATCCGGGCACATAATCAATCTGGATCTTTTCCTCGGTGTTCCGAATACATCTATCATTCCCTGTATCTGTTCGAGCAATGATGTTCCTATCCCAGTTCCAACATTGTAATATCCGCAGTTTCGATCTGCAAACACGGCACGATACAGCATCTGGCAGAAATCCTTCACATACACCATATCTTTTACACGATTAGGATCTCCCCATACCTCAATGGGTTCTCCAGCTCTTGCCTTATCTATCAAGAGACGATACCCTATCTTCCGCTGCTTGCCATCGACATAGTAGGTATCAATCGGAGAGTACAGATAAATTGTTGGCAAACGAAAAATAAAACGTTTTAATCCATACATCTGATGATAATTCTCGATCATATCAACCGCAAAATTCTTTGTCATGACATAAATGGTATGGTCACTGGTAAAGCTGAATTTTCTCGGAAGATCTACCGTTAGCAACGGATTCTCCTCTGCGTAATCCTTAATATCTCCGAAGCTCTGCGCAAATAGAATTCTGTCCGCACCTGTCTTTCTGCAATATTCCAGTATATTCAAATTTCCTGTAATATTAACATCAATATACTTGTACGGATCATACCCCTTCATTCTTGCAGGCATTGCGCCAGCAAGATCCACAACTGCATAAACACCCTCCTGCGGCAGCTTCTCAAATTCTTCTTTTTGACGAATATCCACCTGATAATATGAAACTCCAAATTGTTCAAAAAAGCTGGTTTCTCTTGTGCCAGCCGCAACGATCTGATAATCTGCACCGCTGTAGTGTTCAAGAAAATATTTTACAAAATACCGCCCCGTATCTCCGCTCGCGCCAAAAACAATGATATTCTTCATATCTGACATTTCCTCTTCATTAATCACACGATTTGAACCGTCACATACTTGCTTTGATTTCCAAGGACCTCTTCGATCCGTTCCTGACTCTCAAATTGAAGCACCAGTGTCCCGATTGCTTCATTGGCTCCCTTGAAACCGCCAACGCGAGTTCCTGGCTCAATCCAGAGATCACGTTCCACAACATTGTCTGCAATCTCATCAGAAATCCACAGTTCCTTGAAGATGCCCTCTTCATCGCTGTGCAGAATGATTTCCGCCCAGCAGCCCTTATATCGTTTCTGCTCAATCGGATCCACCGACATCCCAACGGAGTATTTCACCATATTGGTGATCATATCGACGCCCGTCGCATAGCGAAGGCATTCCGAAAGGCGATTCCCGCCTCCGCGAGGGGATAGCTCCATAATATATGCCTTCCCGTCCGTTCCCTCTCTGGTTTCAATATTGTAGACAGCCGTCCGCATATGAAGAAGCTTTAATAGCCTTTGGATCTCGGATGTCAGCTCCCCCTGATGCTCTTGGCTCATAGATGACGGCCAGCTGTATGCTGCCGGAGTATATGGATTCTCTGCGTTCTGATCAAAATGCTGGCAGTCAAAGGAAACAAACTTCAACTCACCATCAACAGAGAAGCTGTCAGAGTCCGACGAATACCCGTGCTGTGTAATAAAATCTTCGATAATAAATTCATCGGAATGTGAGTAAGAAAGGGCATAGCGAATGCTCTCTTCCAGTCTGCCCGGATCATCTACCCGGGTAACGCCTTTGCTTCCTGCGGAATCCGTCGGTTTCACAATGACGGGCCAATGGAAGATTCCGGCATCTTTGACAGCATCTTCTACCTTCTTGTAGCTCTTTGCCGTTGGAACGTTAAAGCCATTCTTCGTCAGGAATTCACGGAACTTTCCCTTATTCTGAAGGATGCAAACCGATTCATAGGGTCCCACATTCGGAAGTCCCATCTGTTCTGCAACATAGGCCGCTGTGACCACGCCCGGATCACAGGCAAAAGACATGATTCCATCGATATGAAGCTGCTGAGCGGCCTCCAGTACCTTTTCTTTTTCCATGATACTGACATTACAATATTCATCCGAATACTTATGTGCAATGTTATCCGGCAGATAATCACATGTGATGGTATAGATGCCCAGCTTGTGCGCTGCCTCGATTACCGGCAGCGCGTAGCGCGATCCGCCAAGGATCATTAATTTTCTCATATTCAATATTCCCTCTCTGGAAGAAGGAATATCGAACCTTTTCACCGAATCGGTGACATATCTGCCCGGACTCGCAAGGCAACCGCCTTACTTTAGACCTTGCTCTGCAGACATGTTCCTCTCCAAGAGAAGCAAATCCTTGCTGCGTTCCTTCATTCGTTTGCACGGAATTCCCACATAGATTCCCCATGCATCCAGAGACTGATTCACCAAGGACATACTTCCAACAGATGTTCCTTCTCCAATCCTCACTCCAGGCAAAATTGTGCATCCAGTGCCGATCAGTACATGCTTCTCCATGCAGACAGTCTTACTGATGATATGACGATACTGCTCGGGAACGGTCGGATTCGTCATGAAGTGTCCCGAATAATCATCACTTGCCGCGTAAACGGCACTTCTGGAGGAAATTCCAACGTAATCCCGCAGTAAAATTCCAGCTTCTCCGCCAAACAGCATCGTGCCGGCTGCGATGTGCACATAATTGCCGATTTCAATTTTCCCACTTAAGATGCAGAAATCATCAATCCGGACGTTTTGACCGATACTGATCTGTTCTGCGCCATAAATGCTGGCTTTCCTACTGATCAGGGTACCCCCCCACATACTTAAATCCCACGCTTTTTAATTCTTCCTTCGTATAAAAACTGCTCATTTTGTATTTTTCCCTTCTTGTATTTGTTTCATTCTGGCAATATTCTCTTCTCTACTTCTACAAAACCATTTTCTGCGTCCTTATATTCCACATATCCCAGCATTTCTGCCAGTCTCCGGCAGGCCATGTTTTCCTTCCGGATTTCTCCGCGGATGCTGGGAATGTTCTTTTCTCTTGCCAGCATGTGAACCTTCTCACACAGTGTCTCCGCTGCTCTGCACCTCCGGTACTCCGGCAGGACGATGAGCATGGAAATAAATCCGAAATCGCTTCGATTGAGATAAGCAGCAACGAGGCCGATGATCTCGCCTTTTTCGTTTTCGATGGTCACAATGTCTGCCAGGCGCATCAGCTTTTCTGCGTATGCATTGGTGTTCCATCCGGTTATTGGAGCGTTCCTTTTCTTTGAAATGGAATGCTCCTGTCCGCAACGATTTCTTGCAGAGAACGGCGGTGTCATGAATTCTCCAAGACGTACAATGTCTGCCAGAATATCCGTACCTGAGCTTACCGGCTTCAAATTCATCACGCGAACCTGAAGATACCAGGACATGTCGTACAAATACGTTTCTGCCTCCGCACGGCTTGCAAAGTGGAAGTACAGAATCCCGATGATGCCGGAGGCATTTTCATAAGTTCCGACCGTCTCGCCTTTTCTGCGAAAAATCTCTTCCCGATACAGATACCCAGAAAGCTCCGGATGAAGCTTATATCCGGCGTACATTCCCGGTTGATTCGCATGAAGATTGTAGGTTACATAGATGCCATGCAGATTCGCAGGGACGAATTTTCCTGCAAATCTGGAAGCTTCCAGGGAATTCGCATTCGGGCCATTCGCGCGCCGCAGGGTACGCTGCACCTCCTCACGGATCCAGTCGATCCCGGTTGCATCCGACAGAAGCTGCGGAATGCCGTTTCCGCCGCAACGAAGAGCGATTTCGATGGGATAGACTTCTCCATCCTTTCCGGCAATGAATTCCACGTTCATCTCCGCATCGGTAATCGAGAGCTTATGGATGACCATCTGCAGGATCCTGGCAATCCGGACTTTCACCTCATCTCCTGCGCCGCATGGGTATATTTTACCACATGGGACAAGATTCTTCCCTTCTTCACGAATGCAGTCCATGAGGCCATAGAGAATAACGTTTCCATCCCGGACAATCACGTCGCCGCCGATGAGGTGTCGGTAGCCGTAGGGTATGTATTCTTCCGCCATCGCCTGACCGGAAAGCGAACAGGAAACCGCCGCCTGATATGCGCGAAGGAGCCTGCCTGCATCATAGCTGCGAAGGATCGTCACGCCTTTGCTACCGCTGGAATCCAGCGGTTTTACAACAACCGGGTAGGGAAGGTCGCTCTCCGGATAGTTCATTGGAAAATGCCTGGGTGCAGAAATCCTGTGCCTCGCCAGAAACTCCCGGAATTTTCTCTTGTTCCCGAGAATTCCAGCCGCAGCATACATTCCGCCGGGAAGGCCTATTTTCTCTGCCACATAGGCCGCCGTCTCTTCCGCAGGATCCGACGCAAACGCAAGAATACCGTCCACAGCTTCCTTCCTGTCAAGCTCCAGAATTTTTTCCTTATCTCTGGTGCTGACAAGGAAGCTTTGATCCGCTTCTCTTCGCCCCGGTGCATCCGGAAGATAATCGGCAAGAAGGACGGTGAGCCCCAGCTCATGTGCTTTTCGTATTGCCGGAAGCTGCTGGAAACCGCCTCCCAGGATCAGGATCTTCATCTCTCTTCCAGATTCCTTTCTCTGGTTGCCGAGGTGCAAATTTACCCATCCTTGGTGCGCAGGACTCTTTTATTAATAACCCACCCGAAAAATCTTTAAAGCCCGGTCAAACGTCTTCACTTATTGATATTCAATCCTGATCCACTCATCTGCATTTCAATCATACCCAGCATCTGTTCCAACGAATCAAACCTCATAGCCAAAACACCTAGTGTAGAGTTTGCTCCTATGAACGTATGTATTTCATCGCCGGGACGAACAAGCAAATGGTTTTTACGACATTATTTTCCTTGATCCGCGGATCAATAATGACTTGTTTTAATATTCCATCCTTCAGGCTGTGTACTGCATAATAAGCCCAATATCCTTTTGGCTGAATTTGTGCAGGTATATCAATCGACTCCCCCATTGCAGCCTTTGCACAATCACTTTTTATAATACACGGTTCGGGTGAACATCCCGGATCTTCGGATGCAGCGGATTCAGCCCCCCTCATCAACTGTTTATACTCTTCCGGCGTCAGCTGTGCAGCTTCCTCCGGGGTTCTCGGCCAGGAAAATGCGCCATCCTCCAGCCTTTTGTATAACAGCAAAAATCCATTGCCTTCCCAGATCAGTCCTTTGATCCGGTCCGTCCGCCTGCCGCAGAAGAGAAACAGAATGTCCTTCTCGAAAGGATTGAGGTCATACTTCGTTCCAATCAGCTGTGCCAGAGAATCCACACCCTTGCGAAGATCTGTATAACCAACGGCAAGGATAAGCTTTTGAATTCCGGCAGCTGCAGCCAGCATGAGACACCGCCTTCAGAATTCCGGCAATCAGCCGATCCTCTGCATCATTGGAAAGTTCCACGGTCAGCTGACCAAGGCGGATTACTGCCGCCGCATGCTGCTGGGACTCTGTGTAAAGCTGTGCTTTGTTCAGGTCAATCTCTGCGAAAGTAACCGGGCCTCAAGATCGTATCCCGCCATAGATGCGGGCACAACTTCTTTATGATCGGAGCCTGCCATTTCAGCAAGGGCTTCCCTTCGAACCTTGCGCAGCCAGTAGTAAAACTGAGGGGCCTTTATGTCATGCTACTCCAACCAGTCCTTCTGCGTCATACCGGCAGGACGATTCTGACACTGCAGAATCAGCTGCTTCCAGTTAGCAAGCCTTACTTCATACACTTCCTTGTCCATTCGAACCTCCTTGAAAAAGTAAGTTGAATTTTTGAACTTTTTCAAGTATGCCGAATCAACAGGCGTTACGGAAGGCGAGTGGTTTGACGTTTACGAAAAACCATTCTCTGTCAGGAAATGACGAAAGCGGTCCTTGTTGCAGAGAATCTCCACTGATTCATACGGATTCCCGGGAAGTCCCATCTTCTCCGCGACATACGCCGCCGTCGGTGCAGCCGGATCGGATGCATATGCCAGCACACCGTCAACCTGCTCTTTCTCTGCAATCTCAAGAACAGCTTCCTTGTCCGTCGTACTAACAGGATAAAACTTGTCTGCTGAATATTGTCCCGGATTGTCCGGCAGATAGTCACACAGAATTGTGCAGTATCCGAACTGCTTTGCTTTTTCGATGACGGGCACCTGCTGCGCAGAACCGCCTAATAAAAGGATTTTCTTCAAAATTTCATCTTCACTTTCTCACAGATTTATTCGTTGCAGATATTCTCCAACTTTATGCCACTCCCTGTTAAAATCTGTTTTATCCGCTGGAATTTATAAAGTAATTCTCTTAGACACACAAAAACACATGTCACACTCAGCCGAATATCAAAACATATTGAGCTATTACGCAAGATTTATTTTCAACTATATGCAATATTGTAAGTTTCCGCACATTCAATAATTTTATATTCAAACTGCTTATTTTTTTCTATATTCTCTCCCAAAATGATCTTATTTGGTCTAATAAAAGGATGTTTTAAATTTTCATAATGCATACTCGTTTCTGGAGTTAAAGATATAAATCTCCATTCACTTTCTTGCGAATAAGGAAATCTATTTTTTGTTAAGCAGGAAAGAATATACTTTTGCAAAATTTTATCATTTCCTTCACTATTATAATCTTCAGGTCCAAACCATATGTCCTCTGTGTTTGCTCTTTCATCCACATAACGAACAGGAAACAGCTTAATGTCAGGCATCAAGCATAATTGTTTTAATATGTTCTGTAAATCATATTCCAACGCAACCCCTGTTTTTTTAGAAGCATAGTTTTCCCACATATAATCCGATATTTTGTCTGTTGCACACGCAATCACACACATATTTCTTGCTATATCTTGGACAGCCCTATATTTTGGATTATTTCTAATATTTTCAGCCGCAATACGATATATATTATATCTCCCATACTTTTGAATGTTTTTCCAGAGACTTCTGTCATTATTTATATAAAATTTCACAAGATCTTCTAAATTATCTATCCACTTGCAGTCTCCCTTATCCTCATATTTCATAGGTCTGCACATGTACAAATATAAATGCTCAATAGCATCAATTTCATATTCCTCTGGCGGACGAAAACGATACAATTTCTTGATTTTATACTTTTCAATTAAATCATCAATGATATAATTTACTGCCTTGCCAACATTATTATCTCTATATGCAGCAAGTACAGCTTTTTCTCTTGCCTCTAATTCTTTTTTTGTCATCTGACATTCACCTTAAATCTGTGCCCATTCCATATTTTGATACAGTATACAGTTTTCTAATTATTCCGATGGCAAAGCCACTTATTTCGACGCAATAGATGTGCCGTTTCGAATGTTCAGAGACCAAATGAGATCACAGGATCGTGCAATCTTCCCGATAGAACTGTGCCTGTTACTTCGATACGACGCAATCGGAGAAGTACTTTTGGCCTAATTAATTCGCTGTTTTCGCCGTCGAGAGCATGCCGCGTGACAACTGAACAGATTCAAGATAGCGAATTCAATTGAAGAAATCTTAAATTTTCAGCACCGATGACTCCAAGGATTAAACCTGAAAGCCATCAAACGTAAATTTTCGTGAAGTTCACACCTACAGTTTCACTGTCGAATTATGATGCATTCTACTGCATCTAATTATCTGCAACTCAATCTCTCGCATCAGATTTATACTAGTTAGGATAGCTTCTCCCTTATTTAATTTAGGGACTTGTTTGATTGCATCATATGACAAATGATTACGAATAGTTTCCAAATCTTCTTTATAGGTCAGCCTATGTACAAATAACGTTCCGATCTGTCCTAAGAGTTCATTCGGTACATCTTGTGGATTCTGACTAGTCAAAAACAAAAATATACCTTTTTTCCTTCCTTCTCTAGCAATATATGTCAACCCCCGTTGATATTGTCTTCGATTCACATCACCAAAATACCTATGTACTTCATCAATAAAAACCACAAATCCAATAGAATCTTTCTTTTTATGATCCATGATATAGGTAGATAAAAGATCAATAATCACAGCTCCAATTTCATCACCTATGCCAATTTCAGAGGCATTTATATACAGTGACTCTATATCTCCCTCCATAAATTTATCTACTTCTTCTAGCAGCTGTTTTTTTGATAGACTTTTTGTAAAAAAGTTCAGAATTTGAGAATTTTTAAGTTTATAATCTATTTTCTGCACCAACCACTGTTTCTGGTTAAACTGAAATGCTCCAGATTGATACTTTATTTGGTTTTTATCCAATTCGACCGCTTCTTCCGTAATTTGCTGTGCCAGCAAATTTAATTCAAATTGAGAATCTGTAGGATTAAGACTTGATAATTCCATTTGAACATCAGCAACCTTTCGTCCTTTTTTGACGTAAACTTCAGATTTCTCATTTTTGAATTGATAACGTAAACTTTTAATTGCATCTGCTAATACAGCTGGTTGAGATGTATCATTTGTTTCAAACAATGTCGCCCACTGCGTAAAAGAAATACTACCTGTATCGACCACCGTATCCGGTCCAAGGGTTAATTTTTCAACATAATTTTCTTTAAATGCATCGCGATATTCACCTGTAGGATCAATTATCAGCACTTTTTTATGTTTTCCTATCAATTTATCCAGAACCGCAAGTGCCGTTGTTGACTTACCACTGTTTGTTGTCCCAATACACATCAAGTGTCTATCAAATAATGTGCTAGGTTTAAATGCAATTTCTCTATTCCCATAATTTGGAGCAACTGCGAATGCAGGAAGATCTTCTTCTTTTTGCGTCTCTATATTAACATTTAGTGAAGAGTAAAATATTTCCGTTACAATCTCATTCGCCACATATGTCTTATTAGTCAATTCAACTGTTTCAAAGCCCGCCGGAATAAATTTTTCTTCATTGTCACTATAAACAGCGACAATATCTATATTCAACTCAGGGTAAACCTTCTCTGAAGATCCTTCCAAAAGATATTGGTGAACACTTTCGTTTCCCGGAAGTTTCGCTTGTGTCACTTCTCCTAAAAAGATTCCATTCACTGAATCTATCAGCACGAAATAATTCACTGTTCCTGGTACAAGCAGATCTTGTTTCAACCTTCTGTAGTTAAGCCACGACAAGTTTTCTACTTGAATAACAATGTTATCTTTATATACTTGAGAAACTAAGCCCAAATAGTAATTTGATTTATCTATATCCGTATAAAATGAATCAATCATATCTGCCACCATTCCTAAAATATATCGTCAAATCTTTATCTAATGTAGCTCTGCAAAAACCTATCCTAAATCCATCATCTTGCAGCTTCAGTAATTCTTTCCAATTTGAACATTTATATGATGTATCCAATGTATAATCACATGCCAATATTGACAATCCAGGATTGTGTTTGATTGCTTGAATTATCATCTTAGATATGTGATCATCTGCAAAACTAAATCCAGTAGTTAAAAGAAGCGTATTCGGCCTCTTCAAAAGCTCCTGAAACTTTGAGAACAACTCAAAATAAGGGTCTTCATAACTCTGCCTATATTTATTTGAACTTGGAAAAATCATCAATGGATCCTTGATATTTTTCTTATTTTCTCGAATAATTGCTCCATCCTCTGCTCTTGTCCATGTTAATGAACCGTGTATTTTTAATAAATTAATCACGGACTTCTTGTATTCTATTTTATTGCTTTTTTTATCAGCAATTTCTTTTGCCAGACTCCAGTCAAACATATCACTATTAAACTTTGGCGTATGTGTAAAATTAAAACCATCAAAAACGGTAAAATCTATATAATCAGCAGCGTCTTCGAATAATGTATCATAGTTTGTTGTAACTACAGAAAGCCTATCTGGTCTTTTTACTAAGGCTGATAATTCTTGAATCAATGCTGCATGCTTAAAAACATCCGGATTATACTCATAACTGGTTTTGAATTTGATAATGCTCCGTATGGTTTCAATTGATCTTTGGTACTTTTTTCTTCCTCTCTTAATAAACGCCTGAGATTCTATAAGAACCGATAAAAATTCTTCTAGGTTTGTCTCATCCTCCTTAGGTAAAAATGAAGTCATCTTTGCCAGTTCCTCAAAATCATACACTTCATTTGACTTATGCTTTTCATCAAGTTTTCTAAATACCACTTGCCTTAACTCTTTCATCGTCAGACCATAGCGTGTATCAATGTTTCCCTTGTTATCAGTTACCACAGATGCACCAGCTCCAGCCAATAGTACGATATTGTCCGTCGGGAGACAAAAAGCGAGCACTAAATTTCCAATATATCGTTTTATTTTCTCAGTACTACACAACACTTCCCCATCTTCATCCTTTATCGTCTCTCCATTCAAATTATATCTACACTGCCCCTTTTCATTAATACAGTCCACCTTCTTCCCTGGAAGATTTAACCATTCATTTGTCATATTATCTGGCATTCTTTATTACCCCTTTTCGTACAATTTAAATAACTTCGTCAAGCAATCTGCCTCTGTTATCTTCATTGCAAAGCCATAAGCCTGCATAACCGCCTTGTTATTCGCAATATGCGCCTTGCTCAGTTCCGACAGTATTGTCAGCAGATCATACAGATCAGCGAGGTTGCTGTCAGAATACAATAGTCTTACATCGAGAATTCCTTGCGCAGTTGTCTCTTTTTTCTATTTTAGCATCCGTGTCAGGTTTAATTGACGATTAATTTTAATAAACGCATTTTCTTTCAAGCAATTCATTCAATACATTTAAAATATTGCTCGTTCCATGCGCATATGCGCTCTGGCTTAGTTTCTTTTCACTGCATTGCTCAATACAACGCTTTTTACGGAATTTTTCAGCAATATCCACCTTCTCCTTCTTGGCAACACTCTTTCCTGTATACACTTCTTCAATATTTCTGCAAAACCATATGTATTTGTACTGATGTGCATGGCAAAAGGCATTTATCTTCTCATTGTCTTCTTTCTGCATGCAGTCCGTATCATAACAATCTGTATCCGTGCATACCACAACCACGGTCTCTCCTTTATATTCTTTTATGCATCTTCCGATTTTCTTTTGTACCTTGGACTGCAGAAGATTCATCTTTGTCCCCATGTAGACAGGGCGAAGGCGAACTGTCCTATATATGTAAAACTGTTCAATCGTTTCATTTATATATACCCAGTCAGTATCCGCATTCTGGTTTGTTTCCAGGCAAAAGAGTATCTGCACCTCGTCATTCCCTCCCAAAGATTCCAATAAAATCGCTGGCCTCTATATTTAGCGGGCATCCCTCAATCATCCCGTCCCGGAACTGATTCTCCGGTGCAAAGTTTCCATTGACATTCCAGGAGATCACGCGGTTATCCGCAGTCATAAAATCAATAGACTTTTTCATCTGCTTCAAGAAGCGCATTGGACTGAGATTATGGGCTGTAAAACACAACTGTCCTTTTCCATACTGTGCCACATACTCAATTAGCTTACAAAGATATACATCATTGATATTGGCGTCCAATTCATCAATAAACACAATGCCACCCGAGCTTGCAAAATCAAAGCTCTCGAACATTCGCATCAGTTTCTTGATACCGGTGCTTTCAAACTCTTCATTAATCTTGTAACCTCCATAATCAAAATTCAGTGTGCACCGATAGACATCTCCGTCCTCTGTCCGATCAATGAGAATTCCCTGAAGGTCCGGCTTAAACTTTTTCAGAAACTGCTCCAATCTTTCTATCTGATTCTCATATTCCTCAAATTCACTTTTAGATACATATTCTTTCAGTACGCTTCCCTGCATCTGCCGTTTCATATTTCGAAGAAAGTCTCGCCATTTCACCTCCGCATCCTCCGCAAGATTCAGCATATTTTGCATAGACTGGTTCAGGAAAAAGCGGTCATGCCGGTCTTCCTCATTCAGATAAGCCTTAATAGACGCAGCAAAATAAGCTACATCAATCAGACGAAGAACAAATCTGCTGTTCTCCGTTCTATGATAGATTCTAGGAAACAAAGATATCATGCTCCTCTGGAGCAGCAGATTTGCTGTAACTGTTCGGATTTTCTCTGCATCAGCTTTCTTGCCTGCTACAGAACATATTTCGCCATTTTCCACAGCATATATCATTTGTCCGGTCGACTTGGGATTTGATCTTGGTTTCACTGTCAAATCTTCCCTGCCGATAACATATCCCCCCTCTTCCGGGTGATTTTCCACACAGACATGATATTTTACAATTTCGCTTTTTCCTTCTGTATTGTTCAGGAACTCTGCTGTAATCTCCAGATACTGCATTGTCTTATTCACCAGATTTTGCAGCATTTCCTGTGTCTTGGAATCACTAAGATATCCGGCATTCAGAATCAGTTCACGCAGAATCTTAACTCCTGTGATCACTGCAGTTTTCCCTACGCCATTTTCTCCGTAAATTGACTTCACACGATAATCTTGCGCATTGAAGTTTTTCGATATGGTCTTCTTGTAAAAACGAAATGAGATGGGTTTCTCAATGTTCTTCACTCCGCACAGTTCAAGGTTCAACAAAAAAATACTCATCATTTTTTCCTCCTGAGGCAAGTGTAGCACGAAAATTGAAATAAATATACATTTTGTATTTATTTATGGTTATTTTGTGGCTACAGACTTCACTATAAGGCAAAACGATCTGTTTCTTCCTCGAAAGCCTCTGCAGACAGCTTCACGACAGAAGAATCGGTCCGGTTTCGAAGGCACCGACGCAGGCTGCATAGCAGGATCCGGCACGCTTTGTCTTCGCTTATGGAGGCTTTTTATTCTGCTTCTGATCGTCTCTCTTCTTCTTTCTTCTCTGCTGTCCAGAAGCTTTGCAGATGCATGGAGCGGAGCAGATGGGTGGATGATGGGATTTCTGGTACAGGCGCTTTCGCTTTTCTTTGCCTTTCTCTTTTCTTTTCCGGTATCCGGTAACGGGGAGCATGCCCGTAAATTTGGAATATACTGCCTTTACGCAGGAGCCGGAATTACGACTTTTCTCGGAATTGCCAATCGCTTCCGGTTCTATCCTTTTTCCTATATGGGGATCGATTACACGTATCTGTCGACTCTGGGAAATATCGACTGGTTCTGCGGATATCTGTCGGTTGTCGTTCCAATTCTCATGGGGGATCTGTATCTGGCAAGGCTGGACCGACAATCCGGCCGGAAGGTTTATGTGAAAGAGCTGCTTCTTGTGATGTCCTTTCTGATTCTGATTTTATCCGGAACCGAGAGCTGCTATCTGATTCTGGGGGTCTGCTTGGTCTCGCTGGCAATCGTCAGTGTTCAGAACCAGGCAGGTCTTCCTGCTTTTCTGGAACAGCTGGCTGCTTTCTGCCTGCTGCCGGTTCTTCTTCATATTTGCCTGATCACCAGGAGACCGGAGCTTGACCGGTATCTGTACGAGAATACGCAGGGAATCTCCTGGAGGCTGATTCATGATTGGTACGGGGTCGCTCTTCTGGCCACAGCAGTGTCGATCCTGTTGTGGAGATCTCGGATGGAATATCAAAATAGTTTTCTTTGGAAATCTCCGATCCGGAGATCTCTGATTCGGAATTCCACTTCCCGCCACGCCGCCCCGGTCAAAAAGCAGAAGGATGTCACCTGTGTGGGGCATCTTCGCTGTTTTGAACTGCTCTGCCTTGCAGGGGCCGTGCTGCTTCTGCTGGTTCAGGTGCTGCTGCCCGGGCTGTATTCGGATCGCTTCGGCTCCTCGCGCGGCCTCATCTGGAGTACCTGCTCCGAAATCGCCTCCACCCGTAAAACGGGTGGTTCGGGATGCGGGCTATAAGCCCGCATTACTAGCCAGCGCCTAAAGGCGCTGGCTTTCGCTTTAATGGCCCTTGGTCGCTTTCGCTCCCTCGGGCTCCGCTCAAG